>ERZ772957.26-NODE-26-length-124257-cov-8.238112_pt1 | contig 124257 bp, 98 predicted proteins | sample MGYA00580682_ERZ772957 | MGnify/ENA primary metagenome ERZ772957 (study PRJEB29015, sample SAMEA2737921) | human oral metagenome | biome: human oral; feature: human-associated habitat; material: dental | place: China | collected 2025 ... | reverse complement strand
TCACTCTTGCTTGTGTAGGCTAAAAGCTCATTTTTTAGTGGCTCATGCACGATCACTTTTTGATCGGCACAACCAAATATCATCAAAATAAATATAAAAAATAGTGTAAATTTTCTCATAAAAACTCTTAAAAGATTAAATTTTCTCGCATTTTAGCATTTTATTTTTTAAATTTCACTCATAAATTTTAAAGCCAATATGAGCTATAATCGCAAGAAATTTTAACGAAAAAGGCTCTTATGAAAAGACTTGCCATTGCTTTTTCTGGCCCTTCAAATAGTGGAAAAACGACGCTTATCTTAAAAGTCGCAAAAAAATTTATAGATGATGGGCTAAAGGTCGTTGTAGTCAAGCACGACCCAGGCGACAAGGCCAAATTTGACGTTGAAGGCAAGGATAGCTTTAAATTTTCCCAGGCAGGAGCCGACGTAGTCGTGATGAGTCCGACTAGAACGACTTATTTTTCACAAAGCTCGCAAGGCATAGACGAGGTCATAAGGATGATCGGCGAGTTGGTGAGTAGATGAGTTGGCAAGTTGAGTAATCTAGTTAACAAGTTGGTAGGCGCAGCCATCTTTTCACCTTTTCACTCTTTCACTTTTTCAACTTTAAACCACCTTTTCAACCTTAAACCACCTTTTCACCTTTCCCTATTGCGCCTTGTCTTCTAAACTCTGCGCACACTATGGCGGTGGCATTTGCCACGTTCAAACTTTCGGCACGTTCTTCTCCTATGGCAAAACTAGGTATCAGAAGTCGGTGGGTCACGCGTTTCCTCACACCTTGCGAAAGGCCTTTGCCCTCGTTTCCCATCACGATTATGCCGTACGCACAAAGTTGTTGCGTGTAGATGTTATCACCATCGAGCAGGGTTCCGTACACAGGGAACGAGGGAGGCAGGGCATCGAGTAGGGTTTCGAGCGGGGTATAACTCACCTTCACACGAGCAATGCTGCCCATTGTGGCCTGCACCACTTTGGGATTATAAACATCGACCGTATCGGTACTGCATACCACGTGGCGAATGCCAAACCAATCGGCCAACCTGATGATGGTGCCCAAGTTGCCAGGGTCTTGTATTCCGTCGAGCATCAGGGTCAGTTCGTTCGTTTCAACGTTGCCAGCTGTGGTGCTTTCGCCCTCGTATAGCTTAGGGAAAACGGCCAAAACCTGCTGCGGAGCCTGCATAAAACTGAGTTTGTGCAACTCGTCGTTGCTGACGGTTATCAGTTCTGTACCCTCCTGCACGGCATTAGATGCCCGCCATTGGGGTGTGGCCACAAGCAACTTTGCAGGTGTTTTGGCAAGCAATTCGCCCACCACCTTCGGTCCTTCTGCTACAAAAACGCCTTCCGCGTCGCGGTGTTTCTTCGTTTCTAAGGCGCGTATGTACTTTATTTTCGCTTTACTGATGGTCATCTTATCTGCAAAGTTACGTTTTTTTTGGTAATCATGTGCAATGCCTTCGACTTATGATTAGTAAATTTGTATAAATGATGCGAAAGACCTTGTGGCAGCCGCCATTTGTTGTTAAAATAGGTTTCTAAACCCGCTAAATCGCCGCTGCTTTGCTTTCTGAATGTTAATTATACCCCTTCATGCCTGTTTATCGCACTTCTTTTCATAGTTTTGCAACCAAAGTACGCTGAGATGCGTCTATAAGATTGTATTAATCAAGTTATAAAAAGACAGTAAAAATGAAACAAAGAATTTTGTTAATTGCTTCGGCAGTTCTCGTGTTTGGCGCATTGTTCACCTCTTCACGAGCTTATGCCGGAAGCCACAAGAAGAAAGTTACCACCCAACAGAACTTAAAGTATTTTAAACGCATTGTTATGTCTACTCCCTACGACGTACATTTTGTGCAGGGAGAGAGCAACACGGTGAAACTAGTGGGGCCACAAGCCGAGGTTTCTTCCGTTGTTCTGCGCGTAAGTGGCGAGACCTTATATATAGAAAGGGCTGCTAGGAGAAGCCGAATGTTCTTCACGTCAAGTGATGATGTTGACATTTACATCACTTCTCCCGACCTAACGCAACTCGAAATTAAAGGCTCGGGCGACTTCAAGGCTGCCCGACGTGTAGATACAGACCAGCTAACGGTATCTATCAATGGCTCTGGCGACATTGATTTTAAGGACATTATCTGCGACAAGTTGGTGGCTTCAATCAACGGCTCGGGCGACATTGAATTTGGATTTGTGGAATGTGTGAATGCTGAAGCGAGCCTTAGAGGGTCGGGCGACATCGACTTCAAACGTCTTAAAGCCGATAAAATGCAGTTCTCCGTTAAGGGTTCTGGCGACATCGGGGCCAACCTTAACGATGCTGGAAACGTTAATTGTGAGGTGTTTGGCTCTGGAACAATTAAGTTGGCAGGTGTGGCTAAGAACCTGAACAAGAACATACGCGGTTCTGGCAATGTTGAAACGCACCGCCTACAGCTAAGATAGTTCACAGTTTTCGAACGGAGAGAACAAAACTCCTTAGAAACAAATTAAGTTTGGTTTTACCACTGGCTTGTATTTGCTAGTGTACAGGCACGGCTCCTATTGTGCTACATCTTATGGTAACGCACAATAGGAGCTTTATTTGTAGGTGGGCTGTTATAGTCCGTTTGTTTACAATCCACCAGCTTATTTACTCACGAAAACTCAATAAACTCCCGTATACAACTCACCAACTTACAAACTCATGAACTCATAAACTTATAAACTCAAGAACCCACAAACTTATCAACTCATGAGCCCACAGACTTATCAACTCATGAACCCACAGACTTATCAACTCATGGACTCATAAACTTATCAGCTCATGAACTCATAAACTTATTAACTCAAGAACTCATAAAATTATAAACCTAAGACCTCATAAACTTATAAGCTAACCAACTCAAAATCTTAAATTGTTATTATTTATTTTACAAAAGCACTCAGAATTTTGCCTCGTTCTAGCGAAAAAACGGGTCAAAAAGTAGGTAAATAACCACCATTTTGGGTCTTTCACTCCCTTTGTCTTGTCCATTTTCATAAAAAATACCTGCATTTTGCACCAATTAGCCTTTCTAGTTTGGCTGTCAGCTCATGATTTCTCGAGCCGAATTACCCCCTTTTTGACCCTAAAACCCACCTTTTTAACGACTATTTCACCCCTTTGAACCATGTTTTTAATGACTCGAACAGGTTATGAATATGCCATTGCGGTGTATTTTTATGCTTTTCGCCTTGCATTTAGCAGCATTTCACACTGCATTTAGCACCATTTTGCCTTGCATCTTGCACCATTTTGCCTTGCATTTAGCATCAAAACGCACTACGTTTTGCACCATATTGCAATGCGTTTAGCGGCATATTGCACTATGTTTAGCGGCAAATAGCCCAAAAACCGGTGTAAATGGCGGTTGCTTGACATAAATATTCATTTTGCCAGCATTTGCAACTACCCCCATTTTGCATCAAAAGCAACCCTCACGAGAATCGATTTTTTGCGGCAAGGTTGGAGATTGGTGAACAAAAAGGGTACTCATAATGTTAAATTTCTTACTAAGAACTAGACAAAAAAGATTTTACCGTATACAAGCGCATTGGCAACGGCACGAGAAACACGTAAGCTTACGGCAACCTCGCGAGCAGTTGCAGTCATGCAATTTACATCCAACGGAGACGGCATTATGGAAACGCAGTTAACCAGTTTACGAGTTGACATGGGGCTAGTTAACGAGTTGACAAGGTGAGTGGTATAGTTAACAAGTTAATCGATGCAGCCATCTTTTCACCTTTGCCATTGGTAAAAAATAAAGCACGCTATTTTCCGAATACGGAAATAGCGTGCTATACTTATGATGTGTACTGGCTAGTAAATGCAACCGCAAAGACAATAAAGCAGCAGTTTGGTGCTGCATGCCCCATTTTTAGCAACTTAGCTGTATGACGTGTGACACCTTCCTTATCGCTTAGTTTTACCAGCCCTTTTCATTTTGTCTACGCAGGCATCTACCACGGCAACAGCCGTTACATTAACTATATCCCTAACTGATGCCTCGAAATCGGTGAAGTGGATAGGCCGGTTTAGTCCCATTTGAATTGGCCCGATAATCTCGGTCTTGGGGTTAAGGGCCTGCAAAAACTTATAGCTAGCGTTAGCGCTGCTAAGGTTTGGGAAGACAAGGGTATTTACATCCTTGTCTTTCAACTTAGAGAAGGGGTACTTCTCGTCCCTCATTTCCCTATTCAGTGCAAAGTTCACTTGCATCTCACCGTCAACAACCAAGTTGGGATAATTAGCATGCAGCTCTTCAACCGCCTCGTGAACTTTTAACGGGCTGCCAATCTCGTCAGTGCCAAAGTTAGAGTAACTAATCATCGCCATTACGGGTTTTTCATTGAAAAACTCAACAGTGTTGGCACTTAAACGAGCAATGTCAACAAGGAAATTGTTGTCGGGATGGCGGTTGATAAGCGTGTCGGCGATGAAGTATGTACCCTTTTGCGAGTTAACAACGTGCATGGTGCCGAATGTATGGAAACCTTCGCGAACGCCAACTACCTCTGTGGCCACCTTAATGGTGTTAGAATATTTGGTGTATAGCCCCGTGATAAATGCGTCGGCATCGCCTCGTTCAACCATCATCATGCCAAAATAGTTGCGTTCGTACATCTTATCGTACGCCTCTTGGAAGGTGTAGCCCTTGCGTGCCAGCTTTTCGGCCAAGTGTTTGGCGTAGGTAGCACGCCTGCCTTGTTCCTTATCGGCACGCATGTCTATAATTTTAATTCCGCTAAGGTCTAGTTTTAGGCGTTGCGCTTGGCGGTTAATGCGGTCGGGGTTGCCCAATAGGATAGGGAAACAGATGCCTTCGGCCTTGGCTTGCACGGCAGCTTTCATCATACTTGGGTGTCCGCCCTCGGCATATACCACGCGTTGGGGTTGCAAACGAGCCGTATCGTGCAGTTTTCTTGTAAATACCGTTTCTTGGCCAAGCAGCTGCATCAGGCTGTTTTTGTACGCATCCCAATTGGTTATGCTTTTCCTTGCCACACCACTTTCCATCGCAGCCTTAGCCACAGCAGCCGAAACCTCGGTGATAAGGCGTGGGTCTACGGGCTTGGGGATGAAATAGAGCGGTCCGAAAGTAAGGTCGTTAACACGATAGATGTCGTTAACCACATCGGGAACAGGCTGTTTGGCCAAGTCGGCAATGGCATGCACAGCAGCCATTTTCATTTCTTCGTTGATGGCTGTGGCGTGTACATCGAGTGCACCACGGAAGATATAGGGGAAACCAATAACGTTGTTTATTTGGTTGGGATAGTCGGAACGTCCCGTGGAGATAAGCACATCAGGGCGCGATGCCATCGCATCTTCGTACGATATCTCGGGAACAGGATTGGCCAAGGCAAACACAATGGGCCTATCTGCCATCGAACGTACCATATCTTGGGTGAGAATGTTACCCTTAGACAAGCCAACAAAGACGTCGGCACCCTTAATTGCCTCTTCCAGTGTACGTATGTCGCGACGTTCGGTGGCGAAAAGTGCCTTTTGGTCGTTAAGGTTCTCGCGGTCGGTAGTGATAACTCCCTTCGAGTCGAGCATCACCACGTTCTCTCTTTGCGCACCAAGGGCAAGGTAAAGCTTGGTACAACTAATGGCCGCAGCCCCTGCACCGTTAACCACAATGCGCACTTTCTTAATGTCCTTACCAGCCACTTCGAGGGCATTTTTCAGTCCTGCGGCCGAAATGATGGCCGTTCCGTGCTGGTCGTCGTGCATCACGGGGATGTCTAACGTTCGTTTAAGTCGTTCTTCGATGTAGAAACATTCGGGTGCCTTGATGTCTTCCAGGTTGATGCCGCCAAAGGTAGGGGCAATTCTCTCCACCGTTTCGCAGAACTTTTCGGGGTCTTTCTCGGCCAGTTCGATGTCGAACACGTCAATTCCGCCATATATCTTAAACAGCAATCCCTTTCCTTCCATCACTGGCTTGCCACTCATCGCACCGATGTCGCCTAATCCTAGCACAGCCGTTCCGTTGCTGATAACGGCCACGAGGTTTCCCTTGTCGGTGTATTTGTACACGTCGTCGGGATTGCCTTGTATTTCGAGACAAGGATAAGCCACACCAGGCGAATAGGCCAAGCTAAGGTCTGTTTGGGTGTGATAGGGCTTGGTGGGCCGCACTTCAATCTTTCCAGGGCGTCCACTCTGATGATAGCTTAAAGCTGCCTCTTTGGTTACTTTCACCATTTTGTATGATTGTTTAATGTGGCAAGGGCGTAGGGTAGGGGCATTAGAGCCTTTTTCTGCACCTGTTGCCATTCTATATTAATATAATGAGCGTTGTATTTAAAGATAAACGTTATACGCTGAAAACAGCGCAAAGGTAGTAAAAAAGGCTTAAAACCAAAATTTGTTATTCATATTTTTTGTACCTTTGCGTATAAATAAGGGTATATTATGGAGCAACAAGATTTACTTTCTAGCTACCGGAAGGATTTAAAGGAGCGTATTTTGGTTACTTCCATGCGCGCTTTTAAAGAGCGTGGCATACGCAGTGTGCGTATGGACGACATCGCAACGACGCTTGGCATATCCAAACGAACGATATATGAAATCTATTCGAACAAGGAAGAGTTGCTGCTCGACGGTATTATGCGCGAAGACAAGGCCAGAAAACTCGACTCGCAGCTGTATGCGCAGGATAAAAGCCATACGGTAATGGACCTTATTTTTCACATCTACAACCGCGAAATGGCCGACATGGCGAGCACGAACCCTTTGTTTTTCAGTGAACTAAGTAAGTATTCGCGAGTGGTGAGGTACCTCACCAACAAGACAGAGAAAAACCATAAAGAGGCTTTAGACTTTGTGAAACGAGGAATTGAGGAAGGTTATTTCGTGCGGTTTTTCGACTATAATGTGGTGCTGAACTTCATCTCCTTTTCTTCAAAGCTCATGATGGGCGAACGAATGTTTCAGAAATACGATGTCAACCATTTGTTCACCAATGTGGCCGTGCTGTTTCTTCGTGGTTTTTGTACCCCCAAGGGAGTTGAATTTATCGACAGCAAGCTCATGAAAGAAACGCCTTACAACAAGTAAGGTGTTGTCAGCCTGCGACTTATTTGCAATAGGTTACATCAACACCTAACATTAATTGTCGCCCTTTATCAATCTTTCCATCTCGATTTGTAGTTCGTCTTGAACCACATTATATCGCTCTTGGGTATGCAATACGGCCAAAAACAACCCGTGTATGTCAGTTGCCTTGTCCATGTGTTGTGCGATGGTGTACTTACCATTAACCAACAAGTCTACATTGTCTAATACCATTCGGATAACGGTAGGTTGCTTAAACTGTTGCAATGAAGACTTTGTTTGCAGCCCACAGCGGTAAGCGCGCAGAATGGTGCGCACCAAAAGTCTGATGTTTTGTTCCTCGTTGGTCTTGGTATAGGTGCTTGTTGGGCTTTCATCGGCTAAGGTTAAGTGCTGGGGATGCAGGGTGCTTCCCTTCAAAAGCACCTCGAAATTAGCTTTATAATCGTCGACCATTGCCCCGTAAGTTCCTTCTTCGCCACATACCACCTTAAAGAATGCGGTAACATCTGTATCGCCTTGTTGCCTTAGTGCATCGAGTTTGCATTGCAATTGCTCCAAACTTTCGTGGTGAACAACGCCTAGGATGGGCAGCATCACCACAGCGTAATGCTCCGAAATTTTTTCGTAAACGTTCAGAAGTGTCTTTATCAGTGTCTGCCGTTCGTTAGGTTTCAAGTCGTTGGCATCTGTAACGCCGTTCATAAAGCCATCAAAAAAGGCGTGAATCAACGTCTTTTGCGTGTTTATTAAGTTTTGCTTATCTCTCATTGTTTCTTTTCCTTATCGGTTATAGTGGGTTCGCGTACTTCGTTTTCTTGTTGTTTTTGCAGATTTTGGCATTGTTCTACGGCCTTAATGTTTCGCATTAGCCCTGTATATTTGGCCCGTTTAACCGCACTTCCTTTGAAAAGACGTCTGTAATCGTCTTCCGTTAGGTTGTGCCATTGCTCTCTCGTCATGCTCAGAAGTTCGGCTTTGGGAGCCAACTCCTCAATATTGGTGGCTATGGGGTGAGCGTTCCAAGGACAAATGGTTTGACACTTGTCGCATCCGTAGATGGTATCGCCCATAGCTTGAGCCACTTCGGGATTTAAATCTCCCCGATATTCGATGGTTTGATACGACAGGCAACGCTTGGCATCAAACAAGAATGTCTTCTTGCTGGCAATGTCTTGCCATGTTCCAAGGGCCTTTGTGGGACAGACATCTATACACTTGTGGCAGTTTCCACAACGGTTGGGCATCTCTTCATCATAGCTTAGCTCGATGTCGAGAAACAATTCGCCCAGCACAAACATGCTACCGGCCTTGGGAATGATAAGCTGATGGTTTCTACCTGTCCACCCCAAGCCAGCCTTTACCGCCCAATAGCGTTCCAAGATGGGCGCACTGTCGCAGAATACCCTGTATCTTGGAGGACTTTCGGCAACAGAGGGGGAGGGCGAAACGCCTTCTTCGATGTATGGTTCGAACCCGAAATGTGCTGCCAACTGCCGCAACTTACCCTTCACCACTTCGTGATAGTCTTGCCCATAGGCGTAGCTGGCCAGTTGATATTGTCCTTCTGGCATGCGTTGGGCAGGCGCATAGCTCATGGCTACACACACAATAGACTTTAAACCGGGCATGAGCAATTTCGGATTGAGGCGTTTGTCGGTGTAATTGTTCATGTATGCCATTTCGGCAAAGCACTCATTGTCGAGCCACCGCCTCACTTCGGCGGCCGTATCGGGCTCTACGGGCGCGGCCGTTGCTATGCCACAAGCAAAAAAGCCAAGGCGTTTGGCCTCGGCTTTGATGTCATTCGAAAGTTTTAAACTCATACCCTTGTTCCTTTAACCATTCTAATGCCTGAGGTAAAGCAAAGTGAAGCTTGTCGATACTTTTCAGCGAATCATGAAAAGTGATGATAGACCCATTGCGTACATAACGCTTAACGTTGTTGAGAACGTCTTCGGCCGTCATCCACTTCGAGTAATCGCGTGTAACGAGGTCCCACATCACCACCTTGTATGTACGGCTTAGCCATGCGTATTGACTAGGGCGCATCCATCCGTGGGGCGGTCTGAACAGGTTGGAATGTATCAGTTCGTCGGCCCGCCTTGCGTTGTCGGTGTATGTTTTGATGCTGTGCTTGGCTCCACCCATGTGGTTATAGGTGTGATTTCCCACCCGATGCCCTGCATCTACGATGCGTTGGTACAGTTCGGGATGGCGTTCAACGTTCTCGCCAACCATAAAGAAGGTGGCACGAGCCCCAAACTTAGCTAGCGTTTCGAGAATGAAAGGGGTGGATTCGGGTATTGGGCCATCGTCGAAAGTGAGGTAAACGGAACGGTCGTTCTTATCCATACGCCACAGGGCATGTGGATAAAGCCAGCGTAACCATATTGCGGGTTGTTCGATTATCATCGTTCAAACAGTGGTATCAGACGTGCAGCAGGTGCAAGAACCAGCGTTTGCCATAGCCAAGAGCATTTGCGTGGCTAAGACTAACTCTAGTTTTTACACCTGCTTTGCACATCGTCATGTATATTCCTTATTCATCTCCCATGGGCATAGCCCCGCCTTTTTCCTGATATTGCTTAAACAGCATGTTCAGTTTCTTTTCTTGTTGGGCCGCCGTTTGCTTGTCAACCATTCCCATTACGGATGCAGCTTGCCTGAGAACGTAAATCTGGTACATGCAGTCGTTCATCGAATTGGCAAAGCGCGAGCCGTCGAGCGTCAAGTACCAGTTAAGGTATTGCTGGGCGTTTGTCCACACGGCATTTGCCACTTCCTTAGCTTTCGCGGTCTGTCCAAGCAATGCGTAAGCACGAGCAATGTCCAATCCGCCATTCATATAGTTATAGGGGATGTTGTAAGCAGGCAGTTCCTTATCAGCCTTTTGCAGCACCTTGCTTGCCTTTTGCTTGTCGCCTTCGGAGATAAGGTGCAGTGCCAGCTGAGCTATTATTCGGCGATGGGTGTAGCACATGCGCATAACCGTTTCGTCGATATAGATACCCTTGCGCGACAATCCGCCGTACTTGTAGCGGTTCATCACGTTGTTGTAGGTCTTTTGCGTATCGAAGTTCTTCGCACCTGGCGCGTTCGTTGTGAACGGCGTAATGCGGTTGGCCAGTCCTTCTTGCACAAAGTTGTCGCCAAGGTTCATGTAATTCTCCTGTCCAACGGTCGAGGCAACATATATCGGACGTACCCAATTGCTCTGTGCAATCATCTCCAACATCATCAAGTCACCCTTATACAAGGCATTTTTGCCTTTCAGCGAAATCACCATGCGGTTAGGAATGCTGTCGCTAGCCATCATCATGCCGCTCTTTCTCACTGCCTCCTTGTCGATAGTAACGTAAACCGTGTCGGTGGGTATGAAGTGAGCGTCCTTATCCTTAGAGCGAACCCAGTTTTTAAGGATGTTCTTCAACTCAAACGGATCGTCGCCATACTTAGCTTTGGCCTCTTTGGGATAGTTCTTGTAGAAGTCGAGCAGCTGTTGTTTGGCTTGTGGCACCACTTCAACATACTCGTTGGTCCCCGAACAGAACTCAAGTCGCGGCCATGTGATGGGCACTGAGGGCGAATTGTATGCAGGACGTTTCATCTGGTCGATGTACCAGTCTGTTTGCAAGTAGCTAAGGTTGCAAACACGAGCATCGGTACGCACACCTTCCACCTCTTGGTTGTACCACAAGGGGAATGTGTCGTTGTCGCCATTGGTGAATATAATGGGATTGCCTTCGTCTTGAAGGGTCATCAAATAGTTCTGTCCGAAGTCGCGACACGTATCCCTATGGCTACGGTCGTGGTCGTCCCAGTTTTGCGAAGCCATTTGTATAGGGATGATAAGGCATAGCGCAGCAACAACGGCCGATACGATAGTACCTTCTACCTTAATACGCTTTTTAAGCAGGTCGATAATGGCTGCAACGCCCAAACCACACCAAATGGCGAAGGCATAGAACGAGCCGGCGTAGGCATAATCGCGTTCGCGCGGTTGCGATGGCGTTTGGTTAAGGTAGATAACAATGGCCAAGCCCGTCATGAAGAAGAGGAAGAACACCACCCAGAATTGCCTTATGCCACGTTGTCCGCGGAAGGCCTGCCAGAAAAGTCCGATAAGACCCAGCAACAAGGGCAAGCAATAGTAAACGTTGTGGCCTTTGTTGTTCTTCAACTCGTCGGGCAGTTTGCTTTGATCTCCCAGTCGGGCGTTGTCTAAGAAACTGATACCCGATATCCAGTTGCCGTGTTCCAACTCGCCGTTTCCTTGCATATCGTTCTGCCTTCCTGCAAAGTTCCACATGAAGTAGCGCCAATACATGAAGTTACATTGATACGAAAGGAAGAACCTAATGTTGTCCATCTGGCTGGGCATCTTTATCATCATGGTCTCTCCGCACCTGTCGTAAGGCACTTCTGAGCCGTCAATGCCTCCTAACCAGTCGTTATACGATTGCGCATGAAGTGGACTCCACATGCGTGGGAACAACATGTTCTGCGCATAAACGTACTTGTTCTTTCTGCTAACAACGAAATAAGAGTCTTTCTCGTCTTTGCTAGCCTTCTCCTTACGCTGATAGATGGGCGCGCCCTCTTTCATTCGGGGCTTGCACATGTCGCCCTCTCTGTCTAGTTGCACCTGCGATGTAAAGGCCTGGCCATAGAGTAGGGGGTTGTCGCCATATTGGTCGCGGCTGAGATAACTGCCCAGCGTAAAGATGTCTTCGGGCGAGTTTTGGTCCATTGGCGGGTTAGCCAACGAGCGAATAACGATAACTGCGTAGCTTGAATAGCCAATCATGAGCATCAACAAGCAGAGCAACACCGTGTTCTTGATGCGCGAAGTGATGAGCGGAACCAACTTCTTGGCCTCGTTCTTGCGCTTATAGCTCAGCACATAATATAATATACCGAGAACAATTGCGCCAATGATGAAGGCCGACCAGCCGTAGCCGTAGAACGGAACACCCAACAAACCGAATGCAACGATGAAAGAAATGTTTTCTCTTTTCTCGCTTTTCTGCGAGTAGCTCTCGTAGATGGCCCAAATAATGGCACCTACCAAAAGCACAATATACACCACTTCACCCGTGTTGAACGGCATTCCAAGTGTGTTAACAAAGAACAACTCGAACCATCCGCCAACAGTAATGATGCCCGGAATAACGCCGTAAAGCACGGCTGCAACGAGAACGAAGGCCACAAGAAGGGCAAGGAGTGAGCCTTTTACCTCGATGTTGGGGAACTTGCGGTAAACAAACACCAGCACAATGGCGGGTATGCAAAGCAAGTTAAGCAAGTGAACGCCGATGCTAAGCCCTGTCATGTACATGATAAGCACAAGCCATCTGTCGCTATGAGGTTCGTCGGCATGGTCTTCCCATTTCAGAATAAGCCAAAACACGATGGCAGTGAAAGCCGAAGAGTAGGCATAAACCTCGCCTTCTACGGCACTAAACCAAAACGTGTCGCTGAAAGTGTAAATCAACGCGCCAACCAATCCCGAACCTTCTATGGCGATAAGCTTGCTCAACGTCATGCTACCCCAATCCTTAACGATAAGCTTACGCGTAAGGTGGGTGATGGTCCAAAACAAGAATAGAATGGTTGTGGCACTCAACAAAGCACTCATGGTGTTCACCATCTTAGCCACTTGCGTTACATCGCTGGCAAATTGTGAGAACAAATTGGCTGTGAGCATAAAGAAAGGTGCCCCAGGTGGGTGTCCGATTTCCAATTTGTAGCCTGTGGTTATAAACTCAGGACAGTCCCAAAAGCTTGCAGTGGGTTCGATTGTAGAACAATATACGAAGGCAGCAATAAAAAAGGCGAGCCACCCTAGCACGTTGTCCACTAACTTGTACTGTTTCATGAAATGGTATAATAAAAGTTTTTATTTCGAAATATGGGTGCAAAGATAGCGCAAATCGCGATAAGTACAAAATAATTGGCCTATGTTTCACATCATTATAGGCAAAAAGAATTGGTTTTGAACTTTTGTTTGTATACCCACTTTGTGATTAACTAATCAGTACAAAGCCATTTGTAGTGATGCTACAAGCATCTTGTAGCGACAGTACGAGCGGCTTGTAGTGGCAGTACAAGCGGCTTGTAGTGTCAGTACAAGGGGCCTTGTAGCCTCGGTACAAGCGGCTTGTACTGATGCTAGTTTAGTAATAAGGCAAAATGGGGAGCATCGCGGTACCAGTCTTTTTCCCAATTCTATCTGTGCGTTAGGTGTTACAAACTGTCGCGTTTTCATTCACGAATATTTCCCACAACTCCCTTTCGTTTCCTGTTTCTACTCGTGATGATAAGGCTCTCCTTTAAGAATTGTGCAGGCGCGATAAAGCTGTTCGGTGAAGATTAGGCGCACCATTTGGTGCGAAAACGTCATTTTTGAAAGACTTATCTTCTCATTCGCACGAGCATAAACCGCCTCGCTAAAACCATAAGGGCCTCCAACGGTAAACACTAAGCGGCGCGCAACGTGCTGTTTACGCTCTAACCATTGGGCAAACTCAATGCTGCGCAACTCCTTACCATGCTCATCAAGCAACACCAAGTGGTCGTCTGGCTGCAACTTCTTTAATATCAGCTCGCCCTCAGCCTCTTTTTGTTGATTGGCAGAGATGTTTTTGGTGTTTTTAAGTTCGGGAATAACGTTGATGTTAAATGGCATATAATGGCCTATGCGCTTGGCGTAGTCGGCAATGCCGGCCACAAACACGCTGTTAACCGTTTTTCCAACGAGCAAAAGTTCCACCTTCATGGCTACGCAGCTTTCTTTTGTTGCTCCGTATTATAAGCATGTTTGCGTTTAGGGTTCATGGGAAACCAACCGCGTTCTACACGCTTTTTCTGCTCGAACAGTTCGCCAATAGCCCAAAGAAAGGATGCACCAATCACGCCAAGTATCGAAGAAACGATAACATTAGCCACCATGAGGGCCACTAAGACGGCGACGATGCCCAAGATAAGGAACACCCACCATTGGCGAGTTCCCCAGTAATATTCTACCTTAATGACGATGGGATGGAAGATGCCGATGATAAGAAAAGTGCTTACGGCTATGATAATGCCGGTGAAATAAAGTTCCATGATGTTCTATATGGATGTTGTTTTTAAATTATTGTTTCGCTAAATACGTTTGCAAATGTACCTAAAATATGCGTACTTCCCAAAGAAATGTGGCCGATACTTTGTTTTTTCCTTATTTTAAAGGATGAAAATATGCGCCCGAAAGTATTTTTTTATTATCTTTGCCATGCTGATAACGACAACGTTGTCGGCTTGATTGGGAACATAAATTTAATATACTAATAAATAGATTATGGAGAATAACGCTCAACTGATAGCTCAATGCGAGGCAAAGGCCAAGCAATGGCTAACTTCCGAGTTTGACGAACAAACGCGGAACGAAGTGAAAGGACTGATGGAAAATGCAGATAAGACTGCTCTTATTGACGCATTCTACAAGGATTTGGAGTTTGGAACGGGCGGTTTGCGCGGTATCATGGGCGCAGGCAGCAACCGAATGAACATCTACACCGTGGGAATGGCTACACAAGGACTGGCCAATTACCTGAAAAAGAACTTTGCCAACCTGCCGCAGATAAAGGTTGCCGTTTGCCACGACTGCCGAAACAACAGCCGCTTGTTTGCCGAAACGGTTGCAAACATATTCTCGGCCAATGGCATTAAGGTGTATTTGTTCGACGATATGCGCCCAACGCCAGAGTGTTCGTTTGCCATCAGGCACTTTGGATGCCAAAGTGGTGTGAACATTACGGCTAGCCACAATCCCAAAGAGTACAACGGCTACAAAGCTTATTGGGAAGACGGCGCACAAGTGCTGGCTCCACACGATAAGGGAATTATCGACGAGGTGAATAAAGTGAAGGTGGCCGACGTGAAATTTAAGGGTAATCCCGAACTGATTGAGATTATTGGCGAGGAGGTTGACAAGATTTACCTCGACATGGTGAAAACCATTAGCATCGATCCTGCCGTTATCGAACGCCAGAAAGACCTCAAAATCGTTTACACGCCACTACACGGAACGGGTATGATGCTCATTCCACGCTCGCTCAAACTATGGGGGTTCGAAAACGTACATTGCGTGAAAGAACAGATGGTAAGAAGTGGCGACTTCCCCACAGTGGTTAGTCCTAACCCTGAAAACGGCGAGGCTCTAACCCTTGCACTACGCGATGCCAAGGAGATAGACGCCGATATCGTTATGGCATCCGACCCCGATGCCGACCGCGTGGGTATGGCTTGCAAGAACGATAAGGGCGAATGGGTGCTTATCAACGGCAACCAAACATGCTTGCTTTTCCTCTATTACATCATCACCAACCGCATCAAGACGGGCAAGATGAAACCAAACGACTTCATTGTGAAGACTATCGTTACCACGGAAGTTATCAAGAAGATTGCCGATAAGAACCATATCGAGATGCGCGACTGCTATACGGGCTTTAAATGGATTGCCAACGAGATACGTAAGTCGGAAGGAAAGCAGCAATACATCGGTGGTGGCGAAGAAAGTTATGGCTTTATGGCGCAAGACTTCGTTCGCGACAAGGATGCCGTTTCGGCCTGCTCGCTGTTGGCAGAGATTTGCGCTTATGCCAAAGATCAAGGCAAAACGCTTTACGAACTGCTAATGGACATCTACTTGGAGTATGGTTTCTCTAAGGAGTTTACCATCAACGTTGTGAAACCAGGAAAGAGCGGGGCCGACGAAATAAGGGCAATGATGGAGAAGTTCCGCAACAATCCTCCCAAAGAAATTGCAGGTTCGAAGGTTGTCATCACCAAAGACTACAAGACGTTGGAGCAAACCGACGCCAACGGAGTGGTAACAAAACTCCACATGCCCGAAACAAGCAACGTGCTGCAATGGTTCTGCGAAGACGGAACAAAAGTGTCTGTCCGTCCTTCTGGTACAGAACCAAAGATTAAGTTCTACCTCGAAGTGAAAGGCGAAATGAAATGCGCAGGTTGCTATGAACGCTGCAACAAGGAGGCCGACGAGAAAATTGAAGAGATTAAGAAGTCGTTAGGTCTATAACGTTTTGTTTCTCAGAAGTCTAACGCGTTCTGTTTAAGGATGTATTAAGACAATGAAAAACGGATCGAAGTAGATTCAGACTTTCACAGCTGTACAAGAGATCCCCAATTGGCATAACACTGATTGGGGATTTCCATTAGCTTATCTTCCCCCACATCCTTTGTGTCATTTCCAATCCTCAGCTTTCAATCTCACATGCTCAACGTTTAATACATGAAACAATTTTCGCTTATAACCATCATTGCCTTGCTGCTACTTACACAAGCAGCATCGGCCTTAGCCTATGTTGTTAAAGGTACGGTTGTAGACGCCACTGGCAAACCATTGTACGAGGCCCTCGTTCTTGGCAGGAACAAAGTCGGAACAAAGGTTATAGAAATAGAGACAAACAAGCTGGGGCAGTTCGTATCTGCCGAAATAAACGATTCTACCTTGTCTATCGAAATAACAAAAGATACGTTCGTTCCTTTGCAAGTCAACATATCGGGAACGTCCAGCCAGTTTGTTGATTTGGGCACGATAACGCTGTTCGAGCGCCAAGTAACGTTGGGTGATGTGGTTGTGACGGCAGAGTCGGTTATGCAGAAAGCTGGCCGTTACATTATCATTCCTACGAAAAAGGAGTTGGGGCAGTCGGCCAACGGATTATCCTTGCTCAACGCTTTACAGTATAAAATGCCTGGTTTAGCTGTTAACGAGATATTGCAAACGGTGCAGGTAGACAACGCCACACCTGTGTTTAAGGTTAACGGAAAACCATGCGAGCTAAGCAAAATACTCTCATTGAACCCTAAAAACGTATTACGCATAGAGTATAGCGACACACCCGACCTGCGATATGACGGCAGAAGTGTTATTAACATCATTCTTAATCCTAGCCAAAATGGTGGCTCGGTGTTGGCAAATGTGCTGTCTGGCGTAACAACGGGCTTTCTTAATGGCAATGTTGGCATTGACTACCACCACGGAAAATCGGAATGGGAACTGAACTATGCCGCCAATTGGCGCGACTATAACAAAAAAGAGATAAGCTCGAAAGGTGATTTTATCGGCAGGGATGAGCCTGTGTCGAGAGAAAGGAACGGAATGCCTAGCGACTTCAACTATTTAAGTAACGAATTATCATTGGCTTATACCTATTCGCACAACCCCAAAACTATGATTTCGACAAAGGTTGGGATTGGCTTTGAAGACCAAAAAATCAGCGATAATTCGTGGAATACGCAAAGTTACAAGGGCAAGGTCTCTCGTTATACAAACCATACACGCTGGAAACTTGGTTTTGTTTCGCCCAATTTCGACCTGTTCTTTCGCAAGCAATTAAACAAGACCCAACACATTGAAGCAAACGTTTATGGCAGGCGTTCGTCAGGAACTTACGACAGGGATTATATGAATGTATACGACAACCCCTTAAATAACGACACGTTGACGAGTTCAACCGAGAACAAGTCGTGGCGTATTGGCGCAGACGTCATGTACTCTAAGACCTTTAAAAATCTAAGAACCAGCGTAGGAATACAAAACTATTACAATGCAACAGACAACATGCAGCGTGAAAATGGTGTATTAAAGCAAGTAACGATAGACCAAAACCGCATAACGCTGTATGCACAAATAGTGGGTAACGCAAAACAACTGAGTTATGGTTTAAATCTTAGTGGGATCTACAATTATGCAGATAACAACGCCTATAAGACCAATGCCGTACGAATGAAAGTGAATGCCAATGCCAATTATGCCTTTTCGCCTAACTGGTCACTAAACTATTTGTTTTTGCTTAATCCTTCGTTACCAGGAATTTCGCAACAATCTGATTTGATACAGGTGATTGATGACATATCCATTAGACAAGGAAACCCCAACTTAAAGCCGTCTACCTATCTTCGGAACAGGGTTTATCTGCGCTTTTCCAAAGTAAAATTCACATCTACTTTGTGGGTGTCGCACAACAAAACGTTTAACCCCATCTATTATTCGTATAGCTATATCAGCGAAGTTTCAAACCCATACTATGACAAGTTTTTAAGCAAAGCGATTAACGGACAGTCTACTAATCAGCTAAACCTCGAATTGGAATTGTCTGCAAAAGAACTATTTGGCTTTGCAACGTTATGGGGTAACGTAGGTTGGGATAGCTATCAGGTACCGTTGCCTACCCAAACCCATTCGCGCCGACGGCTTTACGCCTCGTTAAGTGCTGCCATGTATTTTGGGAAATGGATGCTGTCGGTAAAACAAGAAATTGAACCCAAGTTTGAATTACAAGGAAACACCTATTATTCTAATGAGAGATGGAACATGATAAAAGTGCAGTATCAATATAAAAACTGGCATTTCTCGATGATGGGCGCAAACCTATTTACCCAACATGGAGCAAAATATGAACGCATAATTGTTTCGGACGTTCATCCCGAACACCATATACAGAGCATAAGAAACAACGCCAACATGCTTGTGTTGGGTGCAACATATCGGCTCAACTTTGGAAAAGGGAAGGATAAGGCTAACCGCACGCTGCACAACGACGGTTTAGAGAAAGGCGTAGATGTGTTTTATTAAAATAGTTGGAAACGCTATCTTTTTGAGAGGCTTTAAGCTGCATCACCAAGAATGGGCCACCGTGTTGGTTTGTTGGTTGGCTAACCTCGGTACAACAGGCATCGTAAATTAAACAAACATGAGGACAGAACATTTAGAACGCGAAAACAAAAAACAAAGTTTGATTGTGGCAAACAAGGACGACGAAGTGGAGGATACTTTTTGCTATAAGCTATTTGAGCTTGGAGAGTTTGATGTGGCTAAGGTACAAGAACTGGTAAGCTATGTGTCGCTCAATGAGTTGGACGACAAAGAAAAGGACGTTTTAAGGTGGATTATTGAGGGCGTTAACAGCTGCTTTGGGTATCATAAGGCTGCAAACGACTATTATTTGATAAAGAACTACTCGAAAAAAATCGAGGATAAATGGATCATGGATTGGAAAGTGACGTTGAATGCTGCATTAGGTACAGCCAACTGAACGTGCTTGTTGGGACATGTCATAAGAATAAATACAGATAGAAAAGTATGGAAAATCAATTTAGCAGAACCGAAATGCTTGTTGGCAAAGATGCCGTAGAGCGACTTAAAGGTAGCAAAGTGGCTGTATTTGGCGTGGGTGGAGTAGGGGGTTATGCGGTAGAAGTGTTGGCCAGAAGTGGTGTTGGCAACATTGATGTTTTTGATGCAGACACGGTAAACATAACTAATCTGAACCGACAAGTGATTGCTTTGCACTCTACGCTCGAACAAGCGAAGGTTGATGCAATAGAGAAACGCATTTACGACATTAATCCTACATGTGTGGTTGGCAAGTATAAGATGTTTTATTTGCCGGAAAATGCGGACGAGGTAGACTTGAAACAATATGATTATGTGGTGGATTGCATCGACACCATCACGGCAAAGATTGAACTGATAAGGCGTTGTAAGCAGCTTGATGTGCCCATCATATCGAGCATGGGAGCTGCCAACAAGATGGATGCAACGGCATTTATGGTGGTCGACATATCGAAAACAACAATGGACCCCTTGGCCAAGGTGATGAGAAAGAAGTTAAGGGCGCTGGGCATTGCTGGGGTTAAGGTGGTGTTTAGCGAAGAACAACCGCTTAAACCCCTGGAGCAGAACAACATGGGATGTGTTGATGACGTTACCACTAATGGGAATTTGGCTGATGATGAGGGCGCACACAAACCCAAAGGAAAGAAACAAGTGCCTGCTAGTAATGCCTTTGTGCCTGCCGCAGCTGGTATAGTTGTAGGTGCCGAAGTGGTTAAAGACATAATAGGGTGGGGGAATCCTGTTTAAACCCCAATCGCTCATCAAGGTGCTTGTCAAAGGTTTTAGTTTGAATTCATCGCACCTTGTCCATCTTTCGTTTGCTTGTCGGCATCTTGTCTGTTTATTCTCTTGACGTAGTTAGAAGGATTAGAGTATTTTTTCTTTAAATAAAATGGGAAATACCATTGTAAAGAGCACAACGAAAAGATGTGATGAAATCTGAAATTATGCACCATTTGTCTGCGGCAAAACGTGGTTGTCTCTCAAAAAATGAGCTAGCAGGAGCCATTCAATGCATTCTCTACAAGCCGAAAACGGGCTGTCAACGGTAAGGTATAACTTCCGCGTTTGCATGGTGCTGCTTCCACAGACCATGCCCAGCATGTCCTGCAAACGTTCGCGCAGACGTACGTCAGCGTATGTGTTACCTCTGCCGTTGCCCATGCACTTGTATGCAGAGTATAATCGTTTTTTGTATAGTTTTAAGTCAAAAATTTAACATTATGAGTGCCCTTCCCGTTCAACAATTGGCCATCGTGCCGCAAAAAATCGATTCTCGCGAAGGTTTGTTTTGATACAAAAAGGGGCTAGTTCTCGGATGTTGAAGAATGAATATTTATTACAACAAGCCGTCAATTGCACCATATTTCGAGCCTCTTTTAGCGAAATGAGGTGCAATATGCTGCTAAATGCAGTGCATTTTGGTGCAAAACGCACTGCGTTTTGGTGCTAAATGCGGTACGTTTTGGTGCTAAATGCAAGGCAAAATGGTGCAAAATGCAATGCAAAATGCCGCTAAACGTGAAACGAAAAGCATGAAAATACACTGCAATGGTATAAATAAACCCCTTTCGAACCGCTGGAAACATGGCTCAAAAGGGCAAAATATCCATCAAAAAGTAGGGTTTTAGGGGGTAAAAGTGAAAAAACGGGCTTGAAAAATTAGGAGTTGGCAACCAAACTAGAAAGGCTAAATGGTGCAAAATGCAGCCCTTATTCTTATAAATAGACAAAACAAGGGATGTGAAAGGACTGAAATAGGGGTTATTTACCTACTTTCTAGCCAATATTCTCGCTAGAACGAAGTGAAAATTAGAGCGATATTGTAAAATAAAAAATAATAATTTAAGTTTTCTGAGTTGGTGAGTTAATGAGTTGGTAAGTCGATGAAATTTTGAGTTTATAAGTTGATGTATTCTTGAGTTTGTAAGTTGATGAGCTGATGTATTCGGGACTTGTTGGATCGTCGTGAGTTTATTTTGCACCACAAAAACAACTCGCCTGCGAATTGATTGTTTGCGTAGGGGTGGGCGATTGGTGAGTGAGAATGTCGCTTACGATGCTGAAATCCTTGCCAGGAAGTTGACCTGTTGATGGCGAGTGGCTTAAGGGTAAACAAAAAAATGCGCACACTTGGAACAGGTCCAAGGTGCGCATTCAATTTATTAGGAGGAATTAGCCCTAATGGGCATGAGAATTTATTTTCCTTTTTCAAGCTTAGCCTTCAAGTCTGCCAATACGTCAATGTCGCCAAGGGTAGTACCTGCCGCAACATTGTTGATTTGAACAGAAGACTCAGACTTCTTAGCAGCGTGTTGCTTTCTTGCGGGTTTCACATCGTCTTTTCCTTCTTCGAAGGTACGGCTGTGCGACAGAATGATACGCTTGGTATCTTTCACAAATTCGATAACCTTAAAGTCGAGCTCTTCGCCCAGCTGAGCTTGTGTGCCATCTTCCTTAACAAGGTGCTTAGGCGTTGCAAAACCTTCGCCGCCTTCGTTAAGCGTGATAACAGCACCCTTGTCCATCATTTCGGAAATCTTTCCGCGATGAACGCTGCCAGGGGTGTAAAGCGTTTCGTAAGTGTCCCAAGGATTTTCTTCGAGTTGCTTGTGACCCAAGCTCAAGCGTCTGTTTTCCTTATCTATTTCGAGTACGACAACCTCAATTTCAGCACCTACTTGTGTGAATTCAGAGGGGTGTTTCACCTTCTTCGTCCACGAAAGGTCGCTGATGTGGATAAGTCCGTCTACGCCTTCTTCAAGTTCAACGAAGATACCGAAGTTGGTGAAGTTTCTGACCTTAGCGATGTGCTTGCTGCCAACGGGATATTTAACCTCGATGGTTTCCCATGGGTCGTCCTTCAACTGCTTGATGCCAAGCGACATCTTACGTTCGTCTCTGTCGAGTGTAAGGATAACTGCCTCAACCTCGTCGCCAACGTGCATGAAGTCTTGTGCACTTCTAAGGTGTTGGCTCCACGACATTTCTGAAACGTGAATCAAACCTTCTACACCAGGTGCAATTTCAACGAATGCTCCGTAATCGGCGATGACAACAACCTTACCCTTAACGTGGTCGCCCACATTGAGGCTTTGGTCGAGAGCATCCCAAGGATGGGGAGTGAGTTGCTTGAGGCCCAATGCAATGCGGCGTTTCTCGTCGTCGAAGTCGAGAATAACCACGTTTATCTTCTGATCCAAGCTAACCACTTCGTGCGGATCGCTTACGCGGCCCCAAGAAAGGTCGGTAATATGGATAAGTCCGTCAACGCCACCGAGGTCAACGAATACGCCGTAGGTGGTGATGTTCTTAACCGTACCTTCAAGGATTTGTCCTTTTTCAAGCTTGGAAATGATTTCTTTCTTCTGTGCTTCAAGTTCTTCTTCGATAAGAGCCTTGTGCGAAACAACCACGTTGCGGAACTCTTGGTTGATTTTAACCACCTTAAATTCCATGGTTTTGCCAACAAATACGTCGTAGTCCCTGATAGGATGTACGTCGATTTGACTTCCGGGGAGGAAGGCTTCGATGCCGAAGACGTCTACAATCATGCCACCTTTGGTGCGGCATTTAATGTAACCTTGAATAACTTCTTCGTTTTCAAGAGCGGCATTAACACGCTCCCAGCTTTTGCTAAGACGTGCCTTCTTGTGCGAAAGAATCAGTTGACCCTTTTTGTCTTCCTGATTTTCGATGTAAACTTCAACAGTGTCGCCAACTTTTAGGTCGGGATTGTATCTGAATTCGGAAGCAGGGATAACACCGTCGCTCTTGTAACCGATGTTAACAATAACTTCCTTCTTGTCGATGGAGATAACCGTACCATCAACAACTTGATGCTCAGAAACCTTGTTAAGGGTTTCATCGTAAGCCTTTTCAAGAGCATCCTTGCTTACTTCTACAGGGCTGCCGTTCTCAAACTCTTGCCAGTTGAAATCGCTCAGCGGCTGTACATTTTTTAAATTAGACATAAATAATAAATAAAGTAAATTAATAAAGTTAGACTTTATGTTGTTTGAAAAACGCTGCAAAGATACTAAAATACAAGCAATTAGCGTGCATTAAAGACATAATACATTTGCTTTTTAGCACACTTTTAACACTTAGGGGAGTTGTATTTGCTTGTTATTTATCATAATTGGCATTATAGTTTTGTAAAGCATTGGTTAACAGACGGTTTTATATTAACCCATGCTATTATGCAAATTATGAGGCGGTGCAACAGACTTATCCTTAATTATAATGATTGATTGTGGCAGGCTTTACCTGTATTCTACCTTTATAAGATTAGTTGCTATTCTGCCCAGCTGTATTGTTCAAACAGTTTTTGCAGATACCGCGATAGTAAACTTGCGTTTCCAAGACTTGGTGTCCATCAATGTTCATTTCCTTTGGAAGTTCTGCAGACGTATCGTCGAAGACGTCGAAAACATGCCCACAACGGTTGCAATAAAAATGTTTGTGCGGAGTAACGCAACCATCATAGCACACATGGTGCTCGTTGATGGTTATCATTTGCGCCAAATTCTTTTCGGCAAACATTCTTAATGTGTTGTAAACAGTAGTTCGGCTCAACGTTTTGATTTCGTTGCACAATCCTTGATACACCTCGTCTACTGTGGGATGTGTAAAATGTGTGAGCAAGTAATTCATGATGGCGAGCCGTTGTGCAGACGGCCTAATGCCGTTTTCGAGCAACTTATGATAAACGTCCATCTCCATATCGCGGTGGTTTTAAGGGTTCTTTGACGTGATTTTGGCAATAAATTCTTCGGCCGAAACCAGCTGTTGGTCGCCCGTGAGCATGTTTTTCAGCGTAACTTTGCCTTGACTTATCTCGCTTTCGCCGGCTAAAACCACAAAAGGAATGCCCTTGGCGTTGGCATACGCCATTTGCTTTTTCATCTTGGCACAATCAGGATAAAGCTCAACTGATATGCCTGCTGCACGCACTTGGCTGGCTATCGGCAAGCAATAGTCGGATTCGGCCTCGCCAAAGTTGATGAATAGCACCTGTGTAGCTTGTGTCGCATTCTGCGGATAAAGGTCTAGCGTGTTCAACACATCGTAAATACGGTCAGCCCCAAAGCTGATACCCACGCCACTAAGCCCAGGCATGCCAAATATCCCAGTAAGATTGTCGTAACGGCCACCACCTGTTATACTTCCAATGGCCACGTCTTTGGCCTTCACCTCGAAGATGGCACCTGTGTAATAGTTCAGTCCGCGTGCCAAAGTAAGGTCTAGTTGCAATTCGTTTTTCAGTCCAACAGCCGCTATCTTCTCCAAAATAAAACGCGTTTCCTCTACCCCTTTCACGCCAATTTCTGATGTGGCGATGGTTTGGGCAATGGTTTCGAGTTTCTCGACGTTGGTTCCCGACATGGTAAGTATGGGTTGCAGCTTGTCAACAGCTTCTTGGCTAATTCCATTGGCCAGCATTTCGGCGTTCACAGCCTCAACGCCAATCTTGTCGAGCTTATCTATTGCCACGGTGATGTCGACGATTTTGTCAGGTTGCCCGATATACTCGGCAATACCGGCAAGTATCTTTCTGTTGTTCAGCTTTATCTGAACGTTGATGCCGAACTTGGTGAATACCGTGTCAATGATTTGTACCAGTTCCACTTCGTTAAGCAAAGAGTCTGACCCAACAACATCGGCGTCGCATTGATAAAACTCTCTATACCTACCCTTCTGTGGGCGGTCGGCTCTCCATACGGGTTGAATTTGGTAACGCTTGAACGGCATTTGCAGTTCGTCGCGGTGCATTACCACATAGCGAGCAAAGGGAACTGTGAGGTCGTAGCGCAATCCCTTCTCGCAAATCTTGGCTGCCAGTTTCAATACATTGTCGCTTACGAACTCCTCGGCAGGCACTTTGCCGATGAAATCGCCCGAATTAAGGATTTTGAACAATAGCTTATCCCCTTCTTCACCATACTTCCCCATGAGCGTTTGCAACGTTTCCATGGAGGGCGTTTCTATTTGTTGATAGCCGTAAAGGGCGTAAACTTCCTTAATGGTGTCGAAAATATAGTTTCGTTTGGCCATTTCGGCCGGTGAAAAGTCCCTTGTTCCTTTGGGTATGGATGGTTTGTTCATTACTTTTTCCTAACGATGGTTTGACTTCTATCTGGTCCGATAGAGATGATTTTGATGGGTGTTTGCAGTTGTTTCTCCAAGAAATCAATGTAATTCTTGAATGCTTTGGGGAACTGTTCCTCGCTGGTAAACTGCGTCATGTCGGTTTGCCAGCCTTTCAGTTCTTCGTAAACGGGCGTTATTCCGTGTTCGATGTCGAATGGGAAATGGTCAATTCGTTGGCCGTCCTTTTCGTAAGCCACGCACGCCTTAATGGTTTCGAATGTGTCTAGCACGTCGCTTTTCATCATGATGAGTTGAGTTACGCCATTTATCATAATCGAATAGCGCAGCGCAACGAGGTCAATCCAACCGCATCTACGTTCTCTACCCGTCACCGCACCATACTCGTGACCCAGGTCGCGCAGCTTTTTCCCCGTTTCATCGAATAGTTCTGTGGGGAATGGACCTGCTCCAACGCGCGTACAATAGGCTTTCATGATACCATAAACATCACCAATCTTATTAGGACCAATGCCCAAACCGGCGCATGCACCTGCCGTAATGGTGTTCGAGGAGGTTACATATGGATAGCTACCAAAGTCAACATCGAGCATTGTTCCTTGTGCGCCTTCGCAAAGAATTGCCTTCCCATCGTTTAAAAGGCTGTTAAGTTCAAACTCGCTGTCAATGATATTGAACTGTCGCATATACTCAATGCCTTCCATCCAAGTCTTTTCTACTTCGCTAATGTCGAAGTCTGTATAGTTCATACTGCGTAGAATGCTGAGGTGTCGCTCTTTATGCTGGGCGTACTTTTCCTCAAATCTTTCGAAGATGTCACCTACACGCAATCCTGAACGCGATACTTTATCGGTATAAGTTGGCCCAATTCCCTTGCCGGTGGTGCCCACTTTCTTGTCGCCTTTTAGTGTTTCGTAGGCAGCATCCAACACACGATGGGTTGGCATGATAAGGTGCGCACGCTTAGATATGTGCAGACACTTCTTCAAGTCGTGCCCACTTTTCTCCAAATCTTTTGCCTCGGCCATGAACAAATCGGGTGCAAGCACCACGCCATTGCCGATAATGTTTGTTTTTCCGCCTTGGAATATGCCAGAAGGAATGCTCCGCAAGACGAACTTTTGACCGTTAAACTCTAACGTATGACCTGCGTTGGGACCGCCTTGAAAGCGTGCAACGACATCATATTGTGGCGTTAGCACGTCCACAACCTTACCTTTGCCCTCGTCGCCCCACTGTAATCCCAGAAGAACGTCTACTTTTCCTGTCTTCATATATAATATGTGTATTGTTAATTTCCTGCAAACTTCACTTCATTTTCTTTTGGCATGCACTGCACACGCCATAAAGATAAAGCGCGAAACCATCGCTGCAGAAGCCTTTGAGCCGCACTTGCTCTAGCGTGGTTGTTATCTCTGGCAGGTTCACCTCTGTCACCGCACCGCACATTGTGCATACCTGATGGCAATGATTGTCGTTCTTTGTGCGTGCTTCGTACTTGGTGCCATCTGTCAGTTTGTGCCTAACCACAAGCCTTAACTTGATGAACAGCCGCAGCGTATTATATAATGTGGCCCTGCTAACCTTGAAGTTTTCGTTCTTTATGTACTCGCTTAGCTGGTCGAGTGAGAAATGTCCCTTTATGCTAAACACCGCATCGAGAATGGCGTAACGCTCAGGCGTCCGCCTATAATTGTTCGTTTCCAGATATTGGTCGAGAATTTTTCGAGCCTGCTTTTTGCTGTCTTGTTTCATTTTCATTTCTTTGTCAGCCCTACAAAGTTACTATAAATATCCGAAAAGCGCGCGTTTCATCGCAAAAATGTAGCTTTGCGACGGCTCTGGTTGTGCAAGGGCGGCTGGTGTTTCTTACATCGTCAAGGTGCTTGCAAGCGCGCCAACAGCTGGTCAACCCGTTGTTCGTAGCTATCGTCCAGCATGGCCAGCTTTTGCAAACTAGCACTAGCTGCGCGTCTTACGCCGAGGTTATCGCTTTGCAAAGCAACGCTAACCTGGTCGAGGTACTCGTCTAAGCCACGCTGATTGGGTTTGTTACCTTTCATAAAAAGGCGTGCCAAAAGCTGATAGGCGCATATTTGTCGATCCATACGGTCGCTTGCCATCCACTGATAGGCCAATGCGGGCGCGAAATCAACGTGTTGTAGCAAGTTGAAGGCCAGCATCTCGGCCATTTCTTGTTGCAAAGGCTGCTCCGTCCATACATCAGCTAGTTCGGGCGACATGCGTTCGGGCGGCATAATCAAGGTCGCCATAATCTTGCATTCGCGTATGTTCTCTTTCCAAAGCTCAATAGCCAGTTCGTAGTTGGGCGCGTATGGTGCGGCCATTTTACGCAGTTCGTGGAACGGAACGCCCCAATTAATTTTATATCCCATGCCTTTTTGAGCCATGGAACGCGAAGTTGTGCCGTCCATAAAGAGCCGAAACGACTGCTTTATCGCCATCAGTTTGCTATGTGTATCTTCGTTCATTGCTAATCTCAAATTATTATGTTGAAGAGATAGGGAAAAGTCTTGCTTGTACCGATTGAGCCATTGTTGAATTCAAATAACAAGCTCCACTCCCCTACCCTTTGTGTTCGTTAAACAGGTTTTCGTTCTTTTCGTCCTTTTAAACAAGGAAACCAAACTCGCTAGAATAGCGTAACATTTGTGTGTCGTAAGCCTCCGAGTAATCTACTTCTACGTCTATAATCTCGTCCTCGCCATTCAGTATGGGCTTATATACGGGATTGATAAAGCCCTTATAAGGTGCAATGTCTAGTTTTGTAAAACGTTCCAGCACTTCGGCATGTAGCCTTTCGTCAACCTTAACTGCATAATTTTCAACTAGATTGCGAGCTGCGTTAAAGTCGCCCTCACTCTTAATGCGTTGCACCTCGGCCAAAAGTTCGCCGAACAAACGGTGCAATTGTTCATAGTTGTTTATCTGAACGTATGTCTTGCCGTTGCGTTTTACCAACTCAACAGCGCCTTTTCCATGTTCAAGAGTCCAATGAGCAATGAGCGCTCTGTTGCGCATGTGTGCCTCCTCGATGTCCTTTCCGCGTTCAATTCGGGTCAATTGGGTCATCAGCCCGTTCATCATATACGTATAATATTGTGAGCGGAAGGCGTTTTTATCTGGCAACAAACCCAACTCTTGCAGCTTATCGTCGGCCATGTAATACAAGCCAAAGAGGTCGGCGCGCGCCTCTTCAATGGTGTTTCCGTAGGCTTTCAGTGCATCAGGACTAACACCAGGCAGCAATTGACCACTGCCGTGTCCCAAACATTCGTGCAAGTCAGTATGCAGGTCGTCGCAGATGTCGCCGTAACGAGATATTATAGCAAGCGTATCTTCGTCAATAACAAACTCTTCTTTAAAGCCATTGCCCTTCGCAGCCTTGTTATATGCGTCGGTGATGTTGCTGATTGTTACGCTTTTCGACCCATGTTGCGCCCTAATCCAATCGGCGTTAGGCAGGTTAATGCCGATAGCCGTAGTGGGATATTCGTCTCCACCGAGCATTGCCGCACACACAACGTTGGCAGTAACGCCACGCACTTCGGCCTTTTTAAATCGCGAGTCGACGGGCGAATGGTCTTCAAACCATTGCGCATTGTCACTAATAAGACGTGTTCGGCGCGTTGCCTCCAAGTCTTTATACTCAACAATGCCCTCCCACGAGGCTTTGATGCCCAGCGGATCGCCATATACCTCGATAAATCCGTTGATAAAATCCACGTTACCTGCTTGCTCTTTGAGCCATTCTATCGAATATTCGTCAAACAAATGCAGGTCGCCTGTGCGATAATATTTTATTAATAAGTCGATAACGCGTTGCTGTTGTTGGTTTTCAGCAACGCCTTTCGCCTTATCCAACCAATATATGATGTGGCGAATAGCCTCGCCATACTCGCCATTCTCTTTCCAAACCTTTTCTTCCAGTCCATTATCACCTTTTACAAGCTTTGTGTTCAAGCCCCACGAAGGCGAGTTGTCGCCTGCTGCGGCCTTCTTCTCGTTGTAGAAGTCCTCCACTTCCTGTTGACTTACACCTTCATAATAGTTGCAAGCCGAAGTCTTCACCAAGTCCACGCCATCGGCTTTATTCACTCTTTTGGGTAATATCTCTGGGTTGAACATCACTGGACATAGTTCATCGCACAATTCCTCGACAGAGTTATAACCTGTCATCGGCAACTTATCTATTGGCATCTGCCTAACGGCAGCGCGAAAGAAAGCCTCCGAGAAGTCGGGTTGTATCTTGTCGTTGGCATAATGGTGATAGATACCATTAGAAAACCATACACGCTTTAAGTACAAAGCCAATTTATCGTAGTTATCCTTGTCGGCACTTGCATCGAGTTCCGTGTAGAGTGTTTCCAGTGTTTTCCTTATGCGGAGGTTATATTTTCCAAATTGGTCTGTGGTGATGTCTCTACCGCACAGCGTGGCTTGCGATAGATAATATATGTATTTCTTCTGTTGAAGCGAAAGTTTTTCAAATTGTGGTAGCCTGTAACGAAGCATCTGCAAGTCGGCAAATCGTTCGTCGGCATAGTTAAATGTGCCTGCTTCTTTCATGATTATTACTTTCTTTGTGTGCAAAAAAATTATCTCCACGCATTTGCTTTGCGTGGAGATAAAATTGTTTACCTGTCATTTTCGGGGGAAATTCGATATTCCCTTGGTGTCATTCCTGTGAACCTCTTAAACGAAGTGTAGAACGACTGACGTGTAGAGAACCCCACTGCATCCGATACATCCTCAATGGTGAGGTGAGCCTTACGCTTGTCTTTCAACAGCTTCATGGCCTCCTGTATGCGGAACTTGTTAACGAAGGACGTATAGTTGGTATTGAACTGCCTGTTGATAACAGTCGAGATATACCTCGTATTCGTTCCTAAATCCTTTGCAAGTTGTTTTGCAGAGTAAGTTTTGTCCTTGTACTTTTGATTTACAGAAATCTCCTGGCAAATGTTCTTTGCCAACGTACCCATCAATTGGGGATTGATGAAGATTTGCGAATCTCTCTTTTTACCTTTTGTTTCTACTAACTGTACCATACTATAAAAACTAAATGCCTACTGATGGTGCAAATATAATCATTATTTTATTAATACAACAAGAATGTTACTTTTTTTTGATGTTTTGTTTTTAAAATTGCTCTTATTGGCCAATTTTTATGTGTTATTTGCTAAATCAAGATGGCTTTTTTATTCTTTTGCGATGTTTGGCCTTGTTTACAGATGGGGTTCATCTATGTTGACACGCCCCACTCCATTTCCTTTCAAAAACCACGAACTTATTATTATTTGGCGAAAGTTTTACGAAAATACTCTGTAAGAAAAGCTTTTTTCTTTATCTTACCTAACGTAGGGGCACTGAGTTGCGCCAATTGTAGGTGAGTAAATTCGCAATTTTATTTTTCGTCTTTCGTCACAATTGAGCGAGGCTCGCGCCCCACTCCACATCAAGCATTCATTGATAACAAGAACTCGTCGTTGTCTTTGGTAACGTTTAAGCGGTCGTGAATAGAATTCATGGCCTCTATCGGGTTCATGTCTGATATGTACTTGCGCAACACCCACATCCTGTCGAGGGTTGTTCTGTCTTGCAAGAGGTCGTCGCGGCGTGTACTTGAAGCAACAAGGTTCACGGCGGGGAATATTCGCTTGTTGCTTAGCGAGCGGTCGAGTTGCAATTCCATGTTGCCTGTACCCTTAAACTCTTCGAATATCACTTCGTCCATCTTGCTACCCGTGTCGATAAGTGCCGTGGCGATGATGGTAAGCGAACCACCATTTTCCACATTTCTAGCTGCACCGAAAAAGCGTTTGGGCTTTTGAAGGGCGTTTGCATCCACACCACCTGTTAGTACCTTACCACTTGCAGGACTGACGGTGTTGTATGCTCTGGCCAGACGTGTGATAGAGTCGAGGAAGATAACTACATCATGTCCCGACTCAACCAAGCGCTTAGCTTTTTCAAGTACGATGCCAGCAATCTTCACGTGGCGTTCTGCCGGTTCGTCAAATGTAGAGGCAATAACCTCTGCGTTCACCGTTCTAGCCATGTCCGTAACTTCTTCAGGGCGCTCGTCAATGAGCAGCATCATAAGATATGCCTCTGGATGATTGGCTGCAATGGCGTTGGCGATGTTCTTCATCAAGATGGTTTTACCCGTCTTGGGTTGCGCCACGATAAGTGCACGTTGTCCTTTTCCTATGGGCGAGAACAAGTCTACGATGCGTGTCGAAAGGTTTGTCGTGGCAGGATTACCACAAAGATTGAACTTTTCGTCGGGGAATAGCGGCGTAAGATGCTCGAAAGGAACGCGATCGCGAATTTCATCTGGCACCCTACCGTTAATCATGTCGATGCTTGTCAGTGGGAAATACTTCTCTCCTTCGCGCGGCGGACGTACTCTACTCTGTACCACATCGCCAGTTTTCAAGCCATATTTCTTCACTTGCTGTGTCGAAACATATACATCGTCGGGCGAAGAAAGATAGTTGTAATCGCTCGACCGCAAGAAACCATAGCCGTCGGGCATGATTTCAAGTACGCCGTCTGCCGTTATCAAGTCAGAGAAATCGTAAGCAGGCGGTGCTGGTTGCATTGGCTCCGGCTGCTGATAGCCAGCATTAGGCATCCCATTGGTGGGATTGTCGAACATGTCGTAGTTGGGCAACGCACCTTGATCTTCGATTGGCAAGTCAACAACAGTGATGAAATCTGTTCCATCCCCCGGGTCTCCTTCCCAACATCCTTCCCTTATTGGGTCGGGCCTATCGTTTGGTCCCTCATTGCGAGCATTTATTTTGGCTTGCAATTGTGCCAACAATCCACTGTCGGGAGCATCTTGGTTTTCTCCCATGTCGGTAGCCTCTGGCAAGAAACTGGCCTCAGGCACTGGCACTTCGTTTGTGGGCTCCGTCTCCGCTTGTTCGTCAATAATCTCCTGCGATTCGGCTTTTATATGGTCGTCGGGTTCGGCTTGAGTATTTTCGTCAGGCTCGGCAGCCACCTGTTCAGGCGCGCTCTCCTCCCCGTCTTCTTCCTTCTGTCGTTCTTCGGCCTCCTGTGCCAGACGTTCTGCTTCGGCAGCGGCTTCAGCCTCTTTTTCCTTCTTCGATTTTCTTCCCCTTTTCTTGGGCTTAGCGGGTTCTTCACTTTCTTGGGCCTGCGTTTCAGTTGCAGTCTCCTCCGCTTCTTTAAACAAAGATGGTTGTTCGCTAGATGTTACCTTGTTGTTTTTCACATCAAAGTTCTCTCCGTCTTTCCCTTTTACCGAATATACTCTATCTGTGTCTTTCTTAACAATTCTCGTTCTTTTTTTCTTTTGACCCAAGGGATTCTTCGTTCCCTCGTCAATAGCCTGCTTGTCTAGTATCGAATACACCATTTCTTCAAGGTTGTCACCATCGTATTCGGCACCAAGTGTTTTTGCAATGTCCTCCAATTCAGACATTTTTTTTGATAATAGTTCTTCTTTGCTATACATATCTGTATATCTTAATGCAATAAGTTGTTGATTGTAATAAAAGCGTTTCAAGAATAGAAACGCTTCGAAATTCAGTGCAAAATTACTGGAAATAAATCATTCCACAAGCGTTTTTTGCGAAAAAGTTGTGTTGTTAATATATTTTAAGTCGAAAATGGGCTTTTGAATGCATTTTTGCAGGTGCTTGACAACGAAGTCGTCCTCACTTTTAATATCTTTACTAAACTTTCGCAAGTGCTGAATCATAAGCATACATTAACGTAAGAAATAAGAAAAGGCTCTTAGAACTGCACAACTCACTGAAAAAGAGTATCTTTATATATAAAAGATAAAGAACCAAATTCAAAAGCCATGCGCAAGGAAACAACAATATTATCATACAGCTATTTGAATGGGATTTATCTAACACTGCTAGCAAGGATGGCATATTTGCTAGTAAGAACTCACATTAACCTTGTGGCCAGGCTTTTTTGATAAGGGAGGCTATGCGTCATGGAGTTTTGGTAAACACCAATAAGACATTACGTCCAAATGGCTTTACCATTTTTGACGTAATGCCTTAACCTTGCATGTTATGAGCAGCATCTGCTGTTTACAAACGAGCTATACTTGTATTCAACAATTCGTTTTACAATAGACATCCTTTGCGCAAAGCCCTTTACAAACGCACTATACTTGTATTCAACAGCCCATCGCTAAGGGTATGTAATCTTAGGTGGTATGCGCCACGACTATGGTCAATGCTCATTAGTCGTTGCGGTTCGAGTGGCGATGGCGATAAAGATAAGGCTACATGCCCCATTGTGCGGCGCAAATTGATTTCCACACAAGGATGAATGGCCAAGTTGTTCGTCCCTTCTTGCTTAACAAGCATCATGTCTATGCCCAATGGCCCAACATACTTGTTTAACAACAAAGCCGATAGCATTGTTGTTATCGTCTCGGAAACAGCTTTCAGTATCGAAACGTCTATATACTGCGAGAGGTACTCTAATTTCGTGTCTTCGGTAGCAAGCAAACTGCCCGTGTATGTGCGTTTAGACGTCTTGAAGATAGACAAGCCCAGATAGTCTATACTGCCGTCGGCATTGGCATTAAACTCCATGCCGAAGTCGCGTATCTTATTATAATAGGGCTCGAAAGTTATGCAACCTTGTTTTTCGATGGTGTTGGCGCACCATCCCTCGGTGGAAGGGTCGGGCTTATTCTCAATATAACGTATGCCCCTGCCACTACTACTCCACGGTGCCTTTACCACCACAAGGGCATTTTCTTGCAAGAGCGTGTGCAATTGAGCCATTGATTGTACCACAAAAGAAGTGCCAATAAACTTGCTGGGGTAAAGGTTGTTTAATCTGGATACCAGTTCGGGCAATATATTTTGCGACATCCATTGTCGCGAGCTGATGGTCCTTACATCTTCCAACCACCTGTCCGCGGGCAGAACATCTTCGCTAACGCCAATGCCAGCAAACAAATCTTTTACGTTTTTGTCCCATCCCCAAGGGGCAATATCCAGTTGGTTGGACGTAATTGTGCCGCTGGCAAGCACCCTTTGCAGCGTGTTGCGGTCTACAAGTTGCACGCCTTTGGTTCTTCCCTTTATGTGTCGAAGACGTTCGTATGCTGCCTCTGCATCGGCAACAAGCACCAAGTCGCCAGCTTTCGCCCATAGTGCAGGTAGAAATCCCAAGTCGGCGTACAGGTCGCGAGCTGCTTTGGGAGGGGTGAAATGGTCGTTGCCAGCAGCCAACACCAAGTCGTGATCGGGGTTGAAGATATGTAGTGTCATCGTTGTTACTTGATTTATACTGCAAAGATACGATAAAATCGGGTAAAGAGAACATGGGGCGAACGATAAAACCATTATGCAATGGTGTTGAATGAAGACGTAACATAACCCCTTCGAGCCGTGTCTAGATTATCTGGACACGGCTCGAAGGGGCTACGAAGGCCACAAAAAGGCCTTTACCATAGGCATGTCGGCGCCATGTGCTGGTAAAGTGTATGGCTTAATCCAGTATGGGGCTATGCCTGAAATGGCTGGGCAATTATGTCAAGTTATTGCTCGATAATGCCTGCCTCTTCCCACTTAACGATGAGTTCGAGGCAATCGTTAAAGGCAACATTGTATTGCACGTCGTATTGTTCTGTCAGCAGCTTGGCCAAAGTGTCGGCCGTAAATTCTTTGCCTTCAACCGCTTCCCAAAGGTAAGCCGACGTTTCGTTCATGCTGATAATCTTGCTGAAATCGATGTTCTCTTTGCCTTCGGCCACAATAACTTGCTCACCACAGATGGAGCGCAATTTAAATCCTACTTTCTTTTTCATAAATGTATGTATGTTATGAATGCGTTACTTTCGTGTTGTGGTTTAAATAGGTCCGAACAAGCGCATCCAAATTTTTGTGTAAAAAGCCAACAAGTATCTGCGTAACGGAAACAAGCCTGTCCATAAGGCTGAATATACACGCCATTTAACACTGTTGGTCTTATCTAATGTTTGTCTTCCTTTTCGGTAAAAGCCCAAAACAAAACCCCTTACATCGGCTCGTTTGCATTGTTCGATGGCTAGGTTGCCGTCTCCGCGCAGGGTTATGTCGTCGCCATCAATTTTGATTATGCGGTGAAGAACAAACACCCCAGGGGAGATTTCTGCCAGTACGGCATCGTCTTTTTGTATTGTTGTGGGCTTGCTTAGCAGGGCCTTATCGCGATTATGCTCTAGAAAAGGTCGCATACTATATCCCTTTAACCCAATTGTTACCGTGTGTCCTTCTTCTAAGAATTTGGCCACTTGGGGTAGGAAAAGGGCATTTTCAAACTGCAATTCTCTTATTTCGCTATGGTTTGTTGGCATAACAAGGCTGCATCTTTGTTGGGCAGGCAGTGAATGGTGTAAATGCCCGTTGTCTCTATAATCTTTGTTATGGTGTCGCACGTGTTGTTAAACACCTCTTTATCCCATTTCATCGTAGAACACGAGGGCAGCAATGAGGCAAAAGCCTCGATGGGTCTAAGCCGTTCTACGCTGTTAACCTTTGCGCGGTCGATGCGCGAAATGGCTCCCAGTTCGGCTTTCACGTTGCGATAGCAGGGTGTCTTGCCGCTCCAAGGACTACCATAGATGTAGGGTTTGCCATCAATGACGCGTACAATAGGGTTGTCGTCGTTCATTAAATCGCAGTTGGGAATGTAACGTAGCCAAAGACTAACATGCGTACTTTTACCTGTTCCGCTCTTGGCTGTGAAGGCATACCCGCGGTTTTCGTGCCTCACGAGCGAGGCATGGATAAGTAAAGTTTGCCTAAACGACCCTGCAAAAGCGTAGGTAAGCATCAGCGCATTGTTCAAACCGAAGTAGCGCATGGAATAGTTGCCTTCCAATTTGCAGCGACAAAGCGAAAAGTCTTTGTTGGTATGGAGCAAACAACAGAGCTTGCCTTGCAGGTTGCGGATGTGAAATTGATACCCCCCCGAGGGCAAAATGTCTACGAGGGTCATGCCGTTACCGGTGTCTATATCCCTTATCAGTTCGGTATCTTCTGGCGAAAAAGGCTCCAAGTCGTTGGTTACGATGAGTTGCAAAAGCAGGTCTTTGGGTGTACTTTCAACTCTGAAAGGCTCTAACGACTGTATGAGCGACCCGTCTATTGGCGTCGCGTCCTCGAAAACGACGCTAATATCGTGTTCGGCGATGTTAAAATAATGAGTCATCAATGATGTTGTTCTCCGTGTGAGTACGTTTCTGTGCGATTGGCAGAAAAGGTGACACGGCCTTAAGAGGCATGGTTGCCACCCCTTGTCTTTGTGCCGCTCACCCATGTTTGGCGGCTTATGCTGCCTAGCTATCCTTACTTTTCGGGCACAATGGCGTCGTATTTAAACTCTGATTCTTTGAGATAGCGTACGTTGGCATCACCCCTTGCTGCGCTTTTCTTCAATAGAGTGGCGTACTTTTTCTCGGCTTTCTTGCGCGAAAAGGCAAAGCAAGTGATACAGGTGGCATTGGCAAAGCCTTGCGATTGAAGGTAGTCGCGTAGTTGGTAAGAGTAGTTCTCGCGACTATACAAGAACTTCCCTTTGTCGTTAATCCAAGCGTCGACCTCTTGAACATCGGTGAAATAGGCCGTGGAATCATTGAATGATGCTGCCATCCCAAACATGTACACCTTGGTTTGAACTAATTTAGCCGAGGCAGTTGCGCCTACGGCAAGCAAAATCATTGCTACTAAAACGTATCTTTTAAATTGTATCATCTCCTTATTATATGGCGAAAATCCGCCTTTACTCTTCATTTTGCTCAGCAACAAGGGCTTTCTCTCCAAGTGCTGTATCGCTTGTACACCCATTTTTTACTGCCCAAGATAGGTTTTGAGCATCTTGTTTTTGGTGTTGTTTCTTAATCTTCTTATGGCTTTCTCCTTTATCTGCCTTACCCTTTCGCGGGTTAAGCCATACTTGTCGCCAATCTCTTCGAGCGTCATTTCCATTTGGTTGATACCGAAGAAGGCCTCGATAACATTGCGTTCGCGCTCGTTGAGGTACTGCAACGCATCTGCAATTTCAGCACGCAGCGACTCTTTCACCAGTTCGTTATCCACCGTTGGCGTGTCGGTATTGGCTAGCAAGTCTAGCAAACTGTTGTCTTCGCCGTCCACAAAAGGTGCGTCCACCGAGATATGTCGGCCAGTAACCTTGATGGCATCTTCAATCTTGTCTTCGGGCAAGTCGGTTTTTTCGGCTATTTCGTTGATGCTTGGCCTACGTTCGTTCTCTTGTTCGAACTTGCTAAGTATCTTGTTGATTTTGTTTACCGACCCAACTTGGTTTAATGGCAAGCGAACAATGCGGCTTTGCTCGGCAATGGCCTGCAAGATGCTTTGCCTAATCCACCACACAGCATACGAAATGAATTTGAAACCGCGAGTTTCGTCGAATTTTTCGGCAGCCTTTATCAAGCCAACATTGCCCTCGTTGATGAGGTCTTGCAGACTTAGCCCTTGGTTTTGGTACTGTTTGGCAACAGACACAACAAACCGCAAGTTGGCTTTGGTTAACTTCTCCAAGGCTTTTCTGTCGCCTTTTTTGATGCGTTGTGCCAATTCAACTTCCTCTTCCACAGAAATTAGTTCCTCGTGGCCTATCTCCTGTAGGTATTTGTCCAGCGAGTCACTCTCCCTGTTCGTTATCGATTTCGTGATTTTCAGCTGTCTCATTAAGCGTTACTTTTATGCTTGAATGCAAATTTAACGACTTTAAAGCACATTCCCAAATGTTTTTACTTTTTTTTATTTAATACGATACTTCTTCGTTTGTGCCCCAACATGCTATTTTGAGGTCGTCATGACTTTTACTTAATTTCCCGATATCCATCTTCCCATTGTTTTGTATCGGAATAGTATGTCCTATTATAATCTATAGACATCATAAATGAAACAGTATAACTAGTATCATTTCTTATATCATAATAAAGTGCATTTGAATTCTCCTCTTCTAGAATACCTATTTCATTTAAATCTTTGGGTAAGCGGTGATTTTCCTTTCTAAAAAGCTCTATTTTTTCTACGATGTCTTCTCCCCTTTGAGTTAAGTTTTTCTCCCTTTTACTTGTTATAAAGAAGAATAAAAGCATCGCTAGTATAACTACACTAAGTATTATATATTTTATTATAGTCATGATTATGGATTTTTTCGTGAATACTGGCTAAGGAGGGGCTTGAGGTAAACAAGCAATCTGCCTATGGTTTTCTCATCTCTTGTCTGTTTTATCAGTCTAAATTGGCTGACCCTGACATTCAATTACATTGGATACAGTTCCTATCAACCGCTGTTTGAGGAAATTGCTCCATCTTTCTTGCAACAGCTTTTGCGCCTTTTGAACATTTTGGGCTATAACGCAGTTCAGCTTCTATATATTGTCTACGAGGCCATCTTTATGTTGCGTTTACCTGATGTTGTTCCTTTTGGCCATGGACAGCATGCCTTGCTACCGCGCACAATGGCGGTCGTAAGCGTACATGCTTTGTATGGCTTGCCCATACACGTATAGACGGCATGAGCAGTTTTGTCTAGTTTTTGGTAGATATTTTAACATTATGAGTGCCCTTTTTGTCCGCAACCGCCCACTTTGTCGCAAATAATCGATTCTCGCGAGGTTTGGTTTTGATGCAAGAAGGGGCTAACTGGTGAATGCAGAAAAATGAATTTTTATTTAAACAACCGCCATTTGCACCAGTTTTGGGGGCTATTTGCAGCAAAATGCAGTGCGTTTTGCCGCTAAATGCAGTGCAATATGCCGCTAAATGCAGTGCGTTTTGCTGCAAAACGCGAGGCAAAATGCTGCTAAATGCAGTGCAAAATGCTGCTAAATGCTAGACAACAAGCATAAAAATGCACTGCTATTGTATAAATATAGCCTCTTCGAACCATTAAAAGCATGACTGAAAAGGGCGAAATAGTCGTTAAAAAGTAGGTTTTTGGGGGCTAAAGGCGGGTAATTGGACTTGAAAAATTACGAGATTGCAATCAAACTAGAAAGGCAAAATGGTGCAAAAAGCAGGTTTTTTCTTAAAAACGGACATATTGGAAGACGTGAAAGGCTAGAATTTGTGGCTATTTACCTGCTTTTTAACCAATATTCTCGCTAGAACGGAGCGAAATTTGGAAGGGTTTTGTAAAATAAAATATAAGAATTTAAGTTTTTGAGTTGGTGAGTTTTTGAGTTGATGAGTTGATGGGTTTAAGTTTGGGTGTTGATAGGCTTGTGAGTTTGGGTGTTTGTGAGCTGATAAGTTTGTGAGTTTGTGTTTTGATTCATTCGTGAGTAGCTGTTTTTTCGTGAGTTTATAAGCAAGTGAGTTGATTTATCCTGCACTTCGTATATGAAGGGGAATGTTTATTTTGTGTCGGCATCACAAAGATAACAATCTCCACACAATTTATAAACAAACTAAAAGTCATGGCAACATCGTTCTATACGTTTTTATAATAACGTGAAATGGAAGGAGTACTAAGAAGCAAAGAATTGCCTTATGAACGAACACCTCTTCGTCTGTTTTAAACCAGAAATCCCCTATATTCCCTCGTCTTACTGTTAAAAATGAAATGTTTTTGACATTTAACGAATGTGAATTTGTAAGTTAAAATAAATAATGTTACTTTTGCATCACTTCTTAAAAGGCACAACGGTGAACAGTGCTTATGAGACAACGCGCAAGGAAGAAGTTGACAAATCAATGCTTGCCTTAGGTGTGACAGGAGGTTTTATACTTCTCATTCGTCTGCCTAAACAAAACAAACAGCACCTTGCCGGCTTTAAGCATAAGCCCAAACATGCGTAATTTAATGTATCATTATCATATAACAAGCCAAAATAATTAATATTAAAATGAACAAACAGATGAAAAAGACATTGTTTATAGCACTTACAATGTTATCGACTGCTGTGCTTTCGAATGCAAACCCAATAACAAAAGGACAAGCTTTGAATATAGCATCGAAGTACATCAACAACCCAACATTATCGAAGAACACACCTGTAACGCGCTCTGCACAAGCCAACGAGCAACCTGCATATTATATCTTCACGAGTTCGAGCGATAAAAAGTTCGTCATTATATCAGGAGAAAGCAAACTAAACGAATTGGTTGGCTATGGAGATAACATGTCGAAGAATAGCGACGAGCAACCACCATACTTCAAGAAGTTTCTAAAAGATTATGAAAATGTGGTGAAAGCAGTACGCAATAGCAGTAAGCAAGCTCCAACGACGCAGATGCCCATCAAACGAAAGGTGGAACCATTGCTTACTTGTAAGTGGAGCCAATATTTTCCTTATAACAAATATACGCTTAAAGTTGATGGTAAAACAACGCCGACAGGCTGTGTGGCAACTGCAACAGCACAAGTGATGTACCACCACAAATGGCCCAAAAACCGTCCCACAGGCTATGTTAAAAAAGAGGGCGACGAAGCTTGGAAGAGTCCTACTTATTGGTGGGGTGATATGAAAGACACCTCTAACAAGATGTTTTCAGAACGCTCCAGGCAAGCTGTTGGCGTGCTGATGCGCGACATTGGCAAAGCCGTTAACATGAGGTATTACCACAAGGGGAGCGACTCAAACTTGCAATATGCGTGCAATGCACTTCGAGATAAGTTTGATTATACGGTACGTTTCCTTGATAAAGACTTCTTGCCTGCTAACGAATTCCTCAAAGAAGTGATGCAAGAAATATCCAACGGCTACCCTGTTTTGGTTTGCGGAGGCCCACATGCCTTTGTTTACGACGGCTATGATGAGCGTGGTTTTCTACATACCAACTGGGGATGGGAAGGACTAAACGATGGTTATTTTGATATAAACACCGTTTATTTAAATGTTACGGGCTTTGCGCTTAGTGGCACGTTTTGGGATGACATGTCTGTTGTTTTTGCCCATCCCAATGATGGTAAGGCCGTTCCATTTAAGGAAATAGAACGCGGATTGGATGCTCGCACCACCACTGCATTCACCATTAGCAAAACAGAAGCAACACGAACAGAGAAATTGAGTGCTTCAATCATAAAGTTAGGCTCATATAGTCCCGTTAAAGGAAAGCTGGGTGTGTTTACCGGTAAGGTTGCACTGGCACTTTATAACCACAAGAACGAACGGGTGAAAATATTTAACTCTGCCAGCGACAACCTAGTTTGGGCATCCATTTTCACCACTATGAGTTTTGATTTGACTAACATTAGCTTTGAAGGTTTACCCAATGGACACTATCGTTTGGTGCCCGTCTTCTCTGAAATGCTTGATGAACAGACTAAGAAAAACGGCGAGTGGAAACCCATTAACCACGCCAATGAAATGGAAGTTGAACTTACAACAAACGCTGTTCGCATCAACACCAACAACCCCCAAAATGTTGTAACTATTGAAAAGAGGCCAAGTGTGCTTGCTCCTTTCTATGAAGACTCGGGCAAGATGGGCGCTTTTAGTTTCACCATGTATAACCCAGGGCGAGAAGAAGTGCGTGGCGACTTGGTGATGACGCTTAAAAGCCTTGAAACCAATAAGGTTTATAATGCCTATTTGCTTACACCTAACGTTGTTGCACAGCGTCTTGGGCACACCTCTTTCACCATCAACATGCAGGCATTATACAATAATCCTGGCGATTTCGGCAAATTAAAAACTGGTAAATACAGTGTAACCCTATCTATAAAGGTTAAGAAAAAGAATTCGGAATATATTGTTCCCATTACAATGAAAGAGCCTTTTGAAATAGAAGTGTTGCCCGATCCCCACCAAGGAACGATTGAATTTAATTTTGTAGACTTCTTAGTAGATGGTGCTAACGCCAATTATAGCACCTTCCAGCTGAACAAGATAAAAGAAATAGGTTTACAAGTGCATGCCAGGGTGGCCGGATATCAAATCAGAGAAGGTTATCGTGGGCGCATTTATTATCGTTTGCTCGACCTGACAGAAAACAAATGGATTGATTTAGGTTATGCAAATAATGTTTATCTGCCTTGCGAAAAGCCAAACGATGCAAGCAAAACACGTGTTACTTTTAACGCATCGATGTTGAAACCCAACCACGCTTACGAAATACATCTTGAAATTGAACGAGGTGGAAAACGTGAAGACGTTTGGAACCCAAATGCTAAACGCAACGTGTTCTACACGGTTGACGATTTGAAAACTACTGCTATCGACTCGTTCGGGAGCGACAACAAAGCGCCAAAGCACATCTTTAATATTGAAGGAGTGCGGCAAACACAGGCATGGGAAACCCTTCCAGCAGGTATCTACATAGTAGATGGCAAGAAGGTAATGAAGAAATAAGCATTAGCTTGCCTCGTTTTTAAGCAGAAAAGAAATGATATTAAAAGGTTGCCTTTATATACACATAAAGGCAACCTTTTTGACGTAATTATATCGCTATGGGATATAGTTGCAAGGCAAAAGCAATGCAAGTGCATGGTAAATTGCAACACAAGAGCATTGAATTTGCAGAACGAAGGGAAATGAGTTGATGTGGTTTCAAAATCTATTTCTTGGCAACATTCACTTGTATTGCGAGTAACGTTCCTTCAAATATTTCTCAATCTCACCCTTTGTTAGCATACGCAGCTGCTGGGAAGTGCAAGCCGTGTATCTAGGAGACACAAACAAAGGTTGTGCAGAGGTGCATCGCTTATGCTTATTGTTATGCAAATAATCGTTCAACTCCAACTCCGAGGGGAATATCTTGTACTCTTTTCTCCCCTTATCGTTCATTATTTCGTAGATTTGGCAAGACTTTTGCCACACCACTTCGGCTGCCCGAAGATACAAAATGGCTATATCAAGCGACTTAAAAGGGAACTTGGCACGAAACCTTCCCTTTGCATCTACGTCGGCACAGATACATCTGCCACAGCTGTTGCACACATATTGGCGATGATGACGCAAACAATCTTCGGGGTTGAGCAAAGGTGTTGCCCGATTGTTGTCGGCATAACATTCCTTACAACGACTCTGCACTGTGCCCATTTCTTTTCCGTTTACCATAATATTTCGGAGTTTTTATTCTACCATTTGCAGCAATCTACCGATTTCAGCGGCATGAGTTCGACAATAATACATGACAAAGGAGATGTAAGGAACAAACACCACGATGCCCCACGACAAGCCCTTTGCTGTGGCTTTATAATCGCCAATGCTACAAAGAACGTATGCTGCCCACGCAATATTGAGGGTCATAGTGATGTGCGATAGCTGTGCAAAGACGTTTGCACCACTCCAAGTGAAGGTAAAAAGCCCCATCGTTCCGAAATAATACATTGGTAAAAGGGCGAATGGAAGTAAGGCTGTATTGCCTTTCAACCAAAAGATTGTCACACAAACAAGGTAGACTAAACTTGTAGGCGAGCAGGCATTGAAAGCGAGCCACTGCACAAAACCAACTTTCAACGTGAATATAAAATAGCCCGAACCAAGTAGGGTGAGCAACAATAAGATTGCAGCTAGGGCTACAACAACAGCATTTCTTACTTTTGTTCTATCCATAAGGCAATTAACGTATGGGAATATACACTTCGGTTTTCAATTTCTCTGCGGAAGTTCGTTGACAGTTGTTCAGATATTTCTCGAACATTGGTTCGTCACGCAGCTCATATTCACTATTAACAAGCCAACGCATAGCCGAATCGTACACGGCAGCGAGGTTGTCGTAAGGGCCTTGATACGCAAACATGGCGTATTTTCCACCAGCAAGCGTCTTGCAACTAACTCCATCTTGCGGTTTAGCTGGCTTGTGTATGGCTAGACATATATCGCTACGCTGTTGGTTCGCTTCGGTAACCTTCGGGTCGTCGTGCGAAATGCAAAGAGTTTCAATTCCTTTTGTGAAAAGTTTCTGTTCTTTCACTACGTGCCACAAACGTAGGTAGGCATCATCGTAGTTCAGCGAACCATATTCGCCCATCAGCGACACGTAGATAAGGCTTTTGTCTTCCAGTGTTACCAGTTTTGGCGCTTTAAGAGCCAAGTTTTCGTTGATCGTTTCTCTCTTCATGATGTATCTGTTTTTGTCCGTTCTATATTGTGTCGGCGTGATGCCATATCGGCTTTTGAAGGCTTTTGAAAGCGAGGCAGGACTTTCGTAACCGATGTTGTAGGCAATTTCTTCTACCGCAAGCGATGAGTAACGCAACAGCTGGGCGGCTGTTTCTATCCGCAGTCGCGCGATAAAAGCGATGGGCGGTTCGCCTTTTATGGCTTTGAAGATACGGCAGAAGTGGAAGTCGGACAGATTGGCCACGCGTGCCAACGTCTTCACGTCTATCGTTTCGTCAAGATGTGTGGCGATGTAATGGCTCGCCTTATTGATACTTTGTATATAACTATTATGGGTGATGGTCTTCATATGCACATGAGGTTTATTATAACGGCAAAGTTACAACGCATTTCGCAAGTTCGCTTTTCCTACCTTGCTAATTTACACATTCGTTTTAAGACATCTTCTAGAAAAAAATAGAAGCTCTCAACAAGTTCTACACTAATAACCCACACGTTTGCCACATCAACCACTGTACGGCTAACTCTGGAAATAATAGCGATTCACGGTAGAATTTAAGAGAAACAAAGTGGATGAAGGAAGAACGCGGTTATAATGTTAAGTAAGGTTACAACAGCCACAAAAAACCTCCCGTCATTGTTTAGGGAAGAAACTATTCGCTAATCATCATACAGATGTATTGTAGAGTTTCCGCGAACTGAAAGCCCGGTTTTGTTAACGGGCGATTGGGGGTTATGCCCATATTCCCCCTACTCCATTCAGCCTTTCTACCCCTGCCGCTGCTTTATCCAACGTGCAAAAAACGGGTCTTCAATTTCAAAAGTGTCTAGCTTAATTACATAACCGCTTTGCATTAGCCGTTTGACGCTGCTGTATACCGTACTCGTGGGAAGTCGGCGGTTGCTTGCAAGCTGCACATTGCTTACCAATCCCATCAAAACGCTGCGGTCGGTTTTGTTGAAATTGAGCCAAATACGTTCAAAATCCAAGTCGTGTGTACGAACAAGGGTCGCAATGGCCTGCTCTACCACCTCTGCCGCACCGAACTTTTTGTAAGTCAGAAAGTCCCAAACAAGTGCGGCCAACTGCTGCGTATAATACGGATGACAACGCGTAGTGCTTAAAATCTGCTCTACCACATCGACTTTCGTGGCGCAATCCGCTGGCAATCGTTCGAGAATATACTGACTAAAATTGTCGTGTGGTATTCTATCGAGGTGCATCAGCACGCCGAAACGATAGAAAGGCGAACGCTTTCGCTCGAAAATTTCAGTCATCATCGACTCCTGACTGCCCAAAAAGATGTAGTTAACATGTTGTTGTGTTTGGATAATGGCACGCAATCGTTTGTCGATACCCTTGTCTAGCCCCATCAGTTCTTGAAACTCGTCAAACACAACCACCACCGATTCGCCTTTTTCGTTCACCTTTTCCACCAATTGCAGTGCGTCTTCTATCAATACCGTGGCATCGGTTGTGGCTTGAAAGGTTATATCGATGGTTTCTCCCGTTGGTGTGGTGGATATAGTTGGCACAACCCGAAAGCTACTTAGCAGATGTTTAAGCTTTTCCCACGGGTGCAGCTTAAATACTTCTTTCAATATCATTGCCGCTAAGCCCTCAACACTAACCACCATTTGCAGATTGAGCGAAATACACGGCCGCGACACTTGCGTTACCGCTTTCTTCACCAAGCTAGACTTACCAAATCGCCTAGGACTGATAAGTATCAGGTGGTTATCGCTGTTAAGCAATTGCTTTATGCGTTGCAGTTCATCGTCCCTATCAGTGAAGTATTCACCTTCAACAATTGTTCCAAACTTAAATGGGTTCTTCATTTGCGATAATTTTCGTTACGAACTTTTTCGCAAATATAAGCATAAGCCGTGGAAACACCAAACAACTTACACTTATTTGGCTGTATTGAGCATAATTTTAACATCCAGAAAACACTACTATATAACACATAGCCACCCAGTTTTGCACAGCTAACAGCCATCAGCGACATCGCCACAGCGCAACCTAAGATCCCCCAAAAGGGGCTGATTTGAGGTAGTAAGTTTGTGAGTTCTGCAGTGCCTCATCTATTCTAACTTCCTACTTAGAGGTAAGTTCGCAAGCATTATGCCTGATAATGAATATGCAATAAAGCCAAGAAATCGGAGAATTGCAAGATAATAAGCTTTATTTAACCATTAATTATTTAGGCCGTTTGTTGGTGGTATATCTATTTATTGTTATTTTTGCATCGAAATTATGTTCAACCTCATTTGTTCTGGGGCAACACAATATTAAATTATAACAATAGATGAAAGTTTTAAAGTTTGGCGGAACATCAGTAGGTTCCGTAAAGAGTATTTTGTGCTTAAAGCGCATTGTGGAAACCGAGGCTAAGCGACAACCCGTGATTGTGGTTGTTAGTGCATTGGGAGGTATCACCGACAAGCTTATCGCCACAGCGCAAATGGCCGTAGGTGGAAACGAGAAATGGAGAGGCGAGTTCGATGAAATGATGACGCGACACCATCAATTGATCGACACCATCATTAGCGACACCACGGCTCGCGAGCAACTTTTCAACACCGTTGATAACCTTTTCGAACAGTTGCGCAGCATTTATACGGGCGTTTTCCTTATTCGCGACCTCAGCGAGAAAACGCAAGACGCCATCGTGAGCTATGGCGAAAGACTGAGTTCGAATATCGTGGCAGCACTTATCCGTGGTTCTAAATGGTTCGACTCGCGCGAGTTTATCAAGACCCGACGCAAAAACGGAAAGCATGTGCTAGATAGCGAACTGACGAATAAGCTTGTTGTAGATACGTTTTCGCCCTTACCACGCGTGTCGCTTGTGCCAGGTTTCATTTCGTTAGACCAAGATACGGGCGAAACAACCAACTTGGGGCGCGGTGGTTCGGACTACACGGCTGCCATACTTGCAGCTGCCCTAGATGCAGAAGTATTGGAAATTTGGACCGACGTGGACGGATTTATGACGGCCGACCCACGCATCATCAAGACCGCTTACACCATAAAGGAACTGAGTTACACCGAAGCGATGGAGCTTTGCAACTTCGGCGCGAAGGTTATCTATCCCCCTACCATCTATCCCGTATGCGTAAAGAACATACCCATACGAATTAAGAACACTTTTAACCCCAAAGCCGAGGGTACAACCATCAAACAAAAGGTTGAGAAAACAGATAAGCCCATACGAGGCATTTCGAGCATTAACGATACTGCACTCATCACGGTTGCAGGCCTCTCGATGGTTGGTGTTATCGGCGTTAACCGACGTATATTTACCGTTTTGGCCAACAATGGTATCTCGGTGTTCCTTGTTAGTCAGGCATCATCAGAAAACTCCACCTCTATCGGTGTGCGCGAAGAAGACCTTGCAGCAGCCGTAGAAGTGCTAAACAACGAGTTCGCGAAAGAAATAGAAATGGGCGCGATGTTCCCCATGAAGGCCGAAAGCGGACTGGCAACTGTCGCCATCGTGGGCGAAAACATGCGAAACACACCAGGTGTTGCAGGCAAATTGTTTGGCACGCTTGGTCGTTCGGGCATCAGTGTCATTGCTTGTGCACAAGGAGCGGCCGAAACAAACATCTCGTTTGTGGTGTCGGCTGCCTTCTTGCGCAAGTCGCTTAATGTTATTCACGATTCATTTTTCCTCTCCGAATACACCGAACTCAACCTCTTTATCTGCGGCATCGGTACAGTGGGCGGCAAGCTTATCGAGCAAATCAAGAGCCAAGCCGAAGAGTTGCGCATGCGTTCGCGCCTTAAACTGCGCGTGGTTGGCATCGCTAGTTCTAAGCTGATGATGTTCGACCGCAACGGACTAGACCTAGACAACTACGCAGAACGGCTGAAAGATGCCGACAAATGCACGCCCGAAAGTCTGCGCAACGGGATATTGGAAATGAATATCTTTAACAGTGTTTTTGTGGATTGCACTGCTAGCAAAGACGTTGCCGACCTATATCAAACGCTTTTAGAACATAACGTAAGTATCGTTACAGCCAATAAGATAGCTGCATCGTCGAAATACGAGAAGTATGAAAGGCTAAAACAAACAGCGCTTACGCGAGGCGTGAAGTTTAAATACGAAACTAATGTGGGTGCAGGTCTACCTATAATCGGTACGATCAACGACTTGAGAAACTCGGGCGACCATATCTTGAAGATTGAGGCCGTGTTGAGCGGAACACTTAACTTTATCTTCAACGAGCTTTCGGCAGCTGTTCCCTTCTCCGAAACAGTACGCCGCGCAAAGGCGCAGGGATATAGCGAACCCGACCCACGTATCGACCTTAGCGGCACGGATGTGGTGAGAAAACTCGTGATTCTAGCACGCGAGGCAGGCTATAAAGCAGAACAAGCCGACGTGGAGAAACGACTTTTTGTACCCGATGGTTTCTTTAAAGGTTCGTTAGAAGAGTTTTGGGAGAACCTTCCCACGCTCGATTCCGACTTTGAACGGCAGAGTCAACAATTGGCAAAAGAGGAGAAACGATGGCGATTTGTGGCCACAATGGACCACGGCAAAACCTCCGTTGGCCTGCAAGCCGTAGACAAGAACCACCCTTTTTATAACCTGGAAGGCTCGAACAACATCGTTTTGCTTACAACCGAACGCTATAAGCAATATCCCATGCAGATACAAGGCTATGGAGCAGGCGCCGATGTAACAGCTGCCGGTGTGTTTGCCAATATCATGAGCATTGCCAACATTTAACTTCATCTGCAATGAAACATCTCATCATACTAGGCGACGGCATGGCCGATCATCCCGTTGAACGGCTAGGCGGAAAGACGTTGTTGCAACACGCACATACGCCTTACATGGACTTATTAGCGCGACAAGGCCGAACAGGTATGCTGCAAACCATCCCCGAAGGTTTCGCTCCGGGGTCGGAAGTGGCCAATACAGCCATCTTAGGCTACGACCTAAGCCAGGTTTACGAGGGCCGAGGGCCATTAGAGGCAGCCTCTATTGGCTACGATATGCAGCCCGCAGACCTCGCCTTGCGCTGTAACATCCTTACTTTGGCAGACGGATTGATAAGAAATCACCACGGCGGACACCTCAAAACCGAAGAAAGCGAGCCGCTCATCGAGGCTTTAAACAAGGCCTTGTCCTCGGATGTGGTTAAGTTCGCTATGGGCATTCAGTATCGTCACTTGCTTATTATAAAAGGAGGTAACAAGCATATCGAGTGCACCCCACCGCATGATCACCCCGATGAACCTTGGCAACCCTTGCTCGTTAAACCGCAAGAAGGCTGGGAAGATGTACGCGAAGTGGGCAGAATGACGGCCAGAGAAACGGCAACTCTGCTTAACGAACTGATAATAAAGTCGCATCAAGTGTTTTCTAACCATCCCTTGAACAAGCAAAGAGCGGCCGAAGGAAAGCTCCAAGCCAACAGCATTTGGCCGTGGGGCGGCGGTTATCGCCCGGCAATGAAAACGCTTACCCAGCTATATCCCAATGTGCAGTCGGGTTCGGTAATCTCTGCGGTAGACCTTATACGCGGCATTGGCCATTATGCAGGCTTGCGAAACATTGTTGTTGAGGGCGCAACAGGACTTTACAACACCAATTACGAAGGCAAATCCGCCGCTGCTATTGAGGCTTTAAGGCACGACGACTTCCTTTACTTGCACATTGAGGCGAGCGACGAGGCTGGACATGACGGCGATTTAGAACTGAAACTCAAAACCATCGAGGCCTTAGACAGTCGCATTGTGGGGCCTATATATAATAAGGTGAAAAGTTGGAACGAACCAATATGTATCGCCATACTACCCGATCACCCCACCCCCGTGGAGGTTCGCACACATGTAGACGAGCCTGTGCCGTTCCTAATATGGCACGAAGGCATCGCAGCAGATGCCGTTCAGACCTTCGACGAGCAGAGTTGCAAAAGTGGTAGCTATGGTTTGCTCAGGCCAAACCAATTTATGCAGACATTTATGAACATTCAATAGTTGCGGTTCGTCGGTTAGTGAGTTGTTAAGTTTAAAAGTTCCTCGGCATTCAAACGCATTACGGTTTATCCATCTGTAAGCTGTAAGACCAAGGCAATAAACCATAAAAATGCCCAAGCTTAGCAACAAACTCTCCCACAAACTCAATAACTCATAAACATTAAACCACAGATGAGATATTACAGTACGAATGGTAAAACGGAGATGGTAGACCTTCGCGAAGCGGTGGTTAAGGGCTTGGCTGCCGACAATGGGCTATTCATGCCCGAACGAATAGCAGCTTTACCCACAGCGTTTTACGAACAGATAGACAAGCTTTCCTTTCAAGATATAGCCTGCGCGGTGGCACAAGCCTTCTTCGGCGAAGACGTTGGGGCCGATGCCCTGCGAACAATTGTGAACGAAACACTGGCTTTCGATTGTCCCGTTGTGCCCGTTCAAGCCAATCGCTACGCCCTAGAATTGTTTCACGGACCTACTTTGGCCTTCAAGGATGTAGGAGCGCGTTTCATGGCACGACTACTAAGCCACTTTGTAGGTCAAGACCACAAACAAGCAATCAACGTGCTAGTGGCCACAAGCGGCGACACAGGCTCGGCCGTGGCCAATGGTTTCTTGGGCGTCGAAGGGGTGAACGTGTACGTGCTATATCCCAAAGGAAAGGTAAGCGCTATACAGGAAAGTCAGTTTACTACGTTGGGACAAAACATCACAGCTATCGAGGTTGATGGCGTTTTCGACGATTGTCAGGCTTTGGTAAAGCAGGCTTTCATGGATAAAGAGCTGAACGAGCAGTTGCTCCTAACCTCGGCTAACTCCATAAACGTCGCCCGTTTTCTCCCCCAAGCGTTCTATTACTTCTACGCTTATGCGCAGATGAAGCGGCAGGGCCTGCACAGCGAACTGGTATTTTGCGTGCCAAGCGGCAACTTCGGCAACATCACAGCGGCCTTATTCGCCCATCGCATGGGCTTGCCCATAAAGCGTTTTATCGCCGCCAACAATGCAAACGATGTCTTCTACCAATATTTACAAACGGGTAAATACCGGCCAAAGCCCAGTGTTCAGACCATCGCCAACGCCATGGACGTAGGAAATCCCAGCAATTTTGCCCGAATTTACGACCTATATGGCGGCAATCACCACACGATAAGCCAACTAATTGCAGGTTTCCGTTTCAGCGACGATGAGATAAGAGCAACCATACGCGACTGTTTCCAACAAACAGGCTATGTGCTCGACCCACATGGTGCCTGTGGATATAAGGCATTGCAGCTGTCGCTCAGCGAGGACGAACACGGCGTTTTCTGCGAAACGGCGCACCCCGCCAAGTTCAAAGAAACGGTAGATGCTGTTCTGCCCAACCCAATAAACGTCCCCGAAAGGCTGGCTCGCTTTATGCAAGGGCACAAACAAACCCATCCAATGAACAATTCGTTTGACAAGTTCAAGGCTTTCCTTCTGCAAAACGCGCCGCGTTAGTATGCAAAAACGATAAAACAAAACCCCTAATCAACAAATAAATAAATGAAATCTTTCTATTTGGCACTGGCCTTACTAGCCCTGCCCACCCAACAAATGTTGGCCCAAAAGAACAAAGTGTACGGACAAGAATACATCGAGGCCATTGCCGACAACACGCGCCTCTATGTTAGCAAACGACCAGACGTAAAGGACAGGTTATTCCGTTCTGAGGTTATCGACAAGAAGATAGAAGAGGTAAAGAAGTTGCTTAAAGGCAACAGATACCTTGCTTGGATGTTCGAAAACTGTTTCCCTAACACCTTAGAAACAACCGTTCATTACCGAAAAGTAAATGGCGAAGACGATACTTTCGTCTACACAGGCGACATCCCAGCCATGTGGCTCCGCGATTCGGGGGCGCAGGTGTGGCCCTATGTGCAGTTTGCCAACAAAGACCCCAAGCTTAAAGCCATGATTCGTGGCGTTATTCTTAGGCAATTACGACAGATTAACATCGACCCCTACGCCAATGCTTTTAACGATGGGCCAACGGGCGAAGGGCATATAACCGACAAAACGGATATGCAACCAGAGGTGTTTGAACGTAAATACGAGATAGACTCGCTTTGTTATCCCATCCGTTTGGCTTACCACTATTGGCAAGTTACTGGCGATACGTCTGTATTTGGCACACTTTGGCAAGAAGCCGTTAAGAAGATATTGGCCACATTTAAAGAACAACAGCGTAAAGACGGACCGGGTAAATATCGCTTTGAGCGCGAATCGACACGTCAAACCGAAACGTTGGGCGGCGATGGATATGGCTCGCCAGTAAAGCCAGTGGGCCTTATCGCCTCTTGTTTCCGCCCATCCGACGATGCTACAACAATGCTTTTCCTCGTTCCGTCTAACTTCATGGCAGTCTCGGCAATGAACAAAGCCTCCGAAATTCTCGCGAAAGTAAACAAAAATCAGGAATTAAGTCGGTCGTGTAAAGCGCTTTCCAACGAGGTTGCAGCAGCATTAAAGAAGTATGCCATAACCGAACATCCCAAGTATGGCAAGATATACGCCTTCGAGGTAGATGGATATGGCGGACAAGTGCTGATGGACGATGCCAATGTTCCTAGCCTTTTGGCCCTTGGTTACATGGGCGATGTGCCATTAAACGACCCCATTTACCAAAACACACGCCGCTTTGTATGGAGCGAAGACAACCCTTGGTTCTTTAAAGGCCAGGCAGGCGAAGGCATCGGTGGCCCACATATCGGTGCAAATTATCCTTGGCCGATGAGCATTATGCTCAAAGCATTCACCTCTCAGAACGATGAAGAGATAAAACAATGCATCAAAATGCTGATGGAAACGGATGGCAACACGGGCGTTATGCACGAATCGTTCAACAAAGACGATGCTCACAAATACACCCGCGCATGGTTTGCATGGCCTAACACGCTGTTCGGCGAACTGATTTTGAAACTAATCAACGACGGAAAAGTTGATTTGCTGAATAGCATTCAGGTGAAAAAGTAAATCGTTTAAACCAAACCGATCGTTGTTTTTTAGACTTTATCTGCGCATATTTCTCTTACTTCTTGGTGGAACATAGTGAACTATGCGACTGAAAAGGTAAGGAAAAGATGCCAGATAAGGACAAAAGACGTTGAAGAACGAATTGAATAAAGAAAAAGGCAGTGAAGTGCTAACTTTAATAAGAGAAAAGAAAAAAGCGTGTAATTTTTAGAACATGCCTTAAACCATTATCGCCAATGCAATTCTCCATCACACCAACGCGAAAAGGCGCAGCAAGAAAGCTAGAATAAACCATTTTGTCCACGCCTTGTTCGCATTAATGTGGCACAAATAAGAAAAATATCGCTTGAAATGCGTGTATTTGTGATTTTATTGTTACCTTTGCACCGCATTTGGAAGATTGGCAGAGTGATCGAATGCGCTGGACTCGAAATCCGGTATACCCCTTTCGGGTATCGGGGGTTTGAATCCCTCATCTTCCGCAAGCATTTTAACAAGCCAAAAGGAATGTTCCACTTGGCAAAACAAATAAGAATCGCTGTAAGACTAACGTTTTACAGCGATTTTTGTTTCCTCTTTGCATCCACTCCTCTGCTTATAAACACACGAAAACCCAACAACTCCCGAATACAGCAACTTAACATCTTGCAAACTCAAAAAGCCATAAACCCATAAACTCACATACTCATCAACCTACATACTTCATCTGCTCATCAGTTCATCAACATACAAATTCATACCAACTCACAAAATCACCCAATCACCAACTTATAAATTCATATCAACTCATGAACTCACAAACTCACCAAATCATCAACCCCAAAATTCACCAAACCATCAACTCAAAAACTTAAATTCTTATCTTTTATTTTACAAACCCGTTCTAACTTTCACTCCGTTCTAGCGAAAATATGGGCTATAAAGTTGGTAAAAGGCAGCCTTTTCTAGCCATTCACACCTTTTCCATTGTCTATTTTTGAGAACAAAAGCTGCATTTTGCCCCATTTAGCCTTTCTAGATTGGCCGTTGACTCATAATTCTTCATGCCCAAATACTCGCTTTTAGACCCTAAAACCCCACTTTTTAACGATTTTTTCGCCCTATTCAGCCACGTGTTTCATGGTCCGAAAGGGTTATATTTATACCTTTACCGTGTATGTTTATGCTTTTTGACTTGCGTTAAGCACCATTTTGCACTGCATTTAGCACCATTTCACCTTGCATTTAGCACCATTTTACCTTGCATTTAGCACCAAAACGCACTGCATTTAGCACCAAAATGCACTCTATTTTGCACCAAAACGCACTCTATTTTGCTGCAAATAGCCCCAAAACGGGTGTTAGTGACGATCAGTTTAAATATATATTCATTTCTCCGCATTAACAAATTACCCCCTTTTTGCACCATAACAAACCGTCGCGAGAATCGATTTTTTGCGGCAAGGTTGGCAGTTGATGGGCAGAAAGGGCACTCAGAATGTTAAAATCCTCGCTAAAAATTGGACAAAAACAATTGTGGCGTATACACGCGATTGGGCAAACGTCACGGGCAACCCATACGCTTACAAACGTCAACGCGAGCGGTTGCAGGGCAGGATTTTGCATTTAGAAAAGCAGCAGAACACCCCATTGCACACTTTCTTACCCCTATTTTGCAGGCATTACGTGCTTTTGTTGTAACTTTGTACACCATAATAACATATAACACTCAACTATGCCCAACAAAGTAACAGTTAGCGACGCCGCTTTAAGACAAGCAGCGGAAGAGGGAATGGACGCCTTTGTAGACATCTTTGTAGATGCCATCAATGCCTCTGTGGGCGGAAAGCTAACCGCCGACACCATGCCACAGCTCAATACCAGCCAAATAACACTCTTGGCTTACCGCATTCTGCGTGACGAGGTGATGGACGGAGGGTTCATCCAACTGATACACAACGGCTATGGCGGCTTTATCTTCCTCAATCCCTTTGCCATGATGGTCAAGCAATGGGGCATCACAGAATTAGGGCGACTCATCAGCAAGGTACACTCCAACTACAAGAAGTATCATGAGGAGATAGAGAAAGACTGTACCGACGAAGAGTTCATGTCGCTTTTCGAGCGGTTCCCTATTTTCGACGACTTCGACGACACTTTCGTTGAACACGAAGAGGAGTGGACGGCTGCCATCGCACAGTATATAGACGGGCATATAGAAGAGTTTGCAGAAATTGTGAACTAGAACGGCTGTTGCATGGAGCAAACCTGCTAACAAGCCACATTTAGAAAGAAAGGACAAACAATGGGCAAAGAAACAGATTCGATAAGAAAGAAAAGCGCCGTACAGATAAGAAACAAGAAGGCATCGTTTGAATACTTCTTCGTTGAAACGTTTATGGCTGGCATCGTTCTTACAGGAACGGAAATAAAGTCTATCCGTATGGGCAAGGCCTCGCTGGTAGACAGCTTTTGCTACATCAACAATGGCGAAATGTGGGTAAAGGGCATGAATATTTCGCCCTATTTCTACGGCTCGTATGCCAACCACGAGGCCAAACGCGACCGCAAGCTGTTGCTCACCAAACGCGAGATACGCAAACTTCAAGAGGCAACCAAGCAAGTGGGCTTTACCATCGTGCCGACACTCGTGTTTATCGACCCACATGGACGGGCAAAGGTTGACATCGCACTGGTGCGTGGTAAGAAAGAGTTCGACAAACGGCAAACACTTAAAGAGAAAGAAGACCGCCGACAAATGGACAGAGCAATAAAACGCTATTAAGAAGGCTGGTTATAATAGTGCCAGAGACCGCTTTACAAAGCCAATGTAGAGTTAGTATAACACGCCGATGGGCGTAAATGGGAAAGGAAAGGTCGACAAGATGAAAATTCAGGATATAATAAAACAGCGCATCATGATACTCGACGGTGCGCTGGGAACCATGATTCAAGACTACAACTTGGAGGAAAAAGACTTCAGAAATGCCGATTTGGCAGAACATGAAGGTCAGCTAAAAGGCAACAACGACGTGCTGAACATCACTCGTCCCGACCTCATTCTCGACATTCACCGCAGGTATTTGGCCGCAGGTGCCGACCTCATTGAGACTAATACCTTTTCTTCGCAAGTCGTATCGCAAGCCGATTACCAACTCGAACACCTATCGCGCCCGATGGCCTTGGCTGGTGCAAGACTGGCACGAAAGGCCGCCGACGAATTTAGCACACCCCAATGGCCACGCTTTGTGTGTGGTTCGGTTGGTCCAACGAACAAAACCTGCTCGATGAGTCCCGACGTTAGCGATGCCGCCGCACGCGACATTACCTACGACCAACTATTTGATGCCTATCGCGAACAAGTGGGCGCGCTGATAGAAGGCGGTGTAGATGCCATCTTGATAGAAACCATTTTCGACACGCTTAACGCCAAAGCCGCCATCGACGCTACCATGACCGAGATGCAGGCACAGGGCCTTGAACTACCCATTATGCTGAGCATGACGGTGAGCGACTTGGCAGGACGAACCCTTAGCGGACAAACTATTGAGGGATTTCTTGCCGGCATCAGTTCGTATCCTATCTTCTCGGTTGGGCTTAACTGCTCTTTCGGTGCCGACCAAATGAAACCTTTCCTCAAAGAATTGGCCAGCAAAGCCCCCTATTACATTTCGGCCTACCCCAATGCAGGACTGCCCAACACGATGGGACAATACGATGAGACCGCAGAAAGCATGTCGCCGCAGATAGCCCAATTTATAAACGAAGGCTTAGTGAACATCATTGGCGGCTGTTGTGGCACCGACGACAAGTTTATTGCCAGCTATGCGGCTTTGGCCAAAGGGAAAACGCCACACGCCGTGGTGAACAAACCCGCCACGCTTTGGCTCTCTGGCCTAGAAATGCTAAACGTTACGCCCGAAGTTAACTTCGTTAATGTGGGTGAACGATGCAACGTGGCAGGTAGCAAAAAGTTTCTTCGACTTATCAAGGAAGGACAATACGACGAGGCCATAAGCATTGCACGCAAACAGGTAACCGATGGCGCATTGGTGCTAGACATCAACATGGACGACGGTTTGCTTGATGCGGAAAAAGAAATGACCACATTTCTCAATATGATTGCGGCTGAACCCGACATCGCACGCGTGCCCATCATGATCGACTCTTCTAAATGGGAGGTCATCATGGCAGGCCTTAAATGCGTACAAGGCAAGTGTATCGTTAACTCTATTTCGCTGAAAGAGGGCGAAGAACAGTTTATTGAACACGCACGAGCCTTGAAACGCTTTGGCGCAGCATGCGTGGTGATGTGTTTCGACGAGCAAGGGCAAGCCACAACCTTTGAACGGAGAATAGAAATTGCGCAGCGCGCATACCGCATTCTTACGCAAGAAGTGGGCATGAACCCGCTAGACATCATCTTCGACCCGAATATTTTGGCCATCGCAACGGGCATTGAAGAACACGACAACTATGCATACGAGTTCATCCGTTCGATAGTGTGGATACGTAAGAACTTGCCTGGCACGCATATCAGCGGCGGCGTGAGCAACCTTTCGTTCTCGTTTAGGGGCAACAACTATATTCGCGAGGCCATGCACGCCGTATTTTTGTACCACGCCATCAACGAAGGCATGGACTTTGGCATCGTAAATCCATCGTCGAAGGTTACTTACAGCGACATTCCTGCCGATGAATTGGAGATTATCGAAGACGTTATCCTTAACCGAAAGCCCAATGCGGCCGAGGCTTTGATTGAGTTGGCCAACAAGAAAAAGGAAGAGGAAGAGCGGCGAAAGGAAGGTATGGCAAGTGGCGACGCCGGTACACAAAAGCAAGTGGAAGAAGAATGGAGAGGTTTAGACTTGGATGAACGTCTGAAATACGCACTTCGCAAAGGCATTGGCGACCATCTGGACGAAGACTTGCACTTGGCTTTAGCGCATTTTCCGCATGCCGTAGACATCATTGAAGGCCCTTTGATGGCAGGCATGAACGAGGTTGGCGAACTTTTCGGGGCAGGCAAGATGTTTCTTCCACAAGTTGTAAAGACGGCACGAACGATGAAACAGGCCGTGGCCATTCTGCAACCTTACATCGAGAAAGAAAAGAAAGTAGGAGCAACGAAAGCCGGTAAAGTTATCCTGGCTACGGTGAAAGGCGATGTGCACGACATTGGCAAGAACATCGTGGCGGTGGTGATGGCTTGCAACAACTACGAGGTGATAGACCTTGGCGTGATGGTTCCTGCCGAACAAATAATTAAGAAGGCCATTGAAGAGAAGGCGGACATTATTGGCTTGAGTGGACTTATCACACCTTCGCTGGAAGAAATGATTAACGTGGCACAAGAGATGGAGAAGGCTGGTTTGGACATCCCCATCATGATTGGGGGCGCTACCACTAGCCAACTGCATGTAGCTTTGAAGATTGCACCCGTGTATGGAGGACCTGTGGTTTGGATGAAAGATGCTAGCCAAAACTCGCTGGCTGCCGCCAGACTGCTGAACAAGAGCGAAGAAACAGCCTATGTTAATGAACTGAACGACAAATACGAAAGTTTAAGGGCTGGCTATCAAGACAAGCAACAAAAGCTGTTGCCCATAGAGGAGGCGCGTAAAAATCGGCTTAGGCTGTTTGATGATTAAGTTGTAGCGCGACGTTAACATTATAACATACGACAACCAATGAAAAAAATGACGCTTTTCTTTGCACTCCTTTTGTTCTGCATGCCCGGCTCGGGACATGCCCAAAACGCAGTGCAAAAAGATTATTACCGCTCGGCTATAAAGGCTATAAAAAACAACAATCTGGCTGAATTGGCAGCCAATATGAAGTATATAAACAATGTAGATTCCTTTATTCCCCTGGATTCTGATTCTTACCACTCTTATTCGCTGTTAGGCTATGCGTGTCTATATAAAAACAAGCCTGCCATACAGAAACTGATTGCCATGCAAGCGAATATAGACGAGGTTTTTTCCGACGAGGTATTTATATATGATGCGCTTTATATGGCTATAGACAACGAAGATGAAGGTTTGGTGAAACAGTTACTGGCTATGGGAGCAGACCCAAACAGGCCTTATAACGAGAATGGACTGTGCCCTTTGGCGGCAAGTTGCAATGTGAACAACGTAGCAATAGCCTCGCTACTATTAAAACATGGCGCAAAAGCAAATGGATTGGGCAACTTAGGTGGCGACTATATCGAATGTCCGCTAATCAAAGCCGTCATAAAAGGAAATAAAGATATGGTTCTGTTGCTGTTGAAACATGGAGCAAAGAAAGGGGAAAAAGACGAGGAGGGGCGAACTGCGCTCTATTATGCAAAACAGCAGAAACACACCTCAATCATACAAATACTAGAAAAAGCACCAGATAACTAAAGTTTCCCACTTGTGATTTTCCGCCCTATTTCCACTTATATGCTCATTTCAACATACCGCAAACGGGACATTTCACATCGTGGCAATGTATGTTAACGACTGCGTGGCAATCTGGTCCCGCAGTCGCGGAAGACAGAAGGCCGACAAGAGACATCATCTTTTCGGCATCCGCATGGCCAGCTCCGAGTCTCCCATCGTTTCGCAAACGTCGATGACGAGATTGTTCCACAAGGGCAATCAGGAGGTTCTCTATTAGCACTATGTTCGCAGGCCAGAAGCACAAATGAGACTGACACAAAACAATCAACGATGCGAAAAAATGTCAGTTAAGGCGTGCCAAGATGTCAATCAACGCTTTTGGCACGCTTTTCGTATAGCATAGGTCGAACGCCTAATCATAAGGCATTCCTTGAAAAGAGATTTAATTTAAAACTTAAATACAATGAACATTCAACCATTAGCAGACAGAGTATTAGTTTTACCCGCCCCCGCCGAAGAGAAAGTGGGCGGCATCATTATCCCCGACACGGCTAAGGAAAAACCATTGAACGGAACCATCGTTGCAGTGGGTGAAGGCACGAAAGACGAGCAGATGATTTTGAAAGAGGGCGACAACGTGCTGTATGGCAAGTATGCCGGCACCGAACTAGAATACGAAGGCAAAAAATACTTGATGATGCGCCAAAGCGATGTGCTGGCCATTGTGAAGTGATTAGCCCATTGTTTACCCATGTGATATTGGGGGCTGTAGTGCATAATGCGCACCATTACCACTTCAAACACAGAAACAGTAGGTTGGGTTCTACTCCTTATTATTATATATAACAATCCAATAGTAAAAACAAGATGGCAAAAGAAATTAAATTCGATATAGAAGCACGCGACTTGCTTAAAAATGGTGTAGACAAACTGGCAAATGCCGTTAAAGTTACACTTGGCCCAAAAGGTCGCAACGTGGTGATTGAAAAGAAATTCGGTGCACCACAGATTACCAAAGACGGAGTTACCGTTGCGAAGGAAGTGGAACTAGAAGATCACTTCGAAAACACGGGTGCACAACTCGTAAAGAGTGTTGCATCGAAAACGGGTGACGATGCTGGTGACGGCACAACCACGGCCACCATACTTACGCAAGCCATTGTTAACGAGGGCTTGAAGAACGTAACGGCTGGCGCAAACCCTATGGACTTGAAGCGTGGTATCGACAAGGCTGTGAAAGTTGTTGTAGATTACATCCGCGAAACAGCCGAACAAGTAGACGACAACTACGACAAGATTGAACAAGTGGCCTCGGTAAGTGCCAACAACGACCCCGAAATTGGAAAACTTCTTGCCGATGCCATGCGTAAGGTTAGCAAAGACGGCGTTATCACCATCGAAGAAAGCAAGAGCCGCGAAACAAGCATTGGCATCGTAGAGGGTATGCAATTTGATAGGGGTTACCTCTCTGGCTACTTTGTTACCGACACCGATAAGATGGAGGCTGTAATGGAAAACCCCTACATTCTTATCTACGACAAGAAGATTAGCAACCTGAAAGACTTCCTCCCCATCTTGCAACCTGCTGCCGAAAGCGGCCGCCCGTTGCTTGTTATCGCAGAAGATGTAGACTCGGAAGCACTTACAACGCTTGTGGTTAACCGTCTGCGTGGTGGTTTGAAGATCTGTGCTGTTAAGGCTCCTGGCTTTGGCGACCGCCGTAAAGCGATGCTCGAAGACATCGCCGTGCTGACGGGCGGATTGGTTATCAGCGAAGAAAAGGGCTTGAAGTTGGAGCAAGCTACCCTCGAAATGATGGGAACCTGCGACAAGGTGGTTGTCTCGAAAGACAACACTACAATTGTTAATGGTGCTGGCGAAAAGCAAAACATCGCCGACCGCGTGGCTCAGATTAAGAACGAGATAGCCAATACCACCAGTTCTTACGACAAAGAGAAACTGCAAGAGCGTTTGGCCAAACTTTCGGGTGGCGTTGCCGTGCTCTATGTAGGTGCCAACAGCGAGGTGGAAATGAAGGAAAAGAAAGACCGCGTTGACGATGCACTGTGCGCAACTCGCGCTGCACTTGAAGAGGGTGTGGTTGCTGGCGGTAGCACAACCTACATCCGCGCCCTCGATGCCTTGAAAGGACTTAAAGGCGACAATGCTGACGAACAGACAGGTATCAACATTGTTGAGCGTGCTATTGAAGAGCCTCTTCGTCAAATCGTAATCAATGCAGGCGGTGAAGGTGCAGTAGTGGTGCAAAAGGTTCGCGAAGGCAAAGGCGACTATGGCTACAACGCCCGTACCGATGCCTTTGAAGACATGCGTAAGGCTGGAATTATCGACCCTGCAAAGGTTGCACGCGTGGCATTAGAGAATGCAGCCTCTATCGCAGGCATGTTCCTCACCACCGAATGTCTCATTGTAGAGAAACCATCAGACGCTCCTGCGATGCCAATGGGAAACCCAGGGATGGGCGGAATGATGTAAGATAGTTACAAAAAGGCTCAAAAAAGTGCCAAAACAGCTAAAAATAAGGGCGTTTATCTTCGGATAGGCGTCCTTTTAGCTTTTCTTTGCATACTGATTTGAGTTTTTTAAATAAAAATCTTTTGTAGTTTAATGAGAGTTGACTAATTTTGCAAATGTAAAGAAGATACAATGGAGCAATCCATTCAAAGATATTTTTTTGATTTGTTTTAGTAGATTAGTTTTTAAGTAGTTTGTTTTGGAAATCGGTTGTCGGGAGACATCCGATTTTTTTATTGCATATTTTTCGGGCTTTTGGCCATTACACCATAACTTTTTGTTACCTTTGTGTTCATGAAAATAAGAATAAACTGGAAACGCATCCTTGTTCTACTCCTTGTATCGGCAGGCTTGGTCTACATCACCAAGTCGTTCCTCATGTCTGCTGGCATATTTTTGCTGCTCTTTGCAGCCGATAGCTTGTTGGCTAGATACGACGAAGACAGGAGAAGACGCAAACAAAGGGAAGAACACGAATAAGAAGATTAAGCAAACGAAGGCGCACAAAATGGAAAAACTAGCTGAACTATATAAGCGATGGAAAGGTACGGCTCCAGCCATGATGGCTCAATTGCCCGAAGCGGGGAGCAACCGAAAGTATTACCGACTAACTGGTGAAGACGGAGAAAGTGTTATTGGCGTGGTGGGAAACAGCAGAGACGAAAACCACACCTTTATCTACCTTACCCACCACTTTACGGAAAGGCGTTTGCCCGTGCCTCGCATTCTAGCCGTAGACGAAGACGAATTGCGTTACCTGCAAACCGACTTGGGTAGCACTTCTCTATTTGACGTTTTGCGCGGCGGACGCGAATCGGGAGGGAGGTACAACATGCACGAGAAACAATTGCTGACTGCCGTTATACGCGAACTACCCAACATACAGATAAGAGGTGCGCGCGGATTGGATTGGCAAGTGTGTTATCCACAGCCGGAGTTTGATGTCGATAGTGTGCTTTTCGACCTCAACTACTTTAAATACTGCTTTCTCAAAGCCACAGAACTTGAATTTCATGAGCTAAAATTGGAGGCAAACTTCCGTCTTTTTGCTAAGGATTTGACGTCGGAAAAGAGCGAGAGCTTTCTTTATCGCGACTTCCAAGCGCGCAATGTGATGCTCGACAGCAACGGAAAGCCCTATTTCATCGACTACCAAGGTGGCCGAAAGGGTCCGTTTTACTACGATTTGGCCTCGTTTCTATGGCAGGCGGCAGCCAAATATCCGTTTAAACTGCGCCGCGAACTGGTTTACGAATACTACAACTCGCTGAAAAACTACACCGAGGTGCCATCGGTAAGGCATTTCGTTGAACGTCTCAGCCTTTTCGTCCTGTTCAGAACATTACAAGTATTGGGTGCTTATGGGTTCAGGGGCTACTTCGAACACAAAAAACATTTCATCAATAGCATTCCGCCAGCCATTGATAACTTGCGCGAATTGCTTAAATTAAAGAAGTTCTTCCCCTACCCTTACATGATGGACATGTTGAGGCGACTGACTGAGCTGCCACAATTCGCCCATATAGAAGAGCCTGCACTGAGTCGTGCCGACGGCTTTAAGACAACGCCGCACACCGTATATAAGGCACACCCACAAGATGGACCCGCCACGTTTTCTAAGTACGACGGCAAAGGGCCGTTGGTGGTTAACGTTTACAGTTTCTCTTATCGCAAGGGCATCCCCGAAGACACGTCGGGCAATGGCGGCGGATATGTCTTTGATTGTCGTTCTACCCACAACCCTGGGCGTTACGAACCTTATAAGCAATTAACGGGACTTGACGAGCCTGTTATCCGTTTTTTGGAAGACGATGGTGAGATACTAAACTTCCTTGATGGCGTTTATGCCTTGGCCGATCACCACGTGCGCCGTTACATTCAGCGCGGTTTCACCAGCCTGATGTTCTGCTTTGGCTGTACGGGCGGTCAGCATCGCAGCGTTTATTCGGCACAGCATTTGGCCGAACATCTGCATAAGAAGTTTGGCATTGAGGTGCATATCACCCATCGCGAGCAGAACATCAGTTCGGTTTTACAGGCAAAGCGGTGAGCGATAGCGCCATTGATAGTCAGCCAAAAGGCACGGCAAAACCTTTGCCGAGTGAAAAAATATCGTTAAATTTGCAACACAATAAAATACAAACAGCACGAGCATGATGCAAGCAATGATTTTTGCGGCAGGTTTGGGCACACGACTTAAACCGCTTACCGACAGCATACCCAAAGCATTGGTTGAGGTTGGCGGAGAAACTTTGCTGCAACGCACCATCGAAAGGCTGAAAGCTTGCGGCGTAAAAAGCATGGTGATTAATGTTCACCACTTTGCGCAAGCCATCGTAGACTATCTTCAAGCCAATAACAACTTCGGCGTAGAGATTGCCGTAAGCGACGAATCACAACTTTTACTCGACACAGGAGGCGGACTGAAAAAGGCTGCCCAGCTCTTTTCGCCCACAGCAAACATCCTCATTCACAACGTAGACATCATTAGCAATGTAGACTTACAAGCGTTTTATGCCCACCAAGCACAGAGCGATGCCTTGCTACTTGTAAGCCAACGCGAAACAAAACGCTACCTACTTTTCAATGACGACATGCGACTTGTTGGCTGGACGAACATAGAAACGGGAGAAGTACGCTCGCCCTACCCCACACTCAACCCACAAACATGTAAGAAACTGGCCTTCGCCGGCATACATTCGTTTTCGCCAAAGCTTTTCCAAAAGATGGAGAAATACCCTGCAAAGTTCGGCATTATCGACTTTTATCTCGACCAATGTGCCCAAAACGACATCCGCGGTTACGAACAACAGGGGCTGCAACTGCTCGATGTGGGCAAGCTTAACACGCTAGAACGTCTGCCAAAACCTAAAGCAGGCGGTCTTTCCGTTAGTGATGCAGACATCTTACAACATTTATATGCGCAATAAACAATAAGGCTCTTCACCCAGTCTACAAGCGATTGGAAACGACCGAAGAACCGAATTTCATACTCAACGACAACATGCAACAAAAGATTATCATCTTGGATTTCGGGTCGCAGACCACACAACTCATTGGTCGCCGTGTGCGCGAGCTCGACACTTTCTGCGAGATTTTACCCTATAACAAGTTTCCCAAAGACGACCCCTCCGTCATTGGTGTCATCCTTAGTGGCTCGCCCTACTCCGTTCACGATAAGGAGGCGTTTAAAGTAGACTTAAACGACTTTATCGGAAAATATCCCGTGTTGGGCATTTGCTATGGCGCGCAGTTCATCTCGCATGCCAATGGCGGAAAGGTAGAGCAGACGGGAACCCGCGAATACGGCCGTGCCCACCTGCAAGATATATGCTTAGACAACCCCTTGTTCGCAGGTTTCGAGCATAATTCGCAGGTATGGATGAGCCACGGCGACACCATTACGGCCATTCCAGAAGGCTATCGTGTCATAGCTTCTACCAACGATGTTAAGTTTGCGGCATACGCCAGTGAGCAAAATCCCGTTTGGGCGGTTCAGTTCCATCCCGAAGTGTTCCACTCCACCCAAGGAACAACGCTCCTTAAAAACTTTGTTGTGAACATCTGCGGAAGTAAACAACAATGGAGTGCAGCATCGTTTGTGGAGAGTACAGTTAACGAATTGAAAGCGCAATTGGGCGACGACCGAGTTATCCTGGGACTTAGCGGGGGCGTTGATTCCAGCGTTTGCGCCGCATTGCTCAACCGAGCCATCGGCGATAAGCTCACCTGCATCTTCGTAGATCATGGCATGTTGCGCAAAAACGAGTTTCAAAAGGTGATGGAAGCCTACAAGGGACTAGGTTTGAACGTGGTTGGTGTTGATGCCAGTGATAAGTTCTTTGCCGACTTAAAGGGCGTTAGCGACCCCGAAGAAAAGCGAAAGATTATCGGTCGCGATTTTGTTGAGGTGTTCAATGCCGAGGCTAAGAAGATTACCGACGCCAAATGGTTGGCCCAAGGCACCATCTATCCCGACCGAATAGAAAGCCTTAGCATCACAGGCATGGTCATCAAGAGCCACCACAACGTGGGCGGACTGCCCAAGGAAATGCACTTGCAACTGTGCGAACCCCTGCAATGGCTGTTCAAAGACGAGGTTAGGCGCGTTGGTTTGGAAATGGGAATGCCCCAACGACTTATCAAACGCCATCCCTTCCCTGGTCCAGGGCTTGCCGTCCGCATTCTTGGCGACATCACACGCGAAAAGGTGCGCATACTACAAGAGGCCGACGACATCTACATTGAGAACATGCACAACTATATTTGCAAAGATGGAGAGGAACTATACGACAAGATTTGGCAGGCCGGAACTGTTCTGCTTTCTTCTGTTCGCAGTGTAGGCGTAATGGGCGACGAACGCACTTACGAACACCCTGTGGCCTTACGTGCCGTGACAAGTACCGACGCCATGACCGCCGACTGGGCTCACCTGCCCTACGACTTCATGGCTAAGGTGTCTAACGAGATTATAAATAAGGTGAAAGGCGTAAACCGCGTATGTTACGACATATCGTCGAAACCGCCTTCGACTATCGAATGGGAATAAAAATGTGGGCATTAGCCTAACCTTTTGCATACCCCAATAGAAAAGTCGTTTTGCCTTTTAATACTTTTCTTTAAATTGAGAGGAGTGTTTTATCTTTGTGTGTCAAAACCAAGATAAACACTCCTCTCCATGTATGCAGCACAGAACAAAGATGCGATAAAACCAGAGAGTTACCCCCTTTTGTCCGTGGCAAAAGGCGGTTATGTATTAAAAAAGTACCCTGGCTGAAGTTATTCAATCCCTTTTCCATAAACCGAAAACTGCCTGCCAACGGCTGTTATTTCTGCGTTTCTACAATTCTGTCGCCGTGGGTTCTGGGTAGCATGCCTTGCAACCGCTCGCGCAGATGGCCATAAGCGCACGTGCTTTTCGTAACGTTTGCCCACGTGCGTGTTTGCGATACAGTTGTATTTTGTATAGTTTTCGGCAAGAATTTTAACATTATGAGTGCTTTTCTCGTCCGCCAATCGTCCACTTGCCGCAAAAAAAACGATTCTCGCGAGGGTTGTTTTTGATGCAAAAAGCGGTTAGTTGTGAATGCAGCCAAAATGAATTTTTATTTAAAATAACCGTCATCTACCCCATTTGGAGAGCTATTTGTTGCTAAATGAAGTGCAATATGGGCAATTGGCCACTGCTTATAAAAAAACATCCCACCAAGCAAATGGCAGGATGTTCGTAATCTTTGTTAAGGGCAATGTGTTAGCCCAGATATTTCATTAAAATCTTTGCGTTGCCGCTGTCGCGCAGTTTGGCAATGCTCTTTTCACGTATTTGTCTCACGCGTTCGCGTGTAAGTCCTAGTTGGTCGCCAATCTCCTCAAGTCCTTTTTCGTGGCAGCCAATACCGAAACACTCTCGGATAATGGTTATTTCCCTATCTTTAAGCACCTTTGCCAAAACGCTATTCAGTTCAAGTGCCATCGACTCGTGGTCGGCTTGCTTGTCTGTTCGGCTATCATCGCCAGAAGCCATCACGTCGAGCATGCAATTGTCTTCGCCATCTTGGAAAGGCGCATCAATACTCACGTGGTGTCCGTCTGCCATCAGGCTCTGTCCGATTTTCTCCTCGTCGATGTTTGTTGCATCCGACAATTCCGAAACGGAAGGATGACGTTGGTTTTCTTGTTCAAACTTATTTATCTCGTGATTGATTTTGTTGAGCGAGCCAACTTGGTTGAGGGGTAGCCTCACAATACGACTTTGTTCAGCAATGGCTTGAAGGATGCTTTGGCGTATCCACCAAACGGCGTACGAGATGAACTTGAAACCACGTGTCTCGTCGAACTTCTGTGCAGCCTTAATTAAGCCAATGTTACCCTCGTCTATCAAGTCGGTGAGCGTCAACCCCTGATGCTGATACTGTTTCGCAACAGACACAACAAAGCGTAGATTGGCCGTAACCAGCTTGTCTTTCGCCTTCTCGCCCTCTGGGCCACCCTTCCTTATCTTCTGGGCAAGCTCTATCTCCTCGTCAATTGAAATCAATGGAGCCCTTCCTATTTCAACAAGGTATTTGTCAAGTGCCTCACTAGAGCGATTGGTAATGCTTTTTTGAATTTTTAATTGCCTCATTTTTTAACCTCACATCAATTTTAAATGTCCGTTAACTTGTTTTTAAAACATGCCGTAAAACCTTGCAAAGTTAATGAAAAAAAACTAGATATGCAAGTTTTTGCCAATGTATTACTACCAAGAAGTGTGCCAAACCGTACATATTGCAAAAAGAAATGCCGAAATGTTTTTGTAGGCTTAAAAAAAAACGCTAACTTTGCCTGCGGTGAAAGCTTGGAAAATAAGCACACAGCACTTAATGAACGATAAAAACGATTTGTCATTATATGGTCTTCACCGATAAAACGATGAACAACAGGCAAGAAGCGTTATGCCTTGTTTCAAACAATTAACAATCAGCACAATACAAGGGAGCGTGCAGGCACAATAACCGCTCATCTACAAGCGTATGCCGCAAAACAAAACAAAGAATAGCCTGTTTTGCCTGCCGCCAAACCCTGCAAGGATATAAATATAACGATTTTATGAGCACGAACAATTTTAATCATCTCGTCATCATGGCAGGTGGAGTTGGCAGTAGGTTTTGGCCAATGAGCACCGAAGAGAAACCCAAGCAATTTATCGACGTGCTTGGCACGGGGCGTTCGTTGTTGCAACTCACGCTCGATAGGTTCGCAACAGTATGCCCTCCGTCGAACGTATGGATTGTAACCAACAAGAAATACCAAAGCGTGGTGGCCGAGCAGCTGCCAGAAATCGACCCAAGCCACATCTTACTCGAACCATGCAGGCGCAACACTGCCCCCTGTATCGCATACGTCAGTTGGCGAATAAAAAAAGAATGCCCCGGAGCTAATGTCATCGTCACCCCTAGCGACCATGTGGTAACCGACGTACAGGAGTTTAGACGCGTGGTTAATTCATGCCTTAAATTCACAAGCGAAACAGATGCCATACTCACATTAGGCATGAAACCCACACGCCCCGAAACGGGATACGGATACATTCAGGCCGACCTCAGTGTCAATTCGGCACGCAATACCGAGGTGTTCAGAGTCGATTCTTTCCGTGAAAAACCCGACTTGCCCACAGCAACAGAATACATCAGCAAGAACAACTACTTCTGGAATGCAGGCATTTTCATTTGGAGTGTTCACACCATTGTTAACGCTTTCAGGGTTTACCAGCCTGCAATGAGCAAGCTTTTCGAAGGATTGATGCCCTATTATGGAACCCCTGAAGAGCAAGCGAAGATTGACGAGACGTACCCTCAGTGCGAAAACATCTCGGTAGACTATGCCATCATGGAGAAAGCAGAAGAGATTTTCGTTTGCCCTGCCGAGTTCGGATGGAGCGATTTAGGCACTTGGGGCAGTCTTTGGGAACAGTCTAAGCGCGACCTTTACGGCAATGCCTGCATCGGAAACAACATTAAGCTCTTCGATTCGCACAATTGCATCGTGCACACCACCCAAGAACAACGTGTGGTGATACAAGGGCTTGACGATTGCATCGTGGCCGAACAAGATGGCATTTTGCTTATTTGCAAGCGAAGTGAAGAACAACGTATAAAACAATTCAGCGAATAACAAACATAATTAACATGGAAAGAAAAGTTGCGCTCATCACAGGCATCACCGGTCAAGACGGCAGTTACCTGGCTGAGCTCTTAACTGAGAAAGGCTACGACGTACATGGATTGCTAAGGCGTTCGTCGTCGTTCAACACAGGGAGGATAGAACATCTCTACCTAGACGAATGGGTTAGGGACATGAAAAAGCAGCGCCCCGTCAACCTGCACTGGGCCGACATGACCGATTCGTCGTCGCTTATCCGCATCATTGGCGAAGTTCGCCCCACCGAAATATACAACTTGGCTGCACAAAGCCACGTGAAAGTGTCGTTCGAAGTACCCGAATACACCGCCGATGTTGACGCGACGGGCGTGTTGCGACTGCTTGAGGCCGTGCGTATCTGTGGACTAGAAAAGCAATGCCGCATCTACCAGGCCTCCACTTCCGAACTTTATGGCAAGGTGCAAGAGGTTCCGCAGAAAGAAACCACACCCTTCTACCCACGTTCGCCCTATTCGGTGGCCAAACTATACGGCTATTGGATTGTGAAAAACTATCGCGAAAGCTACGGCATGTATTGCTGCAACGGTATTTTGTTCAACCACGAGAGCGAACGAAGGGGCGAAACCTTCGTTACGCGCAAGATAACGCTCGCCGCATGCCGCATCAAACAGGGATTTCAAGATAAGCTTTATTTGGGTAACCTCGATGCCAAGCGCGATTGGGGATATGCCAAAGACTACGTGGAATGTATGTGGATGATGCTGCAACAAGAGCAACCCGAAGACTTCGTTATAGCCACGGGCGAAATGCACACCGTACGCGAATTTTGCGAGTTGGCCTTTAAAGAGGTGGGAATAGACATCCGCTGGGAAGGTCAGGGCGTGAACGAGAAGGGTATCGACGTTCAAACCAACCGTGTACTCATAGAGGTAGACCCCAAATATTTCCGCCCATGTGAGGTAGACCAACTTCTTGGCGATCCCACAAAAGCAAAAACGAAGTTGGGATGGAGTCCTACCAAAACGTCTTTCAAGCAATTGATTGAAAAGATGGTGGAACACGACATGCTGTTCGTTAAAAAACTATATATCAAGGCGCAGATGCCCGAATAGGCCTCACAACCCCATTAAACCTGCGAAATGCTACATAAAGATACGAAAATATATGTGGCCGGACACCGAGGACTTGTTGGGTCGGCCATTTGGAAGAACCTCCAAACAAGGGGGTACCACAACCTTGTGGGGCGCACACACAGCGAACTAGACCTTACCAACCAAGCGCAAGTGCGCGCCTTCTTCGACGAAGAACAGCCCGAGGCCGTGGTTTTGGCCGCTGCACATGTGGGAGGCATCATGGCCAACTCGCTATATCGGGCCGACTTCATCATGCTGAACATGCAGATGCAATGCAACGTAATTAGCGAATCATTTCGCCACAACGTTAAAAAGCTACTCTTTTTGGGTTCAACATGTATATATCCTAAGAACGCAACCCAGCCAATAAAGGAGGATGAGCTGCTTACTTCGCCCTTGGAATACACCAACGAAGAGTATGCACTAGCCAAAATATCGGGCCTAAAAATGTGCGAGAGCTACAATTTGCAGTATGGTACGAACTATATTGCCGTGATGCCCACCAACCTATATGGGCCAAACGACAATTTCCACTTGGAAAACAGCCACGTTATGCCTGCCATGATGCGAAAGATTTACCTGGCCAAGCTTATCAACGAAGACAATTGGCAGGCTATTCGCGCCGACTTAAACAAACGCCCAGTGGAAGGTGTTGACGGCACTGCCCAAGAGCAACGCATTTTAGAAGTGCTCTCTAAATATGGTATTGCCGACAATGCGGTGCAACTGTGGGGTACGGGCAAACCACTTCGCGAATTTTTGTGGAGCGAAGACATGGCCGATGCCAGCGTACACGTACTGCTTAACGTGGATTTCAGCGACATCATCGGCATTGAGAAATACTCTTCGGTGTTCTATGGGGCTGAAACCAACGGCCAAAACGACCGAAACTCGAACGCAGGACGTGGTGGTGCCATTCCCGCATTGGGCGAAATAAGGAACTGCCACATCAATGTTGGTACGGGAAAGGAGATTACAATCAAACAATTGGCGCAACTTATAGCGCAGGCTGTCGACTTTAAGGGCGACATTCAGTTCGATTCCACCAAACCAGACGGCACTCCACGCAAACTCACCGATGTTACAAAGCTGAACAATCTTGGCTGGAAACACAAGGTGGAGATTGCCGATGGTGTTGCAAAACTCTTCGCTTGGTATCAAAACGACCTGAAAGCATAGCGACAGACATTCCCTACGTTCAGTTGCGCAGAAATGATGTTTTCTTAGATATCTATTTGTAGACATTTGAATGAATGTTGCATTTTAGCATTACGACAAACGGGTTACAATTGGACAACTCTCCCAATTGTAACCCGTTTTTTATCCCTAACACGGTTATCAAGACATTTATTAATCTCTTTCAAACGCACCCTCTCCGTTAAGCCCCAATCAGTCTTTAGGGCATGTTCAGGTTTTGTTTGCTTGCCGGCATGTTGTCTGTCTTATCCTTGAAGGCATGGTGGTCTACGTAGAGCGAATAAGACAGACAACATGCCGGCAAGCAAACGAATGATGAACCCGAAACGATGGAAACAACCTAAAATAATTGATAAGCGGTGTGACTACCGATTGGGGTTAAAACTTTCTTCGTCAAGAACTGCTGAATTCAATCCGTGTTCCAGCCGAAGACCACTTACACGGAAGAACTTTTAGGGTGGATGATGGTCTGAAAGGGGCTTACCTTTCGAAAACAAAATCCGCAATGCCTATTCAAGAGCATTGCGGATAGAGCAATCGAGCCGATTTGAAGTTTGCAGTCAGCGAGATAAAAAATAACATAAGCAATATGGCTAAACGAATTCATCCCGCACGGAGAGGCATACGCCCCAACCGTACGGGATGATAAAATTGTTTTACTTCTTAATGCTGTAATTACTTAACCAGCTTCAAGGTGTAGTCGTTGCCACTGGCAGCCTCTTCCAATTGGTCGTTAACAACGCTCAAAGTAGCGTCGTCTTTAACGAGCAGATAAAGAGCGTTATCCTTGTCCATAGGTAACTTGTAAGCCGTTACAGCCTTGCCCTTAACGTCTTTCTTAATCATTTCAACGTTGCCGGTGTAGGTCTTCACGTCGTCTTTGCCGTCCTTAGCCTGCAAGTAAACCTCTTCCATCGTGAAGGTCTTTGCAGAGTCGCCAGACAAAGTTACAGTATACTTGATACCAGGACCGTCTGCTGCGGGGATAGTTCCGCTATAAGTCATGCCTGTTGCAGCATTTGTTGTGTCAACAGCCATAACCGAGTCCTTAGGATTTTCTGCCTTAGCGTTCTTGCCCGTTTGGTTACAAGAAGCGATAACTGCGCAAGCAGCTACCATCATAAATAACTTTTTCATGTTTCTCTTTTTATGTTTTAATTAAATCGGATGCAAACTTAGAACAAAAAACGCATAAAACAATGATTTGTATTCATAAAAGAGTTTAAAATGATGGATAAAAGTTGTTTTATGAGTAACTTTGTGCTTAACAACATAAACCAAATCATAAAGACAACACAATGAGCAAAGTAATCATAACCAACGTTACCGACCCAGTTTGCCCTTGGTGCTGGGGCGAAGAACCCTTTTTCAGAAAGTTAGAGACCCATTTCCCAAACCTTATAAATTGGCGAAACGTTATGGGCGGCCTTGTTGAGGATATGAATAAGAACAAACCAGCCGACATGGACGTCCGCTCCTATTATAATAAGGAGAACAAAGACTTCATAGCCCACTGTTTGGAAACGGCCGATAAACACCACATGCCCATCAAAGCGGAAGGATTCAACCTCTTTTCTGAAACAGAAAACTCATCTTTCCCCCTTTGCATCGCCTTTAAAGCGGCGCAAATGGCCGACACAGAAAAGGCCGATCTCTTTCTGTATAACTTGCGTGCGGCAGTTATGGCCGAGGCCAGACAAGCTATATCCGAAGCCGAACTTATTGCCATTGCCGACGAAAGTGGCATCGACATCGCCGCTTTTCTCGACCCATTGAACGATGGTTCGGCCGAAAAAGCTTTTTGGCAAGACGTAGAAGAGGCCATAAACCTCAAAGTTGAGGTGTTTCCCACCTTTGTTTTCGAGTACGAAGGCAAAAAGATGGCTCTTAAAAGTTTCCGTGATTACAACACGATGGCTGCCATGATAAAGGCTGTTAGCGGTGGAAAGCTATTGTCACAAGACGTTAGTTTCTCGCCAGAGACTTTGTTCGAGCTAATGGAAACGCATCCCCGACTAGCTGCCGAAGAGGTGAAAGAGGCTTTCGACTTTGCCGACTTGCAAACTATGGAGGATGCTATTGCTCCACTTTTGGCCACTGGAGACCTGATAAAACAACCTGCCGACAACAGCTATTTCGTGAGAAAACCTGCCAAAGGCATGGCATGCGACCTAACAACAGGTATCTGTAAATAATATCATTCGGCGAGGAACGTATCCTTGTTTGCAGGCGATAAGAAAACAGGGGGGGGTATTGCATGGGCAATACATCCCCTCTTTCTTGCAGCGAACAAGCTCTCACCCCACTCCACCCCTACAACGAGGAGTAGAAACGGCAAACCACATCTCCTCTATTAACTGCTTAGATAAAACTCCTAACCTCCCCAAACTCACAAACACCATCAACCCACAAACTAACCAACTCCATTAACTCACAAACTCATAAATTTAGCAACTCAAAAACTTAAAATACTATCTTTTATTTTACAATGCCACTCTTTTTTTCGCTCTGTTCTAGCGAAAATATAGGCCATAAAGCAGGTAAATTACCTCTTTTTCTAACCTTTCACGCCATTCGTTTTGTCCATTTTTAAGAACACAACCTGCATTTTGTACCATTTAGCCTTTCTAGTTTGGTTGACGGCCCGTAATTCTTCAAGCCCAATTACCCACTTTTAGCCCCTAAAATCTCACTTTTTAACGAAAACTTCGTCCTTTCGGGACACATTTCAATGTCTAGAAAATAGTTTGTTTATACCATTGCGGCGTATATTTATGCTTTTTGCCTTACATTTTGTACTGCGTTTAGCACCTTTTTACCTTGCATTTTGCACCAAAACGCACTGCATTTTGCACCAAAACACACTGCGTTTTACACCAAAACGCACTGCGTTTTGCACCATATTGCACTACATTTAGCATCAAATAGCCCCAAAATGGGTGCAAATGGCAATTCTTTATAATAAATATTCATCTTGCCAGCATTTACAACTACCCCCCTTTTGCACCTAAACCAACCTTCGCGAGAATCGATTTTTTGCGGCAAGGTGAGCGATTGGTGAACAGAAAGGGTACTCATAATGTTAAATTTAATACCGAATGGTTTACAAATGTTCGAGGATCGAGTTGCCTTTTAAACAAGACAAAGTTGGAATGGACATCGTTCCCACCAACTAACACCGTAGTAGTTGTTAAACAGTAAGCGGCAAAGGGAGTGGTCTAGGCTATTGCAGGAATGACTCCTACCAAAAGACCTGTGAAAAGGAAAGCGCTAATTTCAAAACCATGTTGGCCTAGGCACCCCATCACTTACAGAACGGCGGTTATGGTGGGCTACAACAACAAGCATAAACCTCATGAAGATTGTGGTTAAGCGTTAAATAAAGCTAACAATCAGGGTGTTTAGAAACAAGGTTCGTTCTTTTGTCGTATTTTTGCAAGGTGAATAGTTGTGCGCCGTAAACAAGGGTGCACATACTTGGTTGCCGGTAGGCACAATCAATGGTTTTGCACATGAACAAAAACAAACACATCAGACGTTTTCTTGCATGGATGTTCATTGTAACATTCATGTCGGTGTTTGTTATCAAAGATCTTCATGCACACGACGACCATTCTTCGAAGGTGCATCTCGCATGCGACGGCAAGGCGAAAGTCCTAAAATCATCCTGTTTCATCTGCGACTTTGTCATGCATAAGGCCGGCGCGCCTATACTACAGGCCTATCGGCCGGCAGTGTTTGCCACCATCCTCACGCCTTACATTTTCACCCAACAAGTTGTTTACCGCCATGTTGAAGCGGTAAATAGCCACTCGCCGCCTACACGCGCTTAACTTTTCCAGCCATTACACCCCCATTGCATCCATATCAGTGGGACAAATGCGCCTTTTCGGATAGGTATAATGGGCTGCATTTACATTTTAATCACAGGCGGCCGAACAAGGTTCGGCCGACTCCTCCAATCAGTAATTGTACACTGTTTGCTTGACGTGCCGAAACGATAAATCGCTATGCACGCAAGCTAACACACATTGACGTATGGTTAAAAGAACTTTTCTTTGCGTCGCACTCGTTGCGAACATTGCGCTATGGGCTACAGCAAAGGTGCAAAGCACCGCACAACCCAACTTGTTAAGCCAACAAACCGACACGACGACAAACATAAACAAAAAGAGCAACAAGTCGGTTTTTGGCAAGGAACACAACATCAAGGAGGTTGTTGTAACAGGCGTGCGCCAACAAGCCAGCATCAACAGCGTAAGCGACAGGATAGGCGAAAACCTTATCGATCGCTCTATGGGCAAATCGCTTGCTTCCATTCTCGAACATGTTAGTGGAGTAAGCTCCATTCAGACAGGGACAACGGTGGCCAAACCCGTTATCAACGGCATGTATGGCAACCGAATACTCATCGTTAACAATGGGGCGCGGCAGACTGGACAGCAATGGGGAGCCGACCATGCACCCGAAATTGACCAAAACAGCAGCGGTTCTATCGAGGTTATCAAAGGGGCAGAGTCTGTAAGGTATGGCTCTGAGGCTTTGGGCGGAATAATCGTGATGAACCAAAAGGCACTGCCTTATGGGCTAAGTGGCGTTTCAGGCCACTTACGAACGCTCTATGGCAGCAATGGCAAGCGCTATTCTGTTGTGGCACAAGCAGAAGGGACGATGCCTTTCAACAATAGTTTGGCTTGGCGACTGCAAGGGACCTACGCCAATTCGGGCGACCAAAGCGCAGCCAAATACTTGCTTAACAACACCGGCTATCGCGAACACGACTTCTCCGCATCATTGGGCTATAAGTACAACAACCTTAAATTGGAAGGCTATTACAGCATGTACAACTTAAAGTTAGGTGTTATGCTAAGCGCACAAATGGGTAGCGAAGACTTGTTAAAGCAGCGTATAGAACTGGGGCAACCCGTGGAAGTATCGCCATACACCAGGCATATCGACTACCCTTTCCAGCATGTCGTTCACCATACGGCCATTGGTAAGGCCTTTTTCGATGCAGGCAAGTATGGCAACTTTCAATGGCAGACTGCCTTTCAGTACGATGACCGCAAAGAAAACCGCATCCGAAGGATGAACCTTTCGGATATTCCCGCCGTTAGCCTGTTCCTTACATCATTTCAAAACCAACTGAAATGGAATTTGGCCTACAACAGATGGAACACCGAGACCGGCGCATCTTACTTGCACATTCGTAACCGCAACCAAGCGGGAACGGGCGTTGTGCCCCTTATCCCGAACTACACCGAGTACGACTTAGGCATTTATGCCATACAGAAGTATCGCCACGAGAATTGGACGGCAGAGGCAGGCATACGCTTTGACAACCAAGAAACGCATGCATCGGGCTACGACTATACGGGTAAGCTCTATGGCGGGCACCACATTTTCAGTAACTTCTCGTACAATCTTGGTACGAGCTATCGTTTGAACGAGCAGTTGAAACTAACTTCTAACTTAGGTTTGGCGTGGCGTGCACCACACGTGCACGAGCTTTACAGCAACGGAAACGAGCTGGGTTCGGGCATGTTCGTCATGGGCGACTCAACCATGCACTCGGAACAGAGCACAAAATGGGTCACTTCGCTATCCTACCGCTCTGCCTTTGCAGAGGTTAGGGTAGATGCCTACCTGCAATGGATAAACGGTTACATCTACGACGAACCAGAAAGAGGCAAGTATGTCACAGTGATTTCAGGTTCATATCCGCTTTTCCAATACAAGCAAACCGATGCCTTCCTCCGAGGGGTAGACTTCGATGTGCGGCTAAAACCCATGCAACACTTGGAATACCACCTGCTTTCAGGCCTTATCTGGGCCAACGAAAAGCGGACAGGCAACTATCTGCCCTATATCCCATCGGCGCGTTTCGACCACGACTTGACCTGGGAAGACATTCGCGTGGGTAAGGGCAACGCATGGTTACAATTAAAGCACAGGCTGGTTTTAAAGCAGACGCGCTTTAACCCCGCAAGCGACCTCATCGACTTTACACCTCCCACATACAACCTCTTCGGGTTTGAGGCTGGCATAGAATGGCCGCTTAGCGATCGGAATAAATTGCGTGTGCTGTTGGCTGCCGACAACCTCTTTAACAAAGAATATAAGGAATACACCAACCGCTCGCGTTATTACGCCCACGATATGGGGCGCGACATACGGCTCTCCCTCGGCTGGTTCTTCTAAAAAAACAACAAACATTGACAATTAAACAACAAAACTAATAAGGTTATGAAAAAGAATTTTTTCAAATCAATGTTGGCACTATCTTGTGCTGCATTATTCGCACTAGCATTCACCGCTTGCGACAACAAAGTGGACACACCGGTTGACGAAACGAAAAACAAGTTACACGAAGACCCCGTGAAGGTAACTGTGCAGCTGGTTCAAGGCCACATGCACGCCAATTGGCTTTACGTTGACACGGAGGGAGGATTCCACCAAGACTCTGAATCGAAAGCAAAATACCTGAAACGCATCCAAGAAATAACCTACGAGGTAAAGCCCGGCAAAGGTTGGACGCTAGCAGAAGGCAGTGCCGACAAGTTTTATGTGGTGAAAGCCCACGATTATAGTACAGAAAAAGGGTTCGAAAATCCCGCCCCTGTTTATCTCTTGTTCATCAAATACTATAACGCCAAAGGCGAATACATAAACGGACAATTTGTGAAAAATGGTCAGGACGCCATTCACCAGCACTTCTTTACGGTTGAAAACGTGAAAGAACTGATGAGCGGAAGGGACGTATCCAGTAAGCCCAACACCCCAGATTACATCGCTTACAAATACACAGACACCACACCCTGGGACAAAACGGTGAAATACGACGGTGCCAAACTGACTGGCACCACCAATCCCATCGGGCTTAAAGGGGTGATGAAATTTTTGAAAGACGATGTAACGATGGACCTCCGCATTAGGCTATATCATGGATTTCAAGGAAAGAAGGACCCTCGCACGGGTAAATTCAGTCCCTATTATCGATTCTCGCCCATGCAGTTGCAACAGGGAACCTGGGACATAAACTTCACCGTTCCTGTGGTGGTGTATGCAGACAGGGAAGATTACATCGGAGAAGATACCTTTAAGGAGGACATGGACATTGACAATTTTCCAGAAAATGGTTTTAAAGAAGATGTAAGCAACAAACTGATTCACCGCATTATGAAGGCCCTTAACCTTTCATGGACAGAGGCTCTTCGCGATTATCACAAGTCCATCTTCACAACAGCACCACACGACTTAGGCAAAGGTATTTGGTTGTAAGGCTTTTACAAGGGGCCATACAGAACTGCCCATTATAACGAACAACGTGCGTTTCGATACAAGCGAAACGCACGTTGTTCGTTTATTGTTCTCCGCTACATCAGAACATGCAATAAAGAGAAACGTATTCTATATCTTTTTCTGCGTCTGCCTCAACGTCAGCATGTCCTTAGGTACGCTCGCTTGTATCTCTTCAACAAGCAGGCTGCGCAGTGTTTTGCGAATAAAGTTCTTGCCGGTTATCATCACAATCTCGCGTGTTGGCACAGGGATGGCAAAGGGGCGCACAAGGCGTTTGTGGGTTTCGTCTAGCTGGTGCACGGCCAATTCGGGTATGAAGGTGATGCCCTTGCCGCTTTCAACAATACGCATGAACGTTTCGATGCTGCCTAAGGTATAGGCTTTCTTGGCAGCCGATGCTGCTTTAAGGTGGCAAAACTTCACCAATTGGTCGCGAAAGCAATGCCCTTCATCAAGCAACCACAGATATTCGCCCGTTAGGTCGGCTGTTTTTATGCTCTCTTTGCTGAACAACGGGTCGCCATCGGCCACGTATGCAAAGAACTGTTCGTAGAACAACGGCAGGCTATCAAACTCGTCCAATCCCTCTAATTGTGCCAATATGCCCGCATCTACATCGCCCCGAACCAAGGCCCGTTTCAAGTCTTCGGTCTTCATCTCCACGATGCGCACATCCATATCGGGATATTTGTTCATTAGTTGAGGGAAGAAACGTGGTATAAGATAGGGGGCGATGGTGGGTAAGATGCCGATGGTGAAAGTTCCGAGCAAGGAATGTTTCTCCTCTTCCACCGTCTCTTTGAGCTTTCGCGCACGCAGCAACACTTTCCATGCCTGTTCCACAACCAATCGTCCAGTGGAAGTTGGGGCGATGGGCTGACTCTTTCTGTCGAATATTTTCAGTCCTAACTCGTCTTCTAACTTCTGCACCATCGAGCTTAATGTTGGCTGCGTAACGCCACAATATTCGGCAGCCTTGGCAAAATGGCGGAACCTAAACACCGCCATCACATATTCTAGTTGTTGTAAAGTCATTCTATCTATATTGTTTTGCGTGATACAAAGTTACAACATTAAAGCAACAACACCAAAGTTTCTTGATAATTAAGATTTGCAGATGGGCAATGGCGTAAACAAGTAAGTGCCAACCGTATTACATCTGGCAGTAGACAGAATGCAAACGCGAGCCTAGGCTAGGGCCTAAGCTCGCGTAACTAATAATTTACCTGGCAATTGGGAACATAAAAATAATTTGTTGCACCAACAACACTTGGTAAAAAGTATGTAGGAAGAATGTAGGCTATCCTATTGCCCTTTTACTTGCCTTCTGTTTTTGGGGCAACCTTCTTGGCAGTGGCACGCTTTGCCTTTGGTTTCACCTCTCCCTTATCCAGCATGGCGCGGAGCTTATCGTCTTCGGCCTCAATCTTGGCAATTTTGGTTTGCAAACGAACAATCTCCTTTTCTTTCATTTCTATTTCATCGCCTTGGTTCTTAATGGTTGTGAGTAAGCCATTCAGTTCTTCGTTGCCGATGTCTTCGGGATAAAGGCTGTTTACCCTGTTGATGAAGTCGCCAAGGATATTCATATAATTGGTGAAAGCGTCGAACGGACTGCTGTAAATGCCGCGGTCGATAGCCACTCCCGTATTCTTGGTGGTCATAAAGCGGAAGTTGTTAGAGGCTTGCAGATAGTCCCAATCTTGGTTGATGCGCGAGTCGTTGGCAATTCTCACCCTATCGGCCACGCTATATAGCTTGTTGAAAGCCTCGCGTTGCATGGGATTACCCAGCCAACTGCTCACATCGCGTTCTTCGTCAATCCACGACAGGGCATACGGAACGTCTAAAGCGGCCACGCTTTTCATCTTTGCACATATCTCGGAGGGTGTTGAGAAGTTTATTCCTGCCTGTTTGGCACAAACGGGTATGGCTTTCAGGAACTCTAAGATGTTGCTTGATAAGGGCTGCGCAATACCCAAAGCCGAAAGCTCCATAAAGATGTTGATAACTTGCTCCTCTTCGGGCAAAGCTGCTATCTTGCCAACATACCTGTCTGCGAAGAGTGGATACTCGTCCCACTCGCTGTTGTTAAAGCGCAACGACACGTCATCGCTTAAACGGATGTCGCGCAAAAGCAGTTTCAGATTGGGTGCCATGTTGCAATGGTAGAGGTAATGGGGCGACTTCCAACCCAATACGTGCTTAGCTCCCTCGGTTAACATGCCCTTAAAGCCCATGTGCGAAGCCTTCAACCCAATGTCGTCGTTATAGATGAGCGAAGAGTTTCTCAACACCTTGGGTACTTGTCCGAAATATTCCTTTATCTTTTGGCATTGTTTCTTCACTTCGGCCTCAAAACTGTCTTCGTTGATGAGTGATGCCAAACCATGCGAATAAGGCTCGGCCAAGAATTCGACACAGCCCGTATCGTTTAGTTCTTGCAGCTTGTCCAACACTTGCGGTGCGTGCATCTCCAATTGTTCGATGCCCACGCCCGAAAGTGAAAAGGCCACCTTGAAGTACTGGTCGTTGGCCTTAATCATGTCGAGTAGTGCATTTAGCGCAGGCATATAAGAGCGTTCGGCAATGTCGGTTATGGTTCGTTCGTTCTCGAAGTCGTCGTAATAGTAGTGGTCGGTACCGATATCGAAAAACCTGTACCGCTTGAGATGGATAATTTGGTGTATCTCAAAATATAAACATATCGTTTTCATCGTTTTATTGTTTTAAAGGCTGCATTAGTTCTTGTTAATTGTTCTCTCGTAAAGCGTGCGTATCCAAAGACCAACTTTCTCCCAAGTAATTTGGTCTACCTCGTTTTTTCCCTCTTCTTGGAGGTAATGGAACAGGCTATCGTTGTGGCAAATGGAGTAAATGGCGTCGGCCATGGCGTGTATGTCCCAATAGTCTACCTTGATGCAATTGGTCAATATCTCTGCGCAACCGCTTTGTTTGGAAATGATTGAAGGCGTACCGCATTGCATGGCCTCGAGAGGCGAAATGCCAAAAGGTTCGCTTACAGACGGCATTACATATACATCAGAGGCTTTGAGGCACTCGTAAACCTGCTTGCCGCGCATAAATCCAGGGAAGTGGAACCGGTCGGCAATGCCGCGGTTGGCAGCCAGATAAATCATTTGGTCCATCATGTCGCCCGAGCCAGCCATACAGAAACGCACGTTTCGGGTGCGGTGCAACACCATAGTGGCCGCCTCAACAAAGTATTCGGGTCCCTTTTGCATGGTGATGCGTCCAAGGAAGGTTACAACCTTTTCCTTATTATCGTGATTAGGGCGTGGAATGTCTTGCAGTTCTTGCGCCAAGGGATATACGGCGTTGTGCACGGTAAAACACTTACGCGGGTCTTGATGGTACTGGTTGATAACCGTTTGGCGAGTAAGTTCAGACACGCACATTATGCAGTCGGCGTTGTCCATACCATCTTTCTCGATTGAATAAACCGTTGGGTTTACCTTTCCGCGCGAACGATCGAAGTCGGTAGCATGTACATGGATGCAAAGCGGCTTGCCCGACACCTGCTTGGCATGAATTCCCGCGGGATAAGTGAGCCAGTCGTGTGCGTGAATGATATCGAACGACTGCTGCCTAGCCACTACGCCTGCAACGATTGAGTAGTTGTTAATCTCTTCGTGCAGGTTGTCGGGGTAGCGTCCGGAAAACTCCACGCAACCCAGGTCGTTCAAGTTCATGTAGTTGAAGTCGGCATATATGTGGTCTCTCAATTCATAATAGTATTCGGGAGACATTACGTTGCCTAACCTTTCTTTAAGATAGTCATAGTTTACGTCGCGCCATGCCACGGGAACGCAGTTCATGGCCACGATGTTGGCGGCGTTCTTGTCTTCGTCGCCCCAAGGTTTGGGCAGGCAGAAAGTTATTTCCATGTCGCCTTGGGCATGCAACCCTTCGGTGATGCCAAAGCTTGCCGTACCAAGACCGCCTAAGATGTGAGGAGGATACTCCCAACCAAACATTAGTACTTTCATTATTCAGTTCCTCCGTTGTTATTGATATGAGTATTTTTCAAGTAGTTCTAAAGTTCTCAGTATTTCGCCTACGTTCATGGCGAACGATATTGCGCCACGACCATGGAAAGGAGGGTTGCCATCGAATAGTTCGGGAATGGTTCCGAGACAATGGTAGAACATCTCATCTTCGTAGCCAACCATCTGCCTTTCGATAAAGCTTAGGCGCGTACGCTTATAGAGTTTGAGGCACGCTTCCATGTAAAATCCGCCCAACCAAGGCCATGCGGTTCCCTGATGGTAGGCATAATCGCGTTGCAGCTGCGACCCTACGTACATGGGATTGTATCCTCCACTCTTGGGCGACAAGGTTCTAAGTCCCTTGGGGGTGAGCAACTCCCGCGTGCAGACATCAAGAACGCTCTTCTTTTGGTTCAACTCTAATGGCGAATAGTCTAACGCAACGGCGAAAATCATGTTCGGACGCACGCTCCAGTCTACCATATTGCCGTCAACATAGTCGTAAAGGTAGCCGTATTCGTTCAAGAACGTGTCCACAAAGGCTTTCTTACACCGTTCGGCCATCTCTTCCAAGTTCTCTGTTTCGTGGGGTTCGCCCATGTCGGTGGCGATGGTTGCAGCGAATTTCAGTGCATTATACCACAGGGCATTGAACTCTACGATGTATCCGGAGCGAGGAACTGCGGGCTTGCCATTGATGGTTGAGTTCATCCAAGTTACGGCTTTGTCTTTTCCGTTGGTCCTAATAAGTCCGTTGTCGTCGAGTGTAAGGTTTGGATGCTTGTTACTCCTTATATATATAATGATGTCTTTAACCAGCTGTCCATACTTTTCAATGCACCGTTCCTTGCCAGTTTCTCGTCCATATTGCTGTATGGCCCAAATCGCCCACAACAAAACGTCGGGCTGTTCTATCTCTGCAATCTTGACAGTTAGGGGCTTGTCGTCCATAAACTCGCGCAATCCTCTTTCCGCCGTGCGCATAACCGCCTCGAAATAACTTTCTTCTTCAATGGCTAATGTTAAACCAGGCAAAGCGACGAAGGTGTCGCGTGCCCTGCACTTGAACCAAGGATATCCGGCTAGGATGTACTCGTCACCATCTCCCTCACTGATATGGAACTGGTGAGCAGCATTTATCAAACAGTGGAGAAAGTTGTCGCGAGGGCTTCTCTCATTCACCTCATCTTCAAACAATTGACAGAGGCCTTTTGTTGTAAACTCTTTGATGGAGGCAGAGAACACGATGCTTTCGCCCTTTTTGATGTTCATCTCGAAGTAACCAGGCACATAAAGATCCTCGTTGGCATCGTAACCGCGTTCTTGTTCCTTTGGATATTCTAAGCCACGATACCAATTTGGTTCGAACACAAACGTATTCTTCTTACTGAACTGCATGAACAAATCAGGATAACCTGCATACATGCAAGTCTTCATGCCGTTCTCCACTTCGTGGTACTCGCGTGACGCCACGGTGTTTTCGTGCGTGTACTCCCGCACGCTCCTAAATGCGAGGAAGGGTTTGAAACGCAGAGTGGTGGCCGAGTGCGCATCTTCTAAGGTGTATCGAATAAGTATCCGGTCCTCGAAGTGCTGGAAAACCATTTCCTTTCTCAGCAGCACTCCCCCAACCCTATACAAGGTTGTGGGCACCTTATCGCAGTTGAACTCGCGGATGTATTTGTGTCCGTTAGGACTGTACGTGTTTCCGCGGTACTTATGCACCCCAAGATTGAACACTGCGCCGTGTTGAACCACAGAGACATCAAGTGCAGAGAGCAGCACATGATTGTCGTCGTCGATTTCAGAAATTGGCAGAACGAGTAGGCCATGATACTTCCTCGTATTGCAATCTAGTATAGACGAACAAGCATACGCTCCCGACCGATTAGTCCGCAGCAACTCTTTAGGTAACGTTTCCTCAAGATTGGTCATGAGGGATTTTTCAAATCGTATATAACCCATATAGCTATACTTTAAGGTTTAATTGTTAGTCATCAAGTTCAGAAGATTGGTTAGGATGTCAACTCTTCATCCGCCAAAAGTACAAAAATATCGGCTTTAACACAAATAAAAGCTGATGAAATTGCAAAAATAACCTTTTTTCTACTTCATTCAGATAAAAAAGAGAACAACAAACCCGCTCCTTAGAAGAAAAATGTGTAATTTTGTATGCAATTCTGTTAATCACTACAAGACTGAGTAAAGCCAGGAAAATTATGACAGCTAAAATTCTAGTATCAAGGGAGGAAGTGATTGGTATCATTTCCGAACACTGGGCTCCCCTTTCGAAAGCCCAACAAGAACTGTTGGCCGACAATGTGCGGATTGTTACATTTACAAAGAACGACATCATATATAGAGGAGGTGAATCTCCACACGAAGTGATGTGCCTTGTGTCGGGTAAGGTTAAGGTATATAAGGATGGCGTTAATGGTAGAAGTCAAATTATCCGCGCTATTAAGGCTGTGGAATTTTTCGGTTATCGGGCTTTCTTCGCAGGCGAAGAATATAAAACTTCGGCTATGGCCATCGACACGTGCGTCGTTGCTTTCATACCTATCAAATTGGTGGTGAAGTTCATTCACGAAAACACGGCCGTCTCGTCTTTCTTCATTCGGCATTTGGCAAGATTGCTAGGCTCGTCTGATGAGCGAACGATAAATCTTACACAAAAGCACATACGAGGGCGACTAGCCGAGACGCTGTTGTTCTTAAAAGACAGCTATGGAGTGGAAGAAGACGGCTACACACTAAACATATATCTCAGCAGAGAAGATATCGCGAGCATGTCAAACATGACAACAAGCAATGCCATACGCACATTGTCCTCGTTTGCTGCCGAAAACATGGTTGCAATAGACGGCCGCAAGATACGCATCATGCAAGACGAAGAGTTGCGCAAAGTTAGCAAACTGGGTTAATCGGGTATCAAAAAGTTTATCACTTCTTGCTCTACCAAAATCTTAAACTCGCCAACGGGCGTGTTCATCGGCCTTCCATCAATGCCAACCAAGGCGTGATTGGCATCCATGAATTCAACCATGCGTGTGCGATAAGGGTGCACGCTACGATGATTTAAGAATTTACCACGCAAAAACAAGTAAATACCTTCAAACAATTTCATCATCTTAGGATGATACACTACCGACACATCCAATAATCCGTTGTAGGGAACTGCATTGGGCGTTTGACCGTACCCCAAAGCGTTTCCAACGCAGATGGTCATTATCTTGCGGTTCAGCACTTCTTCATTAATTTTCAAACGCATCTTATATTCTAGCCTTTGGAAGGCCAGTAGCACGAAAGAGAAAAGGAAAGACAAGGTACGCGACCCAAAAAGGCGTCGTGTTTGCATGCGCAAGTTCATGATGGTGGCAATCAGCCCAACGTTTACGCAATTCAGAAAGTATCGCCGGCAGTTCTTCCCCTCCTTATTAATATAGCGAATGAGGCCCAAATCTATCTTCCTTACGCGTCTTTTCTTCAACCATTTCACGATAGAGTCCACATCGCCGTCCTTCATTCCCCAGAAATGAGCAAAGTCGTTCATCAGTCCGTTGGGTATAACGCCCAACGCTATGCCGTCTCTCGTTTCTTTATCAACGCGCATCAGGCAATTAACAGCATCGTTAAGGGCGGAGTCGCCCCCAACAACAACTATGGTTTGATAACCATTTTCGATAAACATGGTTATCAATCGCTCAACGCTATTGGCGTTTTCGCTCTGCACATAGTCAAAGTCGATGCCGTTGTCCATCAGGCTACGTTCCACCCTGCTCCAACGAACTCCCCTGCTGTACATCCCTTTCTTGGGACAGTACAATATTGCCCATTTCTTGTTTGCTGCCATACTATTATCTTCTCTTTCCGTAAATAGTTTCGTCTTCTTTTTCCATCCACCTTTCAATTTGCGCTAGCCTGTCGGCCATTGGCATGCTAGCGTTTAACCAGTGGATGTTAAACCCACGCCGTTCCATGCCTCTAAACCACGTCATCTGCCGTTTGGCAAACTGGTGAATGGCTATCTCCAACTTCTTGAACATATCATCGTACGACATTTCTCCAACCACATAGGCCGTAACGTACTTGTATTCCAGCCCATAGTACATCAGGTCTTCTTTCGCAATGCCGTTCTTTTCAAGCAGTCCACGCACCTCTTCTACCATCCCTTCTTCCAATCTGGCTTTCAGTCGAGTAGTTATTCGCTCTCTGCGTACGTCTCTGTCAACGTCTAATCCCACGATGAGCGAACTCACGGCTGGCAGCCTCCGTGTATCAACGGGACGGCGTAAGTTGTGAAATTCAATTTCTATTGCCCTTATGGCACGACTTACCGTATCAACATCCGTTTCGTTGTGCATTACCGAACCGTTCCTTGCCTTCAACCATATCAACAGCTCTTTTAACTCGGTTAACGTTCGTGCGGATAGTTTTTTGCGCAAGTTGTCGTCTTGTGGAACAGGCGACAAGGCGTAACCTTTCAGCACCGCCTCCATATAAAGACCCGTTCCGCCGCACAATATGGGCAGCACTCCCCTATGGGTAAGGTCTTCGTATGCGGCGTTGAAGTCTTCTTGAAACCTAAATAGGTTATACTTCTGCCCTGCATCCTCTATATCTATAAGGTGGTAAGCAATTTGTTTGCCGTCCACATTATATTCAGACAGGTCTTTACCTGTACCAATATCCATGCCCCGATACACCTGTCTACTATCCGCGCTGATAATCTCGCCACCCGTTTTGGCGGCAAGATTAACAGCCAAGGCAGTTTTGCCACAGGCAGTTGGACCCAATATCGTTATCATCTTCACAAAGGCAAAGGTAATAAAAAAAGCCGTCCTAACTTATAGGACGGCTCGTTTTTGTTCAGTTTAACGCTAAAAATAATTAGCCGTTAACCTTTGCCATGTGCTTAATCAGCTCAACAACCTTGTGCGAGTAGCCAATTTCGTTGTCGTACCAAGAAACAACCTTCACGAAGGTATCGGTAAGAGCAATACCTGCTTTGGCGTCGAAGATAGAGGTGCGAGGGTCGCCCAAGAAGTCAGAAGAAACCACAGCATCCTCGGTGTAACCCAGAACACCTTTGAGTTCGCCCTCAGAAGCTTCCTTCATGGCAGCACAAATCTCCTCGTACTTAGCAGGCTTAGCCAAGTTAACGGTAAGGTCAACAACCGAAACGTCGAGTGTAGGAACACGCATAGACATACCCGTGAGCTTGCCGTTCAATTCGGGGATAACCTTACCTACGGCCTTAGCAGCACCAGTAGAAGAAGGAATGATGTTACCCGAAGCGGCACGGCCACCACGCCAGTCTTTCATAGAAGGACCGTCAACAGTCTTTTGTGTAGCAGTGGTTGAGTGAACCGTCGTCATCAAACCATCGGTGATACCCCATTTGTCGTTCAACACCTTAGCGATAGGAGCCAAGCAGTTGGTGGTGCAAGAAGCGTTAGAAACGAATTGCGTACCCTTTACGTAGGTCTTGTCGTTTACACCAGTTACGAACATGGGCGTATCGTCCTTAGAAGGAGCCGACATAACAACATACTTAGCGCCTGCATCAATGTGTCCTTGCGACTTTTCCTTAGAAAGGAACAAGCCGGTAGATTCAACAACATATTCTGCACCAACCTCGCCCCACTTCAAGTCGGCGGGATTGCGCTCAGCGGTTACACGGATAACGTTGCCGTTTACGATGAGTTGCGACTTCTCAACGTCTGCCTCGATAGTGCCATTGAAGATACCGTGCATCGTGTCATACTTCAGCATGTATGCCAAGTAGTCTACAGGGCAAAGGTCGTTGATAGCAACAACTTGCACTTCTTTAGCGTTAGCCTCTTCGAGAGAAGCGCGGAAAACGAAACGACCGATACGGCCAAATCCGTTAATACCAATTTTAATCATCTTTGTTCTTATTTTTAATGGGTTAAAAATATGCGTGTGGGGGCATTTAGCAAGTTGACATTACAAAATGGTTTAACAAATCAAAATGTTAGCCTAAACAATGCTTTTTTTCCTCAATTGCACCGCAAAGTTACGAATTTATTTCTATATTTGCATTGGATTTCACAAATAATTATTATCAACAACAAAAAAAACAATGAGTAAATTTTTAAACGAGTTTAAAGACTTTGCCATGCGGGGTAACGTGTTGGATTTGGCAGTCGGCGTTATCATAGGCGGAGCTTTCGGCAAAATCGTCTCTTCTGTCGTAGACGACTTGCTGATGCCCGTTATCGGAATGCTAATCGGAGGGTTGGATTTCAAGGGGTTGTCTATCACCATTGGTGAAGCTAAAATCATGTATGGCAATTTCATCCAGAATGTTATCGACTTCACGATTATAGCTTTCTGCATCTTCTTGCTCATCAAGGGCATCAATTCTCTCTCGCGAAAGAAAGAAGAACCTGCTGCTCCAGAGGCACCAGCAGAGCCCAGCAACGAAGAAAAACTGCTTTCAGAAATTCGCGACTTGCTCAAAAACAAGTAATAATCACAGTTTCAACAAACCCACAAAAGCACCTGTCGAACATTCGTCGGGTGCTTTTTTATTGGTGAAATGCGACAAAAAATCCATAACGACGCTATGCTAAACCTGAGTCCTCACAACATCCCACCTAACTTTAAAGCAGTATTTTCTTCCTTTGGTTTTGCCAATTCGATAATGTGAAGTAATTTTGCAGTATGATTTATCCGAATAATTTTGAGCAGAAAATTGGCTTTAACGAGGTTAGAACCTTATTAAAAGGAAAATGTCTGTCTACACTTGGCACCACCAAGGTAGACGATATGACCATGAGCCACAATGCCGACGAGATACAAACATGGCTTACGCAAACGCGCGAGTTCAGGCTTTTGCAAACCCAAGCCGAAGATTTCCCCCTTCAATACTTCTTCGACCTGCGCCCCACCCTTTCGCGCCTGCGCATCGAAGGGACACATCTCGATGAGCAAGAACTCTTCGACCTGCTACGTTCGCTCGACACCATCCACCAAGTAGTGCGGTTTCTCAACCGTACCACCGAGGGCCAAGTGGCTATCGAGGGTCAAAACGCGCGCTTTCCCTATCCTTCACTCCAACTGCTAACCGTAGATGTGGCCACCTTTCCCGACATTGTGCGCCGCATTACGCAGATTGTAGACAAGTTTGGAAAGATAAAAGACAGTGCATCGCCCGAACTGGCGCGCATCAGGCGCGAGCTGGCGCAAACCGAAGGAAGTGTTTCGCGTATCCTCAACTCTATCCTCCGCAATGCTCAACAAGAGGGATTGGTAGAGAAAGACGTTACGCCTGCCATACGCGAGGGGCGACTTGTGATACCCGTTTTGCCTGGAATGAAACGCAAAATCGGCGGTATCGTCCACGATGAGTCGGCCTCTGGGCGTACGGTATACATCGAACCGACCGAAGTTGTGGAGGCAAACAACAAGATAAGAGAATTAGAGGCAGACGAAAAAAAGGAGATTGTACGCATATTAAAAGAGGTGTCCAACGACATTAGGCCACACATCGCCCCCATGACGGCCTCTTATCAGCTATTGGCGCACATCGACTTTATACGTGCCAAGGCAGAGTTGGCCCGAACCTTCAAGGCCATCGAACCGCAGATAAGCAACAAACCGCTCATCGATTGGGGGCAAGCCGTACATCCGCTATTAAGGCTTTCGTTAGAGAAACAGGGCAAAAGGGTTGTACCTCTTGATGTTACACTCACTCCACAAAAGCACATACTCATCATTTCTGGCCCCAATGCAGGTGGCAAGTCCGTGTGCCTTAAAACCGTAGGTCTGCTCCAATACATGGTTCAATGTGGCTTATCCGTACCCCTGGGCGACACTTCGCGGGTGGGCGTGTTCCAAAACGTGATGATAGACATTGGCGACGAGCAAAGTATCGAAAACGATCTCAGCACCTATTCGTCGCATCTGCTCAACATGAAGATGATGATGAGGCATGCCAACGATAAGACCCTCATCCTCATCGATGAGTTCGGAACGGGCACCGAACCGCTCATCGGTGGTGCCATAGCCGAGTCTGTGCTTACCCAGTTTTGTAACAAGGGTGCGTTTGGCGTCATCACCACCCACTATCAAAACCTAAAACATTTTGCAGATACGCACGATGGCGTGGCCAATGGAGCCATGCTCTATGATAGAAAGGAGATGCAGGCCCTCTTTATGCTGTCTATCGGACAGCCAGGAAGTTCGTTTGCCATTGAGATTGCACGCAAAATAGGATTGCCCGAAGAGGTAATACAAGATGCATCGCGCATTGTGGGCGAAGATTATATACAGAGCGACAAGTACTTGCAAGACATTGTGCGCGACAAACGCTATTGGGAAAACAAGCGAGCCACCATACACAAGCAGGAAAAAGAATTGCAGGCTGCTATCGAACGTTATGAAAAAGACATCGAGGAGATTGGAAAAACAAGGAAAGATGTACTGAAACGGGCGAAAGAACAGGCCGAAGAACTGCTCCGCGAAAGCAACAAACGTATAGAAACAACCATTCGTGAGATTAAGGAGGCACAAGCCGAAAAGGAACGCACTAAACGTATTCGCGAAGAACTGAGCGAGTTCCGCACCTCTGTTGAACAAGTTGATGCGGCTGCCAACGACGAATTTATCGCCAAGAAGATTGAACAGATAAAGCGTAGAAAGGAAAGGCACGAGAAACATATTAAGGAAAAGGCCGAGAAACAGAAGAAAGCTGCCGAGCAAATAAGGGAGGCTGTAAGCAAGAAACAATCGCCCACGGGCGAGATTAAGCCTGGCGATGCAGTAAAGATGAAAGGCCTTTCAACCGTTGGACGTGTAGAATCGCTCGACAATAACGGCATGGCCTTGGTGGTGTTCGGGGGTATGCGCTCTAAAATGGATGTCAAACGACTTGAATTGGCCACCCCCGCGGAGAAAGAGCAAGCCCAACAATACACCATGAGTAAAGGAACGCGGCAAACCATCGACGAACGTAAGAGCCACTTTCACCAAGACCTCGACATCAGGGGCGAACGTGGCGACGATGCACTTAATGCCGTGATGCACTTCATCGACGATGCCATTCTTGTGGGCATGCCCCGTGTGCGCATCCTCCACGGAAAAGGAAACGGCATTCTTCGCCAACTTATCCGACAGTACCTAGCCACCGTACCCAACGTAACATCATTTAAAGACGAGCATGTGCAGTTCGGCGGTGCAGGCATTACGGTGGTCGACCTATAAGTTGAATGTTCTCATCGCGCATAAACGCCCAAGGCTACGTTTACTTGAACATGGCTGTGGCAGTAAACATATCTTTCGCGAAACAAGAAAAGAGTTGGCTGAAATCACACCATAATCATATTATGGCCATTGATAAAAATAAAATGAATGCCTGCATCAAGCAGCAATTGCAAAGGACGCCTTATATATAAAGGTGTCCTTTTCTTTCAACCCCCTTTTAAAGTAAACATATAATGCGGTGACTTTCCATTTCTACTACAATCAGAAGACGTTCATCCATAGTTCTCGTTTAAATTGAACAATAAATAGGACAAAGCGAAGAAGATTGAAGATTATTGTAAAATAAAGTTGCTTTTATGATGAAGATGTAAAATTAAATCACTAATTTTGCAGCGTAAGTTGTGGCGGATTTCCAGACAAATCACCATGGGGATTGGCGCAGAACTCCTCTACAATATCATGATTCAACATTAACATTAATACACCATGGAAAAACTAAAAAAACATTTATGAAAACAACATTTTCTAAAACATCCAAGCTCATTGCATTGACAATGATGCTCCTCGCTTCGTTTACTGTTTTCACCGCTTGCGGCAGTGATGACGACGATGAATCTAACACTGTAAAAATTGATGGTCAAGAAACTAAGGTGGTCAGCATGACTGCCCAAGAAACTGATGAAGATGCAATCATTGTATTGGGAATAGAATCAATAGAGAAGAATGAAAGACCGTTAGAAACGCTTAACTTATCGCTCTCCACCAAGGATTATGGTAAAACTGTTCATTGCGAATCTAGTGGTATTACTAGTTCTCTTTTCGATAATACGGCTAAGTTAGATAGAGGAAGTCAATTTACGGTAAGTAAGAACGAAGATGGCGTTTACAAAATAACGTTCCAGTTAGCGCAAACTTTGGGAAAAAAGACAAGGACCGTAGCAGGAAAGTACGAAGGAAAGCCCAACACAGCCAAATAATTCAAGGAAAGCAGCTTAATATGCAGCGTTAGACAACTATTTGTAACATATTCATAAGTGGTGGTGTTAGCTAGGGCAGTGATTTAAATCCTGCGCAAGCTACATCACCACGAATTAAGGCCGTGTCCCTCCCCACTATATTATAGGGCCTGGAACACGGCCTTTTGGACTTATTTTGCAACTTAGTGGGTAAAACATGCCCTTTTGAAAGGTCAATAGACAAACCAATGCGCACTTTTAACTACCACTCACTAAAGCTCCGTAAGTGCAGAACCACAAGCATATATTAATGAAAGTCTGAAACAAAAAGGTTCTTAGATTGGCATAACTAACTGAAACATGAGTATCTTTATGTATTGAAGTCGTCTTGGTTTCTAATGTTTTATAAATTGAGAAAAGTTTGCCGTCTTTGTGATGCCAACACAAGATAAACACTCCTAATCATATACGATGTGCAGGACAAATCAACCATCGGCATGTCAACTCTCAGACTTATCAACTCACAAACTTGTCAATTCAAGAAATCATCAACTCAAGAAATCATCAACTCAAAAACTTATCAACTCAAAAACTCATCAGCTCATCAACGTACAAACTCATATCAACTCACAAACTCACCAAATCACCAACTTATAAATTCATATCAACTCATGAACTCACAAACTCACCCAACCATCAACTCAATAAGTCACCTACTCATCAACTCAAAAACTTAAATTCTTATCTTTAATTTTACAAAACCTTTCTATTTTTCACTCCGTTCTAGCGAAAATATAGGCTATAAAGTTGGTAAAAAGCCGCCTTTTATAGTCTTTTACGCCTTTTCCATTGTCTATTTTTGAGAACAAAAGCTGCATTTTGCACCATTTAGCCTTTCTAGAATGGTTGCCATCTCGTAATTTTTCAACCCCAATAACCTGCTTTTAGCACCTAAAAACCTACTTTTTAACGACTATTTCACCCTTTTCAGCCACGTGTTTCATGGTTCGAAAGGGTTATATTTATACCTTTGCCGTGTATGTTTATGCTTTTTGCCTTGCGTTAAGCACCATTTTGCACTGCATTTAGCACCATTTTGCCTTGCGTTTTGCAGCAAAACCACTGCATTTAGCACCATTTTACCTCGCATTTAGCATCAAAACGCACTGCATTTTGCGGCATATTGCAGTGCATTTTGCTGCAAATAGCCCAAAATCTAGTACAAAGGGTGGTTCATTGGAATAAATATCCAGTTTGTTAGCATTCACATAACAACACTTTTTGCATCAAAACCAACCTTCGCGAGAATCGATTTTTTGCGGTAAGGTGAGCGATTGGTGAGCAGAAAGGGCACTCACAATGTTAAATATCTTATTAAAAACTAGACAAAAAAAAGATAATGCTGTATACACGCGCATGGGCCAGCACTGAAAACGCGTATGTTTACTATCAGCCTGCGCAAACGGTTGCAGGGCATGCTGCACAAGTTGACAAGCTGACGGGTAAACAAGTAGACAAGTTGACAAGCTGACGGGTTAACAAGTAGACAAGTTGACAAGTAGACGAGTTGACAAGTAGACGAGTTGACAAGTAGACGAGTTGACGAGTGGACAAGTGGAAGAGTGGACAAGTGGAAGAGTGGACATGTTGACAAGTAGACGAGTTAACGAACTAATGTTGACTTAAAACTATAACTCGCAATGTGATGAACTTATAACTTTATAAACTCATAAACTTATAAGTCCTTAACCTCACAAACTCATAGCCTCACAAGACTCATAACCTCACAAACTCATAACCTCACAAAACTCACAACTCACAAAACTCACAAAACTCACAAAACTCACAAAACTCACAACCTCACAAAACTCACAACCTCACAAAACTCATAACCTCACAAAACTCATAACCTCACTCTAAAATATAAAGGAAACTACCATCAAGGCGTACTTCCTCTTCGTGAATGAGGTATTCGAGTGCCACATCTAAGCCCTTTTGGGGTAAGTTTAGCTTGTGAAGTTCGGTTATGTGGTGTCGTTCGCCATCTTTCAACAAATTTAGTATGGCGTTACGAGCCGTGGTTGTTTGTTCGTTGCTAGGTTCGGGCGAGGCATGTTCCAAACAAACATCGCATTGTTGGCAGTCTTTGTGTCGCTCTTCGCCAAAGTATATAAGTAGTTGGCGACTTCGGCAAACATCGCCATTTGTGGCGTAAGCCTGCATGGCATTGATGCGAGCAACATATTGCGCCTTGCGTTCTTCGTATATTTCCTTGCTTAGCACAACCCGTTCGCCGTCTACCCTATCGCGCAGATAGGTAATAAAAGGCGTTTTGCGTTGCGGAATAAAGTTGATGATGTTGCGTTGGGCTAGATTTTTAAGTATCACATACACTTGGTGAGTAGTCAGTTCTGCCTCTTGGGCCAATAAACTTTCATCAATATAAACGTAATTGCTGAACAGTCCGCCGTAGTTTCTTAGCAAGGCAGTAATCACAGCCTCTTCAAACGCACTCCCTTCGTCTAAGCGATACAAGTCGTTACGTCCCAGTTTAAACATCACTCTTGCCCTTGCTTCTGGGTCCATTTCGTAATGTATGTAGCCTGCCCGCTCCAAAATCTGCAATGCCGAATGCGTTTGCACGGGGAAATGCTTAAACGTTCGGCAAAACTTGTCTATCTCGAATACGAACGAATAGCCTACACCGCTAGCCACACCTACCTGGTAATAGTAGGCTAAATCTTCGTACACCTCTTTTATATAGTCTTTTTCGGGAAAGGTTTCAGCCACGCGCTTGTTCAGTTTCCTGCGGTCGCTATTGTTCCATAGCAACACGGCATAAGCCTTTTTGCCGTCGCGCCCTGCCCTACCCGCCTCTTGAAAGTAGGCCTCAATAGAATCTGGGCAATCCATATGCACCACCAAGCGCACGTCGGGCTTGTCTATGCCCATGCCAAAGGCATTAGTGGCCACCATCACTCGCACCTCGTTTTGCTGCCAGCTGTTTTGCCGTTGGTTCTTTACAGCAGGTTCTAGGCCTGCATGATAGAAGGTTGCAGAGATGTTTGCCGAGGAAATGTGGGAGGCGATGTCGCTGGCGTGCTTGCGACTGCGCACATATACGATGGCCGAACCAGCCACGGCGTTGAGAATATGTATCAGTTCGGTGTGCTTATCCATCGTTTCGCGAACGATGTAAGCCAAATTTGAACGTTCGAAACTCATTCGGAACACGTTCTTTTGCCTAAAATTCAATCGCTCCTGAATGTCGTCTACCACCTTGGGAGTGGCTGTAGCTGTTAAGGCAAGCACCGCAACATCGGGTTTAAGCTTTCTAACCTCGGCAATAGCCAGGTAAGAAGGGCGGAAATCGTAACCCCATTGGCTGATACAGTGGGCTTCGTCTACGGTAACGAAACTCACTTCCATGTGCTTAAACTTGGTTTTGAAAATGTCCGAAAACAATCGTTCGGGCGATACATAAAGGAGTTTTACACCACCAAAGATGCAATTTTCGAGCGTTGTGATTATCTCGCGCCGGCTCATTCCCGAATAGATGGCAGCCGCCTGTATGCCTTTTTGCCGCAGATGGTCTACTTGGTCTTTCATCAGGGCTATCAAAGGGGTTATCACCACGCATACGCCAGACATCACCAAGGCTGGCACTTGGAAGGTGATAGACTTACCACCGCCCGTGGGCATCAGTCCAAGCGTATCCTTTCCTTGGGCGATACTCTCGATGATGTCTCGCTGAATGCCACGAAAATCGGGGTAGCCCCAATACTCGCGCAACGTTCGTTTAAACGCATCGTGGGCGGTTTGCGTGCCGTTAGTTTCTTCCATAGGCGCAGTTAAAGGGCGTTGTGTTCGTCGTTCTCGTCGCTTTCGGTAAGCCTAATATCTTCTATTTGCAGTTGTACGTTGTTGTGTCTAAACACGTTGTCTTCGATGGTATAGGCAATGTCAAAGCTGCGTTTCGACTTGATATAGCGTGCCGAGGCACTCTGCCCAAAGGCAATGCCGTTTACCACATTGCTCGATTTAGAATCGATAAGTTCGAGTTTGATGTGTTCTTGTTCGCGACCCACCACCTTACTTGTGCCATAATCGTAAACATTGTTGGTACAAAAGCGCGGTTTGAGGTTACCCGGACCGAAGGGCGAGAACTTTTTTAAGTCGTGGTGCATCTTCTTGGTGATGTCCTTAAAGTCTATAATCTCATCAATATGCAATATGGCCTCGGTCTGTTCGGGCAGTATATGGCTGTCTACGTATTGGTGAAAACGTTCTACAAAACGCGGAACGTCGTCCCATCTCATGGTCAGTCCTGCGGCATAGGTGTGTCCGCCGAAGTTGATGAGCAAGTCGCGGCAACTCTTAATGGCCGAATAGATGTCGAAACCCATGACACTGCGAGCCGAACCTGTGGCGAAATCGCCATCGCGAGTGATGACAACGGTGGGCCGGAAGTAAATTTCGGTAAGTCGTGAGGCAACGATTCCAATCACGCCTTTCTTCCAATTCTCATCGTATAGCACGATGCTCGACTGCTTTTTCTGACTTTCCAGGCGTGCCACAATTTGGTTTGCCTCCTCGGTCATTTGCTTGTCGATGTCTTTGCGTTGCTCGTTGTACTCGTTAATGTGCTTGGCACTTTGCAAAGCCACGTTATAATCTTTCTCTACCAATAGCGACACACTTTCTTTTCCACTTTCCATGCGCCCCGATGCGTTGATACGCGGGCCTATTTTGAAAACGATGTCGCTCATGGAAATCTCTTTACCCGAAAGTCCGCAGATGTCTATGATGGCTTTTAAGCCCAAACTTGGGTTTTGGTTGAGTTGTTTCAGCCCGTGAAAGGCCAATATGCGATTTTCTTCTTCCACCTGTACCAAGTCGGCTGCTATGCTAACGGCGCATAAGTCGAGCATGGGAATGAGTCGCGAGAAGGGAATGCCGTTGTTTTTGGCAAAGGCTTGCATGAACTTAAAGCCCACGCCGCAGCCCGAAAGGTGCTTAAAGGGATAATGGTCGTCGGGGCGTTTGGGGTTAAGAATGGCCACTGCTGGCGGCATCTCTTCATCGGGAACGTGATGGTCGCAGATAATGAAGTCGATGCCCAGCGATTTGGCGTAAGCAATTTCTTCGATGGCCTTAATTCCGCAGTCGAGGATGATAACAAGCTTTACGCCCGATTGGTGAGCATAATCTATGCCTTTGCGACTAACGCCGTAGCCTTCTTCGTAGCGGTCGGGTATGTAATACTCGATGTTTGAGTAGAATTGTTGAAGGAATTTATACACGAGGGCAACCGATGTGCATCCGTCTACATCGTAGTCGCCATACACCATGATGCGCTCTTTACGTCCCATTGCATCGTTAAGCCTGTCTACGGCCACGTCCATGTCTTTCATCAGAAAGGGGTTGATGATGTCGTTGAGCTGCGGACGGAAGAAACGCTTGGCCGCACTTTCTGTTGTTATGCCCCTACGTATGAGCAATTGAGCTAGAATTGTGCTCATATTGAGTTTCTCGCCCAACTCCTTTGCCGCAGATTGCATTTGTGGCGAAAGCGGTTCGTATATCCATTTAAAGTGCATTATCGTGTTGGTTTATTGATTCTTATCCTTAATGGCGGTTCAGTAAACGAACCGCATAATATGCTGTAAAGTTACTAAATATCTATGACATTTGCAGTGGGCTGGCTGAAAACCTTTGGTCCTTTTGCCCTGCAATGCCATGCGCGCTATCATTTGGAAGTCCTAAATCCTTCCAAATTTTCATGCCGCCGTGCCATCATTCGCACATAAACGTTCCTTATCCATAAGCGATGGGTGGCAATACCGATAAGCCCTACCAAGCCAAGACATAAGTAACAAATAGTGGGGGAGCAGAACCTGGAAAGCATACCTACGAATATCACTGGGGTAAGTAGCGCCAAGAAACAAACAAATAAGTACAGATAGTTACGTTCTACGTTTCGGCTTGACATGAGCGAGACGTTAAGTTTTTGAGTTCGCTTGTTGTAAACGGCCGACTGGAAGAAGACAAAGAACTGGAATCCAGCTGCAAAAAGACCGAATCCCAACAACATAAGCAAACTGGCCTTACCTACGAACACCATTGGCAGCATAAGCATAAAGGGCACTATGAGCAAACCGCAATACACATAGTACTTGGCTCGCAAAAGCGAATAAATGCTGTTGGGATGTACCATAAGCATGTCGATATAGTTTCCTTCCATGCTTAACAGTCGCGACAAGACTGAGAGAGCTAGTATGACGAAGTTGTAGGAACACCAAAAACGCACCATTCCATCGCCATTATAGGCTTGTGTGAAAGTGATGAGAACACTTAAAAGCGCTATCAAGAAAAAGCTATAAATGAATGTTTTGCGCGGAAACTTGTTGCGCGAAATCAATTTCCACTCCAAATGAGCGTATTCGCCAATCTCACCGTGCTGCCTGAGAAAGGCCAATCGGTCTTTTCCGTTGACCTTGGTTGCAGCTTTCTCGCTTGTCAACTCGCGCCAAATGGCATGGAATTGCACTTCTCTGTTCAGCCAAACCACCGCGATGAGTAGAGCAAGAACAATGAGCAATGGCCATATTTCGCCTTGCGACAGAGCTATACCTAGACGTGAATAAATGAAAAGTGACGACGCAAACGAGCCGTTTCCACCCAAAATCATGGGTATTGCCAAAAGGCTATACACGGCTAAAAGCCCCAATATCCATAACAAGGATTGCGAAATGAGAGTTCGGAAAAGCACATACAATTGGCTGTTAAGCAAGATGGCTAATCCAATAAATGCCAAAAGCAAGATGGTTGCAAGCAAGCCATAGCTGAACACCACCGACATCACGCAATAGGGGACAAACAATACATACCACCATGCGTTGCCTAGATTAAAGAGCGAGGCACCTATAAAGCTTTCAATGCAAACCTTTCGGGGTAACGGCAGCAGTGCATAGCACTTGATTATCTGTGCTGGCGTTTGCTGATAGGTGAAACGTATAAAGAGGTCTACCAACAGGATGATAGGCAAAATGCCCACTATTAGGCCAGCCGCGTTGGTGTCGCGCATGTTGTTAACCTTCAAAGAAAGCAGCACTGCAATAAACAACATATACGCGAAACCCATTATATAGCCTATATAAAATAGGTATTTGGCCGAACGATTGTGCTCGTAGTCCAAGGCGCGGCGCATGGATAACGAACGATGTCTGTATAAAGTGCGGTATAATTGCAGGCGATTCATCGGCATAAACGTTACGAAAGCGAAGGTGTTAATGGGGTTGGCTTACCTCAAATCCACCACTTCGGCACTGGGAAAGTCTTTTGAATTAAAGCTGAAAAGATGGTCGGAGAGGTTTTTATGCTGGAAATTGCTTATCGTTATGGTGGTCCATTCGCCGCCACGTTTCATCTTTACTTGTTTCGGTTTGTACGTAGCATCTACCAAAACATAGAGTTCGGGAATGCCCTTGTTGCCTTTTTCGGCCACAAGATGCACCTGATAGTCGCGCCCCACCTTGTTCATAGACAGGTTGTAGCCGCTCTTATACATATTAATAAAGGTGTAAGGGTTCATGGCTGCCTGCTGACTCTGGTTAGGATTGCTAACATTTACCTCGTTGGTTGAGGGCAGATAACTCCATTGTGTCTTGCCATTGAACCATACTGTGGCCTTCGATGTGCGGGCATAGAACTTGTTTCCCTTGATGGAAATGGTTCCGCTGATGGCTCCCAACTTGCCATTCGACAGCTTAAAGTTGGCCAAAGCCCCACCTTTATTGCCTACAATGGCGGCCGTTTTGTCCAACACTTTACGGGCATCGTTATCCTTTTGTGCCTTTGTGGCATTGAAAACGAACATCGAAAGGCAAACCAATAATAATACTTTCTTCAACATAGCTGTGTTACTTTATATCTATAGCTTAAAGTGATAATTATTTTTCGTTGTGCCGATTGGCACGATATGGCCGGGCAATAAGTGGCTTATCCAGCCCCGCGCAGCTTGGCCAAGAGGGCATTCAGCGTGTTTTCGTCGGTGATGAGCACCTCTCTGGGCTTGCTGCCTTGCGCTATGCCCACAATGCCTGCCGCCTCCAACTGGTCCATCAGTCGCCCTGCACGGTTATATCCAATGGAAAAACGCCGCTGAACCATGCTTGTTGAGCCTTGTTGCGAGATAACGATGGCGCGAGCTGCTTCTTCAAAGTAGGGGTCAAGGCTGTTCATGTCGGCCGTTCCGCCGCCAATGCCACCCTCTTCGCTGTTTGGTTCGGGCAGTTCCATTGGCTCTACGGGACCGGGTTGGTCTGCAATAAACCTGTTGATGCGCTCTACTTCTGGCGTATCAACAAATGCGCACTGCACACGAACAGGCTCATTGCCGTTAAGGAAAAGCATATCGCCGCGCCCAATGAGCTGATTGGCGCCTGGACGGTCGAGAATGGTACGCGAGTCTATCATTGCGCTCACCTTGAAAGCCATTCTTCCAGGGAAGTTAGCCTTGATGTTACCCGTAATGATGCTCGTTGTTGGGCGTTGGGTTGCTATCACCATGTGTATGCCTACTGCACGCGCAAGCTGTGCAATACGTGCTATTGGCAATTCTATTTCTTTGCCTGCGGTCATGATAAGGTCGCCGAACTCGTCGATAATCACCACGATATAGGGCATGTACTCGTGTCCTTTGGTGAGGTTTAGCTTATGATTGACAAACTTTTCATTGTACTCCTTGATGTTACGAGCACCAGCCGCCTTCAACAAGTCGTAGCGCGTGTCCATCAGTTTGCAAAGACTGTTGAGCGTACGCACCACTTTTGTAACGTCGGTTATGATGGGTTCATCGCTTTCTTCGGGTACTTTGGCCAAGAAATGGTTAACGATGGGCGAGTAAATGCTGAACTCTACCTTCTTCGGGTCTATCAAAACAAGCTTTAATTCGTTGGGATGTTTCTTGTAGAGCAAAGAGGTGATGACGGCATTAAGGCCAACCGACTTACCTTGACCCGTTGCACCGGCCACAAGCAAGTGGGGTATTTTGGCCAAATCTACCATAAACACTTCGTTGGTGATGGTTTTTCCCAAGGCCAAAGGCAAGTCCATCTTGGTTTCTTGGAACTTCTTTGAATTGAGAATGCTTTCCATCGACACGATGTTGGGCTTGTTATTGGGCACCTCTATGCCGATAGTACCCTTGCCGGGGATGGGTGCGATGATACGAATACCCAGTGCCGCAAGGCTCAGAGCGATGTCGTCTTCTAGGTTTCGTATCTTATTGATGCGCACACCCTCGGCTGGTGTTATCTCGTATAGCGTAATGGTTGGGCCAACTGTTGCCTTAATCTCCCTTATTTCCACACCAAAGTCGCGCAACACCTTGATAATCCGGTCGTTGTTGGCCTTCAATTCGGTCATGTCCACATAGGGCTTGTTGTCGTTGTCGTAGGCTTTCAGCAAGTCGAGCGTGGGGTATTTGTAAGATAAGAAAGGCTCTAAGGGGTTAATGGGCGTACTCAACACATCGGCAGCGGTTAGTTCTCGGCCGCTAGCTGTTTCTTCTGCTTGTGGAATCTCCACTTTCAGCTGCGCCGAAGGGTCGCCATTCGCCTGCTGTCCTTTATGGGCATGTGCACCGCCAAACGCTTTATCGCCACCTAACCCCATTGTTCCGTCGGTGAGATCTACAACCGTTGGCAGCTCATCTTCTTCGTCATTGAGGTCTTCTTCGTCGTTAGCGGTCTTATTTTCTTGTTGCGTTTCAATCTCCACTTCCTCGTCTCTGTCGACAGGAACGGTTCTACTGCCATTGTTAGCAATGGTGAATTTCACCTTGTTAGTGATGTACTTAACGGGATTTATCGCTTTGCGAACAAACGAAACAGTCTCTGCGCTAAGGTAAGTTAGAAACGCCAAAGCCACGATAAACAACAAGGCAGTAAGTCCGGGAGTGCCTATCATGTTCTCGATGTTCTGCACACAAAACAGCCCATGATTGCCACCTGGATTGAAAGTAAGGCTACCTGTAAGCGGCGTAAGGAACTTGGCGAAGGCCACCGAACACCAAATCATGATGATGGCAAGGTAAAAGAAGGTTTTCCAAAGGTTCACTTTATAAGCGCGCGTTAGCTTGGCACCCACCAAAAGGATGAAGACGGGAATGGCAAAAGCAGCGAAACCGAAGTTGAGCGTTATGAGCGTGTAGGCCAAAATAGCCCCCAACGAACCGCAATAGTTAGCAAATTCCTTGCCTGTATTGAGCCATTCGCCGGGTCGAAGGTCTTCCAAGATGCTTTGATCTGCCTTTCCGGTGGTGAAAAAAGAGAACATAGCTAAGGCCACGTACACAGCCAAGAGGATGAGTACAACACCTAAAACGAAGTCGGTTCGTTCGTTGCTTATCTTGAATATGCCGCTAAGTGAGAACGTTGAGCTTTTCCTCTTTGGCTTACTCTCTGTCTTTCTTTTTACCATCGTTGCTTTTTTATCTGAAAATCAACTGCAAAATTAGCGTAAAAAACCAAGAAAGGCCTATAAAGTCACAACTTTTTTCTAATTTTGCAACACGTTATAACTCGAAGTGGAAATGAGAAAGATTATATATAACAAATTCGATAAGAAAAGCATTGCACAACTTCCAACTGTCTCCTTCCCCGGTAAAACGGTGGTGGTGATGAGCGAAAGCGAGGCCGAAAAAGCCGTGCACTTCCTTCTTAGCCAAGACATCTTGGGCGTAGACACCGAGACGCGTCCCTCGTTTAAGAAGGGGGAGACGCACATGGTGTCGCTCTTGCAGGTGTCAACAAGCGACGTTTGTTTCCTTTTCAGGCTCAACCACATTGGCATAACCCCTGCCATCTTGCGCCTTTTAGAAAATAAGGCGGTGCCGATGGTGGGCCTGTCACTTCACGATGACATGCTCTCCTTGCACAAGCGAGTTGCTTTCACGCCAGGTTATTTTATTGACTTGCAAGACCTTGTGGGCGAATTGGGCATCGAAGACCTAAGCCTGCAAAAGCTCTACGCCAACCTATTCCACCAAAAAATAAGTAAAAGACAACGGCTGACAAATTGGGATTCGGATGTGCTGAACGACAAACAAAAAGCCTATGCCGCACTCGACGCATGGGCTTGCATCAACTTATATAAGGAAATCTTGCGCCTAAAACAAAGTGGCGACTACGAATTGGTGATTAACGAGCAAGACTAACACCATATCTTTTGCAGTTAAACACCCATCCAACATAAACAGGCAATATTAACAGTATGTACAAATCAATATATCTTAAAAAGGGAAAGGAAGAAAGTTTAAAGCGTTTTCACCCCTGGGTGTTCTCTGGAGCCATCAGTCATTTTGCAGAAAAGGGCGACATCGACGAGGGAGAACTGGTGCGCGTGCTCACAAATGGGGGCGACTTTATCGCCGTGGGGCATTATCAAATCGGCTCTATCGCCGTGCGTGTGCTGTCTTTCAGGGATGTGGAAATTAACGCCGACTTCTGGAAAACCCGCCTAAACTCGGCACTAAACGCCCGTTTGGCCATCGGCATTGCCAACAAAACCGACAACGACACCTATCGACTGGTGCATGGCGAAGGCGACAATCTGCCAGGACTAATAGTTGATTGCTACGGAAAAACGGCCGTGATGCAAGCCCATAGCGTGGGTATGCACCTGGCCCGACACGAGATTTGCAAGGCATTGGTTGAGGTTATGGGTTCTCACATAGAGAATGTGTATTACAAAAGTGATACCACCCTACCCTTCAAAGCCGAATTGGGACAAGAAAATGAGTTTATCTATGGCGGCAGCGAGAACAATACGGGCATGGAAAACGGCTTGCTTTTCCACGTTGATTGGCTGAAAGGACAAAAGACTGGGTTCTTTATCGACCAGCGCGACAACCGTTCGCTGCTCGAAAAGTATGCAATGGGCAAAAGCGTTCTCAACATGTTTTGCTACACAGGAGGCTTTTCGGTGTATGCCATGCGCGGCAACGCCAAGCTCGTTCACTCGGTAGACAGTAGCGCAAAGGCCATCGAGCTGACTAACCAAAACGTGGAATTGAACTTCCCCAACGACAACAGGCACGAGGCTTTCTGCGAAGACGCATTTAAATTCCTAAACGCCAACGAGAACAAGTACGACCTTATTGTGCTAGATCCCCCTGCATTTGCTAAGCATCGTGCCGCACTTCACAATGCACTTAAAGGCTATACGCGGCTCAACGCTAAGGGGTTCGAGTGCATTAAGCCAGGCGGTCTGCTCTTCACATTCAGTTGTAGTCAGGTGGTTACCAAAGACCAATTTCGCAATGCGGTGTTTACGGCTGCCGCACAAGCTGGTCGCAAGGTTCGCATCATGCACCAATTGCATCAGCCTGCCGACCATCCCATCAACATTTTCCATCCCGAAGGCGAGTATTTAAAGGGGCTTGTGCTATACGTAGAATAGGCCTGTCCCCACCCAATAACACCCAAACTGCGCATGAAGAAGATTGAACGAGAGGTAAGCCAATACATCGACCGCCATAACTTGCTTTCGCCAAGTGGTCGATACCTCGTTGCCCTGTCGGGTGGAGCCGACAGTGTGGCACTCTTCCGCATGCTCTTACGCCTGGATTATAAGGTAGATGCTGTGCATTGCAACTTCAAACTACGCGGCGAAGAGTCGTTTCGCGACGAGGCCTTTTGCGAAAACCTATGCCGAGAACACGGCGTAGCTTTCCATACTGTGCACTTCGACACCGCCGAATACGCCGCCTTGCACAAGCTTAGCATAGAAATGGCAGCACGCGAATTGCGCTACAACCATTTCGAGAAACTTCGCAACGACCTAGATATGGACGGTATTTGCGTGGCCCATCATCAAGACGACAACGTTGAAACCATGCTCATCAACCTCTTAAGGGGCACGGGGCTAAGCGGCCTTACGGGTATGAAACCTCGAAACGGGCACGTGCTGCGCCCCCTACTCGCCGTTTCGCATGCCCACTTGCTTAACTATCTGCAAGCACTGGGTCAACCATACGTAACAGACAGTACCAACCTGACCACCGATTTCACACGAAACAAAATCAGGCTTACGTTTGTTCCCCTGCTAACAGAAATAAATCGCGCTTCTACAAACAACATCGCGAAAACGATAGAAAGGCTTGCCGAGGCAGAAAAGATATTTAATCCTGCCATCGAAAGGCATGCAAACGATGTTACGGTGGTGCGCGAAGATGAACCCAGATGGCGGTTGGGCATCTCGATAGACAGGCTAAGGCAAACACCTTCGCCCGAATATGTGCTCTTCCAGCTAATACACCCTCTTGGCTTTGTGCCTGCCCAAATAGAACAGATAGCGCAAAGTCTTGACCAACAGACGGGTAAGCAGTGGCAATCGTCCACGCATACACTTGTTGTTGATAGGCAAATGCTCTTGGTTGAGCAAACGCTGCCTGCCAGCGAACTGGCCAGAACAATGCGCATACCCGAAGAAGGGACCTATGTTTTCTCACCAAATGTGCGCATAAAGGTAAGTAAAGGCGTAAAAAACGAACGTTTTTCACCCAGTAAGGCTCCTCATTGTGCACATCTCGACATGGCCAAAATCGCCTTTCCGCTAATGGTTAGGCACGTAAAAACGGCCGACCGATTTGTTCCTTTCGGCATGCGGAGTTTTAAATTGGTAAGTGATTTTCTAACAGACAGAAAGCGCTCGTACTTCGACCGGCAACGACAACTAGCCGTTTTCGATGCCAACGATGCGCTTTTGTGGCTCGTGGGCGAACGCACAGACAACCGTTTTAGGATAACGGAAAGAACAACCAACTTCTTACAACTCGACTATATGGGAATTTAATTTCCTTAGTTTGCTAGTTCGTCGGTTTCTTAGTTCTTTGGTCTTTGTGCTCTCCACAAGGCTTATAAGGTTGTAATTAATTTACTTGAAGTGAGATACAATATCATTCAGAACTTCAACAACTTATAAGCTTAAACTCTCTAATGTGGGTATTTGCCCAATTCATAAAACCCCAACAGCACAATCCATGTGGCGTACTTGTCGCCAAGAAGTGATTGGAAGAAACAATTATCAAACCAAAAAGACAATGAAAAAGGCTATTATTATGGGCGCATCGTCGGGCATTGGCTATGCCGTTGCCAAGCGTCTTATTGAAGAAAGTTGGATGGTGGGACTTTCTGCCCGCCGACTAGAACCGCTAGAAACATTAACACAACTGGCTCCTGAAAGGGTATTTACACAACGCATTGACGTAACCGACACTGAGGCTACAACGCCTCTATCGCAACTCATCGCTCGTTTGGGCGGCATCGACCTCTATTTTCACGCCTCAGGCATTGGTAAACAAAACACTCTGCTAGACGAAAGCATCGAGCAAGCCACACTAGCCACCAACGTAATGGGCTTTGCACGCATGGTTGACTTCGTGTTTAACTACATGGCCGACAACGGTGGCGGACACATAGCCATCATTTCGTCGGTTGCAGGCACCAAGGGTATTGGCAGCGCGGCATCGTACAGCGCGTCTAAAACATTCCAAAATGCTTATATCCAAGCACTCGACCAATTGGCAGTAAAGCGTGGATTGCCCATTATCTTCACCGACATAAGGCCTGGCTTTGTAGACACCCCCATCCTTACGGGCGACAACTACCCGATGCTGATGACGGTAGAACATGTTGTCGAGCGTATTATGTGGGCATTAAAACGCAAAAAACGTGTGCGAATTATCGACTGGCGTTATCGACTGATGGTTCGCATTTGGCGCATGATACCCAACTGTGTTTGGCGCAAAATGAAGATTGGCAAAGCCTAATGCGGCAATCCATCGCTTCGAAAGTACAATAAAGGCGAAAACGTTCGCACATTTCGTTATATTTTATTAAATTTGCAGGCGTTTTTCAGGAAACAAAAATACAAACACTTAGTTTAACACAAGCGATGAAAATTGAAGAAAGTCAACACGTTGAGTCCAAGAAACTGTTGCGAAGAAAGTTAGACCTATTACTTCGAACAGGCCAAATCCTCGTTGAAAGTTCGGCAGACACGAGCCGCATTATGCGTAACATGAAACGAACCGCCGCCTATTTGGGGTTAAAAGAAGAGCATCTGCACATCCACATCACCTACAACATGTTGATGGTGAACCTCAGCGATGGTGCACATTCGTTTTCAAAATTCCAGCGTTGCGACAAGCATGGCATTGAGATGCGCGCCATTTCCGACATCAGCAAGCTGTCGTGGAGTGCCATCAGAGAAGACTATTCGTTAGACCGCTACGAGGAAGAACTTAACAAAATTGGCAGTCGCAAGCGCAGTTACACGCCCTGGCAGGTAGCCATAGCGGCAGGTTTTGCATGTGGAGGTTTCTGCATTCAGTTCGGTTGCGATTGGACGGCCTTCTTTTACGCATCCCTTGCAGCAGCCTTGGGGTTCCGTTTGCGTACAAAACTCAACGAGATAGGCTCTAACGGCTATGCCAACATTGCCATTGCGGCCTTTGTTGCCACCATCATTGCATGGCTGTTGGGTACATTTGCCAACTCGCAGTTGGTGGCCGACATGCCCCAATGGCTTGCCCATGCACTACAAACCACCACCCCCTGGCATCCACTTATGGCCTGCACGTTGTTTATTGTGCCAGGGGTGCCTATCATCAACTTTGTTAGCGATGTGCTCGACAACAACATCGAGGTGGGTATTGTGCGTGGTGTCAACACCATACTCATCGTTGCAGCTATGGCATTCGGCATAGTAGTGGCCATACGCGTGTGTGGAATAGACAACTTTGTAAGGGACCTTAGCATGACACCCCACCACGCTTATTGGGAGTATGCCATAGCGGCCGCCATCTCGGCTATGGGCTTTGCCACCATTTATAACTTCCCTCCTAAGCAATTGTGGATACTCGCACTGGGCGGAATTGTAGCCGTATGCACCCGAAACTATGTTAATTTAGGAGACAGTTCTCACAACATCGGACTTGATTTAGGACCTGTTATTGGCTCGTTAGTTGGCGCATCGCTCATCAGCATCATCTATGTCAAAGTGGTTCATTGGGTTCATCTACCACACCAGTGTCTTTCCATACCCACAGTCATACCTATGGTGCCTGGTGTGCTGATGTACCGTTGCCTTTTTGCTTTGCTAGACATGCACGGTGTTGTGGGCGAACTAACCACCGCCATGACAAATGGCATCCGTGCATCGCTCATTGTTTTGTGCATTGCCATTGGTGTGGCCATCCCCAACATCTTTGCAAGGAAGTGGATTGCACCCAATAGACAACGCAAACTAAAACGTTTGATTGAAGAAAGAAAAGCACGTGGTAGGTTTGTAGACCTTGACGAGGTGGATATCTAACAGAGATTATGAGTTGGTGAGTTTTTGAGTTTATGAGTTGATGATTTTTTGAGTTAGTGAGTCTATGAACGGATGAGTTAATGAGTTTACTTGTCGCAACTTTTAGTTTTCAACAAAGAAGTACTTGGTTTAACTTCGTTACCTCTTTCCTCTTGAAGTAAAACTCAATAACCCACCAACACATAAACTCAAAAAAATCATCTACTCATCAACTCACTAACTCTTCAACTCAAAAACTTAAATTTTTATCTTTTATTTTACAACAGCGTTTAAATTCTCACTTCGTTCTAGCGAAAAAATGGCCTAAAAAGTAGCAAAATGACCACGATTCTTGGTCTTTCACGTCTTTTGCTTTGTCATTTTTTAAGAAAACAGCCTGCATTTTGCACCATTTCGCCTTTCTATTTTGGTTGTCGGCTCGTAATTTTCCAAGCCCAATTACACGCTTTTAACCCCCAAAACCCCACATTTTAGCATAAATTCTGCCCTTCGGGGCATGTTTTTAATGGCACTAAAGGGGCTTATCTCTTTCTTTATAGTGTATATTTATGCTTATCATCTTGCATTTAACCACATTTTTGGCTTACGTTTAGCACCAAAACGCCTTGCATTTAGCACCAAAACGCACTGCGTTTAGCACCAAAACACACTGCGTTTAGCACCAAAATACACTACATTTAGCACCAAAACACACTGCATTTAGCTGCAAATAGCCCAAAATCTAGCACAAATGACGGTCCTTTGAAATAAATATTCATTTTTCCAGCATTTACGTCTACCCCCATTTTGCACCAAAACAAACCTTCGCGAGAATCGATTTTTTGCGACAAGTTGGGCGATTGATGGATTGGAAGGGCACTTTTGATGTTAAAAATTTAGCGTAAATATTTACATTCTTGCGTAAAGAAACAAAATGAACGGCCTGTGAACGTTGCAGACATACCTCTTGGTGTGTGCAAACGGAAAAAGAAAATGTGGCATTACTAGTATGCCGACATAAAACGATTGGCAGGACCAATGGGCTAAATTTAGTAAGGCTATGCCTTATCATGAGGGCAAAAGGACAGATTAAGTGTGATTTGTAGCATTAGATTCTGTAAGAGGTACATGTTTATAAAACGTTTAGAAGGAGACAATAATACCCAACAAAAAGGGCAGACGATGAACTCGCCTGCCCCTTTTGTTATTCTAGTGCAAGATAATGAATGTGAACAATTATCCCAATGCTAATCTTTCGAGAGATTGAGATTGTAAACCGTTACGCCGATGAACGTGAGCATGGCAACGAACAGAACAACGGGTGTGAAACTCGTTAGGTTTAAGCCATACAGTGCATCATAGAACTGCGAGCTTAGGATGTGGCCAATGCGTGCCACCTGTTCCCAACCCCGCGTAAGCAGAATAAACGCCAAACCCACCATGCAACAGAAGAGCGTCCATACCCTGTTGTAGGTGCGGATGGCCGAACGGGGTAGCTTTTGCATCACCCGTTCAGAAAAACCGTTGTCGAATATTTCTTGTTTATGCTCCGAAAAGAAGTGCATCAACAATTCGTCATCTCTTTCTGTCATATCCATTTTCTTTTAAGTATCTGGTCATTTTTTCTTTTCCTCTGAACAAATGCGACTTTACTGTTCCTGCGGCCATGCCCGTTATCTCGGCTATTTTGTCGATGGGCTGACCTTCCATTAGCTGTAAAGTAACACATATTCGTTCGTAGTTGCTCAGCCTGTTCAATGCTTCGTAAATGTCGAGCGAAACGGTTGTGTCGGAAACCTCTGCGTTTCGCCGTGCTACCTCCGTCGTTTCCAAATCTTCTGTGTGCTTGTTGCTGCGCGTATAGTCGTAGAAAACGTTGTAGGCGATGCGATACAGCCAGGTGGAAAAGGCCGAGTCGCCCCTGAATTTGGTGATATTGAGATAGGCTTTTACGAATGTGTCTTGTGCCAAGTCGTCGCTCAACGGCTCGTTTCCCAACGTTTGGTTGAGAAAAAATCGCCTGATGGGCGACTGATACCTCACAACCAGCTCGTTAAAAGCTTTACGGTTGTGTTGTTCAGCCGCCAAGGCAACCAGTGCGTTATCGTTGAGCTGCGTCACGTTCATTTAGAATTCGGGATGGTTGTTTTCGTCTTTATTTTCGTGTTTCTTGCGAGATGCGCGCGCCATATACACCTGTCCAAGTCCGTAGCACAGCACCAATAGTCCCACACCAGCAAGGCCTTCTGCATCGAACATGAAGAACATCAAGGCCAAACCCAGCCCAAGAGCAGTGTTCTTCACACCTCGTTTCCAAAGCAACTCATCGCTTTCGGCAAACGCGGCATCGGCCTTTGCAGGTGGCAACTGCCCCATTTCCATGGCCTTCATCGACAACTTCACGCGGTCGTTGTGTCGCTTTACCATATAATATATTATCAAACCGAAGATTAGGAAGGGCGCGCACGCAAGAATGAAACCGAGAAAGACGATAATAACGACCGCAACCGCGGCTCCTGGGCCATGGCCGGCAACCCTATTAATGAAATGGCCAAAATCATCGTGGACGTCATCGTCGTCGTCCCACGAGCTGGATACATTGGCACTATCCGAACCCGATCCGTTGGCAGAAGCAGTGTCAGAATATACCTCAATGGCCGCAGACGTGCTGTCGGCCTTTACCGAGACGGTTGTTGTTTTGTGGCGATGTCGGTGTTTGGGGGTGGCATCCATGGCCGTAACTCCGACCAGAAACAGCATGGAAAATGCCAATAGATATTTTTTCATCGTGTTGTTGTTTATCGTTTTTACGTATATAAGACGTGAACAAATGCGATTTAGTTGCAGAATGTGCGAAAAAATGTATCGTAAAAGTGACGGGAGTGATGATGTAAATCGGATTTTTATTTGTATTTTTGCAGGTCGACGCATTGATTGATATTCGTACAACTATGATAAATGAAATAGATAAACATATAGAGTTAAAGGGAGTAAGGGTAAACAACCTCAAAAACATCAGCCTTAACATACCTCGAAACAAGTTCATTGCCATTGCCGGCGTTAGCGGGTCGGGCAAGTCTTCGTTGGCTTTCGACACGCTTTATGCCGAAGGGCAGCGCCGTTATGTGGAGTCGCTCTCATCATACGCACGCCAATTTCTAGGCAATATGAGCAAACCCGAATGTGATTTCATCAAGGGTTTGCCACCTGCCATTGCCATCGAACAAAAGGTTAACACGCGAAACCCACGCTCAACAGTGGGCACTTCTACCGAAATATACGAATACATGCGCCTGCTCTTTGCGCGGATAGGCAAGACCATATCGCCCGTTTCGGGACAAGAAGTGAAGAAACACAGTGTGGAAGACGTGATACAATGCACCAAACAATATTCCAACGGAACGAAGTTCGTGGTGCTTGCGCCCATACACATACCAGAAGAAAGAACTTTTGAGAAACAACTCAGCATGTTTGTTCAGGAGGGTTACACCCGATTGTGGCACAAGGGCGACTTTGTTCGCATCGACGAGCTTGTGGAAAATGAGGAAAAGCTGAAAGCTGACAATGCCCACGAATACCTATTGCTCATTGACCGACTTGCCGTAGACGACAGCAAGGAACACCTTTCACGACTAACCGACTCGGTAGAGACCGCCATGTATGAAGGGCACGGCGAATGCAGGTTGGTGTTTCTTCCTTCCAACATCACCTACGAGTTCTCTTCGCGATTTGAAGCCGACGGCATGACTTTCGAAGAGCCATCGGACAACATGTTTGCCTTTAACTCTCCGCTAGGTGCTTGCCCCACATGCGAGGGCTTTGGCAAGATTATCGGCATAGAAGAGAGTCTTGTTATACCCAACTCCACGCTTAGCGTGTACGATGGTTGCGTGCAATGCTGGCATGGCGACAAGATGGGCATTTGGAAAGAAGAGTTTTGCAGGCGTGCTGCACAAGATAACTTTCCCATCTTTAAGCCTTACTTCGAATTGTCGAGAAAGGAAAAAGACATGCTTTGGCATGGACTTCCATCCGAGAAGGGCCGCGACATCAGCGAACAGGTGTGCATCGATGCCTTCTTTCAGATGGTACGCGAGAACCAATATAAGATACAATACCGCGTGATGCTGAATCGCTATCGGGGCAAAACAACTTGTCCCGAATGTCATGGAACACGCTTGAAGAAAGAGGCTACATGGGTTAAAATAGACGGAATGAGCATTGCCGACCTCGTGGAAATGCCCATCGGCAAGCTTAAAACATGGTTCGACAACTTGCAACTAAACAACTATGACGCTAAGATTGCTGCCCGTTTGCTCACCGAAATAAACAACCGACTACAATTCTTGCTCGACGTTGGGTTGCATTACCTCACGCTTAACCGCCAATCTAACACGCTTAGTGGCGGCGAAAGCCAGCGCATACAGCTCACCACATCGCTAGGCAGCTCGCTAGTAGGCTCGTTATACATTCTCGACGAGCCCAGTATAGGCCTACATAGTCGCGACACCGACCGCTTAATAAAGGTTCTGAACGACCTTGTACAAATTGGAAACACTGTAATTGTTGTGGAACACGACGAGGATATACTGCGAAAGGCCGACCATCTCATTGATGTTGGCCCCGATGCAGGACGTTTGGGCGGCGAAATCGTATTTAATGCCCCTGCATCCTACATCACAAAGGATGCCTTAGAAAAGTACCCCAACAGCCATACCGTTGCTTATCTCACGGGAGCAGAGAAGATTGACACGCCAACATCAAGGCGCAAGTGGAACCAGTCGATACTATTGAAGGGCGCACGCATGAACAATCTCAAAGGCATTGATGTTACCTTTCCGCTCAATGTGCTGACAGTTGTAACGGGCGTAAGCGGTTCGGGCAAGTCATCGCTCATCAAAGGCATACTTCATCCCGCACTAAAACGCAGCATGGGCGACGTTGCCGACGCACCAGGAGAGTTCATTGCGCTGGAAGGCGACCTTAAACGGGTGAAACATATCGAGTTTGTAGACCAAAATCCCATCGGCAGAAGTACGCGTTCTAACCCTGCCACCTATGTTAAAGCATACGAACCCATACGCCAACTCTTCGCAAATCAGCCCTTAGCCAAGCAATTGGGGTTCTCGGCTCAATACTTTTCGTTCAATGCCGAGGGCGGACGATGCGAGGAATGCAAGGGCGCAGGCGTGATAACTGTGGAGATGCAGTTCATGGCCGACTTGATTTTAGAGTGCGAAACATGTCATGGCCAACGCTTTAAACAAGACGTTTTGGATGTTCGCTACGAAGGAAAGAACATTAACGACATTCTAGACCTAACCGTTTCGGAGGCCATTGAGTTCTTCGCCGCCCATAAACAAACAGTTATTGTCAATAGATTACAGCCACTTGAAGACGTTGGCTTGGGTTATATTAAGCTAGGCCAAAACTCGTCTACCCTTTCAGGAGGCGAAAATCAGCGCGTGAAACTAGCGTATTTCATTGGACAAGAGAAGGCCGAACCTACGCTTTTCATCTTCGATGAGCCTACCACAGGACTTCATTTCCATGATATTAAGCGGCTGTTAGCGGCTATGAGCGCACTGATTGAACGCGGCCACTCTGTCATTGTGATTGAACACAACATGGATGTGATAAAGTGTGCCGACCATGTTATCGACCTTGGACCCGATGGAGGCGACCGCGGAGGTAAGTTAGTGTTTGCCGGCACGCCCGAAGAGCTGGCCAATTGCAAGGAGAGTATTACCGGAAAATACTTGAAAGCGCAGTTGGAAAGCTAACAAACCACGCCCCACCCCATTCCAACAATGGACAAAATGCCAATGGCAGTTGGCAGAACAGCATATAACATTCGTTCAACCAACTGCCATTAAGCATCTGTGTTTAAGAGAAACTCCTCTTTAATAATGCGCCTTAGTTTTGTTTTTTGATGTTGTTTTCAGCAGATTGTCATTGGGCAAGCATAGTGTTCTTTTCTCACCAAGGCAATGTTCAAGCAAGCTTGGCATTGTTTATTTGGCTTAACAAAGACGTGCGCCTAAAAGGTCAATCCGTTGTTTGCGGCAAGTGTGTATCTTATTTTAGGTAGATTGCAGACCTCTTTGTGTCTGCGCCACATTGCAATGCGTAGTTGTCGCCACACCAACGCATGTATATCAAGAGGGGCATTTCAAAGTGTTTTTACTTCAACAGCTTCTCAGTAAGTTTCTCCAACATGTCTTTTGTCATCGAGTCGAGGTCATATTGCGGCATCCAGCCCCACTCTTTCCTTGCAGCCGAGTCGTCCATTTGGTCGGGCCAGCTGTCGGCGATGCTCTGTTTCAAGGGGTCAACTTCGTAAACCATTTCAAACTCAGGCTTGTATTTCCTAATGGCTTGGTAGATGGTTTCGGGGTCAAAGCTCATAGAGGCGATGTTAAAACCGTTGTGATGTACCAGTTTTGTCTTGTCGGCCTCCATCAGTTGGATAGCAGCATGCAAGGCATCGGGCATGTACATCATATCCATACGCGTGCCCTTACCGATGGGACAAACAAACTTTTCGCCTTTAACTGCCGAGTAATAGATGTCTACGGCGTAGTCGGTTGTTCCACCTCCAGGAGGTGTTACGTACGAGATAATACCAGGGAAACGCACCGAACGCGTGTCAACCCCATACTTCTTTTGGTAATAGTCGCTCAACAATTCGGTTGTTACTTTCGATACACCATAGATAGTAGCAGGGCGTTGGATAGTGTCTTGCGGTGTCATTACGTGAGGCGTGTCGGGTCCGAACGAACCAATCGAGCTAGGCGTAAACACTGCACAACCATTCTCGCGTGCCACTTCCAAGATGTTCCACAACCCGTCAATGCCAATTTTCCATGCCAATCGCGGTTTACTCTCGGCCACAACAGAAAGCAAAGCGGCCAAGTTATAGATGGTGTCGATGTTGTACTTGCGCACCACTTCGGCAATCATCTCCGGATTTGTCACGTCGGCAATGGCACAAGGTCCTGCATCTTTCAGCTCGCCCTTGGGTTCTGCGCCCTGAATGTAGCCTGCCACCACGTTACTGTTACCGTAACGTTTCCTTAATTCACCAGTAAGTTCAGAACCTATCTGGCCCGTAGATCCAATGACTAAAACATTTTTCATAACTGTTTTATCTGTTTTTTTGTTTTTCAGATGCAAAGTAAACGCTTTTTCTTATATGTATAAAAAGTTAATATTTAAAGAAGTTTAAAATTTCGCGAGTTCGCAAAAAAAACTCCTTTTACAACCTTTGTATCAAAAAAAATGATTTACTTTGTCCCTTGTAACTTAAATTTAAGGATCATTATGTATGGCAAAATGAAAGAACATCTCAGCAAGAGCATCGCTGAGATTAAAGAGGCCGGACTCTATAAGGAGGAAAGGCTCATTGAGAGTGCTCAACAAGCTGCTATCACGGTGAAGGGAAAAGAAGTGTTGAACTTCTGCGCCAACAACTACTTAGGCCTATCTAACCATCCTCGCCTTATCGAAGGTGCAAAGCGCATGATGGACCGCAGGGGATTCGGCATGTCGTCTGTTCGCTTTATCTGTGGCACACAAGATGCCCACAAAGAGCTGGAACAGGCCATATCCAACTACTTCCAAACCGAAGACACCATTCTCTATGCTGCCTGTTTCGATGCCAACGGAGGTGTGTTCGAACCGCTTTTCACCGACGAAGACGCCATTATCAGCGATGCACTTAACCACGCATCCATCATCGACGGCGTTAGACTCTGCAAAGCAAAACGCTATCGTTACCAAAACGCCGACATGGCCGACCTTGAACGCTGTCTGCAAGAGGCGCAACAACAGCGTTTCCGCATCATTGTTACTGATGGCGTGTTCTCAATGGACGGCAATGTGGCACCCATGGACCGCATTTGCGACCTGGCCGAAAAGTACGATGCGTTGGTAATGGTAGACGAATCGCACTCGGCAGGTGTGGTTGGTGCAACGGGTCATGGCGTTAGCGAACTCTGTAAGACCTATGGCCGCGTAGACATCTACACAGGAACATTGGGTAAGGCCTTTGGTGGCGCATTGGGCGGATTTACTACTGGCCGCAAAGAAATTATCGACATGTTGCGCCAAAGAAGTCGTCCTTACCTCTTCTCAAATTCACTTGCGCCTTGTATCATTGGCGCCAGCATCGAAGTTTTCAAGATGTTGGCCGAGAGCAACGAGCTTCATGACAAGCTAGTAGATAACGTAAACTACTTCCGCGACAAGATGATGGCGGCAGGTTTCGACATCAAACCCACTCAAAGTGCCATCTGTGCGGTGATGCTTTACGACGCCAAACTGTCGCAGGTGTATGCGTCGCGCATGCTCGACGAAGGCATTTACGTAACAGGTTTCTATTATCCCGTTGTACCCAAAGAGCAAGCACGCATCAGGGTGCAAATTTCCGCAGGCCACAATCGCGAACAACTAGACAAGTGTATTGCGGCATTTATTAAGGTTGGTAAAGAACTTGGGGTGCTGAAATAAGCCCTCCCACCTTTTATATATACGCTCCCGAAGGATTGCATCTACCCTTCGGGAGTTTTTCTTTGTCAACTCTTCAAAGATAGACTTTATTAACTTGCGTACCCTTTTCTTTCAATAAGAAAGGGGACACAACCTCTTGGTTGCATCCCCCTATGATTTGATATGTTAACAGAGCTAAGTCTTAGCAAACCTTTTCCAACCGTTTGATGATGGAGAAGATAAACAAGGCAGACAGCACACAACAAACGATAAGCACGCTCCATACCATCCACAATTGCATGTCGCCCCATAGATAACCAATGATGGCAACAAGATAGTTACCAATGGCCGTAGCCACAAACCATCCACCCATCATCATACCCTTATACTTAGGAGGTGCAACCTTAGATACAAACGAGATACCCATTGGCGAAAGAAGCAGCTCGGCAAAGGTTAACACGAGGTAAGTAGAAATAAGCCAGTCGGGAGAAACGAGCAAACTGTCGCTGATACCGGAGTTCTTAACCTCTGTTGGTGTGGGCAAGCCAAATGATGCAATAGCCAAAACGAGGAAACCGCAAGCGGCGATAAGCATGCCATAACCAATCTTTCGAGGGGCAGTGGGTTCTTTACCCTTGCGACCTAGATAGCCAAACACGGCCAAGGATACCGGCGTTAGCGCCACAACGAAGAAAGGATTGAACTGCTGGAATATCTGGGGCAAAATCTTGATTTCGGCATCAAGCGATGAGTAATTGGCCACGATGCCAATAATGGCGCCAGCCAATACCAACGCAGCAATGGTTTTGCCTTTGGTGGTTTTAGACTGGAATAGCGAGAATGCACTGTAAACAGAAACCACTATCAGCACCAAGTTAAGGATGTCGAAACCTAAACGGTTAAGTCCAACAACCGACTTGGCCGTGTAGTCGCGTGCAAAGAAGGTCATCGTTAGTCCGTTTTGGTGGAATGCCATCCAGAAGAAAATAACTACGGCGAATACCAACAGCAGGGCAACAATGCGCTGCTTGGTTTCTTCTGGGCTCAATTCGGGTTCTGCTGATGCATCGCTACCTGCCTGGGCTGCCTTCTGCTTGTTGTTTACGTCGGCATGCTTGAAGGTAGAACGGAACACCAAGTAAATAATCATCGACACGATAAGCGATACGCAAGCTACGGCAAATCCATAGTTGTAAGCACGAGAAAGCTCTGAGATGTAGGTGGTACAGAAAGTTGTCATGTCACCAGCATATCCTTGTGCTGCCTTTAATTGTTCGAGCAACACACTACCGTCGGCCTTGATTGTTCCATCCAAGAATTGGTGAGCCAATGAAGGTATCTGCGGCTCGTAAGTAAAATTAGACCCTGCCAACACGTAGTTGGTAATCTTTGTGGCGGCCGTGGGAGCGAAAAGCGCACCGATGTTGATGGCCATGTAGAACAGGCTGAAAGCAGTATCGCGCTTAGAACTCAGTTGGGGGTTGTCGTAAAGGTTACCCACCAGCACTTGAAGGTTGCCCTTAAACAAGCCCGTACCGCACGAAATCAACGCCAACGCACCGAACATCATGGCCTTGCCAGAGAAGTCGGCAGCTGTGGGGATGGCCAACAGCACGTAACCCAAAAACATAATGACAATACCCGAGGTTACCATCTTGCCATAACCGAACTTGTCGGCTAGGATTCCGCCAACGAGTGGCATGAAATAGACGAACCCAAGGAAACTGGCGAAGATAGTAGACGTCTCTGTAGCCGTGTAACCAAACTTGGCCTGCAAGAAGAGGGTGAAGATGGCAAGCATCGTGTAATAACCAAAGCGCTCGCCAGTATTGGCCAATGCCAATGCATAAAGTCCTTTCGGTTGACCTTCAAACATAATCGTTAATTTTTAGTTTTTAATGAATGATATTTTGTTTATTGTATTTTCCCTAGAAAACTGAGACCATTTTGGCAAAGGATAGCAGTGTGCATGGGTTTTCACTTCGACGCACGGGTTAGGTCGAACAGGTAAGCCATCTTCACAATGATGTTACCAAAGTTGGAACGCCCAAAGTAATCGCGCTTGCTGTCGCCATAAATGTTGCCCAACCCATAATAGTAACGCCCTTCCAAAAGGAAATGTCCCACACAGGGTATGCTGTACTCCATGCCCAAGCCTGCTGCTATGCCATAGTCGAACGTTCGTTCAACGGGCATCGTCTCTTGTTGCGTCACCTTGTTGGCCCTGTCGGTTAGATTTCGGGTAGCCACATCGTAATTTGTTTTAGTACTCTCACTAAGGTAGAAACCCATTTGTGGACCCACCTGGAAAAAGAATTGTGCGCCGCGTGTCTCCCTACCCCATGCCAAATGCGCGAATATTGGCACCTGTATGTAGTTTATCGTGCGACTATATTCCTCGGCCAATCCCGTGGTTGCATTCACTACGGGGTTTCGTTCCAAGTCGCGAATATCTTGTTTCCAACCTAACGAAGCGTAGTTTACCTCGGCATAGATGGAACAAATGGTATTGAAATATTTCTCTGACACGTATCGAAAAGACAATCCGCCCGTTGGGCCACCATGATAGCCCTGGTCTACACGAGGGTTAAACCCTACGTTGCTCAGCACATATCCGCCATTGAAACCTATCGAGAAGTTGTTGCGGTAGGCCCCTATCTGGGCTTTGCACACCGAAGTGGCGACCAAACACGCAGCGACAATTGCCAATGCTCTTGTTTTCATCCGTCAATAACTGATTAGTTCAATCCTTTTGTCGTTGGTGTAGCGCACCAACATGAATGCTTGGTTCTGCATTCCGCCACTCCCCACACGTTTGAAGTTGAGCGGTGTTTGCACGGTAGTGTACGCATTTTGAGCCTTGCTGCCATTAAAGGCCTTACCATATTTATATAGCCCACGTAGGAAGAACTGGGCATGGTCGTAGCCCATCAACACAAACTTAGGCAAAGCGTATAGTGGCTCTACGCCGAACCAACGACGATAGTTTGTTTCCAACTGCTGTGTCCGCGTAGAAAGTGGATTGTAATAGAAGGTGGTGGGGATGTGGGCATTGAACTTAAAAAAGTTGTCGAGATTGTTTCTGGTGTACATCAACCACTCCGTATAGCCGTAAAGCGACACCACAACGCTTGGGTTGCCTGCCACAAGCCCTTTTAGTTTGGTCATGGCCACAGTTAGTTCGGGCGAACGCCCTGTGTTAAGCACCACAACATTGGGCTGCGTACGACTGAATGCCTTAGCGAAAAGCTCTTCGCTCGATTTCAAGTTGGTGATGCTGTACTTTGCGCCGCGAGCGTTCAAACGATTACGAAGGCCGAAAGTGAAGATTCCTTTCTTGCTTGTGGAGTCGTTGCAGTCGATAAACACCGCATGGTGGTTGCCAAAGCGTGAAATAAAGGCATCTATGGCGGCATTGTTCAGCTCGTCGGTAGATTGGTACACCTGAAAAATCTCTGGGTTGCGACTAACTTCATCGCCCCAAATGGAAAATGGAATGACCAGCTTTATACCAGCTTCCTTGCAGAAATCGGACAGGGGTTTCACCTGCTTTGTGTACAACGGACCGAATATGATGTCGCAATTGCGAATGCTTGCGTTTTGAAGTGTGGTGCGGATGTCAGCATCTATCGGCACGTTCCACGCATGTATGTCGATAGAATAGCCTTGTTGTTTCAGACTGTCGCAGCTCATTAGAAACCCTCGGTAGTATTCTATCATCCGCTTTCCGTCGCCATCCACGTCGTGCAAGGGCAACACAACACCAACCTTAATGGTTTTAGCATGTTGTTCTTGTGAAGCGGAACGGGCTGTGTTTTGCGATTGCAGCTTGGTAGCAGGCACAGTGTTCGTGGGTTTCTCGGTGGCGTTCGAAGGATAAGGGATAAAAATGTAGTCGCCTTTCTTCAACTCATATCCAGCCACTTTCATCTCTGGGTTGGCGTTGATAAGTTCTTCCAACGTTAGCCCAAAGTTCTTGGCAATGCCGAAAAGAGTGTCTTTTTTCTTCACCTGATACATGTCGCGCCACTTCAAGTTTTGGGCACCGACAGGTATGGAAAGAAAAGCCACGAACAGCACGAACAGGTATCTGATAATTGCTTTTGTCATTGTTCTTCCAAAATTGGTTACTGCAAAGATAACGATTTTGAAAGAATGAGCAATGAATTTTAAAATTAATTGCATACTATTCTGTATTTCTGACGTATCAATAGGCCATTGACACCATCGCAGACACATAATTCACATATAAGACTGTTTAGAATAATAACATTCCTAACGCCAAAATCTAGGATACGATTGTTTGATTATATGCCAGTACAAGAAAGTACCGCTGCTCGCTTTGTAGGTTTTATCTAAGCAAACGTTGCTTGCATTTTGAGCGTACATAATGAAGTAAGCAACCTAAAAGGCAAGTGAGCTATGATAGATAAAAACAAACGATAATGTGACGTGTTGCTTAAAATGGGATTCACAGCGCGGATTTAATAGACCGAAACTAGATATTGCACGCTCCACAAAAGGAATTAAAGCATCAACTATCGCAAACCAGTTAAGCACCACTGCTGTTACTTTCGAAGGGTTTTGTTCAAGATAACATGGTTGCTTGTTCCAAACAAACGTATCATTACAAAAGCATTTACTTTCGACAAAAACCTAGCAGCTCATCAACTTGTCTACCCATAAAGTTATCTACTCGTCAACCTGTCTGCTCGTTAACACCTCCCTCTTGCCTACTCCGCAACTCAAACTTTGTCAGCTTTTCAGCAATAAATTTAACATTATGAGTGCCATCGTAATTCACCAAACGCCCACCTTGCCTCAAATAAGCGATTCTCGCGAAGGTTGGTTTTGATGTAAAAAAGGTTTAGCCTGTGAATGTAGCAAACTGAATTTTTATGTGGAAAGACAGCCATTTGCACCAGATTACAGGCTATTTGCAGTAAAACGGAGTGCGTTTTGGTGCTAAATGCAATGCGTTTTGGTGCTAAACGGAAGGCGTTTTGGTGCTAAATGCAATGCGTTTTGGTGCTAAACGCAAGCTATTTTGGTGCTAAACGCAAGATGAAAAGTATAAACATCCGCTTAAATCGTATAAATAAAACCTTCTTGAACCATGAAATATGTGCCCCACAGGGGCAAAATGCACATCAAAAAGTGGGTTTTTAGAGGTGAAATGGGTGCATTTGGGCTTGAAAAAAAATCGGACCTCCACCCAAACTAGAAAGGCAAAATGGTGCAAAACACAGGTCTAATTCTCGAAAGTTGACAACGAGAAAGACGTGAAAGGATAGAAACAACGGCTATTTACCTACTTTATAGCCGTTATTTTCGCTAGAAGGGAGTGAAATCCTGAGCGCATTTGTAAAATAAAGATAACAATTTTAAGATTTTGAGTTGGTGAATTTGCGGGTAGACGAGTTGATATATTCGGAAGTTGGTGTGTTCGTGAGTTGATGAGTAAATGTATTCGGCAGTTATTGGGCTTTTATGAGTTTATAGGTTTATGGGTTGATTTGTTCTTCACTTTAGGCAGGTTCTAAAAATTACCTTTGCTGTATTTTTAGCTTTTAGCTGAGCAGGT
>ERZ772957.25-NODE-25-length-124574-cov-5.997735_pt1 | contig 124574 bp, 102 predicted proteins | sample MGYA00580682_ERZ772957 | MGnify/ENA primary metagenome ERZ772957 (study PRJEB29015, sample SAMEA2737921) | human oral metagenome | biome: human oral; feature: human-associated habitat; material: dental | place: China | collected 2025 ... | reverse complement strand
CTGATTTCATCAAAGAATCTGTGTCCCAAACACAGATTCTTTGCACTTTTCAGGCAGAGTTCTCGGGACGTGACCTTGAATCCGGGATGATGGCAGGCGGTTTTCATGAGCACTCTCAAGTAGCCTGATTCTCTCGCCATGTCTGAACGATTTGCCGGAAAAGTGCACCATGTTTGAGTGGTTTTGCCGGTTTTCTCGCCATGTCTGAGTTGTTTTACTCAGACTTCATGCACTTTTTAGGCTCGCAATCGCAAGTCAATTGACTCCGCACACAAAAAAGCCGCTGATACGTCATATACCAGCGGCTTTGTTCGTAAAGCTTAGCGCGCAGCAAGAGCGCGCCTGGCGAGAAACCCGTGCACTCGCGGCACCCGTGCGCTCGCAGCTCAGTGCCGGGCCAGCGTGCCGGGCCCCGTGCTTACCCCTTGAACCAGCGATTGGGCTGCTCGTAGGAGGGGCAGATGTCGCTCATGGGACAGCCGACACACTTGGGGTTGCGAGCAGTGCAGGTTTCTCGCCCAAAGTGAATCCACTCTTCGTTGACGTCTTTCCAGAGTTCGTGGGGGAGAAGCGCGAGCAGGTCTTTCTCGGCAGCCAGCGGCGTAGAAGCCGAGCTCAAGCGCATGCGTTTGGAGATTCTGTATACGTGCGTGTCCACCGCAATGCCGTCGACTACGTCAAACATCTTGTTGAGCACGATGTTAGCGGTCTTTCGCCCAACACCCGGGAGCGTGACCAGGTCTTCCATGGTGCCCGGCACTTCTCCTCCGTACTCTGTTAGCAGGATTTGCGCAGTTTCCACGCAATGCTTGGCTTTAGCACGCCAGAAACCAATGGTATGGATGACCTCCCCGACCTCAACAGCATTTGCTGCCGCCATGGAAGGCGCGTCTGGCCAACGGCGGAACAGCTCGGGTGTGACTTTATTTACCGCGGCGTCAGTAGTTTGTGCCGAAAGCATAACGCTGATGAGCAGGGTAAACGCGTCGTGGTAATCCAGCGCGCTCTGGACGCTTGGATAGAGCTCGTGCATGCGTCGGCACAGCTCGATGCCACGTTCAACTTTGACCTTCTTTGATTCTCTGGGCATGACCTCTCCTTAGTGCTCCTCTATGTGTACCCAGTATGTAGTTACGTTATCACGTGGGTCGAGAATAGCAAAATAGCAGCATAACGACTACAATAACAGCCCAATTGAAAAGTTATCAAACCTGTTTGTGGGACGTCGCGGCAAGTGCACGGCGTGGCCGCACGACGCGCCTCGTCCAGCAAGATTTGGTGTAACCCGTATGCGTTTGCATGTGGGTTTAGCGGCATGGCGGGAGACTGTGTGTTTATCAATAGAGTTGCAGCTCAACTACTGAGCGCGCCCGAGCTAGAGAAGCTGAAGCGAGAGCTTTCGTGTGGATCAGATGCCACACTGTCCCTCTCGCAAAGCGCTCGTCCGCTGATGTTAGCTGCACTTTGGGCGCAAAATCCCCGCCCATGCTTGCTGGTTGTCGCGGGCGAGGATGCCGCGGACCGTACGGCGCGCTCACTTGCAGCGTGGCTGGGAAATGACGCTGTGCTGCGCTATCCCAACCGCAAGGATCGTCCCTGGTCGGATACCACGCCAGACGACGCCCTTATTGGAGCTAGGTGCCGTGCCATCGCCAAGCTTTCCGCTGGCGAGAAGGTCATTGTAGTTGCAAGTGCTCATGCGCTGATGCGCAGAGTTCCCCCTGTTGGTTCGGGCTATTTTCTTCCTGCAACGTTTACCGTTGGCGACGACGTCCTCTTTGAGGACGTGGCCTCGCTGCTCGTCGGCATGGGATACGCCGATACAGGCGAGGTAGATGCTCCTGGCACCTTCCACATTCACGGTGATACGGTTGATATCTTCCCAGCTCAAGCTACAAGTCCTGTACGCATTGAGTTCTTCGGAGACGAGATTGACCGCATCAGGCGCATGGTGGCAGCAACTGGACAGACTATCGGTGCCATTGATGAGGTTACCGTTGCCCCAGCTAGAGAGCTTGCGTTTACCAAAGAAACTATCTGCCGCGCAGAAGAAGCGCTCTACACGCGCGCGCAAGAAAACTCTGCACTCGCTGCTGACCTGGAGCTTATTCAGCGCGGAGCTCAGGCTCCTGCACTTGAGCGCTATCTTCCCGTGTTGTACGGAGGCACTGCCAGCCCGCTTGAGCACATCTCTTCAAAGACGCTGGTAGTTCTTGCGGAGCCACGCTCGCTATTTGACGACTGTCAGCGTGCCTTTGACGAAATTTCTGCATCCGCAACAGCATCAAAAGTGAAACTAGATGGTCTGTATACAGATCCCAAGGCCATGGACTTTGGCTCGCAGCAGCGCTTGTCCTTCTCGTCACTTCTACGTACGGGAGCTGCGGTAACGTCGGAGCTCTCTGTGGTGCAGCCGTCTATTGCAGGCTCGGACACAAAGCTTTTGGGTCGCGTGAGGCAGTTGGTGCAAGATCGCGATGCCGTGGTATTTGCGGTTCCAGATCGTGCGGCGCGAGAGCACCTCAAGTTGCTTTTCTCGGATGAGTCCATTCCGTTTGAGGAGTCGCTGGGTACGGCGCTTGAAAACGAGCCTGATCAAAACGGTGCTTACGCGCCACTCAAGCGTGGTCGCGTCACGTTTACCGATGCACCTGTTCCCGCCGGAATCATTATCCCTACAGCTAATCTAGCAGTGCTTTCTGTCTCGGACTTGACGGCCAGAAGCGCGCGCAACAAGAAGCGCTCTAAACGCATTGACCCCACAACGGTGACGTTCCCGTTTAAGCCGGGCGACTACGTTGTCCACGCAACGCACGGTATTGCGCACTTTACAGCTATTGTGCGTCAAGAAGTTGCAGGTAGAGAGCGTGATTACTTCCTGCTTGAGTATGCCAATGACGATAAACTCTATGTGCCCCTGGAGCAGGTTGACCGCATCACGCGCTATGTGGGACCCGACGGCAACAATCCGCGCCTTACCAGGCTTAACACGGCGGATTGGTCACGCGCTACTAACAAGGCAAGAAAGTCCGCCAAGAAACTGGCGTTTGACCTGGTAGACCTTTACACGCGCCGCGCTTCAGTGCCGGGTTACGCGTTCTTACTGGATACTCCTGCTCAGGAAGAGATGGAGTCTAGCTTCCCGTATCAGCTGACACCAGATCAAGAAAGCGCAGTTGCAGACATTAAGCTGGACATGGAAGCGCGCAAGCCAATGGATCGTCTGCTTTGCGGCGACGTGGGCTTTGGCAAGACAGAGGTGGCGCTTAGAGCTGCATTTAAGGCGTGCCAAGATGCTCGTCAGGTTATGATTTTGTGCCCAACTACCATCTTGGCTCAGCAGCACTACGAGACGTTTTTCTCGCGATTTGCTCCGTTTGATTTGAAGGTAAGCGTGCTTTCACGTTTTGTCACGCCTGCCCAGCAGAGAAAAGCGCTTGAGGGATTTGCAGACGGAACCGTAGATGTGCTGGTAGGAACACATAGGTTGCTCTCCGCAGACGTGAATCCGCACGATTTGGGCCTGGTTATTATTGACGAGGAGCAACGCTTTGGCGTGCAGCACAAAGAGCAGCTCAAAAACATGCGCGAGCAGGTAGATGTGCTGACACTCTCGGCAACGCCTATTCCGCGCACCATGCAGATGGCCATGAGCGGCGTGCGCGACATGAGCCTGATTTTGACACCGCCGCCTGGCAGAAAGCCTGTTCAGGTGATGGTGGGCGAGTACAACCCGGATCTTGTTTCCGCAGCTATTAGAAGCGAGCTGGAGCGAGAAGGTCAGGTGTATTACGTGTCCAATCGCGTGACCACTATTGATGAAGCGGTGGCTCGCGTGGAGGAAGCAGCGCCGGAAGCTCGCGTGGGCGTGGCTCACGGTCAGATGAGTGCTCGCGAGGTAGAGAACGTCATGCTTGCCTTCCAGGAGCACGAGATTGACGTTTTGGTGGCCACCACCATCATCGAGTCCGGCATTGATAACTCGCATACTAATACGCTGATTATCGAGGACTCTCAGCGTTTGGGACTGGCTCAGTTGTACCAGCTCAAGGGCCGTGTTGGTCGCGGTAGGCAGCAGGCATACGCGTACTTTATGTTCCCCGCAGAGTTGCCGCTGACAGAAGAGGCTACCGAGCGCTTGACGGCAATCAACGAGTTCCAGGACCTGGGCAGCGGCATGCGCATTGCCATGCGTGACCTGGAGATTAGAGGTGCGGGCTCCCTTATGGGCGCTGAGCAGCACGGAAACCTTTCCAGCGTTGGCTTTGACCTCTTTACGCAGATGCTGGGCGAGGCAGTTGCTGAGGCTCGCGGTGAGTCCGCAGAGCTTGAGCAGGCCGAGGTAACCATCAATTTACCTGCAGATTTCTATCTTGATGAGGACTATCTGCCAGAGGTTGACCGACGTGTTTTGGTGTATCGTCGTCTTGCCGCAGCTACAGAGCTTTCCGATGTGGATGTCCTGCAGCAAGATACCGAGAATAGCTTTGGCGCCCTGCCTCTTGCGGGTAAGAACTTGTTTGATCGTGCCCGCGTGCGCATCCGCGCGCAGCGTTTGGGCGCAACGTCAGTAAGCCTGACAAATGGTCGCCTGGTATATCTGGGTGTAGAAATTCCTCGCGAACAAGCCCTCAAGTTGAAGGGTCGCGGTGCTATCGTGTATCCAAAGACGCATAAACTGGCGTATCCGTTCCACCGAAATGAAGAGCAGCTGATGCCCGCCGCCCTGGGAGTTCTTGAAGAGCTTGGTGGCGACGACGAGGTTGAGGAGTAAATATGAGCCAAACATCAGGTCAGACGTCACAGAACACCACGAGCGCTGCGGGAACCACGAGCGCCGCACAGAACGTCGCGAGCGCTGTGGACACGATCTTTACCGCACCACACCTCAGGTGGGGTGTTATTGGTTGTGGAGTCATTGCAAATCAGATGGCAGAGGTGCTGGCTTCGGTTGGTAGAACCATTGACGGCGTAGCTAACAGGACACAGGAGAAGGCCGTCGCGTTTGCGCAAAAACACCACGTCAAGCGCGTGTATACCAGCATCGACGATCTTCTCGCCAGCGATGAGATTGACGCGGTGTACCTGACCACGCCTCACAATACGCACATCATCTACCTGCGCAAAGCACTTCAGGCGGGTAAGCATGTGCTGTGCGAGAAGTCCATTACGCTCAACTCGGCTGAGCTGCTTGAGGCCGAAGAACTTGCATGTCAAAACGGTGTTCAGCTCATGGACGCCTGCACCATTTTGCACATGCCACTCTACAAAGAGCTGGTTAGCCGCGTGGAGGCTGGTGAGTTTGGTCCAGTCAACCTGATTCAGGAGAATTTTGGCAGCTACAAAGAGTTTGACATGGAGAATCGCTTCTTCAATCCCAAACTTGCGGGCGGCGCTCTGCTGGACATTGGCGTGTACTCGCTGACGCTGGCCCGTCTTTTCTTGAAGAGCCAGCCTCATGACGTGCTCTCCATGATGAATCCGGCCCCTACCGGCGTTGATCAGACGGACGGCATTTTGCTCAGAAACGCCGAGGGTCAGATGGTTGTCCTGGCGTTGACGCTTCACTCCAAGCAGCCAAAACGCGCTATGATTTCCGCTGACAAAGCCTTCATTGAGATTATGGAGTACCCACGCGCCGACGTTGCCACAATTACGTGGACTGACGACGGCAAACAGGAGCAAGTCCAGGTGGGTCGCACGGCTAATGCGCTGGCATACGTGCTGGCAGATCTAGAGGCCGCTGTTTCAGGAGACGCTTCTGCTCAGGCGCAGCTTGAGGTCTCAAAGGACGTTATGGAGCTCATGACCGGCTTGCGCAACGACTGGAATTTCCTGTACCCTGAGGAGCAATAAACTACATGACATCTGACGAGAAAATCGCCCAGCTAGCAGCCGCAGTTGATGAAGAAACAAAGGCTCGTCCTGGTGCACCGCAGACACACCCGGAGTTCGACCGTCTGGTTAGAACCATCTGGCGTCTTCGCCAGGAGGACGGCTGTCCTTGGGATAAGGAACAGACGCATCAGTCCATCTCAAAGAACATGATTGAGGAGGCCTACGAGGCGGTCGAGGCAATTGCCGAGGGTTCCCCCGAACATCTTGAGGAAGAGCTTGGCGACGTGCTTGAGCAGGTAGTTCTCCACTCGCAGATTGAGGCGGACAGCGGTGCCAGTGCGGGCAGTGGGGAGCGAGACCGCGCAGCGGGCTTCGACATCGACGACGTATGCCGAGCGCTCAACCAGAAGCTGGTACGGAGACATCCGCACGTATTTGGTCCAGAAGCGGGTTCTACGTCGTCGGTCGCGGCCGTCTTGGACGTGTGGGAGAGCGTTAAAGCTGAGGAGCGCGCCAGTGCAGAAGATACCGTGCACACCGAGGGTCTTCTCGACTCAGTTCCACAGTCTCTACCTGCGCTGATGCAAGCGCAAAAGATCTCAAAACGCGCCGCAAAGATGGGCTTTGAGTGGGTGTCTGTTGATGACGTGTGGGACAAGGTTGCCGAGGAACGCTCGGAGTTTGACGCTGAAGCTCCAGGTACCCAGCAGAAAACGGACGAATTTGGCGACATCTTGTTTGCACTGATAAACGTTGCTCGTTGGGAAGGTGTTGATGCGGAAGAAGCGCTGATGAGCGCCTGCAGGAAGTTCCGCGCTCGCTGGTCGTACATGGAGAAAGCTGCTGCTGAGAGTGGCTTCTCACTTGACGAAAAGCCCGAGCTTCAAGAAGATTTGTGGCAAGAAGCTAAGCGTCATCTTGATGCGTAAACAAGCTGCATAGATCGCAGTGAAAACGTGCGACTTACCGCAAAGCTTGCGACTTGCCGTGGAGCGACGACTTCTATTCGGTGAAACGATGAAATTCCAAACTGAGGCAGGGCTATCGGCGCTGCCTCTGCCATAATAAAGATGTTGCAATTTGTTGCGACGCATCACTAAACAAACCAGAAATGAGATCCGTGATGAGTCAAGACACCACTAAAAAGAGTGGTACAAAAAGAAAAACAACGCTCACCAAGCGTTCCGTTGAACCTCTTAAAGAGACTACCGCGGAGCATGCCGTTGGTGCTCTCAAAATATTTCCAACTAAAAAAGCCGAGAAACCCCAGGTGGACAGGAAACTTCAATCTAATCAGAAGCAAGAGCGAGGCCAGAGACCAGAACGAAATCAGAAGGCCGAACGAGGACAAAAGACTGAAAGAGTCAAAAAACCGCAGTTCAGCGTAGCTTCTCTAGTAGAGCTTAAAGATAACGCACTTGATTTTGCGCGCAATCATACCAAGCTTGTCGTTTTTCTCGGCGTTGTAATCTTTTTGCTTGTGGGCCTGTATCCGCCAATTCGTGGCTACTACCACGCTGTTCGCGAGCATGATGAGTTGCTGCTGAATCAGCAGAAGCTCGAGGAAGATCACAAACGTCTTGAGTCTGAGGTTAACAGTCTACAAACAAAACCTGGTATTGAAGATGAGGCCCATAAGAATGGTATGGTTTCTGAAGGAGAGGAATCTGCACGCGTAGTGGGTCTTGAGCAAAAGAAGGACGAAAATACTGTTCAGCGCCCTGACTATCCTTGGTATATCAAGGTGGGAGACTTTATTTTTGGATTTACACCAGGCGATTCCGGCAATACTGAGGCTCCTAAGAGCGCAAACTCTGATGACCCTACATCTGCACCTGCTCCAGGAGAGTCTCACGATCAGAAAAACCCTGTGGAGGGGGGCTCTTCTGAGGGGTCCGGCGCCGATAACTCAAAGTCCGATAGTGGGAATTCACACTAATGCTTCTAGCTGCAATTGATATTGGAACCGTGACCGCTCGACTTGCGCTTGCGCAGGTAGAGGACGGTCGCGTCATTCGTATGGCTAAATACACCGAGATTGTCAATTTGGGCGAGGGCGTCGATAAGACAAAGCGCCTGCTACCTGAGGCAATTCATCGTTGCGTTGGTTGCGTTTCTTCTTATGTTAATCACGCGAGAAAAGAGGGCGCTGAGGCGGTTGTTTGTACGCTCACAAGTGCTGCTCGCGATGCAGAAAATGCTCCTGACCTGGGAATGGGCCTAGCTTCGCTGGGACTTGAGCCCATGATTATTCCAGGTGAAATTGAAGGCGCGCTCACATTTCTGGGCGTCTCTCACGATTTTGAGAATCATCGCATTCTTGTTGCCGACAGCGGCGGCGGCTCAACTGAGCTGGTCGTTGGCACGCTGGCGGGCCAGCCTGCAGCCCAAGGCGCAGGCCAGCAGCTTGGAGGGCAGCAGCTCGACATCAACTTCGTCGAGTCCGTTGAGCTTGGCTGCAGACGTCTGACCGAGCGCTTTAACTTGTCATCTGATCATCCTTCGGCCGAGGACATTGATGGAGCATATACAATGGCAGCTCAGATGATGTCTGGGGCTATCGGTCGAGCTCAACAGCAGTGTGCAGCTCCAGAGCTTCTGGTTGGTGTTGGAGGAACCGCAACCAGCCTCATTGCTGTTAGGGATCATCTTGACCCGTACGACCCGTCAAAAGTGCATCTCAACCACATCTCGCTTGACGAGGTGCTGCAGATAGAGGGGCTTCTCGCCAGCAAAACACTAAAGGAGCGAGAAGACATGACGGGACTTCAGGCAAAACGTGCACCCGTTATGCTTGCGGGAACTATTTTGCTTGCAGAATTGATGAAAAATTCAGGCTTTAAATACCTGGTAGTAAGCGAGAGTGACCTGCTCTTTGGCCTGGTGATAACTGCTTCTGCCGTTTACCAGGGAAAGCGGTCGCCTGTGATTTGGAAGCCAATTTTGCGCCCGCTAGATAAAAAGTAGTGGCATAATAGCTAGACATATCCGGGGGCGTGGCGGAATTGGCAGACGCAGGGGACTTAAAATCCCTCGACTTCGGTCTTGCGGGTTCGAGTCCCGCCGCCCCTACCACTTTTTTGCAGAATAAATAGCCTTTTAACTGCGTATTTTCAGAAAATATTTAAGTATTAGGCTTTTTTGGGCGTGAAGAGCGCATAGCTTTTGACCTGGTAAAACTTAACTCGCTAGTCAGCTTATGGGACAAAAATGGGACAACATTTAGTTCAACCATTTATCCTTTATTGAAGCTGATAAATTGCTTTCCGCGATTAATAGCTAAAAGAAAACCCCGCTTGTGGCGGGGTTAGTAGTTACTCCATATGTAACTTGGCGTATTCAAGAGCAAAGTCTGGTATCTGCTCTACGCCAGCTCGATAGTTCAAAATGTCTTGATCGGTTACTACCTTATCACCAATATCATGTGCTGCAAAACCCTGCTGTACTACTTCATTTGTGAGAGGGTCAATAAGATAAGCGGAAGTAACTGCATCTATTGGTAAAGATGAGAGAAAATTGCAAATCTTTTCTATTTCTTTGGTATCCATTTATAGCTCTCCAATCTTGGTGAAAATACAGTCTATCTATTTACTCTTTATCGACACAAAATATGTCTGTGATGATAACAGCTAAAAGAAAACCTGCTCGTTGCAGGGTAAGAGGTTAGATTCTATATCCAAGCTGACGAAGCTTTTGAACAACTACTCTTCCTCTATCGTACAAGTCTCTCTGCTGATTCATGAGTTCTTCAGTCTCGATGATTAGTCCAGCCCTCTCAGAAGACTCATATTGCGTGATTTGCTCGAGTATTGCTTCGTATTCTCTTTTTAGTTTCTTTATCTTTTTGTCCATTTTAGACCAAATCTTTCTAAGTGCTCAAAAGAGACATATTCACGTGTCTAAACCTCATTATATCTATCAGTTTAGCCTTTAGTCAGTTCAGAAAAGGAACGTAAGTCATTTACCTTATGTGATTAAAGGCAATTACTAGAACGATCGAGCTTGATTCCGATATCTTTGTATTCAGCCTTCAATTCTTCTGGTGCTGAGTCTTTGACGCCGTTTTCGTCAAAAAAGTGTTCCCTAACATAGTCTGGGCCATATTCGTCACATAATGCTAGAAAAACTGGCATATCAGGTAAGTGAATCATTATCAAATTTCCTTAAAGGCTAATTTAATCAAGAGTAAGTGTATTTAACAAAGTAATTATATTCTGCAATGTCGACCAGCAAAAGTTATTTCCATACCTATTCTGTTCTCCTTCAGAAACTTGTATACTACTTGTCTTGTATCTAACGTATGCACGACTAATTTCTTACTTACTTCGGAGGACCTATGTCATTTGAGACAGGAGTTTTTCCGGTTTTAGTTTCTGAGGGCGCAGCTACTGAGTCACTATCTCCGCAGGTCAGGGGAGGACTTAATGCGTCGTCTGCTACGCCCCTTCATGTTCAGCTGTCGGATTTGATGCGCGTCAAAATTCTGTCAGAAGACTGGAAGACGGGAACGTATATTCCGTCTGAGGCTGAATTTATGGCGCATTATGGTGTAAGTAGGGGCACCATCAGAAAAGCCATTCAGTCCCTGGTCAAAGAGGGTTTGCTACTTACTCAAAAGGGTCGAGCAACACAGGTTATTTCTAACACCGTCCGTCATGCGGCAGGAAATACCGTGCTTTCATTTGCTACGGCACTTAGAGACGGTGGCTTTGAATATAAAACTGAAGTTCTGTTTAAGCAGGTGGTTCCTGCAGATCAAGCTGTTGCCGAGCATCTGGAGATTCCCATTGGCTCTGACGTACTCTTTTTGCGTCGTGTCAGGAGCGTCTCGGATAGGCCTGTGGTGTGTCAAGAATCATGGTCTAACCTGCTTGTTTGCCCACAGCTTGAGGAGGCAGACTTTGAGAATGAGTCGCTCTTTGACGCTGTTGAAAGAACATCTCAAAAAGAGATTACACGCTCTCGCATGCGCTATCGATCGAAGATTGCGGGCAAAGACCATGCCGATTACCTGCAGTGTTCTCCAAATGAGGCATTGCTTGTACTTGAGCAGGTAATTGAGCTGTCCGACGGTAATTGTATTGAGTGGAGCCAGACTTGGCTTGCTCCACACCAGAGTGTTGTTGGTGTATCAGAGCAGGTAGATGGCTCTATTGGGCCTCTGGATATTTCTTCTGTTCGCCAGTCAGAGCATGTAGATTCATCGCTGAGTTCTGCAGAAATAGACTCTGATCAGCGCAGACAGCTTGAGCTTCACTTGCGCCAAGAGGCATTAGCAGTGCGTCGAGGCATCATTGAGCTGGCACATCGCTACAGCTCAACGCCCTTCCACATTGGTGGCGCATGTTCCGTGGCAGACATTGTCTCCGTGCTTTTGAGTAAGGTCATGCAGGTGGGTCACAGAGATTGCGAGTGGGAACTTAGAGACCGCCTAATTCTCTCTAAGGCTCATACATCGCTGGCGCTGTTCCCAGCGCTTTTACGTGCAGGAATGATATCTCAAGAAGATATTGACCGTGGAGTTTTTGGACCTGACGCCGTTCTCTTTAAGCATCCTTTGCGAGATCCTCAACGTGGCTTTGAAATCTCTGGTGGCAGCCTTGGCATGGGCTTGGGCTATACCGCTGGCCTGGGGCTAAGCCTTCGCAGAAAAGACCTTCCTTCTCGCGTTTTTTGTATTCTGGGCGACGGCGAGTGTGACGAGGGATCCATTTGGGAGAGTGCGGCGTTTATCGGCCACAACCAGCTTTCCAACGTGACGGTCATTGTTGACCAGAACCGCATGCAGCTGGACGGCCCTTGCGCGTCCATTTTGGACACCGGTTCAATTGCAAGAAAGTTTGATGCGTTTGGTTTTGAGTCTATCGAGGTAGACGGCCATGATGTGCTTGCGCTGTACGACGTATTAAAGCATCAAACTTCAAGGCCTCGTGCGATTGTCGCGCACACCATCAAGGGCAAGGGACTCTCGTTTGCCGAGAATAACGTCTCGTTCCACGACGCGTGTGTGACGGACGACCTCTATGAGCAGGCATTGCTTGATCTGAAAGTCGCAGAGGAGGCATGCTCATGTTAGATACATCTTTGCAACCAGCGTGCATTTCGGCTGAAGAGTCGCAGATGCTTGCGGGTATGAATACAAAAGAAGTGTTCGGCTGGGTTATGGGTAAGCTCGCTGAAGATGACGAGCTGCTAACCGTTGCGGTAGCCGACTATGGCCGTCGTTTGAATCTTGACCGGTTCCGAGAGCTTAGGTCAGACGGCTACATTCAGTGTGGAATTGCAGAGCAGAACCTTATTGAAGTGGCATCTGCTTGTGCAAACGAAGGATTTCATGTCTTTGCGCCGTGCTACGCCACGTTTGTGACCTCTCGAACGCTGGATCAGATTCGCGTCAACCTTGGCATGATGAAGTCGCCCGTGGTGCTTGTAGGTGTTGCTGCCGGCTGCGAATCCGCAGCTACAGGACCGTCTCACATGGCTGTGGAGGACATTGCGATCACCAGGACCATCCCGGGGCTTTCCGTGTTTAATTCGTGTGATAACGCGCAACTTGCCGCAACGCTTATGGAGCTTGCAAAGCATCCGCGTCCAGCTTACGTGCGTATGACCTTGTGCGATGGCGTTAATCTGCATCCAAATGGTTACGTTTTTGATGCCTCTGGTGTCGAGAAACTCTTTGAGTCGGCTTGTGCGGCGGACACGGCAAACGTAGGCAGCGTGGCGGCTATCAAAGCAGCAATACCCGAGGTCGCAACCACCGGAACCGAATCCACCCCGCTTCCAAAGCGCGTGACCGTTCTTGCGACGGGTGCGATAACCAGTAGAGTTGTCGAGGCAGCTCAGAGAGTTGCAGGGCAGGTGGATGCTACATCAGAGCAGGTAGCTGCTGTAAAAGCGAGTCTCGAGGTCTACGGCGTGTCGAGCATTAAGCCACTTGACGCATCTCTGACGGAAATCTGTCAGCATTCTGACGTGATTATTACTGTCGAGGAACACAGTGTTTTAGGCGGGTTTGGCAGTGCAGTTGTCGAGCAGGTCAGCGCTTCAGGCGCATGTCCGCAGGTAATTCGTGTAGGTATGCCCGATAGGTACCTGGAGGCAGACGTTCACCACAACATTCTTGCACGTGCTGGGCTGTCGGTTGAGGATCTACAAGAGGTCCTTCTCGCCAACTGTTAAATCAACTAATCGAATCCAGGAAGTCTTTCTGTATACTCGCTTGATGATTTAACATTCCAAGAACGGCCGAATAACTTTTGAGAGCTCGACAATTTTCATATTGGAAGTCTTAATTTAATTAGTTGGAACTTTCCCTTGCCCATTGAGATAACGAGCAAGGGATAGTTCCCATGTTCTTGATTTGTAGTAATGCGCCCGATTCCATTATTCCAGGTGATATGCCAGTCACAGTAAAGGACTGATTTTTCAGGTTCTTGCGGAGGTATATCTATCTCACCAATCTCTTTTCCCTCGCAAATGAGTGATGGCATTGAATAGAACCTCACATTATCTGAATATTTATCAGTAAAAGTTATACATGCAATTTGAGTCTCAGGATTAGGGGTGTCACATTGGACCCATTTAATACTTGGGGGGTTCAAGCTTCCAGTAGAAAGAATATATATAATCAATGCAGACATAGGTATTATCGCAATGGTTTGTAAAACGGTGTGCACAAGTTTTCTACTATAGTTTAAAGACTCAAAAAAGCTGCGAGATGACACGATTAAAAAAATGACTATAGCAGCTAAAATAAAACATACCGTCCAATGTCTAAAAAACAATACTCCTAAAAAACACACTGGGATAGGATATGTTACGAACGGAATGAATTCATTTGCATAGAACACCAAAAAGAGAGCTGCTAAATAAATGGCCGCTCTTAGTAAATGAACAAGGCGATTAGTCTTTGAAAACATCTCATTACCTCATTCTGTAAGTTTGAGAAATAACACTAACTCATGATTTCATAGACGGATAAGATTTGTATGTATGGGGAAAGAATTAATTTCCGTTAGGGTTTCAATGGCATCTGAGTTTGTAGTTGTAATGTCATATTGGTTATTCTCATGAACTAGTAGCCACTCAATATCTTCAGTTGGTATTGAGTGGCGATATAACTCAACAGTTGCTATTTTTTCTCCCAAGCCGAATGGAAAACGTAAAACATAAAAATGTAAAGTTTCTTCTCCAAAACCAAATTCCTCAAGTAAAACAACTCTGGATAATGAAATTTCTCCAGTATTTACTACAGATTTATAATCATTTTGACAGGAATAAATACAAGGAATGAATAAAAATAATGCTGCACAAAAAGCAACAGAGATATTATAAATAGCAAATAGATAAGTTGCTTTTTTAAAAAAAGTAACCATAGATTTTATTTTAGACAACAGTATTAGTGAAGTTATTAGAATGAAAATAGACATAAGAAATAATGCCTGTGGTATTGTCAACAAAGTGCCAAGAAAGCTCACTGGAGTATTATAATCAAGTGAGAAGAAAGAGAAATTTGAGAAGAAGAAATAAACCACTGACAGGACGCAAATAACAAAATATACGAAGCAAATTACCGTGATAAAAAACCCTTTTGACCTGTCCATCGCGATATCCTATTCTGTAGGTAGATAAAGACATTTCAGTAGAATTTTGCAAACTATTGTATATAAATAAAACAAAAGAATCTATAGATAAATAAATAGCCTAGTTACCATATATAGCTATACAAATCGTAAGAAATTAACTTTGAAATTTATTGAAACGGTGATAACGAAAAAACTCCTTATTGTGGGAGTCGTTATACTTTCGGCGCTTTTTGACCTTCTCGCAAAAATCGGCCCTATTTCTATGGTTCAAATTACAATGACATTCTATATTGTTGAAGAAAGTATGTCTGCAATAAAAGCTTTAAAGAAGCTTGGCATAAAAACACCTGCTAGATTAGTTAAACTAATAAAAGAAAAGCTTAATGACAAATAGCGTATGGTGCCCCCAACGGGAATCGAACCCGTATTGCCGCCTTGAAAGGGCGATGTCCTAACCGTTAGACGATGGGGACGCGAAGAAAAAGTATAGCAAAGATGCTGCAGATTTCTAGGGCTAAACGAAGCGATTTTGAGCTTTCATCTATTCTTCGTTTTCCCACCAGTCTAGTCCGGCCTTAAACGCGTAGTCGCGAGCGCTCTGAGTTACGCCGGGCACCGACTCTGCCCACGAAATAAATTCCGGTACATCAGCGATAATCGCCTCAGCCTCGTGAACTGCGATAACGTTCTCGGCAAACGTGTCAGGCGAGAAATTGATTCTGCACGGAATGTAGAGATCAACAAAAGATGGCCTGAGCAGCGCATATGCTGCTCCCTCGCCAAGGTTAACAAAGCCTTTGAGCGCACGCTTTGCCGCGGGCATGCGATTCAACTTGAAGAACAGCAGCGTAAACGCCAAGCGCATCCAGGCATTTGACTGATATCCACAGCTCTCGTCAAGCTTGTGGAGCCCTTCCTCGTCTTCCAGGCGAGCAAGAACATATGCCAAGGTAAAACGTGCTCCCAACAAATCTGTTGGCGAGAAGAACAAGAGATCTTTGCAGGCTTTCTCAGAGAGCTTGAAGCAGGCGCAATCTGTTGCTACCTGGGCAATCTGCGCGTAGAGGCGTAAAAGCGGTCGAGTTTCAGCGCAGCTCCAAGCGTCGCCGTGAGTTTGCTTTGCTTGCTCTAGTTTTGGCCTAAAGATAGGGTCAAATTCTTTTTGCAGGTCTAGCAGATCGTTGAGGATTGCTGCAGGATGATTGTTGGAGATCTGCGCAAGAATTCGCTGTGCTTCAAGATTGATGCTTGTGTTGGCAAGAGATGGGTTTTCAATAATATTTGTCATTTGATTATGCAAGAAGTTAAGCAGATCCATCCGACTTGCAAAGAAGTCAGCATCGGAATCAATTTCTTTTGTAATTCCAGCCTGATACTTGCCAATGGCATTGACGTATTGAGCAAAAGCCTTTTCTTCTTCGTCAGAAATAAAGTCTTCAGGCGAAGCTTCTACCGCAAGCTTCAACTCATAGAGAGCTGCCTCAGATACGATGTTCTTCTCTTGTGCACACTTAGCTACTAGGCGGTCTACCTGCTCGCTGACCATGTCGTTAGCGGAATGCTTAATCACTTTGCATCACCATCCGAGTGTGGATTATTTGGCCCGTCGATATGTGGTCCGCTTGGTCGCGGGCCAGCGGGACCTCCGGGGAAGCTGGGGCCGACCGGGCCGCCAGGGAAGTCGGGGCCAGCTGGGCCGTCGGGCACGCTGCCACCGGATTCACCAGGGAACGAATCGGCTGAAGCGAACAAGGCATTTGCCTGCATTTGAAGTTCTTTTTCTGCCAGTTCAACGGCCTTTGGGTCTCTCGCCCTCACTTGATCTGCAATCCAACGACCAAGAACACCGCGTCCTATCAGGTCATTTCCTTCTTGCAGCAACACAGTTGCCTCTGCAATGGCAATGATGAGTTCGTCCTCGGAGTAGGGAAGAACGTTAAGGCGAGAGAACTCACCCTCGGGCAGATCTTTCTGCACAAAACAGCAAAGCGTTGCCTCGGGATAGCGCTCAATCAGCAGGTCAAGGTAGTGTTCCGCCTCAACCAACTCACGTTTCTTGAAGTGAATGGCCAGGCGGGCCAGCAAAATCCACGGGTCATCTGCCCCGCGAGGCTGATCAAGCTTGCGATACTGATCCATAAGGTTGTCGAGGGCGTCTTCATCCTCGAGTTTTGCGTACGCGAGTGCAAGCGTAAAACGAGCATCAGCCACGTCCGTAGCGTCAAGCTCCAGGAGTTTCTCGCCATATGCAATGGCGTCTTTGTTGCGCCCGCAGATAAGCGCACGAGAAGAAAGAGTTGCCAACCAGCGTTTATAGGGGTTGATGGCCAGACGCTGGGCAAGTTCTGCCTGCTCGGCAGGAAGCCCTTGCGAGGACTCTTGTGCCTTCTGGTAGCACGCGGCTTCTACCTGTGGGAGCTTCTCCACAAGAAACTGGTAGTAGGCGTCAAAAAGCCTGCTATTTGAGGCGTAGAGCATGCGCTGGGCGTCAAAACAGTTGGGATCCAACTGAATAGCCTGGTTGAGGAGGCGTTTTCCCTGATCGACAAGGGCCTGTGCCTGAGATTCTTCGACAAACGGCAGGCGATAATCAACAATCTCGGCTGCTTGCGCAACCAGATTGAACGCGCGATCTTCGTCTGTTTGGGGGAGAGAATTGCGGTCGTTGGAGAATCGCCAGTTGAAGTCTTTCATCAGCGTGGCAATACTGTCCTCGTCGCTGACTTGCGTGCGAGCAAAGCGGAGGATAAGCCGCTGGTAGTTTTCTTTTACTGGGTCAAACGCCACATGATTCCTTTCTCTCTTAGGTAATGATATCGCAGGTTATTGGGGTGTGCAGGGCAACTCCGCGAGCGTCGTAAGAAGATTGTAAACGGCAGGCGGAAATGTTTGGAGTGGACGGGTTTCTCGCCAGACGGGCGTCAGTTTCCTGTCAGGGGAGTGCATAAATTCTGAACGATATCGCATAAAATGGCACATTCATTTTGGTACAGGTGTCCAAAATGAGCTAAAATAGAAATGTTGAGACGAAGTAATTGCGAAGAATGGCTTCGCTAGCCGCTTAGGAAAGCGGTACATAGTTAAGGAGAGGTTTTATGGGACGTTTTACTAATCCACGCGATCTGTATTTTGGCGAGGGTGCTCGTCACGAGGTTAAGAACCTCAAGGGTAAGAGGGCAGTTATTGTTTCCGGCGGCAGCTCCATGCGTCGCGGCGGCTTCCTTGATGACATCGAGAATGACCTCAAGTCCGCAGGTTTTGAGGTTGCTCACATTGAGGGTGTTGAGTCCGATCCTTCCGTCGAGACCGTTATGAGCGGCGCTGCTAAGATGAGCGAGTTCCAGCCAGACTGGATCATTGCTATCGGCGGCGGCTCCCCAATCGACGCAGCTAAGGCTATGTGGATCAAGTACGAGTATCCAGAGACCACTTTTGAGGACATGTGCAAGGTCTTTGGTCTTCCTGAGCTTCGCACCAAGGCTCACTTCTGCGCAATTTCTTCTACTTCTGGTACCGCAACTGAGGTAACCGCATTCTCCATCATTACCGATTACCAGAAGGGCGTTAAGTACCCAATTGCTGACTTCCAGATCACCCCTGATGTTGCAATTGTTGACCCTGAGCTCACTTACGGCATGCCTGTTAAGCTTGTTGCTCACACTGGCATGGACGCACTGACCCACGCTATCGAGGCATATGTTTCTACCGTTGCTTCCATGTACACTGATGGCGACGCTCTCCACGCAATCCGCGAGATTGTCGAGTGGCTGCCAAAATCCTACGCAGGCGACAAAGAGGGACGTCAGCACATGCATGACGCACAGTGCCTCGCTGGTATTGCATTCTCCTCTGGCCTTCTGGGCATCGTTCACTCCATGGCTCACAAGACCGGCGCTGCATTCTCTGGTGGTCACATCATCCACGGTTGCGCAAACGCTATGTACCTGGGCAAAGTCATCCAGTTTAACGCTCGCGACGAGCGTGCAAAGACTCGCTATGCATTCATTGCTAAGGAGATCCTGCACCTCGAGGGTAACACTGAGGACGAGCTGGTAGCAGCACTTGTTCAGAAGATTCGCGACATCAACGACGCTCTTGACATCCCACAGGGCATCAAGAACTACGGCGAAGGCGGAACCAAGTCCGAGACTTCCATCATCGACGAGAAGGAGTTCTTCGAGAAGGCTCCAGAGGTTGCTCGCCTTGCCATCGAGGACGCTTGCACCCTCTCCAACCCACGCAAGCCTACCCAGGAGGAGATGGAGCAGCTGCTTAAGTGCGTCTACTTCGACCTTCCTGTCGAGTTCTAAGATCTAGCTTAGACACTTAGCTTTGCTAAAAGCCTGGTAGCGTTCCGCTACCAGGCTTTTTTGTTCGGAGCGCGTGCGGAGTGTGTGCTGTTAACGTGCGGCGAACGTGCGCGGATGGGCGTTTCTGGCGCCAAAAGTGCTTTGAGTAACCTTCAAGTGGTAAAAAACTCGTTTAGTTGGAGATTTCATTTTTCTGTACACAACGTTTGCCCAGATAAAAGTTTTTGAGGCGGTAAAAAATCGTCTTAGTTGGAGATAAAACAGCTAATTTTCAATTTTCATTTCCAACTAAACGCGTTTTTTACCTTTTTCGGCACATAATTTTGAGCTCAAAAGTTACGTATTCATAGGAATGCATTTTATTGCATGAATATACAGAATTTTGAAGCTAAGCTAGAGAAGTTACATGATGAACTCCCGCAGGGTGCCAAAACGGCGAATCTTGCACAGATTTCCTATGTGATTTCAAATCGGTCAGATTACTTGCGCCATTTCCGGGTATGGAATTCATACTTTTTCGCGAAGGAGTGCTATGGATTACTGTCTTTCGTACTTTTCAGCGTTTAATTTATTGATGAGTTCCTCTAGGCCATTTGATTCGTCGTCGACAGCAAATGCTATGGTCAGAGCGCCACTTGTTCCCGAGTCTACACCTGGTGCAGCCATGGAACGAGAGCTTGCTGTCTACTATGGACACCTGCCGGAAATACAAGGTGTACGCCTCCACCAGGAGTCTAAAAGTAAGGTTGACCTGCTAATTCGCGATCTGAATTCCGCGTCTACAAGAGAAAATGTTGCGCTTCATATTTGTAATGCGAAGGTTTTACCTTCGTCACTCCTTCCCATAGGTGCTGACTTAAAGGGTTTTATTACTTCCCCAGAATTTACTTATTTGCAGATTGCATCGAAGCTCGATTTTATCGGGACAATCCTTGCAGGTAGTGCACTGTGTTCTGATTATTTTTTGAATCAGGATGGACGTGGTGGAGTTTCACAACGCCAAAATGGCCCACTGACAAATCGTGCTGCAATTGCAAAGTTTCTTTCCACGCAAGAAAGAAAGCGCGGCATCGTCCCAGCAAAACGAGCGCTTCAGCACATAGTAGAGAAAGCTCGGTCACCCCGAGAAGCCTCGCTTGCGCTGCTATTGTGCCTTCCGTACAACCTTGGTGGCTTTAACCTAGGAACTGTCGAGCTCAATAGGCCAATTGAGCTGGAAAATCGATATGGCGAGAAAATCACTCGAATTCCTGACCTAGCCATTCAGCTCAAGGATAAGAGGCAGAAGCAGGCTATGGTGCTCCTAGATTATGATCCTGCGGTAACGCACTCTGGCAATCAAAAAATCTTGCGAGACTTGGATAGAGAAAATGAGCTGGTAGTAGGCGTGCAATGTCCACATTTTTCGGTATCTGGTGAGATGCTCAAAAGCTTCGAAAGCGTTCAAGGTTTGGTCCGTCAGATTCGCGAATCTACAGGAATAGTCGCATGTGACACAACTATTTCAGATCTTGAAGAGCGACAGCGAGCATTATGGGCACGATTGTTCAAAGCTAGGTAACGTTCCGCTTGAGCCGGATAATAGCTTGCCTGAACTTAGATGAACGTCCGTTTAAAGCCAGGTAGCAAAACCAGGTTGTTAAAAAAGAGGTAGTTGCATCCTTTGCGTTTCGCTTGCCGTACAATAGGAGAGTATGAAACGCTAATAGTCTCGCAGCCAGAAGGAGAAAATCGTGGAAGTTAACGGCCTTATCGACCATACAAATTTGAAGCAAAACGCAACCGCTGAGGATATCAAGAAACTTTGCGCCGAGGCAAAGCAGTACAAGTTTGCAACCGTCGCAATCAATTCCTGCTGGGTTTCCCTGGCTCATGCCGAGCTCGAGGGCTCTGGAGTTGGCATTACTTCCTGCATTGGCTTCCCTTTGGGCGCCGCTTCAACTGCAGCTAAGGTCGCCGAGGCCAAGCAGAGCGTCGCCGACGGCACTACCGAGATTGACATGGTCATCAACGGTGGACACCTGGTCGCGGGCGATGACGACTACGTTATTGCTGATATCAAGGCTGTCGTCGAGGCCGCAGGTTCCGTGCCCGTTAAGGTAATCCTAGAGTGCTGCCTGCTTGATGACGAGCAAATCGTTCGTGCTTGCAAGGATTGTATGGCTGCTGGAGCTGCGTTCGTCAAGACAAGCACCGGCTTTAGCACCGGCGGAGCAACCGTTCACGACGTTGCTCTGATGAAGCAGACTGTCGGCGACACTTGCAAGGTCAAGGCTGCTGGAGGTATCCACAATAAGGCTGATGCTGAGGCAATGGTCGCAGCGGGTGCTGATCGCCTGGGCTGCTCCAGCGGAATCGCTATCGTCACCGAGTAGCTCGCTGAGCTGGAGTTTGCCGGACCGACACTTCGTTGATAGATAAATGAAAACGTCCTCGTGGCATGTGCTGCGAGGTCGTTATTTGTTTAAATGAAAAAAGTGTCGTGCCAGGAATCGTGGCGAGAAACCCGTGTAGGCTGCAGCAACAATCGCGGCCGAGAAACCAGTTGGAGCGGAGAGTTGCATTGCGTAGTCGTCGCATCAGCTAGCTGACGACAACCTCGCCAAAGCCCAGCTTACGAGCTTGTGACTCGATTGCCTGCATACGCTCGTCGCTTGGAGAAGGGGAGTTCTCCATCGGTCCACGAACACCAAAACGCCTGAACTTCATGAGACGAATGCGCGTCTGACCGACCTTATCGCCAAGTCTTGAAGCAATGCCGTCAACTGCGGCTTCGGCGTCGTTCCAACCTTCGGTCACGATGACGCGAACTTCTTCCAGCTTGTTTTGCTCGGCCAAAAACGCAAGATTTTTGCGGACTGTAACGCCATTCTCGCCGGTCAGATGCTCAAACCATTGATCATCCCAAGCCTTGACGTCAAGCATAACGCCGCTTGAGAGGGCCAGCAGGTCACGGTACTCGGTGAAGTCGATGGTGCCGTTTGAGTCGATGAGGCAGCTCAGACCGGCGGCATTGCAGTAGGTGAAGAGCTCGTAGAGAAAATCGGGACGGAGCATACATTCGCCGCCTGAGGTGGTGATTCCGCGGATAAACGGCATGTTGGAAATGCAGCGGTCGGCCACCTCGCGTGCGCTGAGCAGCTCAATCTTTGGCGTAGACTTATGCTGGCAAACTTTGATGCAGTTGTCGCAGTTGATGCAAATGGAGTTGTCCCACATAACCTTGCCGTTAGCCACGGATAGGGCGTGAGCTGGGCATGGTTTGACGCATGCCTGGCAGGAGATGCATTCTACCTGGGTCTCGGGATTGTGGCAGTAGGCGCAGCGAATATTGCAGCCTTGGAGGAAGACGGCGGTTCGACTTCCTGGACCATCTACCAGCGAGAAGGGAATGATCTTGTTGACAGGAGCAACACACCCAGTTGGATGTGCTGCTCCTGAATTGGTTGCATTGGTGCTCGCGTCTTCGGCGCGCGATGCGTTGGCGCGCGATGCTCCCAAAGTTGTTTCTGTTGCAGTGCAGGTCACGATTGTGCAGCTCTTCTCGCTAGTTGCTCATGCGAACCTTGCGGTCGGCAAGGTGGTTAGCGGTGAAGTTGCCCAGGCCGTCGTGAGCGGTGTCCTGCAGAACAACGTCGCCGGACTGGAACTTCTTCATCTCGGAGCGCTTTGCCAAAAAGCCGGTGATGCGAACCAGGTCACCCTCGGAGCTATAGAACGAGAGGTACTTGTCGTCGATGGAGAATGCGGCTTTGACCACGTCAACGACAGCGTCTGGGTTGCGCTCAGCAGTTGGCTCAGCTGGGAAGATGTCGGAGACGCCACTGTTGAAGAAGCGGTGCATGCGAGCGCTGTGGCGAATGTGGTCGTAAAGGTTTGCAGGCTCGTCGCCAACCTTGATGCGGACACCTGGGGTAACGCCCTGCTGGTCGGAGAAGCCAGCCTGTGCGTGCAGGGTGAAGCGACCGCCAAAGACCTCTGAGTAGACGGCGTCAAAGCTGTTGACCTGGTCGGCAATCTTGACCATGATCTGATCAGCTAGCTCGTTGGCCTCGTCGTCTTTGCCGTAGGTGCGGCTGCTATCAAGGTGCAGCAGCTCAGCGACGCACTCGCTCATGCCGGCAACACCAAACATGCCACAGAAGCGCTCGCGAGAAATGAGGCCTTCCTTAGCCAAGAAGTTGGTCTCAAAGAAGTTGGAATCCTCAACCATAAAGCGGACGCGCTCGTTCATGAAGTTCAGAACCTCGCCAGTTGCGGTTGGCAGCAGGTTGTTCATGAAGTCGTCAACGTTGGTTGCAAGCTTTGCAAGGCCAGGGAGCAGTACGCGGCTCAAAGTGTAAGCGCCGCCGCCCATAGGGAGGACGTTGTAGCAGCTTACAACGGTGTACTCACCAGGGTAGGTCTCTTTGTGGATGCGGTGGTTAGCAAAAGCAGGGTTAGAGCAGACCATGGTAGTCTTGACGGCAAGGCGCATGAACTCGTCGGATGTGACCTCTGGGTCATACTTAAGGGTGAAGTTTGGAACTGCGTTCATGAGCTCGCGGTCAACCTCAAGCAGCAGTCTACCTGCGCGAGTGTCCTCTGGACCAATGTTTGCGTGGCAGTAACCACTTGCAACGGTGCGGTCGATGTGGTTCAGGAAGCGGCGCAGACGAGGCTTAATCTCGTCATCGGTCATGCCCTCCAGGAATGGGTCAATAATTTTGTCCAGCTGACCAACATAGACAGGACGGCTGGTGACGGAAGGAACGTTGTCGTAGAGAGCGGCAAGGCCCCAGAGCAGGTCATCAAGTGTCTCTGGTTTGTCAAAGCGCAAAAACTCAGAACCGTTCTGAGCAAATACCTGGTAGTCAGGGCAGATGTAGCGAGGACGGTAAGGAGCATTGCCCTCACACATGTCATCAAGAGCGTGAGCCGCAAAAAGACGGTCAAACTCAGCAGTTGTCTTGATAGGGTGCTCGGAGTTCTCGGCAGCCTGAGCTAGGTGCAGAACCTTCTGCTTGTACGAGAGATTGTCGGAAGTGATGATGTCCATGAACTCGCTCATTAGTGCTCCTTACGTTTATCCTGCAAAAACAGGTTTGTGATTGCGACGGGTACGTCGGTCGTTCCAAGTTATGGTGCACCGCATTGCGCGGCGCGTTGCCTGGGGCGAGAAGAACGGTCTTGCCCAAGCGTTGTGCCAGGTACGGAGGTTAGTCCAGAAGGTGGGATTCTCCCTCGTGCTTCATTGCGTCGTCGAGGCGCTGGAACTGCCTCTCGGTAATGACAATCTTGCCGTGCTGAACAGAAACCATGCCCTTTTCCTTAAGCTCGTCAATGCCACGGGCAACAGTCTTTGTGCTGGTACCAATCTTGTCCGCCAGCTCTTGCCTAGTCAGGCGCACCGTAAACGGCCACTCAACAACACCGCGGTGAATCTGATCGCGCGTCAGCTCGCTGAGCATGTACATCAAGCGCTTGGTTCCACTCCAGGTCAGCAAGCTGCGCTCGTAGCCGGACTGGCGTGTCAGGTTCTTAATGATCCAACGCGAGCGGGTAAGAAGTGCCTCGGGGTCCGAACGAATCCACTGCAGGTAGTCATCGCGTGGAACCGAAATAAACTCGCAGCCGGAAGTTGCGGTGAGCGATCCTAGATAAAACGGGCTCTCGCTGATAACTTCCATCTCGCCAAAAGCAACGGGCGCACGATACTCGTCAATAACGTAGGTGCTACCTGCGGAATTATGCGATGTGGTGCGCACGGTGCCGCGACACAGAATGTACACGTTATCAACACGGTCCAGCATGTGGACAAGGGTTTGTCCGGAATTAAAACGAATCTGCCTACAGTGAGAAAGACGATTAGCAGGAACGCGAGAAGCCCATTTGATGATCTTCTTGCGAACGTCGGAATCAAGACTATCAAGGTAGGTTAGAACGTTCACACATGCCCTCGCTGTTCTTGCTTTGTAAGTCCTCATTACAGGACAGTTTTGGCTTAAGTTTGAGTAATTGTACCTGCTCCCTAAAATAAAAATAAGGACTTTTGTCCATTTTTAGAGACAATTTTCTTGAGCGATATCGGGCTGCGGTCAGATTGCGGTCAGACTACGGCCGACCCGTGGTCAACCCGCGGTCAACCCGCGGTCAACCCGCGGTCAACCCGCGGTCAACCCGCGGTCAAGCTGCCGCAAGACAGAAAAGCCCCACATCAAACGACGTGGGGGCCAAAAGAATCGCGATACTTACGCGCGCTTACGTGGCGCGTGCGTGCGCTTACTTACGGTTGCAAACCTCTGCAGCAACCTTTGCGCCAAGAGCAACGTTGTTGAAGACCAGTTGAATGTTGGACTCAAGGGAGTTGTTGCCGGTAATCTCAGCAACCTTTGCCAGCAAAAATGGTGTGGACTCCTTGCCGTGGATACCGTTTGCCTTTGCCTCTGCAAGGGCCTTCTCGATAGCTGCGTCGATGGTGTCCTTATCCATTGCATACTGCTCAGGAATTGGGTTGGTAACCAGAAGGCCGCTGTTCATGCCAATCTGCTGCTGGGTAGTAAAGATCTCTGCTAGCTCAGCAGGGGAGTCAACGCGGTAGTCAACGCTAAAGCCGCTCTTGCGGGTGTAGAACGCAGGAAGCTCCTCGGTCTGGTAACCAAGTACAGGAACGCCCTTAGTCTCCAGATACTCAAGGGTAAGGCCAAGGTCAAGAATAGACTTTGCACCAGCGCAAATGACCATAACAGGAGTCTGTGCAAGCTCCTCGAGGTCAGCGGAGATGTCCATGGTGGTCTCAGCGCCACGGTGAACGCCACCGATGCCGCCGGTTGCAAAGACGTCGATGCCTGCCATGTGAGCAATCATCATGGTAGTAGTGACGGTGGTTGCGCCGTCCTTCTTCTCAGCGATGATAACAGGGAGGTCGCGGCGGCTGACCTTAGCAACCTCGCGGCCCTTCTTGCCCAGGTAGTCAATCTCGTCAGTGGAAAGGCCAGCACGCATCTGGCCGTTAATAATTGCGATGGTTGCAGGAATTGCACCGTTGTCGCGGATGATCTGCTCAACCTTCAGAGCGGTCTCAACATTCTGTGGGTAAGGCATACCGTGAGAAATGATGGTGGACTCCAGAGCCACAACTGGCTTGTTCTGCTCAAGAGCCTCTTTGACCTCGTCAGATACAACGAGAAAATCCCTCAGGTTAGACATATATACTCCAATCGTAAACGACTAATGGAACCGAAAATAGTGCTGTGCAGACGCGCTGTGCCGTGCAGACGTGCTAAATACCTGCGCGCTTGATAACCTCTTCAACGTTGAGCTCACCATTGATGGTGTCCTCACCCTCAATGGCCATGCTGGAAGCAGCCATGCCCACAAGGCCGGTCTGCTCAAGCGTCATACCCTGAGTATACGCCCAGGTAACTCCTGCCATCATGGCATCTCCTGCGCCTGTCATGTTGACCAGCTTTGCAGGAAGCAGTGGCAAGCGGACGGTCTTCTCGTGATCAACACAAAGAACGCCCTTCTCGCCAAGGGAGATAAACACGCGCTTAAGTCCTGTTGCAAGCAGCTCTTGAGCTGCTGCTTCAAGGGAAGCATCGTCGGTGATCTTGATGCCCGAGAGCATCTCGGCCTCAAGGCGATTTGGCTTGAGCGTGTGAATCTTACCCAGCACCTTCTTGAGCTTCTGTGCCTTGATGGAAGAAACGGGATCGCAGAAGATTGGGCAGGTCACGTTCTTGGTAATGAACTCGATGGTCTGCTGAGGCAGGTTGGTATCAATCACGCAAGCTGCGGCGTGCTGGATAACATCCAGGCGCTCCTCGATGCGCTCAGGGGTGACATACTCGTAAATCTGCATGTCATTGATGGCTTCTTGCATCTCACCGTGCTCGTCCATGATGAAGAGGTAGGTAGAAGTGGAAGCGCCCGGCACGGTAATAGAAGTGTCGATGTCAATGCCGCAGTCCAGGCAGCCCTCTTTGAGCTCACGAGCACGATAGTCCTCGCCAAAAGCGGTGAGCAGACGAACATCGCTGTCGAGAAGGGCCAGGTTGTGAGCAACATTTCTGCCAACGCCACCAAAAGACATGGTGACCTTGCCAGGGTTTGAATCTCCTGCTACAAGGGAAGTGTCTGGGCGACCAGCAATATCCATGTTGGCAGCACCAATCACAATAAAGTAGGGGCGCTCGCTCAAAATGTAGCGGCGGCCCAAAATTGCGCCCTTTGCGGTGAGGTTGGAGATGTGAACCGAAACAGAAGAACGCGAGATACCTGCGCGCTCTGCAATTTCCTTCTGAGTAATGGAAGGCTGCTCTTTAATCCAGTTGAAAATCATCTGTTCTCGATTGGTGAGCATCAGTCCTCCTAGCAGCAAAAATAGAATCCGACTAAACAGGTACTTATATAAAACTTCTAAACAGGTGCTTATCTTATTTAAGCTAGTGCTTAACCTTGCTTTGGACAACGATAAGACAGCAGCTAGAGTCTGTAAAGAATGAATTCATTAAATTTTTCCCTGGTGAGCTCAAAGATTTTCTCGCCATGTTGGTTTCACCTGCTTGATTTTTCTAAGCATTTGCTGCGTACCGTTTACAGAATTTTAGTATCTGCAAACGGTTGTATCGAGAAAATCTCTCTAAATTGGGCGTCGGTGTTATGCAACTGTAATAATATATTTAATGAATAGTAATGACTCGTCCATATAAGTTAGTTTGTGCGCGTATCGTACGCAAATACTTGTTTCGGGCGTTTTAGGAGGTAGTATGCCTAAACGTGTTTTTGTAGTTGTTCTTGATAGTTTTGGCATTGGTGAAGAACCTGATGCAGCAGCATACGGAGATGAAGGCAGCAATACCCTCTGTGCCTGCGCAACAAGTGGCGTTCTCAATATTCCAAATATGACAAAGTTGGGTCTTCTTAATATTGATGGCGCACTTGATACCGTTTATGACGTTGATTTGAAGCCAATTGAGTCTCCTATGGGCGCATACGCTCGCATGCAGGAGAAATCCGCTGGTAAAGATACTACGGTTGGTCACTGGGAGATGGCAGGCGTCATTTCTCCAAAGAAGTTCCCAACCTATCCTGATGGTTTTCCACAGGAGGTCATTGAAGAGTTTGAGCAGAAGACAGGCCGTAAGGTTCTCTGCAACAAACCTTACTCCGGAACCGATGTTATTAGAGACTTTGGTAAAGAGCACGTAGAGACTGGTGCTCTGATTGTCTATACCTCAGCAGATTCTGTTTTCCAGATTGCTGCTCATGAGGACGTGGTAAGCCCCGAGAAACTCTATGAGTATTGCCGCATTGCGCGCGAGATTCTGCAGGGTGAGCATGGTGTAGCTCGTGTTATTGCTCGTCCTTTTGAGGGGGAGTGGCCATACCAGCGCACTTCTCGCCGCCATGACTTCTCGCTTGAGCCAACGGGCCCAACTATGCTTGATCGCCTTAAAGAGAACGGCTTTGATGTTCTTTCTATTGGCAAGATTTATGACATCTTTGCTCACCGTGGCATGACTGAGTTTGAGTTTACTACCTGCAACGCAGACGGAATTCAGAAGACTATTGAGGCTACCAGCAAAGACTTCAACGGTCTGTGCTTCACCAACCTTGTTGATACTGACATGATTTACGGTCACCGCAACGATCCTGTGGGATACTCCAACGCTCTTTCTTATTTTGACGAGCGCATTCCTCAGATTATTGAGGGCCTTCGTGAGGATGACCTGTTTATTATTACCGCAGATCATGGCTGTGACCCAGTAACACCATCTACTGATCACTCTCGTGAGTACGTGCCACTGCTTATCACAGGTCCAAAGGTCAAGCCAAATACCAACCTTGGTACAACCACCACATTTGCCGACATGGCCGAGACAATCCTTGATTATTTTGGCGTTGAGCAACTTGGTGTTGGAACTTCTCACCTGTCAGAGATTCTTAAGGAGAACTAATGGCTACTACCCCAACTCCCCATAACGCTGCTGTTGAGGGCCAGATTGCTAAGACCGTCCTTATGCCAGGCGATCCTCTGCGCGCAAAGCTTCTTGCAGACACGTACCTGGAGAATGTTGAGCAGTTCAACACCATTCGCAACATGTTTGGCTACACCGGCACTTACAAGGGACAGCCAGTCTCCGTTATGGGCTCTGGTATGGGTATGCCTTCCATTGGTATTTATTCTTACGAGCTCTTTAATTTCTACGGAGTTGATAACATTCTCCGCATTGGTAGCGCTGGCGGCCTTTCTCCTGAGGTAAAGCTTAGAGACATTGTTATTGGCATGTCTTCCAGCACTGATTCTAATTATCCATCACAGTACGGAATGCCTGGAACTATTGCACCTACCGCAGACTTTGGCCTTTTGAGCAAGGCTGTTGCTGGTGCAGAGAAGCTGGGTTATCCCGTTCGCGTTGGTAATATCCTGGCAAGCGATGTGTTCTATACCGTAGACAACTCGCTTCCAAAATGGGCAAGCATGGATGTTCTTGCCGTTGAGATGGAGTCGGCAGCCCTGTATCTCAACGCCATGCACGCTCATAAGCATGCGCTTACGCTGCTAACTATCTCTGATTTGCCTCTTACAGGAGAAGCGCTTACTGCTGAAGAGCGTCAGACTAGTTTCACACAGATGATGGAAGTTGCTCTTTCTGTTGTTGCTTAAAGCACTTGTTGCGTAAAGCATTGCAGATAGACAGCTTGCCATTGCTGTTTATTTTGGAACCATGCGGATTTTCCGCTTAAGTTAGGGGAGTTTGGTCAACTTCTCATAAAGATCCAGCGCTCAAGCTGGACGTTCCCGCCATATGAGGTAAGGAGAGCACGGAATGAACAAGAACGTTTCTCGTCGTAGTTTTGTGACCGGCGCAACCGGCGCTGGCGCATTTGCAGCACTTGCAGGTCTTGCAGGCTGCAACAACTCCAAGAAGGACGACGGCGGCCAGAAGGCATCAGGTGAGAAGAAAAAGAAGCTCACCATGGTTACCGATACTGGTGGTGTTAACGACCAGTCCTTTAACCAGTCCGCTTGGGAGGGTATGACCGAGCTCAAGGACAAGAACGGCTGGGATGTCAGCTACCTTGAGTCCAAGCAGGATTCCGATTACGCAACCAACCTTGATAAGGCTGTTGACGCTGAGTCTGACCTTGTTTGGGGTGTTGGCTTTGCTATGGCTGACGCAACTCTTAAGGCTGCTAAGGACAATCCAAACACCCAGTTTGCCATCATCGACAACGGCAACGATTCTGAGGTTTCTAACTTTACTGGCGTTATGTTCCGCGCTCAGGAGCCTTCTTTTGTTGTTGGCTACATTGCCGCTCGTACCACAAAGACTGGTAAGGTTGGCTTTGTTGGTGGCATTTCTTCTGCACTTATCGACCAGTTTGAGTACGGTTACCGCGGTGGCGTTGCTTATGCAAACAAGGAGAAGGGCACCAACGTTGAGATTTCTGCACAGTACGCAGAGTCTTTCTCCGATGCTGCAAAGGGCAAGGCAATTGCTAACTCCATGTACTCCGATGGTTGCGATGTTGTCTTCCACGCTGCTGGTGGCGTAGGAACTGGCGTTATTGAGGCAGCTAAGGACGCAAACAAGCTTGCAATTGGCGTTGACCGTGACCAGGCATATCTTGCTCCAGAGAATGTCCTGACCTCCGCTCTTAAGCGTGTTAACGTTGCTATTGTTGAGATCTCCGAGAAGATCTTGAAGGACGGCCAGAAGGGTGGTACCACCATTTCTCTGGGTGCTTCCGAAAATGCTGTTGGAATTGCTGAGGATCATCACCTTATGGGTGAGGACACCTACAAGGCTGCTACTGATCTTCTTGACAAGATTAAGGCTGGCTCTGTTGTTCCTCCTACAAACAAGGATGAGTTGGACAAATACGTCAAGTCTTTGAGCTAAGTTCTGGCTTAGTATCTAGTACGTCTTGAGGGCTTCTTGTCAGATGGTTCTACTTTTTGACAAGCCTTTAGACTGATGAGTTTGGATTTGCTGGTGAGGGGTGCTCTTTGGCACTCCTCACCTCTAGCAAGTGTGTAAAGGAGGTGGCTCGTGGAAGTCAGTTCGGATTACGCTGTTCAGATGCATGGCATTACCAAAGTTTTTGGATCGTTTAAAGCTCTTGACGCCGTAGACCTTAACGTGCGCAAGCAAACTGTCCACGCCATTTTAGGAGAGAACGGCGCAGGTAAAAGTACGCTTATGAACGTACTGTATGGCCTGTATTCTGCTGATGAGGGCGAGGTTTACCTCAACAGAGAGCGTGTATCCATATCTGGCCCAACCGATGCTATCGCTCACGGTATTGGTATGGTTCACCAGCACTTTATGCTGGTCGAGAACTTTACTGTTACAGAAAATATTGTTTTGGGCAACGAGGTCACCAAGGCCGGTGGCGTCCTTGATCCAAAGCGAGCTCGCGAGAAGGTCCTGGAGATTGTTGAGGAATACGGCTTTGACGTAGACCCTGACGCCAAGATTGAAGACATTTCTGTTGGTATGCAGCAGCGTGTTGAGATCTTGAAGGCCCTGTATCGCGGTGCTGATACGCTGATTCTTGATGAGCCTACGGCAGTTCTTACACCGCAGGAGATTGAGAAGCTTATTCAGATCATGCATGACCTGGTAAGCAAAGGTAAAACCATCATTGTTATTACTCACAAGCTTAAAGAGATTATGTCTTCTGCTGACGAGTGCACCATTATTCGTCGCGGCAAGTACATGAGCACCGTTGATGTCTCCAAGACATCCGAGACCGAGCTTGCAACGCTTATGGTGGGTAGAAACGTTAACCTGCATGTAGAAAAGAAGCCAGCAACTCCTGGCGAGGTTGTTCTTTCTATTAAGGACCTCCACGTCAAGGACGAGCGCGACATTGAGCAGGTAAACGGTTTTAATTTGGATATTCGTGCCGGCGAGATTGTTGGTCTTGCAGGCATTGACGGCAACGGCCAGAAAGAACTTGCCGATGCCATAAACGCACTGGTCAAGCCTGAGTCGGGTACCATCACCGTTAAGGGTGAAGAGATTCAAGGTACTACTCCTAAGACAGTTATTGATCATGCAGTTGCAACCATTCCTTCAGACCGTCATCGCTGGGGCCTGGTTCTGCCCTTTACAGTTGCCGAGAACATGGTGCTTGAGCGCCATAACGAGGAAACTTTTGGCAAGGGCATTGCACTTGACCTGGCAAAGATAAAGGAATTCTCTCAGAAGCTGATTGACGAGTTTGATATTCGTCCTGCAGAGTGCGCAGATCATCAGGCAGCGGGACTTTCTGGTGGTAATCAGCAGAAGGTTATTATCGCCCGAGAGGTCTCTTCTAACCCAGACGTCCTTATTGCTATCCAGCCAACTCGTGGTCTTGACGTTGGTGCTATTGAGTTTGTTCATAAGGCACTTATTCGCGAGAGGGACCGTGGAGCAGCAATTTTGCTGATTTCCTTTGAGCTGGACGAGATTATGGACGTTGCCGATAAGATGGCAATTATTTACGCTGGCAAGAATGTTGGCGAGTTTGATCAAGGTACTATCACTGAAGAGCAGGCTGGCCTGCTGATGGCAGGAGGTGACGCCGAGTGAGTACGCTTACAAAGATAATGAGAAAACCAATTACGTCAGCAATTGTTGCAATTTTTGTTGGCCTGTTGGTTGCTTCTATTATTTTGGTTGTTGCAGGATATGACCCTATCAGCTCGTTTGAGGCTCTGATTGGCGGCATGGTAGGTAAGCCAAAATACATTTCTAACGTCATTATTAAGGCAACTCCCCTGCTCTTTACGGGTATTGCTGTTGCTTTTGCGTTCCGCGTTGGCCTCTTTAACATTGGCGCAGAGGGCCAGTACATTGTAGGCACCATTCTTGCTGTGATTGTTGGTTACAGTTTGGACCTTCCTCCTGTGCTGCAGATCCCTGTAGTTGTTTTGGTTGGTACCGCAGGTGGCGCAGGTATTGGTGCCATTATTGGATGGCTTAAGGCTCAGTTTGGCATCAACGAGGTTATTACCAGCATTATGTTTAACTGGATCAGCCTCTATCTCTGTAACTTTGTGGTTTCTCTCCCACAGTTCCACCAGCCAAACTCAACTTCTTCATACTCTATTAACGAGTCTGGCTACACCACACTGTTCTATGGCATGAAGAATTCCGAGGACGGTGCTGAGGCAATTCGCAATATTCCTGTTATTGGCGACGCTATTATGCGTACCGATGTAAACATTGGTATTTTTGTTGCTATTATCGCAGCTATTTTTATTGGCTGGCTGCTTATGCGCACCAAGGTTGGTTATGAGATGCGCGCTGTTGGTTTTAACCGCGACGCTGCACAGTTCACTGGCATCAACGTCAAGAAAAACCTTACGCTCTGCATGGCTATTTCTGGTGCACTTTGCGGACTTGCAGGCGCTCTGACTATCACTGGTATTGCTCCTCATAGCATCGCAACGTTGGCGGCATTTGAGAATAACGGCTTTAACGGTCTGTCCGTTGCGTTTATCGCCAACTGCAATCCGGTGGCATGTATTCCTGCATCCTTCCTGTTTGCTGGTCTTCTTTATGGTGGCCAGACTGTTCAGCAGACTGTTGGTGCACCTTCCGAGATTATCAACATTGTTATTGGTACCATCGTCTTCTTCATGGCTTTGGGTGGCGTTATCCCAATGCTTGCTGATCGTCTTGATCACAAGCGCGCTCAGAAAGCCAAGGAAGAAGAGGCAAAGCTTGCTGCTCAAGTGAGTGATGTGTCCGACCCATCTCAGGAGGAGGCAAACAATGCTCACTAACCTGATTCTTCTTGTTTCCGTTACCCTCATGTACTCGACACCTCTTATTTTTGGCGCTCTTGGTGGCGTTGTCTCCGAGCGCTCCGGTGTTGTCAACATTGGTATTGAGGGCATGATGGGTGTTGGTGCCTTTGCAGGCGTTGCGGGCAGCTACCTCACCGGAAACCCTTGGATTGGCTTCCTTTGTGCAGGTATTGCAGGCGGTCTTATTGCGCTTTTGCACGCCATGGCATCTATTACGTTTAACGCTGACCAGACAGTTTCTGGTGTTGCAATTAACCTGCTGGCACCTGGCATTGCTCTGTTTGCCTGCCGTCTTTTGTTTGATGGCGCTGCAATGTCTCCAGCAGTCAATAAGCTGCCAAAGCTCTTTGGTGAGGGTGCTTTTAACGACACACCTTATTCCAGCCTCAACGTAGACATTACTGTTGTGTTAGCACTTTTGACCGCTCTTCTCGTTTGGTTTGTGCTTTATCGTACCAAGTGGGGCCTGCGTATTCGCTCCGTTGGCGAGCATCCACACGCATCAGAGACACTGGGAATTAGCGTTCGTAAGACCCGCTATCTCTGCGTTATTGTTTCTGGTGTGCTTGCAGGATTTGGCGGCGCTTCTGTAACGCTGGCAATTATTTCTCAGTTCACTCAGACAGCTATTTCTGGCCAGGGCTTTATTGCACTTGCAGCTGTCATTTTTGGTAAGTGGAAGCCTCTGAACACCTATGCAGCTTGCCTGCTTTTTGGCTTTACTCAGGCACTGGCAATTCTTCTTGGTGGCGGCGCAACTCCAATTCCAAGCCAGATCATTGCAATGCTTCCCTACTTCATCACCATCATTACGCTGGTCCTCTTTGTTGGTAAGTCTGTTGCTCCTAAGGCAGATGGCGTGCCATACATCAAGGGAAGCCGTGCATAATGGCTGAGGTAGAGGGTTCTTGCCACGTTTCTAACGAGGCGCTTGTTCAGCTTGCTATTGAGGCGCGTAATCACGCGTATGTACCGTACTCTCACTATGCTGTTGGAGCAGCGCTGTTGTGCTCTGACGGCACCGTGTACGGTGGCGCTAATCTAGAAAACGCTGCCTACACGCCTTCTAACTGCGCTGAGCGTACAGCGTTTTTCCGCGCAGTGTTTGAGGGTCGTAGGGATTTTGTGGCCATTGCGGTTGTTGGCGGTCCTGAGGGAGAAACTCCAACAGCTTGGTGTACTCCTTGTGGTGTATGTAGGCAGGTTATTCGCGAGTGGTGTGATCCTGCTACATTCCGTATTGTGTTGGGCAAGGTAGACGCAGCTCCTCGCGAGTATCTGCTCAAGGATATCTTGCCTATGGGATTTGGCCCTGAGGATTTGGGCGAGTCTAGCCCTGCTGGCGCATCAGGTGACGACGCCGTGAAGGGCGCTGACGGTGGCCACGAGCACGGTTGTGGCTGCGGGTGCAGCGAGCACGGTAAGAGCAACTAGTAAGCTGCGGCATTAAGCGGTCTGCGCTTTCGGGTGCAGATAACCTGGTAGGTTACATGAAATTGCGAGCCGGTAGAGTTTCTCGCTACCGGCTCTTTTACTAGAGAGTTAACGCGAACGGCAACGAACGAGGCCGGCGGCAAGCGCTTCCGGCAGCAACGCGAACGACAACAAACGCGAAAGCGGAAAGAGGTTCAACTATGCGCATGTACGACGTAATTGAAAAGAAGCGCGACGGCGGCGAGCTTACCGACGCCGAGATTGATTACTTTGTCTCGGGCTATGTAGCTGGGGATATTCCTGATTATCAGGCTTCCGCGCTGGCGATGGCCATCTTCTACAAGGGCATGACTGCGCACGAGACGGCTCACTTGACCATGGCTATGGCAGAGTCTGGCGACATGATGGACCTCTCGGCAATTCCTGGTATCAAGGTTGACAAGCATTCTACTGGCGGCGTTGGCGATAAGACCACACTGGTAGTGGCTCCACTTGTTGCGTCTTTGGGCGTCAAGGTTGCTAAGATGAGCGGTCGCGGACTAGGCCACACGGGCGGTACGCTGGACAAACTTGAGGCGATCCCAGGACTTTCCATTGAGATTTCCGAGCCAGATTTCTTTAAGCAGGTTTCCGAGATTGGTGTTGCTGTTGCAGGTCAGACGGGCAATCTTGTTCCAGCCGACAAAAAGTTGTACGCGCTGCGCGACGTTACCGCAACGGTTGACTCGGTTCCTCTGATTGCGTCGAGCATCATGAGCAAGAAGATTGCGTCTGGTTCCGACTGCATTTTGCTGGACGTTAAGTGCGGTTCTGGTGCCTTCATGAAGGACGTTGATTCCGCAATTGAGCTGGCAGACGCTATGGTTTCTATCGGTGAGCACGTTGGTCGCACTACTGCGGCTCTGATTACCGGCATGGATCGCCCTCTTGGCAAAAACGTGGGTAACTCCCTTGAGGTTATCGAGGCAGTGGCTACGCTCAAGGGAGAGGGTCCTGATGATCTGACCGATGTCTGCGTTGAGCTTGCTGCAAACATGCTTAGCCTCGCAGGTAAGGGGAGTGTTGAGGACTGCCGTAAGCTGGCTCGTCAGCAGATTGCAAACGGCGAGGGTCTGGCTAAGCTGGCACAGATGGTGAAGGCTCAAGGTGGTACTGACGAGGTCATCTTTGACATCACCAAGTTTGAGGCCGCGCCATTCCGCCGCGACATTGTGGCCGAGACCAGTGGATATATTACTTCCATGAACGCTGAGCTGGTGGGCATTTCATCCGTTGCTTTGGGCGCCGGTCGCGAGAAGAAGGGCGATCCGATTGACCCTGCAGCTGGTATTATCCTTGAGCGTAAGACTGGCGATTATGTCGAGAAGGGCGATGTTATTGCAACCCTTCTGACCTGCGACGAAAGCCGTCTTGATGAGGGCGAGCGCATCTTCCGCGAGGCTCTGGTCTTTGGCGAGAGCGCTCCCGAGCTGGAGCCGCTGTTCTTTGCGCGCGTCTCCAAGGACGGCGTCGAGCGCTTCACGTAAGTGCAGGTAGCGGCGTTGCTGCAAGCCCGAATCGGGTGCGAGCCGCGAGCGCGCGGGGTTCCGAGTTCCACATAACATGCAGGTTAGACCGGTGTTCACACAGGTGAGCACCGGTTTTTTGTGCGGAAACAGCGTCGTGTGCAGACAAACCTGCAGGTCAAGCGCGCGAAGCGCCGCTGCAAGTGCACGGGTTTCTCGCCAGGTGCGCAGGCGTGCAAGCACGTGGGTTTCTCGCCAGAACGCTACGTGAGCCTGAAAAGTGCAAAGAATCTGTGTTTGGGACACAGATTCTTTGATGAAATCAGGCAGAATCCACAGATTCTTTGATGTTTTCAGGCAAAAGTTACAGATTCTTTTAAGAAATCAGGCGCGCAAGCAGGTCAAGCTAGAAACCTAGCCGGCAGAGCAAGCCTGGCAAGAAAATCGATCTTCTCGAGGTTGCAGTTATTACACAGTGTGTGTAATAATACTCAGCATGTGCAATAAGTCGGGTGCTACGGTGTTGTTGCGCTTTCGCGCCGCGCCGTACGCATCGCACGCGCACTCGCACCCAGTACGTACCTGCAACCAGGAGAGGCTTCAGAAACGCATGACGCAAACATTGTCTGCACCTGCTGTTTTGTCAGCTTGCAAGCTTGATCGACGCACCGCCAGAACGCGCGTGGCGCTCAGAAAAGCCCTGGCAGAAGAGATAGACGCAACCGGCGACCTTACCTCCGTGACTGTCACGGGTGTAACGGAGCGCGCAGGCCTCACGCGTCGAACCTTTTATTCCCACTACAAAGACATTCCTGACCTGGTGCTTCACATCGAAAAGGAAGCGCTAGCGGAGCTTCGACCTGCTGTTGAGCAGCTTGCTCGCGTTAGCCTTGTCGAGCTCAAGGAGGCCATTGACTCCTACAGGCCATGCCCTGGCGCAACGGAGATGCTTCGCAGCATTCGCAAACACGGTTTTTACCTGCGTCCTTTGCTGGGCAATGGCGGAGACCCTGCGTTCCAGGACAAGTTAAAGCACCTGGTACACGAGGTTATCGCCCAGCGCGCTCTGCACGACCTTGATCCGCGAGCACTTGGTCCCTTCTTTGACTACTATCTGACCTTTGCAATTTCTGCCGAGGTCGGCGTCCTTATCCGCTGGTTAATCGGCGGCATGCGCGAGAGCGACGAGCAGATGGCAGGCCTTATGACCGGCCTGATGTTTGTTGCACCTGGCGATTTGTACGGCAAGCCAATCAAGCTAGACGTTCCACGATTTGCGCTTGCAACTCTTGTTCTCGGAGAGGAAAACAATGATTAGTCCAAAGTTTGAGCTGGTAGAGAATGGTGCCGAGCTTGCACCAAACGTCCCTCTTGACCTGTCTCAGGCCCACCTTATGCTGGGCATCGATGTTGGCTCCACAACCGTAAAGCTGTCTGTCATCGATGAGGACGGCACGCTGGTTTATGCAAACTACGAGCGTCACCACACCGACGTTCGCGCAACTGCGCGTTCTCTGTTTGTCAAAGCCCAGAAGTACATTGGCGAGACACCCATGTACGCCGCAATCACTGGCTCCGGCGGAATGCTCTTGGCACAATGGCTTGACCTGGAGTTTGTTCAGGAGGTCATCGCTTCCAAGCGCGCCGTTGAGACGCTGATTCCTCAGACCGACGTTGCCATTGAGCTGGGTGGCGAGGACGCAAAGATCATCTACTTTGACAACGGCATTGAGCAGCGCATGAATGGTACCTGCGCTGGTGGTACTGGTGCGTTTATCGACCAGATGGCGTCTCTCTTGAAGACCGACGCAACCGGCCTCAACGAGCTGGCAAAAGACGTCAAGCAGATCTACCCAATTGCATCTCGCTGCGGTGTTTTTGCTAAGTCTGACGTTCAGCCGCTGCTCAATGAGGGTGCCGCTCCTGCCGACATTGCAGCCTCAATCTTCCAGGCTGTTGCAAACCAGACCGTCTCGGGCCTGGCTTGTGGTCACCCGATCCGCGGCTATGTCGCGTTTCTCGGCGGTCCTCTGCAGTACCTCTCTGAGCTGCGCCGTCGCTTCTACATCACGCTTAACTTGGACGACGAGCACATCGTCTTGCCAAAGAACGCCCACCTCTTTGTTGCAACGGGCGCTGCTCTGGCGGGCGAGTCCGACCGCCCAATCACCTTTACACAGGTCATGGAGGCACTGGACAACCTCAAGGACATCCAGGGCTCCGAGGTTGCTCGTCTGGATCCACTCTTTGCTACCCAACAGGACTTTGACGACTTCAAGGACCGTCACGACCAGGAAGTAGTCCCCAAGGGCCAGCTGGCCGACTACCACGGCCGCGTGTTCATTGGCATTGACGCAGGTTCTACCACCATGAAGGCTGCTGTTGTTGGCGAGAAGGGTGAGCTGCTTTACACCTGGTACGACAATAACAACGGCGATATCCTAGGTACCGCTCGCAAAATCATGGATTCCATCTACGACGAGATGCCTTCCGACTGCATTATCGGCCACGTCACTACCACTGGTTATGGCGAGGGCATCCTGATTGAGGCTCTGCGCGCAGACTCCGGCGAGATTGAGACCGTTGCTCACCTGCGCGGTGCTAAGGCATTTGTCCCAGACGTTGATTTCATTCTTGATATTGGCGGCCAGGACATGAAGTGTCTGCAGGTCAAAGACGGCGTCATCGAGCACATCATGCTCAACGAGGCTTGTTCTGCAGGCTGCGGCTCCTTTATTGCATCCTTCGCCGATTCCATGAAGATGGACGTTCGCGAGTTTGCAACCGCCGCAACCAAGGCAACACTCCCTGTTGACCTGGGCTCCCGCTGTACAGTCTTCATGAACTCCCGCGTTAAGCAGGCGCAAAAGGAAGGCGCAACCATCGGCGACGTAGCTGCTGGTCTTTCGTACTCCGTCATCAAGAATGCCCTGTTCAAGGTCATCAAGCTACGCGACTTCAGCGAGATTGGCGATCACTGCATTGTCCAGGGCGGAACCTTTATGTCCGACGCAACGCTTCGTGCCTTTGAACTGCTCACCGGCAGAGATGTCATCCGTCCAGACATTGCAGGCGTCATGGGCGCCTACGGCGCCGCCCTTCTCGCCCGTGACCGCGCGGGTATTGACGGCGTATCCACCCTGCTAGACCGCGAGTCCATTGACAACCTGCAGGTCAAGCTTACCAACACGCATTGCCGTATCTGCCCTAACAGCTGCATGCTTACGATCAACGACTTTGGTAGCGGTCGCAGGTTTATCACCGGTAACCGTTGCGAGAAAGGCGCAGGTAAGAAGCGTGGTGCAAAGAAGAACGAGGCACCAAACCTCTTTGCGTTCAAGAATAAGCTACTGTTTGATCGCGAGTCGCTTCCTGCAGACGAGGCTCCACGCGGCACCGTGGGCATTCCTCGCGCACTGAACATGTACGAGAACTATCCGTTCTGGCACACGTTTTTCACTAAGCTGGGCTTCTCGGTCATTTTGTCCAACCAGACCACCGCAAAGACATACGACGCGGGCATCGAGTCCATGCCTTCCGAGTCCGCCTGCTATCCCGCAAAGCTTTCCCACGGCCACATCATGAATCTGCTGGCCAAGGACCCAGACTTTATTTGGATGCCGTGTATTCGTTGGGAGCGCAAGGAGGACGACTCCGCAACCAACCACTACAACTGCCCAATTGTCATGAGCTACCCTCAGGCGCTGGGCCTTAACGTGGACGAACTTTCCGATCCGTCCATCCAGTACATGGCTCCGTTCATTCCGTACGACAAGAAGAATGAGCTCAAGCGCCGTTTGTACGAGCTCATCAGTGAACAGCGTGAGAAGGACGCCCAGGTAGGCAAGGGTCGCTTCCGCGGCGAGCACATCACGCGCGCCGAAATTGACGCCGCTGTTGAGGCTGCATGGCAGGAAGATATCAACGTCAAGGACCAGATGCACCGCGCAGGTGACGAGGCTCTTGCTTGGATTGAGGAGCACGACGCTCACGGTATTGTTCTTGCAGGTCGCCCGTATCACAACGATCCAGAGATCAACCACGCCATTCCTGAGCTGGTCTCTTCCTTTGGTTTTGCAGTTCTCACCGAGGATTCTATTGCTCACAAGATGATGCCTGAGCGCCCAATTCGCATTGTTGACCAGTGGATGTACCATTCACGTCTGTATCGTGCGGCTCGCTTTGTTGCGTCCCGAAACGACCTGGACCTCATCCAGCTCTTCTCGTTTGGTTGCGGTCTTGACGCACTGACCACCGACCAGGTCCAGGAGATTCTTGAGGCTTCGGGCAAGATTTACACCATGCTCAAGGTTGACCAGGTCTCCAACTTGGGCGCTGCGCGTATTCGTATCCGCTCTCTGATGGCTGCTCTGAACGAGCAGCAGGCAGAGCTTGAGCGACTCGCTGCTGCCGACCTGGTTACCGAGGCAGTTCCACAGGGCGTTCGCATGGCAGATGGCTCTCTGGAAAAGGCTAGAAGCGCAAGTTCTTCTCGCCGTGCACCGGTGTATCGCGAGGTAGAATCCGCAGCTTACGAGAAAGTCCGCTACACCAAGGAGATGCAAAAAGCGGGCTACACCATTCTGGCTCCGCAGATGGCGCCGATTCACTTTGAGCTGGTAGAGGAGCTGCTGAAGGGTGCGGGCTACAACGTTGTGTTGCTGCCTTCAGTTGACCAGGGCGCCGTTGACATGGGTCTTCGCTACGTCAACAACGACATCTGCTACCCATCCATCCTGGTCACAGGACAGATTATGGAGGCGGTGCTTTCCGGCAAGTACGACCTGACCAAGACTGCGGTTTTGATTTCGCAGACCGGCGGTGGCTGCCGTGCAACTAACTACATTGCATTGATCCGTAAGGCGCTCAAAGACGCAGGTCATCCAGAGATTCCGGTCATTTCTGTCTCCGCTGCTTCCGGCCTTGACGAGGACAACCCAGGATTCAAGCTGTTCAAGCCCGACTTGCTGATCAAGGCAGTCTATGCACTGCTGTATGGCGACCTGATAATGCAGCTACTGTATCGCGTCCGTCCATACGAGGCCGTTAAGGGCTCGGCAAACGAGTTGTATGACCAGCTCATGGCCGATACACGCTACAAGATCAACGGAATTTCTCGCAAGGAATTCTACAAGCAGTGTCAGCGTACCATCGAGCTGTTTGACAGCCTGCCCGTGGTCAACGACCGTCAGAAACCACGCGTCGGCGTTGTCGGTGAGATTCTGGTTAAGTTCCACCCAACGGCTAACAACGAGCTGGTCAAGGTTATCGAATCCGAGGGCTGCGAGGCCAACGTTCCGGGCCTGGTTGACTTCTTCCTGTTTGGTCTCTCCAACGCAATCAACACGCACAAGGAGCTGGGCACTACGTTCAAGAGCCGCATGACGCACATCGCGGGCATCAAGATGGTCCAGGGTCTGCGCGCGCCGATCAACAAGATGCTGGAGAAGTCCGAGCGCTTTGAGCCGTACCCCAACATCGATGAGCTGGCCGAGAAGGCTGGTCAGATTCTCTCGCTCTGCAACACGATGGGCGAGGGCTGGCTGCTCACCGCTGAGATGTGCGACCTTATTGAGACGGGCACACCAAACATTGTCTGTGCTCAGCCGTTTGCCTGCCTGCCAAACCATGTCGTGGGAAAGGCAGTCATCAAGCGACTGCGCCAGATGTACCCCGAGTCCAACATTGTTGCCGTTGACTACGACCCAGGCGCGTCCGAGGTTAACCAGCTCAATCGAATCAAGCTGATGATTTCGGTGGCTAAGGAGAACTACAAGAACGGTGTAAATGGCGAGTTCAAGTTGGAAAATGCCGACGACCCCGTTACCAACGACGCAACCATGCCGTATACCGGTCGCGACAAGTTTGGCCTGGATTCTGTTGTTCGCGAGGGCGGCCACTCTTGTTCTTCGCACCACGTGTCTGCGTTGGAAGCAACCGGCGCTAACCTGGGCGAGCTTGGTCGCACCACGCCTGACCACGGAAAAGATTACGGTTCTATCAGGCTTTCCGAGGAGCAGATGGCTGCTATCGAGCGCGCCAAGAAGAAGGCCGGCGTCAAGTAGCGCGGTCGGCCACGAAGTTGCGCAACCGGCCACGCAACCAGTGTAATCGGCCACAAAGTTGTAATTTGCACGTTAATTAGCCCCAAACTTTGGTTTGGGGCTAATTTTTGGCAACTTTGGGCTCAAAAAGGTAAAAAATGCGTTTAGTTGGAGTATTCATTTTGAAAATAAGTTATTTCAACTCAATTAGTAAAAGAAATAGTTAAAACTTTTTCGATTATCCTGGACAAACATAAAGATAAAAAGTTGAACTAAATTTCTTCATTTCCAACTAAACGCATTTTTTACCGCCTGAAGTCTCAAAAACGGCAATTTTCCGAGTCCTGTAAAAATTTTGCTTATAAAACGTGCGAAATATGTAATTTCATGCATAATGACGTCTCTAACCGCGAAAAAGACGTATCGTTACGGTGACGGCATCGCATAACCCTGTGTTCCGCGCATTCTAGCGCGTACTCCGCACTAGTTCGCGGTCGTGTTGCGCCCACAGTACGCCATCCACCTGTGGTTTTCCCGCTACAGCACGCGCGTTGCCCGTTACAGCTGCTTGACGCTCTTGCGCGAAACCACGGTGGTGTGGAGCTGGGAAATGCAGGGCGCGTAATGGGCGTCAGTCGTCTGATCAATGAGACGTTTAACTGCGATTTCTCCCATTTCATGCTTGGGAATATGCACCGAGGTCAGCGACGGTTGAATCAGCTTGCAAATTCGATCGTCGTCAAAACCCACAACCGAGACATTACCTGGAACGTCAATGCCCAGCTCATGCATGGCGCGAACAACAGTAGCTGCCAGGCTGTCGCTCTCGCAGAAAAACGCGGTGGGCATTGCCGCGCGCTTTTGCTCCAGCCAATCGACCAGTTGGTGATAGGCCTCCTCGGGTGCCGAGTCAACAAGCACGCGGTTGTTCTCGTCAAACGGGAATCGCATGTCATCCAGCACGCGACGCATGCCGTGCTCACGCAGGGGATAGTTCTTGCAGCGCTCCACGTGGCCGACGTACCCGATGGTCTCGTGGCCGTGCTCAACCAGCAGGGTACACGCGCGATACGCTGCGGTTTCGTTGGCGGTTACCACGCAGTCAAACGGCAGCTTGTCACTCCAGCTGTCCACAATTACCAGCGGTAGGCTGAACTCTTCCAGCAAGGAAAATTGATCGTCGGAGACAATCTCGGTGGCGAGAAGAACGACGCCAGCTCCCTCGTTTTGTTCCAGTTCTGCAATGTTTTTTCTGCTGGTAACAGGGTCGGGGAGGTTCAGCGTTACCATCGCCGACGGCAACCCAAGTCTGCGAGCGGCTCGTTCGATGCCGGTATAAACACCTGCTTGGAAAGTGCTTTCGTCGACAATGCGGCCGTTGACGCGTGCAATTGCAAAAATGATGCGGGAAATCTGAGTTGAGCGACTGTACCCGAGGCGCGCGATGGCCTTCAGGATGATATTAGTTGCCTTGGCACCGACGTTGCCTTTTTCGTTGAGGACATTTGAGACGGTTGCAGGAGAGTAGCCTGTTTCCGCAGCTACGTCTCGGATGCTTACTCTTGTCATGGCGTTCCCCCTCAAACGTCAAAATAAACAATTCAACTAATACGTTAAAAACGTTTTACCTGTAAGTACTCCATAAGACTTATGAACCAACTATATAAAAATTGTATAGATAAAACAATATAGACAATCTTGTTTAATTTGTTTACAATACCAACGTTAAGTGTTTAGACGCCGAGAAACCTGGGCAATAAACAGGTAACATCGGCACAACGGTTGATGCCGCCAGCACGGCAGCCACACGCGGCCGCCAGCGCGGCAAACGCTAGCGCGGCAAACGCTCGCAGCCACACGCGGCCGCCAGTGCAACTGCCAGCGCATCAACCACATATCAGGGCGAGAAAATCTCGTTCTGTCTCAAAGGAGAAGATATGAAAAAGGTAGTCGTAGCTTGTGGTTCCGGTATCGCAACCTCTACTGCTGTTGAGGCAAAGGTCAAGGATCTCCTTGATTCAAACGGTCTTGCTGGAGCTTACACTATTGTTAAGTGCTCCATTGGCGAGGCAGTCAGCCAGTGCGCAGACGCAGATATCCTCATTGCAACCACTGAGGCACCTGCAAACATTACCTGCCCATATGTCAGCGGCGTTCCTTTCCTCACCACCATTGGTAAGGCAGCTGCTGAGCAGCAGATTCTTGAAATTCTCAAGTAAGTAGTTCGGTAATTTACACCCGCTTGCCAACGATTGCCTGCTAGGCCACGTGCCAAAAGCTGTCCGTCGTTGGTTATTCGCCAACGGCTGCACGCCGAAGGTAGCAGGTGTTTGTTTTTGTTCGAAAGAAGGTAAGTGTGGAAGCAGTAATTTCATTCTTCTCGTTCCTTCAGGGCCTCGGTGTTGCAGTCATGATGCCAATCATCCTGACCATCATCGGTTGCGCTCTGGGAGCAGGCTTTGGTAAGAGCCTCAAGGCTGGCCTTATGGTAGGCGTCGGCTTTATCGGCCTTAACCTCGTCATCAACCAGCTGTTTGGTACCGCAATTGGACCTGCAGTTCAGGAGATGATCCACCGCTTTGGTCTGACCCTTAACGTCATCGACGTCGGTTGGCCAGCAGGTGCAGCAATTGCACTCGGCACCACCATTGGTTTGGTAATCATTCCTTTGGCACTCATCGTTAACCTGCTTCTTGTCCTGGTTAACTTCACCCAGACTGTCAACGTCGATATCTGGAACTACTGGCACTATGCATTCGTCGGTTCCCTTGTTGCAAACGTAACCAACAACATCATGCTTGGCTTCGCTGCAGCAATCATCGACGAGGTCATCCTGCTTGTTCTTGCTGACGCAACTGCAAAGGACGTCCAGAAGGCACTCAACATGCCAGGCGTTTCTATCTCCCAGGGCTTCTCGCTTGCTTACGCACCAGTTGCTATGGGTCTGAACTGGCTGATCGATAAGATCCCTGGCGTTCGCGACATCGACATTGACGTCGAGTCCATGCAGAAGCGCTTTGGCGTCTTCGGCGAGCCACTGTTCATCGGCACCGTCATCGGCCTCATCATCGGCTGCGTTGCATACTTCGACGCTGCTGACATCGCAGGCTCCATCACCAAGATCCTGACTATCGGCGTCACTCTTGGTTCTGTTTTGATTCTCATTCCTCGTATGGCAGCTCTTCTGATGGAAGGCCTCCTGCCAATCTCCGAGGCAGCTTCTAACTTCATCCAGCAGCGCGTTAAGAACCGCGGCAACATCTGGATCGGCCTCGACTCCGCAGTTGCAGTTGGCCACCCAGTAACCCTGTCCCTGGCTCTTATCTGCATTCCCCTGATGGTTCTGTTTGCACTTCTGCTTCAGCCAGTTGGCAACCAGACTCTGCCATTTGTTGACCTTGCTGCTGGCACCTACATGCTCGCAGTCGCAGTTCCTGTCTGCAAGGGTAACGGCTTCCGCGGCCTGATCATCGGTATTGTTTCCGTCATCATCGGCCTGCTGATCTCCACCGCTCTTGCTCCACTCATCACACAGTCTGCAACTCAGGCTGGCTTCGACATCGCAGCTGCAGTTGGTAGCACCGGCGTTGCTGGTTCTTCCCTGATCACCGTCCTTTCCGACGGCGGCAGCCCACTGTCCGGCCTGTTTGTCCTGTTCTCCAGCATCAACCCAATCGTTGGCGTTGTAGTAACCGGCGCAATCGCAGTCGCACTTGCTGTGTGGAACCGCAACCGCATCCTCAAGGAGGCTGCTGCAATGCACGAGGCTCAGGAGGCTTAGTCCCGTTCCCGAGCAGGCCTCGTTTGCCTACAAAAAAATTGCAAGGAGGCTCGTCCAGGTTTCGCTTGGCGAGTCTCTCTGTTTACCGCTAAACCAAAAGGCGAGAAACCATGTCCACTTCAAAGTCTCATACAACCAGCAGGCGCCCGTCGGCCGACGACCGCGCCGCAGCTGCAACCCGCACCGATGCCGCGAGCGCGGCCAAGCCGGTCACGTACACGTATGACCGTCGCCGCTACGTCATCGACGTGCTGCTACCTAACTACGTTTCAATCGTCGTGCTTATCGCGGCAGTCATGCTGTTTGCGCTCGGATTTGTCCGCTGGTTGATGCTCTTTTTGGTTGTGGTTTGCCTGTACTCGATCCTCAACGCGTTTCTCGCGCATGCCTATCCTGAACAGGTTATTCTCGCCCCTGATTCAATCACATTTGTAACGGGTAAACACAAATCAATCTACAAGTTGTCCCAAATCACGCAGATTCGCGTGCGAGAAGCTCCACAAGGACTGCGCTCGTACGTGCGCATCAACAAGGCCACGCCGCTGCAGGGTCGCTTCTATCTGACCTGCGGCGATATGACTGATACGCAGGGCAACGACGCTCGAGAGGTCTACAAGCTGCTGCTCGACCTCGAGGCAAAATTAGATCCCAACGGACTGCGCGTGAGAGCGCGCCGCCAGCAACAGAAAGGGGAGTAGCAATGGCTACAACCGACGCTGAGCTCCTAAAGCCCGAGCTTGTTTTCTTTGACATTGAGGCCAAGGACGCCTTTGAGCTGTTTGACCAGCTCGAGACCCGCCTGAGCAACCTCGGCTACATCAAGGATACCTGGAAAGACGCCATTTCAACTCGCGAGAAGAACTATCCAACCGGACTCGCTTTTCCTGCAGGTGAAATTGCAATTCCACATACCGATCCCGTCAACCTTGAGAAGCCTTACATTGCAATCGTGAAGCCATCCAGCCCAATCAACTTTGAGCCAATGGGCGGCGACGGCGACATTGTTCCAGCAAAACTCGTCGTTAACCTGGGTATTATGCGTGACGGCGGCCAGGTAGAGATGCTCCAGAGCCTAATGGGTATCTTCATGGACGAGGCAAAGTCTGCCGACGTCTTTGGCCAGGCCACCGCAGAAGGCATGGTCGCTGCGTTCTCCAAGTACCTCTCCGAGTAGCGCGAGCGGTGCGGTCGCAGGTGCGTGACCAGCTGCGCATCCCGCATAGACTGCGCAACTGGTGCGTGACCAGCGGGGGATCCGCGCAACTGGTCACGAAGTCTCTCGCAGCTAGCCGGGAAAGGTCTGCGACTGAACTCGAATACTGAGATTTGCACGTTAATTAGCCCCAAACTTTGGTTTGGGGCTAATTTTTGGCAACTTTGGGCTCAAAAAGGTAAAAAATGCGTTTAGTTGGAGTATTCATTTTGAAAATAAGTTATTTCAACTCAATTAGTAAAAGAAATAGTTAAAACTTTTTCGATTATCCTGGACAAACATAAAGATAAAAAGTTGAACTAAATTTCTTCATTTCCAACTAAACGCATTTTTTACCGCCTGAAGTCTCAAAAACGGCAATTTTCCGAGTCCTGTAAAAATTTTGCTTATAAAACGTGTGAAATATGCAATTTCATGCATAACGGCGCAAATCCGTGCCTACAAACAGTATTCCTTTGGTGTCGGCGTCAGACTATGCCAAGCAAATACACTGAACTACGCGGTTAGGCTGTATATCCGCGAGTCCGCGGCGGCAAAAGTGCTGTTCAGTATTAGGCGTTCTGATGCAGGAAACCATCGTGTCGATAAAACCACACGTCCATCATTCAGATAAATCTCCACGGTAGAGCCGTCAACAATAACACGTAGGTCAGAAAGCTCCTTTATCCTAATATAGCGTTGAGTTCTGCCTGCAGCGGTGTCCTCGTCAATGAATTTCAGGGCAAAAATGCCCTTGGAGTAAGAAAACATAAGCGCGTCGTTGAGAGTAAGAGTTCCGTCTTTGGATGTGCCCGTAATCTCAATATCTGCAGATAGTTGATTTATTTTGACGACGGCGTCGGTGACAAATTCCACACATTTGCGTCGCTTAGTATCAAGCTCTTTAACTGGATGTTGCAGGATAACACCATCACCAGACAGCGAAAGTTCTCGGGGCAGAGTAAGGTTGTGGCAGAATCCAATGCCCTCAGGATAACTATGGGAAGTTGGATCGATGATGCCTATCCATCCAATCAAAATGGTTCGGCCAGAATCGTCGACGAACGTTTGAGGTGCGTAGAAGTCAAAACCATGATCCCAGAGCACAAAGCTATCGGTGGAAACAGTTTCAACATTGATGAGCTATTGGCGCTCTGAAAGCGGAAAATAGCCCGACTGCCAGATGTTCTGCCACTTGTCGAGAGACTCGCTTGAAGCACTTTCTTGGAAGTTAGCAGAATCGTTTAAGCGCGACCCCTTGGACGCATCGGCGCTTGGCTCTGTACCAGCGCCTTCTCTTAGCCCCTGCGACACACAGACAGAAACTCCTGGCCATCTAGCTGCACCAAAAAGAGCATTCCTACATGTAGCCAAACGCCTCGCGATGACCCAGGGCGTTAGTCCCGCGTACAACCGAATGAAGCGTCCATGATTCGCCGCAATCAATTGAGTTGTAAACCAAAACGGCACCCGAATCACAGCGCTCATCTGCGGGTTTTGTGCAACCAGCTGCAGCATCCCTCTCGCGAGCACCTAACAGCATGCGAAGAGCCCCATCTTGCTCCCAAACCTTTGGGTCACGCACATGGTTTGTACAGGTACCAGGGTAGTCATTCAACTTCAAAACAACGCACTTTGGCGAAAAGGTTAGTCCATCTTCAGAGGTCACCATGACCTCGTAGGCCTCTCGACCGACGTCAATGCCGTCGGCTTCTGGGTGTTCACAGCATGTCCCCAAAAGCGAAGTTCGTTGGCAGGCCACTCTGGAGTATACCGGTAGAACGCATGGTAGACGGATCTAAATTGACATAGTCCGTTGGGGTCGTTCATCCAACCCTGAGGTGGGAAGAGATGAAATTGTGGCGTCCAAAAGTCGTTTGTCATAGCGCTCCGTCTTTCGCATTTCTTGCAATTATTATGGCATGCGCGCGCAAAGTTTGCGCAGGTAGGTTTAATTCGTTTTGAGTTGCGGTACAGTAAATGCATACAACATCCAAGGCCGACCGCACCCGCGCGACTCGCTCCGCTTGCGCCACCCGCGATGCCCGCACCGCCCGCAGCGCCGACCTTACCCGAACAAGAAAGGACACCTATGTCTGAAACCGCAACTAACCAGCTCCCCGATGTCGCCGAGCGTTTCATGCGCTACGTGCAGGTTGACTCCCAGTCCAACCCCGACAACGACACCGTCACGCCATCCACACCCGCTCAGCACGAGATGGCTCGCTACCTGGGCAAAGAGCTCAAGGCGCTGGGCTGCACCGATGTCACCGTCGACGAGCACGCCTACGTCACCGGTACCTTCGCCGCATCCAAGGGCGCCGAGTCCGCTCTCGCGCTGATGCTTTGCTCGCACCTGGATTCCGTCATCGACGCGCCTGCCTCGGGCATCAAGCCGCACGTCGTCCACTACGAGGGCGGTGACCTGGTGGCTGGCGTCGTTAACGGCAAGACCATCGCTACCACCCAGGAGCAGGTCCCTGACCTCAAGGATTTTGTGGGCATGGACATCATTTGCTCCGACGGCTCCACGCTGCTTTCCGCTGACGATAAGGCCGGTGTGGCTGAGATCTGTGCGCTGCTCAAGCGCCTGGGCGATAACCCCGAGCTTGCGCATCCTACGCTCAAGATTGCGTTTGTCCCTGACGAGGAAATCGGTCACGGCGCAAGCCTGCTTGACCTGGACAAACTTGGCGCAGCTTACGGATACACCGTCGATGGCGAGGCCCTGGGCGAGTTCAACTACGAGTGCTTCAACGCCGCCCACGCCGACGTCTACTTCAAGGGCGTCATGGTTCATCCCGGCAGCGCCAAGGACGTCATGATCAACGCAATTACCGTGGCTTCCGAGTTCCAGCAGATGGTTCCCGCTTTCGAGCGTCCTGAGCACACCGAGGGCTACGAGGGCTTCTACCACCCAATCGCCATCGAGGGTTCTGCGTCCGAGGTCAAGCTCAGCTACATCGTCCGCGACCACGACGCTCAGATTTTTGCCAACCGCCAGCAGGTCCTGCAGGATATCGCCGCGTTCTTGAACAAGCGCTATGGCGAGAATACCGTCCGTGTTGAGATTCACCAGGAGTATCGCAATATGGCCGAGAAGTTCGACGGTTACGAGTTCCTGATTGATTATGCGCTTGAGGCAAATCGTGAGGTTGGTATTGAGCCTAAGCCAGTTGCCGCTCGTGGCGGTACCGATGGTGCCCAACTCACCTTCCGCGGACTGCCATGCCCCAACATTGCTACCGGCGGATATAACGCCCACTCCGTGCGTGAGTTTGTCCCCGTGTCAAGCCTTGAAGTCACTGTTGATCTTCTGGAGAAACTCGTCGCTAAGTTTGCTGCTCGCAGCTAGCGTTCGCGCTGATCGCGCCCGTACTGCGCGCCGCCGCTCCTGCGCTGACGCATCGCGCGCGACCGTTTGACGTGCAGATTTGCCATTCATAGCTAGATTTCTACCGTCTACGCTCCCGTTCACCCTTGTCAATAAATGGTGCGCGGGAGCGTAGCATAATTATGAGGCGTCTTCGTTCTTTTTTTCGAACGTACGAAAGGGGGTCGCAATGTTAGCAGTATTTTTTGGGATTATTGCCGTTGCGGCACCCGTTACGGCTGCGTTCCTGGAACACTCGGGCAACGTTGGCATTTCAGAGCGCCGTCACAGTCACCACGATACCTACGTGACTCCCGCCGCACTCACACGTTCGCTCATTATTGATATGGCCTTTGTCAGCGCAATTGCAGTTATCCTTGGATGGCTTTGCTACGTTAACGTTTTTACGCCAAACCCAGATATTGTTATGGCGTTTTTTGCGTCCTTCTCGGTTGTTATGTTTATGGCGTGGTACATCTTGAGCCGTTATAAGGTCTCGCTTTTTGATGACGAGATGGTTGTAGTACCCTTTGTAGGCTCTGAAATTTCGATCAACTACCAGGACATTAAGCGCATGGAATGGGTTGGCGGCCGACGAGGTTCTGGATTTAGAGATCTTCTAATTTTGACTTCGAATGCGTCAAAGGTGCGTCTCTCGGGTATGATTGGATTAGACCAAGTACTGCTCAAGATTGATCGTTTTGACGTTTTGGCGCACAGTTCAACTAGATAGAAGTACAAAGATGCAGCTTGGACTGTATCAGCTCTGAGGCGCGTCGCTTGCGTCAACGTAAAGCTTCGGCGTACGATACGTCCACACTGACCAGCGCAGCGTACAGCAACGGGGGACGTTTGTGATTAAGCTTGTTTTATCTGATATGGACAATACGCTGGTACCCTTTGGGAACAGACGCGTATCGGACTTTACGCGCAAGGCAATCCATACGCTCCTTGAAGAAACAGACATCGCTTTTGGCCCTTGTACCGGCCGAGATTACGTTGAGTTGATGCGTCTTTTTAGCTTGGACGAGGCGTGCATGCAAACTGGCGTCATGTCTACAGGCAAGCGTGTGTTGTACAAAGGCAAGACTATCTCGCTCTCCATCTTTGACCACAAAACGTTGCAGGGTGTCGCAGATGCTCTTGCTGACGAGAAGAACATGTTCTTGGTCTGCTATCCAGAGAAGACAAACCTCTTTAACCCGGCATATGTTGTCGGTCCGCTGGACAAAGACATTCTTGCCGATTACGAGCGTAAGCTGGTGTTTGTCTCGGGCATTGTTGATCAAGTTCCAGACGACGTCGATTTTGTCGCCGCAACAATTGCGTGCCCAGGCACGGAGGAGGACATGGAGCGTTGTCGCCAAAAAGTGGCCGAAGCCTGCCCAGGCGTGTACACCATGTCGGTGGTTCCTCAGTGGTTTGACGTGCTGCCCAAGGGCGTGTCCAAGCTGACTGGTTTTGAGACGCTCCTGGAAAGAACTGGTATTTCTCCAGAAGAAGTGCTTGTTTTTGGAGACGGCGAGAATGACGTTGAGATTTTAAGTAAAGTTCCGCATTCGGTGGCGGTGGCAAACGCAATTCCAGAGGTCAAGCAGGTAGCAAAGCACCATGTTGGTGCATCTACAGATGACGGCGTTGCACACGCCCTGCTAGAGCTGGTGCGCGCGACAAAAGCAGGGGAGACTCCCCGTTTTATGATGGAGAACTAGCATGATTAAACTCATTGCATCGGACATGGACGGTACACTGCTGGACCAGAATTCCGAGGTTCCGCCAGAGACATTTGAACTCATCGAAGATCTGTACAAACGCGGCGTTCACTTTGTGGCAAGCTCTGGTCGTCGCTACGATACGCTGCGCTGGTTGTTTGAGCCGGTTGCAGACAAGATTGACTACGTTGCCTCCTTGGGCACGCAGGTTTATGTAGAGAACGAGGTCATTGACCGCGAGGTTTTCTCGTCAGCTTCTATTCGCAAGTTGTTTGAGCTGACATCCGAGTTTGACTGCATTCACCTGGTTGTTTATGACCGCACGCACACATATCTGCTGGATGACCAGAGCTCGTTTGTGCGTGAGCTGGACAAAGATTTGCCAAACGCTGAGCGCGTGTTTGATCCGCCTTCACCTGACGTCAGCATCATCAAGGCTGCTATTTGCTGCGATTCTAGGGCTCGCTCCATGGACATGGCTATGATTCTTGAGCGCGAGATGGGCGACAGACTTTCGTTCATGCCTTCTGGAGAGACGTGGATTGACGTGGTTCCTCGTGGCGTCAACAAGGCTACGGGACTTGAGCAGATCCGCAGGTACTATGGCATTTCTCGCAATGAGATTGCCGTTTTTGGCGACTCCATGAACGACTACGCTATGCTGCGTTACGCGGGCACCGCGTACGTTATGGACAATGCTCGCTACGCGCTCAAAACAATTGCCTCCAAGGTTATTGCTCCTAACACCGAGCAGGGTGTCCAGAAAGAAATGCGTCGTATTCTGGAAGAGTTGGCGTAAGAGCCTGGCGTAAAAAGGCTTGGCGTAAGGGCTGCGTAAAAAGACCGCTGCCGAGCGCTAAGCCATCACGCAGCGCGAACGCCGTTTACCAAATAGTTTGACATGACCATTTGGCGATAATTTCATACCGTTAGTCCCGTTCCTTTCTAAGTTTGATGGACTTATTTCGAGAGTCGAAATAAGGTAGTACAGACAGAAATCGAAAGGAGGGAACACGTATGTCGATTGTCAGCACTAAAGACATTGCATATTCCAATAAACGTGCCGTTATTAAAGCATTGTGCGAGAAAAACGCTCTGTCTCGTGTTGAATTGGCGCGTGAATTATCTCTTTCTCCTAGTACCGTTACTACTATTGTTCAAGATTTGCTTCAGTCAAAAATGGTTGAAGAAAGCTCAGAGCGCGTAGTAACCGCTGGTAGATCAAAGACGCTTCTGCGACTTGCTCCAGAGTTTGGTCTCTTGGGACTTGTTAGGGTTTCTCGTCAAAGTCAGGAACTTGTGTTCGTTGACATGGCGCTTAACGAGTACGCTCGCACCACGTTGTCAGAAGAAGCTCCTTCGGGAGAAACTCTACTTGAAGGCGTTAAAGCCGCTCTTACAAGGCTTATTGTTGATGGCGCAATTCTTAAAGGGATTGGAGTTCTGCTTGAGGGCGATGTGCTTGAATCAGAGCTTTCCGTCATGTATTCGACAGGTCATGATTCGGCAACAATTTCCCTGGTACAAGCGTTAGAGAGTGCCTTCAGAGTAGTGGTGAAGCAGTTTGAGCAGAGTGATTTTGCTCTTTCTCAAGTAGAGGGCTCAAACAACATTGAGGATGTTTCTTCATATTTGCATCTTTCATTTGGAACTCGAGTTGTAGCTCAAGTTGTCAGTAATAACACCCCTCTTCCTATGAAAGAAGGATTAAATGCAGACGTTACTCAGCAGCTTGTGAGTGTAGATGGCCTGCAGCTTGATAAGTTAATGAACCTTATCAGCACGGTTCAGAGTCTATTTTCTCTTGATGCTGTGGTTGTGTCTGTGCTCGAAGAAGAGATTTCTACTTCTTTGGTTAAGGAAGATACGCTAAATAAGATGTTGTCTACTCCTGCGTTTTTGGTACAAAAATTTGCTCAGTTTGAAGCATTTCCAAAACTGATCGTAACAAGAATGACTTCAAGAAATTTACTAAGGGATGCTGTTTCTGCCCTAAGGTTTGCTTGTCTTTGTCCAGAAACTGTCCAGCTTTGGAAACGGGTGCTTGTTTCTGGTTGGCATCCAGTAAGTTCTACGTAGTAAATCGGTAAGACTACGCAGGTTACGTACAGGAAGCCAGCAAGGTTTGCGCAAGAAACCAGCAAGGTTTGCGCGGGAAACCAGCAAGGTAGCTGTAGGGAAGTAGTACGCTATGAGCTGCGCTGGAACAAAGGTGTTTCTCGACTTTGTCTGCTCATCAAAGTCGTCAACATGGTGCTCATGCATCAATAGAAGTACGTGTAGGTTGTTTGAAGGAGAGATAGCTGTATTTGCTATCAAACAATGTGTTCCTAAGGAGGAAACATGGTTCAGGGTATTTTGATCCTCTTGGTCTTTGTGGCTGTAGCTGCATTGATGATGACTAAGAAGATCCCAACTCTGCTTGCCCTGCCACTGATGGCCATTTTGATTTGTGTCATCGCGGGCGTTCCAATGTTTGGAAAAGACGGCGACGGAAAAGAAATTGGCTGGCTGACATCAGTATTTGAGGCTGGTACCGTTCGTATGGGCGCCGCAATCATGGCCGTTATTTTTGGTGCATGGTTGGGTCAGCTTATGAACAAGACTGGTGTTACCGAGACAATTATCAAGAAGAGCGCAGAGCTTGGTGGCGATAAGCCCCTGGTAATCACCTTGATTATGTCTATTGCAGTGGCTGTCCTCTTTACTACACTTTCTGGCTTGGGATCCATTATCATGGTTGGCTCAATCGTCCTGCCAATTTTGATTTCTGTTGGTGTTCCTGCAGCTAGCGCAGCATGTATCTTCTTGATGTCCTTTACCACTGGTCTGGCACTCAATATTGCTAACTGGACAACATTCGCGAAGCTCTTCAACCTCGATATTGCTCAGGTTCAGGGCTTTGAGGTGTATCTGGCTGTTGCAACTGGTATTGCAACTTTGATCATGATTGTTGTTGAGTTCAAGCGCAACGGCATTAAGTTTGCCTTCAGCGCTCCAGTTGCTGAGCAGAGCAACTCCAAGCAGCTCACCGGTGTTACCGGTGGTCTTGCAATGCTGACTCCACTGATTCCTATTGTGCTTGTTGCTTTCTTGAAGGTTCCTGTTACCCCAGCATTTACCGTTGGTATTCTATGGTGCCTACTGTTTACCTCTAAGAGCTTTAGCAAGGCAATGAACCTTCTTGCAAAGACCTGCTATGACGGTGTAACCGACGCTGGTCCTGCAATTATCCTGATGGTTGGCATTGGTATCCTTTACCTTGCAGTTACCAACCCAACGGTTAAGGCAGTTCTTAACCCATTCCTGCTTGGTATCATGCCACAGAACCTTATTGCATACATCATCTTCTTTGCGGTCCTCTCGCCACTGGCTCTGTATCGTGGACCTATGAATATGTTTGGACTTGGCTCTGGTATCGCAGCTCTTATCATTGGCCTGAACACCCTGAATCCTCTTGCTGTCATGGGTGCATTCCTGGCTGCAGAGCGCATCCAGGCAGGTGGCGACCCAACCAACACTCAGAACGTTTGGACTGCAAACTTCTGCGAGGTTGACGTCAACACCGTTACTCGTAAGATGCTTCCTTACCTCTGGGCAGTTTCCATCTTTGGTGTAATTCTGTCTGGTGTTCTGTACTTCTAAGTTCTGACCTTGGGGCGAGAAGACCTCTTGTTGTGGTCTTCTCGCCTTGTTTTATCTTTGCAGCTGATTGAGTGCTGTAAATCGAGGAGGAAACGTGAAAGTTCGTATTGGAATCGACGTTGGCGGAACATTTACTGATGCTGTTGCCATCGACAATGATACGTACGAAATTATCGGCACGGTTAAAACACCTACCACGCATACTGCTGAAGCAGGTGTTGCTGCAGGTATTGTGCAGGTGCTTCATGGTGTTATGGAGCAGCACAACATTAAGCCTGAAGATGTTGTCTTTATTGCTCACGGTACTACCCAGGCAACAAATGCCCTGCTTGAGGGTGATGTTGCACAGGTTGGTATCGTAACGCTTGGTAGCGGCCTTCAAGGAGCTAAGAGCAAGAGTGATACCAACGTTGGCGATATTGAACTTGCTGCCGGTAAATTCCTGCGTACCAAAAATGCTTTTGTAGATACCTCTTCTGATGTTAAAGCTGGCATTAAGAGCGCAATTGAGCAGCTTTTCTCGGATGGTTCAACTTCTTATGTTGCTGCTGAGGCATTTAGCGTAGACGATCCAACTAACGAGAATGCTGTTATTGCAGAGTGCTCTGATAGAGAACTTCCTGCTACAGCCACAAATGACATTTCTAAGCTTTACGGCCTGGCTATCCGTACTCGTACAGCAGTTGTTAACGCTTCCATCATGCCAAAGATGCTTGAAGCCGCAAACATGACCGATAAGAGTATTCGCGAGGCTGGTATTGAGTCTCCACTTATGGTTATGCGCTGCGACGGCGGTGTTATGACTGTTGATGAGGTACGCCACCGTCCAATTTTGACTATTCTTTCTGGTCCTGCAGCTGGTGTAGCTGGCGCTTTGATGTACGAGAAACTTACCGATGGCCTATTCTTTGAGGTTGGTGGTACTTCTACCGATATCTCTTGCGTTAAAGACGGTAAGGTTATGGTTAAGTACGCAGAAGTTGGTGGTCACAAGACGTACCTCTCGTCACTGGATGTCAGAACTGTTGGTATTGGTGGCGGTTCTATGGTGCAGATTTCTGATGGCAAGGCTGTTGATGTGGGACCTCGTTCTGCTCACATTGCTAACCTGGATTACGAGGTTTACACGGACGCAGAAAAGATTGTGAACCCACGTCTAGTTGCTGTTCGTCCTATGGATGGAGATCCTGAGTACGCAGCTATTAAGTGTGATGGCGGTCTTCGCGTTTGTTTGACTATGGCTGGCGCTGCAAACCTTGCAGGCTTTGTTCCTGAGGGTGATTACGCACGTGGTTCCGTTGAGGCTGCTCGTGCGGCATGGGCTCCTCTTGCAGCAAATATGGGCATGAGTGTTGAAGAGGCAGCAGCCCAGGTTCTTGCTTTTGCCGCAAAGAAGAACGGTGCTGTAGCAGAACAGCTTATGAAAGACTACGGCATGGATCCTCGCACAACTGTTTATGTTGGCGGTGGCGGTGGTGCCTCAACTGTTGTGCCACACTTGGCAAAGACCATGGGTCACACGTTCCACATTGCTAAAAACGCTCCTGTTATCTCAACTATTGGCGTTGCTCTTGCTATGGTTCGTGACATGGTTGAGCGCAGTGTTACCAACCCAACCGACGATGATATTGTCAGCGTTAGGCGTGAGGCAGAAGCTCGTGCTATCAAGATGGGTGCAGCTCCTGGAACCGTTGAGGTTACTGTTGAGGTGGATACTCAGCGCCACGTTGTCCGCGCAATTGCTGTTGGTGCTACTGAGCTGCGCAGTAAAGACGTTAATGCTACACGCCTGAGCGCAGATGAGCTTAAGAAACTTGTAGTAGAGAACCTTGGCGAGGGTGCAGATAACGTTTCTGAGGTTGCTCATTCTTCCGAGCTCTTTGCCTACACCGCAACCACTACAGAAAAGAAGCTCTTTGGTCTTCTCATCAAGAAACGCACTGCTCTTCGTCTTATTGATTCCGAGGGCGTTATTAGACTTCAGCGTCCTAATGCCGACGTGCTCCAAGAGACCATTAGTTCTTGGCGCAAGGGAGTAACAGCCCTGGTAGAGGACTTGACCGTATACAACGACGGCGGAGCTAATCTGCCAAACGTTTATGTTGTGGTTGGCAAGCGCATCATCGATCTGTCAGGAATGACTTCGCTTGAGCAGATTTTGAGCCTTGCAGCAGTGGAGTTGGGCGGTTATCCGTCCGACGAGCCTGTTATTATCGCTGCTACATTTCGCTTGGGCGATTAAACTCACATGCAAACCACAGATCACACTTTAGCGAGAAAATCGGTGAACCTTGAAGTGGAGTCTAATGTTGGCTCTGCTTCACGGTTTCCGTTTCCAACTCGTGAGCTTGCACTTAAAGAGCTCTCGTGGGATCGCTTTGTTGTTCGGATTCCTGAAGAGGATAAAGAGCACGTGATTGATTTGGCTTGGTCAAAGGGTGAGCGTGCTGCGCATATGGTGTTTGAAGAATCAAACGGTCAAAGTGATTTCTTTAAAATCTGCAAAGATGCAGGCATGACAATTATCAAAAAAGATATTGATTGTGTTTATGGAAACCAGCGCTATTTCAGCGATTATGTTTCTGGTACAAAAGAAATCACGCTCTATGAGCAGTCATGTGAGCTGTGGGCAAAACAAAATCAAATTGGGCTGCATGAAGCTCAAAACCTCATTCTGATGCATGAGTTTTTTCATGTTTTGGAGACAACCCGGCTTGGATTAACAAGCAAAGAGTACACTGTTCCGCTTATTACTATTGGTCCTTTAAAGCTGGGAAAAACAGGCATTCACGCATTATCTGAAATTGCAGCACATGCGTTTACCAATACTTATTACGGATTGCTACATAACGTTTCTGACGCGGGAGGAAACAATGAATCATAAAGAGATTACCTGGAACAACCTACAGATTCCTGTTGTTGGAAGTTTTGATGTAGTCATTATTGGCGGCGGTGTTTCTGGTTCTTCCTGTGGAATTCGCTGCGTTAATGAAGGTCTCTCAACGCTCATTGTAGATAAGTCAAACTTGCTTGGAGGCTCTGCCACACGAGCACTTGTGTGCCCTATGATGCCGTCGTATGTGCGCCATCTGCCAGTTCTTTCTGCCATCGAGCAGCAGCTCTTGGCTTCAGGTGACGCTACGCGTGATAATTACACTACCATGATTTGGTTTGCTCCTGAGCGCTTGGGAGAAGTATATGAGCAGCTTTATGCTGCTAAGGACGGTCAAGTTCTTTACGATACGTCTCTTGTAGCTGTAGTTCTATCTGATTCTGATGGCGAGAAAACCATCACGCACGCTATTCTTGCTTCAACCGAGGGCCTGATCGCAGTAGCCGCCCAAACGTGGATTGATGCATCTGGTGATGCGGTTTTGTCCAGAGCTGCTGGCGTACCAGTTGCAGCTGGTGATAAGGATGGCATTAATCAGGTTTGCAGCCTGCGTTTTACCATGGGTGGTATTGATGTTGAGCGCTATAGGGATTACGTGCTCTCGCTTGATGATCATTTTTCACCATTAGTTGATGGATATTTCTTTGAGTCCGCAATGGTTGCGGGTAAAAATTTTAAGCTGGAGCCAAAGTTCCGCGAGGGAATTGAAGCAGGTATTCTTGAAGAAGAGGACTTGCGTTACTACCAAATCTTCTCGCTTCCCGGAAAACCAGGTTGCATGGCATTAAACTGCCCACATATTGCAAGTATGCGTACAAACACTACGGGAGCTGCACGTTCCAATGCAACGATTGAAGCTCACGCTCGCATTCGCCGGCTCGTTACCTTCCTGCAGCGTATGATGCCTGGATTTGAGCAAAGCTACCTTATGGAGCAGGCTTCACTTTTGGGCGTCCGTGAGAGCTGGCGTGTTGAAGGCCAGGTAATGCTGACTGAAGGGGACTACGTTAACCAAGCTCGATTTGATGATGGTCTTGTTCGCGGTGATTGGTACATTGATGTTCACTCCAATAAGGGTGGGCTCTTCCATAAAAATACGTACAAACAAGGTGACTATTACGAGATTCCATTCCGTTCAATGGTTACCAAACATATCAGCAACTTGGGTGTTATTGGCCGCTGTATCTCTACGACTTTTTTGATGCAGGCAAGCGTTCGCATTATTCCAACAGTGACCGATATGGGAGATGCTATGGGTACAGCATGTGCTCTCGCAAAACGTACGTCAACACCATTGGCCAAATTGGATGGCGTGTCGGTTCGTGCAGAAGTAGAACAAATGAAAGCGTTGAATTTATGATTGCCGTCTGAGAACTACAAAACCTGTGATAAACTTCTACAGTCATGGGCGATTGGCGCAGTGGCTAGCGCAGGTGCTTTACACGCACAAGGCCGGGAGTTCAAATCTCTCATCGCCCACCATAGAATTTCATGCGGCACCTTCGGGTGCCGTTTTTTTCTTATCGACTGCTCTTTTTCTTATAAAATTGTCACCTTTTTGTAAGTTAGTTCGATGGTATCAATTAGGTATGTGGCGCATTATAAAAATGCAGATAAATATAAAGACGATGTTGTTAAAGCCAACAGAGTAAGGGCAACATATTATGAATTTGTTAACAAAAATCGCAGTTGGAAATGTACGCCGTAATCTTAGCGACTTTGGGGTTTATTTTGCTGCATTGGCAACGGGTGCCTGCCTTATGTATTCATATGCAGCATCTGGGGATTATTTGTTTGCCTTGGTGAATGACGAATCGGTCCGTTCACTTTTTGTTGCGGAGGCAAATTACAGCCTAGCATTTGGTATTTTGCCTTTTTTGGTGTTTTTGAATGTTACGTCATACGCAAATAAATTTTTGATTCGTCGACGTCTTCCTGAATTTGCTCTCTATGAGTTTGCGGGTCTTGAAAAGAAAGATGTCATTAGCATATTGCGATATGAAACTATTCTGGTTTCAGGAAGTGCCCTCATTGGTGGAATTGTAGTAGGTATTGCTATTTCGCCGTTTGTAGAAATGATTGTAAGCTGGTCATACGCCCTACCAATGAAATTTGTTGTTGTTGCTTCTCCATTGGGTGCCATTGTGACAACAATAATATTTTTTATAACGATGTTCGTGCTCTCTCGGGGTAGTAAGCGCATTTTAAAGAAGTCTACGTTATTGCAGATGATGTCTGCAAAAAAAGAAAATGATTCATCAAAACCACTTTCAATTTCACGAGCAATCTTTGATGCATGTATAGGTGTTTTGTTGCTGGCAATTGTTTATGTTGTGTGCGCTCAGGCTCCGTTTGCCTTTATTGGTTTTATGATTCCTTTTGGTGCCTGTGCCATTTTTGGATCATTTTTTGTATTCCGTTCAACACTTGTGTTACTTCCACGCATTCTTAAGAAAATTCCAGGTATATGGTATCGAGGGTTAACCGCATTTTCTGTGCGTCAAGCTGAAGGTGTCGCACGCAACGCTTCTAAAGCTATGACGTGTTCAGCAGCCCTATCTTCTGTAGGTATGTGCATGTTTGTCTTTGCCGTTGTTCTTCGCACCCAAATTTTTGAGGTAATTTCTTCACAGGATATGAGTGCTTCGGATGTTTCTGGACCTTTTGGCGTTATTGTATTCACCTGCTCTTTTTATGCGGTTGTGTTACTTGTATTTTCTTCCGTCATTTTGGCAGTTCAACAGCTTTCGCTTGCTGCAGACAATAAAGAGAGGTATTACAAGCTGTATGAATTAGGGGCTTCTCGAGAAATACTTTCAAAAAGTTTGCTTACTGGCGTACTGTGTAATTTTTTGCTCCCGGGTATTTTTACCGTGATTCATGCAATTTTTGGACTTAATGTTATTCGTTTTATGAGCGTAGAAATGTTCCAAACTGCCATCGAGCCAAGCATTTGGCCTGTTGCATTACTTACACTTTTTGGTTTTGTAGTGTATTTCTTTATTACGTATATCGGAGCAAAAAAGAACGCATTATCAATGCATATTTAGTCATTACGTTAAAGGCAGTGGCAACAAATAGCAATAAATAGCAACAAAGTAATACCAATAAGAGCAACAATAAAGTGTTTCAGAGGGCGGTGTACAGACAGGTATACTAGAGTCGTTTCAAAAAGAATTAACTGCTTTTCTGTGCAGATGTGAAAAGGAACGCTATGAAATCTGACTCTACGCTGCAATCTAACGCTTCTTTGCAAGTTTTACGTTCGTATAACCGTGCGTGGGACCAGATACGACCAGTTACGTTAGAGCGAAATCTTATGAAGAATGCTGACGGATCTTGTTTGGTTAGCTTTGGTGATACTCGTGTGCTTTGTGCAGCTACTATTGAAGAGGGAGTTCCCGCCTGGCGCCGTGCTTCTCGCGCTGGTTGGGTGACTGCGGAATATGCAATGCTACCAGCATCAACAAATCAGCGTACTAAGCGAGAGCGCGCCAACCGTAAAGGTCGCTCTATGGAGATCGAGCGTCTTATCGGGCGCTCTTTGCGTTCTGTTGTGGACCTGAATCGTCTTGGCGAGCATACCATTACGCTTGATTGCGATGTTCTCCAAGCGGACGGCGGCACTCGAACTGCCAGCATAACCGGCGCATGGGTGGCGCTCCACGATGCGCTTTTCTCGCTTGTCGAGACGGACGTCTTGCCCAGACTTCCCCTTACAGGTCAAGTTGCGGCAATTTCGATGGGCGTGGTTGATGAACAGGTGTTGCTTGACCTGGACTATCCTGAAGACTCACATGCAGATATTGATATGAATCTTGTAGGCACCGAGTCTGGTCAGATTATTGAGGTTCAAGGTACGGGCGAAGGTGGACCGTTTGATCGCGAGAAGCTCAATCAACTTTTAGATGTTGGTCAGGTAGGAATCGCGCATCTTGTTGAACTGCAAAACCAAGTTACTGGATTTAGGGAGTAAGCATGGGCCAGAATAACGCTACTAATCAGAATACTAAGGCTGTATTTGATCCCGATAAGACCGTAGTTGTGGCAACGGGAAACACTCATAAGTTAGTTGAGATTGAGGCAATTCTTTCTAAAGTTATGCCTGGTATAAGTTTTGTTGCCCTTGGTCAACTGGGTGATTTTCCTGATCCAGAAGAAAACGGAAAGACTTTTCGTGATAACGCGTTAATTAAAGCAATGGTTGCACTTGATGAGGTAGATTGTGTAGCGGCGATTGCTGATGACTCTGGTCTTTGCGTAGATGCCCTTGATGGCGCTCCTGGAATTTATTCTGCCCGCTATGCAGGAGAGCATGGTAATGACGCCGCTAACAATAAGAAACTGCTGGCTGAGCTTGCAGATGTTACAGACGCTGATCGTACTGCACGCTTTCACTCAACTGTTGCTCTCGTATATCGTGACGGTCGCGTGCTTGTAGGTGAGGGAGACTGTGAAGGTGTTATTGGTCACGAGCCAAAGGGCTGCAATGGTTTTGGCTATGACCCACTGTTCTGGCCGCATGATGCACCAGGTAAAGCTATGGCAGAACTGTCTCCCAATCAGAAAAATGCTATTTCTCACCGTTTCCATGCATTGCAAAATCTCTCAGAGCAAATTCTTCATTAAGTCGATGAGCGGTAGTTCAATCAGCTGTTTCACATGATAAACTGAGTGTCATTGAGAATTACGATACCAAAATTAAGGTATTGAAAATAAAAGCATTGAGTGCTGTTTTGCAATGTTTGTGACAATGCAAAACACTTCATTTATGGAGGTAAGCATGAGGATTGTTCGTACACGTGATTACGAGGACATGAGCAGAAAGGCGGCAAATGTTATTTTCGCTCAGATTATTCTAAAACCAAATTGCATTCTTGGTCTGGCAACTGGTTCTACACCAATTGGAACTTATACGCAGCTTGCCGAGTGGAATAAGAAGGGCGATTTGGATTTCTCGCAAGTTTCTACGTACAACCTCGACGAGTATCGTGGACTTTCTCATGAAGATCCTCAAAGCTATCATTATTTTATGCGTAAGAATCTTTTTGACTTGGTAAATATTGATATTAAGAATACCCATGTGCCTGACGGATCAAATCCTAATGTTGCAGAAGCTTGCGCTGAGTACGATGCTCTTGTTGCTGCAGCAGGATATCCTGATCTTCAGCTTCTTGGTATTGGTCACAATGGTCATATTGGCTTCAATGAACCTGATGATCATTTCTCTAAGGGTACGCATTGCGTTGATCTTACTGAGAGCACTATTCAGGCAAATAGTCGCTTGTTTGACCGCATGGAGGATGTCCCTCGACAGGCGTATACCATGGGAGTACAGACCATTATGTCTGCTCGTAGCATTTTGGTTGTTGCAAATGGTAAGGATAAGGCTCAGGCCGTCTATGATATGTGTTACGGTCCTATTACACCTCAGTGTCCTGCATCCATCTTGCAGCTCCATACCAACTGTACTGTTATTGTTGACGAGGCAGCACTCTCACTCTGTCCTGCTGAGTAGGTATGCTTTTCTAAAAGGAAATCGCGAATAAAGTTTTGTGGCGAGAAACCCACGGTAATGACAACATGCCCGTGTTCTTCTCATGTCATTTTTCGTACAGCTTGAGATTTTGTTCGCTAGCACGTATAGTGGAAACTTAGCTATTGTGACTATTGTTTGTTGATTGGGACAAAATTTCTATGAGGCTCCCCGTGTGTTGAGTCCAGGAAGTTCCAATTGACTTGGAGGATAGATGGAAAACGAGATTCCGCCAGTTAATCGTGTTGATGAGATTCATCAGAAGCTTCTTGAGCTTCAGGGTCAAAAAATTAAGGTTAAAGCTAATATGGGACGTTCTCGCATTATTGAACGGACCGGCGTTCTGGTGAATGCTCATCCATCTTTATTTATTGTAGAAGTTGGCGAGCGTCGCGGTCGTACTGCACGTCAGTCTTATCAGTACGTTGATGTTTTGACCGGTACGGTTGAACTTTTTGACGTTGAAACTGGCGAGCGTCTGTTTGATTTTGAGTTTGAAGAGTAATTAGTAGCACTATCTAGTGAATAGTACTCTTATGACTGCTTCTACGTCTTATAGTGGACGTCAATCCGCACAAGTTCCTTGCAAGATTAATCTTCATCTGGGTATTCATACTCAGAAAAATCAGCGAGGCTATCATAAAGTTGATTCACTTATGGTTCCTGTGGCCATCTACGACACCGTTACGGTTAACGATGCACCGGAGCTTACGGTAACGCATGATCCTACACTTTGCGTTATACCTGAACGTACAACCACGTGGAAAGCCGCGGTACTTTTATCGTACAAGCTGGGAATTTCTCCTGATGTCTCTATTGACGTGCATGTACACATTCCTGAGAAAGCCGGTTTAGGTGGATCGTCTGCGGATGCGGCTGCAACGTTGTGCTTACTTGCTGAGCGTTGGGGAGTTGATCCGTTAGATCCGCTGGTAGTTGATGTGGCAAAGTCTATTGGAGCCGATGTACCATTTTTCTTGGATCCGCGTCCTTCTCTTATGCTTGGTGCTGGCGATACGCTGGAAGAGGCTTATACACCTACATGCGATGCACCGCTCGTCATTGTATTACCTGCAGAAAAGGGTATTTTGACACAGGCCGCCTATGATCAGTTTGATGTTGCTCCAGAACCACCAGCATCATATGAGGCACTCGCTTCATTGTTTACTTCTGGCGAAAAAACCGTCCAGCAGGTAGCTGATTTACTATTTAATAATCTGGCGCCAGCAGCAAAAGTACTTGAACCGCATGTTGCTGAGGTTGAAGCTTGGCTTAAACAGCAGTCAGGTGTTCTTGGGGCTCAAGTCTCGGGTTCTGGCAGTAGTTCGTTTGCACTTTGCGAGTCTCAGGATGCAGCGGACGCTATTGCTGACGCTGCTAAAGCAATGGGATGGCGTAACTATTCCACTCAGTGTCAGTTGTAGTTGCATAGTATTCACGCAACACATTGACTACCTATTTCTCGCATTGTCGTGCGATTTCTGCTAAAGTGACGTTTGCGTTATCGTGTGGCAAGCATGTTTGAAGCGCATATTTTGCGTGCATCGTGGCGCGTATATTGCTGTTGTTTTAAGTGCAACAGGTAAACGATTCGGGTTGTGGCTCAGCTTGGTAGAGCGCTCGGTTCGGGACCGAGAGGTCGCTGGTTCAAATCCAGTCAACCCGACCATTTTTTCTTTCTTCATCAAACTGTATAGCTTTTAATATTTGATGCGTTTCAATGCTTGAGTCTGAAAAGTTCGTCATGTCTGAGTAAAACAATTCCAACATGGTAAAAAACAGGCAAATTATTCAGACTTAAGCACTCTTTAGGCATGTTTTTTGCATTTATTCGTAGTTAATTTTCCCTCATAAACAAAACACGCCATATAACTTTTTACCGACACACTTGAAAGTTTCCTTGCATTTTTGTTTTATAAAGATTATAAACATCTATAACGTTACGCACTAATTATGCACAGAACCCTTAGAAAAGGCAATCAAGCTCGATTTTGGCAAAGGGAGCGTTAAATGAAGATTCAAGACGAGGTAAAGCAAGCAGTCGCTAAGGCAATTTCAGAGCATGATTTTAAGCACGTTGAATGGATTGCCGCTGGTGGTTCTTATGGTGGATTTTATCCAGCAGACTACTTTATGACGCACGAGGCAACAGTGCTATCTTCTCGTATGCATACCAGCAATGAGTTTGTATTTGCTCCACCAGCTACGCTTGGAGAGTCAACAATTTGTATTGTCTGCTCGATGAGAGGAACCAAAGAAACTTGTGAAGCTGCGTGTGTTGCAAAAGATCACGGTGCTTATGTAATTGCAGTTTATGTTGAGGAATCGCTATTAACCGAGGTATGTGATCAGAAAATTAAATACGAGTCTATCGCTCTCGATGAAAGTAAAACTGAGAGAGTAAATTCAAGCGTCGGCCTCTTGATTGCTGCAAACTTAGTAAATCAAACCGAAGGCTATGCTCGTATGAATGAGATGGAAATGGCTTTTGACCAGGTTGATTCTCTTTATAGAGAGGCAGTTGTTCGCACAACTCCAATTGCACAGACTTGGGCTCAATCAGTGAAAGATGCTCCAACTATTTATGTTATGGGTTCCGGACCTGCCTATGGATCGGCCTATATATTTTCCATCTGCAATATTGAAGAGATGCTTCAAAAAAGTTCGCCAACAATTAATTCATGTGAGTTCTTCCATGGTCCTTTTGAAGTACTTGTAAATGAAGATCCTATTTTCCAGCTTGTTTCTTATGGACGTTGTAAGCCAGCTGATATGCGTGCAGTTAATTTTCTTTCAACGTATGCTGCCGAGAAAACCTTTGTGCTAGATGCCGTAGATTTGGGCATTACTGAGCTGCCTGAAGAAGTAGCAGAGTACTTTAATCATGTTCTTTTCTCGCCAATATTAAACAATGTCTTTATGAGGGAACTTTCAAAAGCAACTGGCAAAGATTATATGACTCGCACGTATATGTGGAAGGTCCCTTACTAGGCGGTTGCATGCGGATCTGCGCACGCGGATTTGCGCGTGTGTAGGTCTGCACGCTCAGACCTACGCGCAGACTGTGTTGAGTACCGTTTACCGTTCAGTAAGTACCGTTCACCTGAATTTATATAAGACGTATATAATGTCTTATATGTATTGTATACTCAGTTTTGCAATTTACTGTTTGACACAATTGTTTTGGAAGAAAGGAGTGTCTATGAATCAAGTTATCCTTGCGTCGCATGGAAATCTATCAGTTGGTGCTTTAGACACTGTCCACATGATTGTGGGAGAAATTCCTAATGTGCACGCACTTACATTGCAAAGGGAGGATAAGGAATCAATTTCCAGCAAAATTGTCGAGCTTATCAAAACTTTTGATAAGAACGATCATGTCTATGTTCTTACCGACATGTTAGGCAGCAGTGTCAACAATTCAGCTGTTGAATTGTTGCAGCAGCAGGAAAATATTGTTGTTATTGCAGGAATGAACATGCCCCTTATTTTGTCTCTTGCGCTTGAGGGAGAAGATCTTACGCTCGAGCAGGTTCACCAGCTAATTTTGGAAAGCCGTAAGGGAATTGTTGATTGTGGTCACCCTGAGCTTGAGGAAGCTGTCATTGCAGCTACTCAACAGCAGCCTGTTCAGGGTAAGGGTGGAAAGAGCAAAGTTGTTCTTGCCCGCTTGGATTACAGGCTTCTTCATGGACAGGTTGTATTCTCTTGGATTAATACTGTAGGCGCAAACCGCATCATCATTGTGGATAACGATGCAGCAACAAATGATATTAAAAAGAATGCTCTTAAGCTGGCTAAGCCCACCGGCGTTTATCTCAATATCTTCACTGTTGAAAAAGCTCTTTCAAAGATGGCAAAGCTGGACACACTTGGTGATTCAGTAATGTTTGTATTTGGCAACACAAAAGAGCTCTTGGAGTTCTCAAAGCAGCATCAATTTGATGAGGTCAACTATGGTGCAACCGCCAATGTAGATGGTGCGGAGCAAATTGGTGGATCTGGAAGTTCCGTATTCCTTACCGAAGAAGGTAAGAAAGATACTCAGAAACTTTTGGAGCTTGGAACCAAAGTATACGTTCAACAGACACCTACCCATCAGCGTGTCAATTTAAATTCACTATAAAAGAGGGGAGAAGAAATGAGTACATTTGTTAGTGCGCTTCTTGTCGGTCTCGTTGGCATTTTCTGCATGCTTGACTCTCGTTTGCTTGGACGACTCAACTTTGAGCAACCACTTATTGGCGCAACACTCGTTGGTCTTGTTCTGGGAGATATTCCTACAGGTCTTGCTGTTGGAGCTGCAACCGAGCTCGTAAGCATGGGCCTGGTATCAGTAGGCGCAGCCGTACCGCCTGATATGGTTCTTGGCAGTATTGTTGCTTCTGCATTTGCTTGCCTTACAGGAGCAGGTGTTGAGACTGCAATGACTATTGCAATTCCAATTGCAGTACTCGGACAGCTTTTTGGTATTGTTTTCCGTTCGATTATTGCTGCGCTTACTCACGTATCTGACCAGGCAATTGAAGAGGGTAAATTCAAGAAAGCAACCAATATGCACATTGTGGTTGGCACTACCTTGTACTCTCTTATGTATTTCATTCCTATCTTCTCTGCAGTATTCCTTGGTACAGATGCAGTTAAGGCAGTGGTTGAGCTAATTCCTGCATGGCTGAGCACTGGTTTAAATGTTTCTGCTCAGATTTTGACTGCATTTGGTTTGGCACTGCTGATTTCAATGATGCTTTCTAAGGGCATGGAGGGCTTCTTGTTCCTTGGTTTCTTGCTTTCTGCATATTTGCACCTCTCTGTAACAGCAGTTTCACTCTTTGCAGTGGTGCTCGCAGTTATTCTTTCTGGCATTAAATTTGGTCGTGGTGGAGCAGGAGCTGGAACTTTGCAATCAGCTCATGTAAGCGCCACGCATGATCCGCTCGAGGATGACGAGTAGGGAGGAAGTTATCATGGCTGAAAATAAGGTTTCTTTAAATAAAAAGCTTTCACAGTTCTTCTGGCGTTCTTGGGCAATTCAGGATTCGTGGAATTACGAACGTCAAATGAACATGGGATTTATGTATGGCATTGCTCCAACTATTGATCGATGCTATCCAGATCCAAATGATCCAAAGCAGATAGAGCGCAAAAAAGAGGCTTATAAGCGTCACATGGCATTCTACAACTGCACGCCACAGACAAGCGCTTTTGTCTTGGGACTTGCTGCATCAATGGAAGAGGCATACGCAGAAGATCCTGATAGCGTTAATCCAGACTCCATTAATGCAATGAAGACTTCCCTTATGGGTCCTCTTTCTGGTATTGGTGACTCGTTCTTCCAGGGAACCATTCGTGTTATTGCCTTTGGACTTGGCGTTGCTCTTGCTCAGCAAGGCTCAATCATGGGACCAATTCTGGCAATGCTCATTTCCATTGTTCCTTCTGTTCTGGTTACCTGGTTTGCTGCAAAGCTTGGTTATCAGGGTGGCCAGCAGTTCCTGCATAAGCTGCAGGATGGCGTCACCATGGAGCGACTGATGTACGTTTGCGGAATTGTTGGTCTTATGGCTGTTGGCAGCATGGTTGCATCTCTTATTGGACTGACAACACCTCTGGTCTTTGCGGATGGAACTCTTGTCCTTCAGAACGTTTTGGATAGCATTCTTCCACAGACAATTCCGCTGCTTCTAACTGCAGGAATGTTCTACATGGTTAAGAAGGGCGTCAACACAGGTTGGTTGCTTGCTATTGCAATCTTTGGTGGAATTGCACTTTCCGCACTGGGTATTCTCGCTTAATAAATCATAACGGCATTAATAAACGACATTTATAAACGGCGTAATCCATTTGAAGAGGAGAAAAAAATGTACGAGATCGATCTGAATCAACCTAAGAGCATTATCTCTAAGATTGTTGAGAACCACACTATTACTCATGTTGCTTTTGTCGGTTGCGGTGCATCTATGTCTGAGCTGTATCCAGCTAAGTATTTTCTAGCAAACAACACCAACAAGCTTAACGTTCAGCTCTTTACCGCTAACGAGTTCAACTACGATACTCCTGCATGGCTTGGTGAGCACACTCTAGTTATTACTTGCTCTCTTGGTGGAGGTACTCCAGAGACTATTGCAGCCAATACTACTGCCAAGAAGGCTGGTGCTCCTGTAGTTGCTGTTACACACGTTGCAGATTCTGCACTTACCAAGGAAGCTGACTACGTAATTGTTCACGGTTTTGAGAAGAACTATGCAGCAAAGATCGAGAAGATGGGCTATGTCCTAGCACTTGCAGCAGAGATTCTTCAGCAGACAGAGGGCACTGAACTTTATCAGGATGTCATTGATGGTCTCAACACCATTTATGAGCTAGCAGAGAAGTCTGCTCAGAGTGCTGGAGCAGAGGCTCAGAAGTTCGCAGACGCTTACAAGGATGATCAGCTTATCTATCTGATGGGCTCTGGCGCATCTGCAAAGGTTGCGTACTCAACCTCTATGTTCCTCTTCTCTGAGATGCAGTGGATTGACTCCGCAGCTTATAACACAGGTGAGTATTTCCACGGACCATTTGAGCTCACTGAGGATGGAAAGCCTTATCTTCTCTTTATGTCTGAGGGCGCAACAAGGCCAATGGACGCTCGCGCGCTAACCTTTATGCAGCGCTTCAACTCCAAGGTAACCGTCATTGATTCAAAGGATTACGGTCTTGCTGGAGTTGTTTCCTCCAAGGTACTTGGTTATTTCAACCCATTCATTCATACCGCAGTCATGCGTGTTTATGCTGAGAAGATTGCTGAGGCTCGTAAGCATCCTCTGACTATGCGTCGCTATATGTGGAAGATTGAGTACTAAGCTGATTCTATAAATCAAGCTCAAGAAAGGACAGGTTCTGCCTGTCCTTTCTTCATATTCGGGAGAGTTGTCCTCTTACTGTGAAGTAAACCTTCGACAAGATGTTTATGCGCAAGATATTTATATTCAGGATGTATTATTGTTATAAAGGTTTCAAATTATTGAGATGTCTATAATGTCTTAGGAGTAGTTTTGAGTACAACAAACGTACAACCTTTATATCAGCAGATATACGATGATATTAAGAGTGATATTGAGTCTGGTGTATATCAGGTTGACGATAAAATTCCTTCTGAAACTGAATTAAGTGAGAAATACAACGTAAGTCGCATTACGGTCCGTCGTGCCATTGAAGATCTTTGTGCTGACAGTCTGCTTACAAAAAAGCAGGGAAGGGGCACGTTTGTAGGTTCAAAGCAGCTTAAGCGTAGACTTGAACAATCTTTAGAGTCTCGTAGTTTTACCGAGATGTGTGCCGCTTGCGGAGCTGTTCCAAGAGCCGAGGTAGTAGACAGGCAAATAATTCCCGCACGTCTAAATGAAATAAAGTTTTTCGGTCTTTTTGAAGGTGCTTTAATTCTTTATATCCGCAGGATTCGCTATGCAGATGATCTTCCTATTGTTGACGAGCGTGTTATTTTACCCTACGAGTGGGCTTCAAATCTTTACACGCATCCTCTTGAAAACGTCTCAATGTTTAAGGCTGTTGCTGAAATTCTGGGAAGAAAGCCAATTAAGAGCTCTTCTTGGACAATTAATGCAGTAAGAGCAACAACAGAGCAGTCAAGCCGTCTTGACATCTCCGTTGGAGCTCCGCTTATTTCAAGTGAGTCCTACTTTGTGGATAAGCAAAATAAGCCTGTTTACATTGGCAAAGACTTCTTTGTTGGAGGCCGTTACGAGCTGAGTTTGTAAGAGTAAACTCTGCAAGCTCCGATGCGACATTCGCGCACGTCAACGTCGCATAAGCAAAGCCCTTCTCGTCATCTGACGAGAAGGGCTTTTTACATGCAGACGTCTGATCCAAAACCGATGCAATTATGTGCGTTGCGCTGGCACGTTGCTGCGTTCATGCGGGTTTTTAAGATTTTTGGAGCTCGATTAATCCAAAAGTGAACTAATTATGTGTCGAGAAGAACGATTTTGATCCAAAACCCACTTAATTATGTGCCTTTCGGCACATAATTACCACGCTTTTGGATCAGGTGGACACATAAATACCCGGGTTTTGGATCAATCGACCCTGAAAAATCTGCGAAGACAGCCAGTAATTGTGCAGTTGAATCGTTTTTGAACCCTTCGACTCTATCATATGAACAATATGATTGTTATGAACGTTTAACCTCAGCAAAACATAAATAATTTTGCATAAAATAAACACAAATGGATTACAATCAGTTAAAAGCACTGAGCTCGTTTCGTCGCGTCGCAGGACCGCGTGCGTTCGAGTTCGTACTGTTGTGTCGCAGGATCACATGGACGTCGCAGTTTGTTGTGTCAGTTTGTTGTATCGCGTTTTGTTGAAAGGGGTTTTGTATGCCTGTTGTTGAGTTTTTTGTAAACGTGTTATCAACACCAGCCATCCTAGTTGGTCTTGTTGCCTTGCTGGGTTTGGCGCTTCAGGGAAAGCCAATTGAGGATCTTATCAGAGGCACTCTCAAGACCATCGTCGGCTTCCTCGTTCTTTCTGCAGGTGCAGGTTTCTTGCAGACCGGTTCCCTCCTGGCCTTTGGTGAAATCTTCAACTTCGCCTTTGACATGCAGGGTGTCGTCCCAAACAACGAGGCTGTCGTCTCGCTGGCACTTGGCGAGTTTGGTCAAGCAACCGCAATCATCATGTGCATCGGCATGGTCCTGAACATTGTCCTCGCACGTTTTTCTCGCTTTAACTACATCTTCCTCACCGGCCACCACACTCTCTACATGGCAGCTATGCTCGCCATCATCCTGCACGTCGGCGGCCTTTCCGGTTGGATGCTCTACATCTCCGGCGCATGCCTACTTGCTTTGATTATGGTTCTGTCTCCTGCATACTGCCAGCCAACCATGCGAAAGGTTACCGGCAGCGATTCCGTTGCACTTGGCCACTTCGGTGGCGCTGGTTACTGGCTTGCCGGCATGGTCGGTAGGCTCTTTGCTTCCGATCGCGAGAGTAGCACCGAGAATATCAAGTTCTCCAAGCGCCTCATCTTCCTGCGCGACAACACCGTTTCCATTGGTCTGACCATGATCATCATGTTTTTGGTCATCACCGGCGTCGCTGTCAGCCGTGGCCTTCTAACCCTGGTACCTGCAGGAACTACCGCTGCAGAGTTTGCTTCTAACCCACAGTATGCTGGGCTTCAGCACCTCGGCGACCTGCTGAATATTGGTACCGAGACCACCACTAACTGGATTGTTTGGGCATTTACACGCGGCCTCTCCTTCGCTGGCGGCGTTTACATCATTCTGTCCGGTGTCCGTCTGATCATTGGCGAGATTGTTCCTGCATTCAAGGGTATTGCTCAGAAGCTTGTCCCTGGTGCAAAGCCTGCAATCGACTGTCCAATCGCATTCACCTATGCTCCAAACGCCGTTATCATCGGCTTCCTGAGTTCCTTCGTCGGCGGCATCCTTGGCTTGCTCATTCTCGGTGTTATTAACGCCCAGGTTGCAGCTATTGCCCTGATCCTCCCAGGCGTTGTTCCTCACTTCTTCTGCGGCGCAACCGCAGGTGTCTTTGGTAACGCAGAGGGCGGCATCAAGGGCTGCATTGCTGGCTCTTTTGTCCACGGCCTGCTCATTACTTTCTTGCCTGCACTGTGCATGCCAGTCTTTACTCTCATGGGCTTCACCTCCGCTACCTTCTCCGACGCTGACTTTTCCATCATGGCGCTGATCTTTGGTAACGTTGCTCTGAACGTCCAGGGTGCAGTTCTCACGGGCATCTGCGTTGTCTGCTTCTGCCTCCCAATTCTCTTCAACCTTGTTGCTCCTAAGAAGGCAGAGGAGAAGAAGGCCGAATAGCATCCGCTCACAGAATTGCAGCTAAACATCGCAGTTGCTGTAGAAAATGCGAGTAGAATCTAGGTATCTAGGTCGGGCTTCGTCCTTGGATGGGGCCCGATTTTTTAACCCACGTAACCCACATATCACACGTGGTGAATTGAAAGGGGCTCTTATGGCTATCCAGAAGATTCTTTGTTGTTGCGGAAGTGGACTTGGCTCCAGCCTTATGGTTGAGATGCAGATCCAGGACGTCCTGAATGAGCTGGGCGTGAGCGGCGTCGAGGTTGAGCACTCAACTGTTTCCGACGTTACTCCTGGTGCAGCTGACCTCTTTATTGTTGCTCGCGACCTTGAGGATTTTATCGCTGGTATTCCAGAGGACGAGAAGATCGTTCTCTCCAATATCCTTGATAAGGATGAAATGAAGGAAAAGCTTACCGAGAAGTTAGGTCTGTAAGCGCTGACTCGCACGCAGCTCCGGCTCGCGCGTGGTGCCGACCTGCTGCGTTTCTCGCACGCAATACGTGAAAGGAAATTACATGGACGTCGACCTTAAACAGGTTGCTCGTGAGGTGCGTAAAAGCATTCTCACGCAGGTCTTTACGGCCAAATCCGGCCATCCCGGTGGCTCGCTTTCTGCAACAGAAATCCTGACATATCTCTACTTCAAGGAGATGCACGTAGACCCCACCAAGCCAAACTGCCCCTGCAGAGATCGCTTTGTGCTCTCAAAGGGACACGTTACTCCTGCGCTTTACGGCGTTTTGGCTGAGCGCGGCTTCTTCCCCAAGGAGGAGCTCAAGACTTTCCGCGCGCTTGACTCACGCCTTCAGGGTCACCCCAACATGAACGATACTCCTGGCGTTGATATGAGCACCGGCTCTCTGGGCCAGGGCGTATCCACCGCCGTTGGTATGGCGCTGGCCGGCAAGAAGTTCAACAAGGACTACCGCGTCTATGCACTGCTGGGCGACGGCGAGATTGAGGAGGGTCAGGTCTGGGAGGCTGCCATGTTTGCCGGCAACCACCAGCTTGATAACCTCACGCTTATTGTTGATAACAACAATCTGCAGCTTGATGGCACACTTGAGCAAATTAATACTCCGCAGCCAATTGGCGAGAAGTTCAAGGCGTTCAAATTCCACGTCATTGAAGTGACGGATGGACACAACTTTGACCAGCTTGCTGCTGCATTTGCTGAGGCTCGTACCATTAAGGGTCAGCCGACCGTTATTGTTGCCCACACCGTAAAGGGCAAGGGCGTCTCCTTCATGGAGAACCAGGTAGGCTGGCACGGCAAGGCTCCTAACCAGGAGCAATACGAGCAGGCTATGAAAGAGATTGAGGGAGAGGTGGCATAACATGACAGACGTACAGAAGATTGCCACCAGAGAGGCATACGGAAAAGCTCTGGTAGAACTTGGTAAAGAGCACGATGACCTTCTGGTCTTTGATGCTGACTTGGCAGAGGCTACTCGCTCCGGCAAGTATGGCGAGGAGTATCCCGAGCGCTTCGTGGACTGCGGAATTGCTGAGGCCAATATGATTGGCATGGCAGCCGGCGTTGCGGCTACGGGCCACAAGGTCTTTGCAACCTCGTTTGCAATGTTCACGTCTGGTCGTGCGTTTGAACAGATCAGAAACTCGGTGGGTTATCCTCACCTAAACGTCAAGATTGGCGCTACCCACGGAGGACTCTCGGTAGGAGAGGACGGCGCTACTCACCAGTGCAATGAGGATATTGCTGTTATGCGTACCATTCCTGGTATGACGGTCATTATTCCATCCGACGCTGTTGAGGCTGAGGCTGCTGTTAAGGCCGCTTACGACCATGACGGTCCTGTTTACATGCGCTTTGGTCGCCTCCCTGTTCCTGTTTTCAACACCAACCCTGACTACCACTTCGAACTTGGTAAGGGCATTGTCCTTAAGGAGGGTACTGACGTTACGCTGGTAGCTTGTGGCCTTATGGTTCCTGTGGCTCTTGAGGTTGCAGAGCAGCTAGCAGCAGAGGGTGTTAACGCCGAGGTTATCAACATTCACACTATCAAGCCTCTGGATACTGAGTTGATTACCGCTTCTGCAGCAAAGACCGGTAAGGTTGTGACTATTGAGGAGCACTCCGTCATTGGTGGTTTGGGTAGTGCCGTTTGCCAGGCTCTTTCCGAGAACACTCCTATTCCCGTTAAGGTCATTGGCGTCCAGGACACCTATGGCGAGTCCGGACCTGCACTTCAGGTTCTTGCCAAGTACGGCTTGGATACCCCAAGCGTTCTCGCTTCCGTCAAGGACTTCTTGAAGTAAGCTCTTCGAGCTCTGGCGTGCTTTAGCACGCATGGAGTACGTCGTCGCACGTTGTCGTCGCACAAACAAAGCCCTTCCCGTCATCTGGCGAGAAGGGCTTTTAAATACAAGTTTATTAATCTGATAGTAAATCAACTGTAGATTAGTATTCCTGAGTATTAATATTAAAAGAAATCGATTTAGTTTATTTTGCTTTGCAGTATTGATTTGGTTTAATTCTTTATCAATTAAGAAGGGTACTAATGGACGCTAATATTGATAATCCAATTGTTCTTTATAATATCGTAACTCCAAATCAGCGATTATTACCTGCTCCATCAAGCTTAAGAACGAATTTAGTTTCTAAGGAAGATACACCTACTGTTCCAGAACGACTTTGTGAACAAATTGAATGGGAGTCACATGTAAATGAGGCAGATAAACTTGACTATATTGTTGCTGTTTCAAGTGGGGTAATTGCTGGAGTAATTGACGTTGTATTTACAGACAAGTTTTCCCTTGAACGTGCAAGTGAATGGGGCACAAAGCAGGTTAATAATTTTGTACTGAAGATTGCTCAAGTCGATGGTTATAAAGGAGATAACTTAAAAGAAGCAATATCTTATTTAGAAAATAATCATCCTCTGGCTGCCGATGGAAATATAAATGATTTTGGAGGTGGACGCCAACATCACTTTCGAGATTTTTCCCACCATTTTAGCATCGGTGGATGTGCTGCATCTATTTTTACTCAATTTACTGAGTTATCAATTGGAACTGACACTAAAGGAAACTTATTAGTTGTCCCCATTCCAGAATCTCATAAGAAATATATTGGAAAAAACATTCATGAGAAAATAGTATTTGGTGTTATTGAATGGTTTTTCCATATGGTTAGTGACATGGCTGGTTCTAGTGGAACATTTGGTAAAGGAACGGGAATCCCTGGTCCTATAGTTTCTCTAATAAAAGAGCTATCAGCACTACCATTTTTCAAAGATTCAGCAAATGATGAGGGTAATTTTAGACAATTTATATCCAAGTTGTTTAATGGAACATATTTGGCTAAGAGAGATGCACTTGGCAAAATTATTAAGGGTACAGAAGTCCCATTTGATTTAAGAATGGAGATTGGTATCCTTGGCGAAATTGCAAGGCAAGCAATTCCAGTAATTATTAATCAATGTGTTGTAAGAGGATTTTATTTTTGTCGAAGACTGACAATGGAAATCAAAGATCTTAATATCCAAAGTATCCGCGATTTGAGTCGAATAGCTCCAGAAGATATTCTTCCATGGAATACACCTGCAGTTTTACGCATGATTACTGTATCGAGCGCAGTATTTACAGGAATCGATATAGTAGCTGCTGGAGTAATGGCTGCTCCCAGGGAGGAAAAGGCAAAAGAGTTCTTTTTGCGTATAAATTACGTGGGTATAGCAGTTTTCGTAATAGCATGCACAAATGATTTTATAGCTATACAAAATACTAGGAAATTAGAGCGAGGAGAACACGCTGAAGATAGGTATGAATATGATGTATCAAAGTTGAGTTGTTTAAAATTAGATTATGCGAAAGCTCAAATTCTTTATTCGCTTATCAGACAAATTGTTCTCTATGACATTGAAAAAGAAAAGCATGATAAAAGGGCTGCTAAAAAACGTAAATGGTTAAATGAGTGGACCAATAAGTTCACAGAGACGATGCAATTTTCCTATCAAGTTGATACAGATTATTTAATGGACGAAGCAACTCTTTATGATTCTCTTAAGAGTTCGATCGACGATTCTAACGACTCATCTTGGGCTTTTCTAATAGCTTTAGAAGCAATGATGTTTAAGCCATATTTTGCTTTGTATGATAAAAATGACAAAGATTATAAGGGTTTAACTATTCATTCTGATTATCTAACAGAGGTGTTTTGCAAAAGACAGAATGTTGTTACCAGTGATGATTTAGAACAACTAAAGGCCTATATAGATTACGTACAGAAAGTATTAGATAGAACTTTCAGTAAACAAATAGCTATTGCGGCTGGCGCTCTAGCGATTGTAGCATTAGGTGGCGGTATAGCATTTTATGCAGCTCCAGCCATCGCACCAATAATTGCTGGCGTATTAGGCGCAGAAATCTCCGCGTTGGCGGGCGCCGCGCTTACAAGTGCTAGTTTGGCTTTCCTAGGAGGTGGCGCACTTGCTGTTGGCGGCGCCGGTATGGCCGGTGGAGTTATGGTCATTGCTGGCGGCGGAGTTTTACTTGGAGCTGTTGGAGGTGTCGGAGCAGCAACAGCTGTAACAATGGCTTTTGCAACGAACGGTGGGTACGTTCTAAATGAATGCACAAAACTAATCACTTTTAGCGAAGAGGTGCTTCTTAAAAGATATAACGACACTTCTGCAGTAAGTGACATCATTGATTCGCTTAATTATCAGATTGTACGTCTAGAATCAGATATAGAATCTTTGGGCAATGAGTCGACTGATGAAAAGGGACAAGATTCAAAAACTAAAAAAGATGAGATTAGCCCTCGTCAGATGCTAAAAATACAAAAGAAATGTCATAAATATTTAGTAAGAACTAGAAATGAACTTTTAAAAGCTCTTGAGAAAAGAAAGAGTAAACAGAATAATAAATCAAAAGATGATCTTTAAGTGATAGAGCTTGTTTATAAAAATTATCAGTAAATAAAAACAAAGCCCTTCTCGTCATCTGGCGAGAAGGGCTTTTTGCTTGCAGAGAATTTGTCGAGTCACCAGATCGTTTACCTGCATCCCGCCTGGAAAGTGCATCATGTCTGAGTAAATTTACTCAGACATAGCGAGAAAAACTGGTAAATAGCTCAGACTTGGTGCACTTTTCCAGCAAAACGTTCAGACATGGCGAGAAAATCAGGCTCCACAAAGAGCGCCTATGAAAAGCAACTTTGAGTTCAAAAAGTCCGCCTGAAATGTGCAAAGAATCTGTATTTGAGCCACCGATTCTTTTACAAAATCAGGCAAATCCACAGTTTCTTTAACGTTTTCAGGCAGAATTTACAGATTCTTTGCAGAAATCAGGCGCCCCGCTAGGCCCACGCCAGATTCGCACCGAGTGCGCGTTCAGCTCCCGTCGCCCGCCTGGCGAGAAACCCGTCCACTAGCAATGTTTTCGCACAAGAAACCCGGCATCCACACGAAATGGATGCCGGGTTGAAATCGCTCGTAACCTGTACGCGCCTTACTTGTACTCGTAGAAGCCCTTACCAGCGGCAACGCCGGTCTCGCCCCTGTCGATCTTCTCCTTGAGAAGCGCAACAATGCGGCCCTGTACGGACTCGGGGTCCTTAGCTGCAGGATTCATCAAAGCAACGTTGTACGCAGTGACCAGGCCAATGATGTCCAGGATCTGGAACGGACCCTTTGGCGAGCCGGTGCCAATGCGCCAAGCCCTGTCGATGTCCTCGACGTCGCCGACGCCGTTAGCCCAGAGATGCTCAGCGGAGACCAGAAGAGGTACCAGCATGGAGTTCAGCAGGTAGCCAGGCTGCTCCTTCAGAACCTTGACCGGAATCATACGGATGCTTGCCGCAAAAGCGACGACCATGTCAAAGTTCTCCTGAGCGGTATCTGCGTGACCCATAACCTCGCCGATTGGGTTGCGCCAAATCTCGTTAGCAAAGTGGAGAGCCAGGTACTTCTCGGGACGACCGGTAGCTGCAGCAAACATGCTTGGAATCATGGTTGAGCTGTTGGTTGCCACAATAGTCTTCTCGGGCAGGTGCTTGGCCAGCTCGGTGTAGAACTCAATCTTCTGCTCTGGATTCTCAGCAACGGACTCGATAACAAAGTCAGCGTCACCAAAAGCCTCGTCCCAATCGGAAGTGAGCTTGAGGTTGCTGTATGCGCGCTCTACCTGCTCTTTAAGCTGGTCGAGCTTCTCAGGAGTAATCTCATCCTGAGCAATGAGACCGTATGCGTACGCCTTAGGATCGCTCTTCATAGCCTCGAGGGTGTTCAAATACACCTCTCTGAGGTGCTCAATCTTTGGACGAGCGCGCTCAATTGAAGCCTCGGACCTCAGCCAAATGGTGGTCTCGTAGCCGCGATAAGCGGTCTGGAATGCAATCTGGCTGCCCAAAACGCCGCCGCCAGCAACTACAACTTTCTTAACCTGTGAAATGTCCATAGGACGTTCCTTTCTACAAGCGTGGCGAAAAGTGCCGCGCGATTTATCTACCGTTCCTATACCCCAGAAACTCCCCGTCAAACATTCGTTCGCAAAATTTTCGACTTTCATTCAATTCCTATAAATTATTCCCTGGCGAGAAACCACATCTATCCCTCACACTTCTTGGGTAGAATAGAGACGTACCACCAGCAGATGGTTTTAGCGCAGTCCATTGGCTACAACTCAAAAAACACCAGGTATAACGTCTGGACAGAATAGAGGCATCATGATCGACGGAACATACAAGATTCAAATGGATTCTCCCGTTGGAGCCAAAGAGGGAACTGCTGTCCTCATAACCTCTGGCGAGAAACTCACTGGCTCTCTGACCGCCATGGGTGTCCAGATTGATATTGAAAACGGTAAGGTTACCGACAACTCGTTTACCTTTGGCGGCAAGCTTGAGTCTTTTGTAGGTCCCGTTATCTTTGCTGTTGGTGGCTCTGTTGAGGGCGACACTATTCAAGGCATCGCCCACATTGCTAACCGAGACTTTGTGTTTACGGGCACGAGGGAGTAGTAGAAATTTAGTTAGAAAATCTTTTTAGGATTCTTTTCTATTTAACAAGAGCAAAAGATTGTTGTTACCATAAATCCATTTTATCTAACTGTTTTTGCTGTCTCTGAGTGCGAATACCTCAGCCGCACTTGGACTTAGATATTCAATTAAAGAATTACGATTTTTGATGTGAGCATTAATACTACTAATAATGACCAATCAAAAAAGCCTAGAAATCTCATCTGCAGTATCTTTTCCTCAAGTGGCTGAACCTGGAATTACTCCGTTAGTTCATTACTAGTGAGATTTGGATGAAAAAAATATGCCATCAAAGCGAAAGTACAATGCATACAGTCTCTTCCGAAGTTGTTAAATACTATCTCGTGAGTTGAGTGTATAAGAAGAACAACTCATCTAAAGCTGGATTTCTACTGCATAAAGCAGAAATTAACGCTTATGCAAATGTGTTGCTGATAGAATGTAGTTACATTCGGATTTAATTAAAAGACAGATGTATAAGTTTAAGAATTTGGAACTTGTGAGTAGTGGTGATGCTGAGGCTGAGTTGCTGGAATAGCTTGCTGTTGGTGACATGATTATTATTAGCGTATGCATACCATGAAGCGTTAAGGGAAAGCAAGAAAAGACCTCAAATTTGTGTGACATTAGTTCAGTATTTTATAAATATGCGCATTATCGAAGTACTCATGAAGAAAGGGTAGTATCCAGTGGCGCTAGATGAACTACATACCATTGAACTGGGCTTCATCGAGAGCTTTGACTCACGGTATCCAACACGGATTCTAGAGACACTTCTTAAAGATCGTACTACCGGTCGCAATATTATCTGGGCAGATAACGAATATGAAGCGCTCGGCGAGGGATATATGGGTGACGACGAGATTACTGTCGAGAAAATCACCGGTCTCTCCTCAGGTGTTATCAAGCCTCGCATTGCCAAGGAACAAGAGCATCAATCCAAGCGAACAAAGTCTCGTGCTGAGGTATTTACACCTTCTTGGCTTTGTAATCAGATGAACAACGATATAGACGCTACCTGGTTCAACAGACGAGATGTTTTCAATATAGAAGATAATCAGTCATGGCGCATCGTTCAGGAACCAATTGTCTTTCCCAAAAAAAGAGGTCACGGCTGGCGTGCTTATATTGAGAGTCCACGTTTGGAGATAACCTGTGGCGAAGCCCCTTTTGTGTGCTCACGCTACGATACTGTTACTGGCGAAACCTTGCCTGTGGAAAAACGTATTGGATTTCTCAATCGCAAGCTCCGTGTAGTGAGCGAGAAAACCAAGTCGCGTCATGAGTGGGTGAAATGGGCAATCTGTGCCCTCAAAGCCTCCTATGGTTTCGAATATCAGGGTGATAATTTGCTCCTTGCGCGTATCAACGTGTTCGAGACGTTTTGCGAGCATCTGCGTGAGCGCTGGGGCATGGGTATAACAGACGATGAATTGGACCAGGCGGCATGGATTGTGTCGTGGAATTTCTGGCAGATGAATGGTTTTACGTGTGCAGTACCTACCAACAAGATGGATGCTGTCGCGCAGTCGACTCTCTTCGGATATGAGGAGCCTACGCCAGAACCACTGCAACCCTCATTATTTGACCTTCTAGATGAATCATCCTTTGACAAATCAACTCAAGAAGAAAAAGAAGAGGAGTCTAGCGAAACAGTACCCTTCTGCATCGTATATGACTGGCAGGAAAATGAACCTTTCGAATTCCAAGTTATGAAAGGCAAGGCATGCCCTATGAAGAAATTTTATGCTGTGATTGGAAATCCACCGTATCAGGAAGAGTTTAGTGATGAGGGAAACAAAACCTATGCTAAGCCTGTCTATAATGATTTCATGGACTCTGCGGAAGAAATAGCAGATAGGGTAGAGCTTATTACACCTGCACGTTTTCTTTTTAATGCTGGTAGTACACCAAAGGCCTGGAATGCCAAGAAACTCTCAGACCCACACTTCACAGTGCTTCAATATGAGGCAGATGCGTCGAAGGTATTTCCGAATACTGATATTAAAGGTGGTGTAGCGGTGTCTCTCCATGACGGCACGCGTACGCTTGGCCCTATTGGTACCTACATCCCCTATAACACATTGCGTTCCATTTGGGAGAAGGTTACCAAACGTGGGGACTTTATTAGCTTTGATGGCATCGTATGTACCGCTTATGTATACCACTTTACGGATACGTTACATGATGAGAATCCCTGTGCAAAGGAACGCATGAGCAAGGGCCATGCGTATGACTTGAAGTCGAACGTACTCGAGAAGCTCCCTGACATTTTCCACGAGAAGAAACCAAATGACGGACACGAGTACATTAAGGTCCTCGGTCTCGTGAAAATGAGGCGCATTTACCGCTACGTCCGTCGTGATTACGTAAACGAGCCTGAAAATCTTCTCAAGTGGAAAGTGTTACTACCCAAATCAAATGGTTCAGGTGCTTTGGGTGAAGTGCTTTCTACGCCCTTAATAGGGCAGCCCTTAATAGGGCATACTGAGACCTTCATGAGTATTGGTAGCTTTGATACTGAGCAAGAGGCTCAGGCTCTACTCAAGTATGTGAAGTCAAAATTTGCTCGTGCATTACTTGGCATTCTTAAGACAACACAGGACAATCCACCTGAAAAATGGAAATTCATACCACTCCAGGACTTTACTACTAACTCAGATATCGACTGGTCAAAGTCAATTCCTGAAATTGATCAACAACTGTACGTGAAGTATGGACTAAGTCAAGAAGAAATCAACTTCATTGAATCTCGCGTGAAGGAGATGTATTAGTCATGTCTTTCACTGATATTAGTAAACTTGTAAATACATCACGTCCAGCGCTACCTCAGATTTATGCTTATACGACGCCCGAGATTGCTCGCCATCACGGTTGGACCAAAATCGGTTATACGGAGCAGAGCGTTGATATACGCCTTAAGCAGCAGATGCACACCGCAGATGTGGAGTACAAGCTAGAATGGCATGGCAATGCAACTTATGAGGATACAGGGGAGACTTTTCACGATACTGACTTCCACGGCTATCTCCGCAAACTTGATATTGTTAGCAAGCCAGGAACTGAGTGGTTTGAAATAGAGCCCTCTCCTGCTCATCAGCGCTTTTATGAGTTTCGTGAAAATCATGGAATTGTAGGAGATGCGCTTGCACCCGTTGAATATCGCCTGCGCGATGAGCAGGAGAGGGCTTCGGAAAAAACGGTCGATTATGCACACCTACATGAACGTGGTGAGTTTCTCTGGAACGCTAAGCCTCGCTTCGGAAAGACTCTTACTTCGTACGATTTTTGTAAGCGTATTGGGGCACAAAAGATCCTTATCGTTACTAACCGTCCTGCTATTGCAAACTCCTGGTACGACGACTATGTAAAGTTTGTCGGATTTGAGTCTGGGTTAGCATTTATCAGTTCTGTAAGCACGCTTCAAGGAAAGCCATATTGTCTTTCTCGCGAGCAGTATCGAGAAGGGCTCAACAACGGTGTTCCTAAGGATTTCATCGAATTCGTGAGCTTGCAAGATCTTAAGGGCGCTATTGATTTTGGTGGAAAGTATGACAAGCTTGCCCATGTGGCAGAACTTGAGTGGGATGTTCTTATCATTGACGAGGCTCACGAGGGTGTAGATACTTTCAAAACTGATGTGGCATTTGATCACATTAAGCGTAAGTTCACTTTGCACCTTTCAGGTACGCCCTTTAAAGCGATTGCTAACGAGAAGTTCTCCGAGGACGCAATATTCAACTGGACCTATGCTGATGAGCAGAAGGCTAAGAAAGATTGGGATAACCCCGAACTTCCAAATCCCTATGCAGAGCTTCCGCGTCTTAACATGTTCACTTACCAGATGTCCGACATTGTGGCAGGGGAAATCAAACATGGCATGGACATCGACGGAGAGAACGTTGAGTATGCCTTCGATCTAAACGAGTTCTTCGCTACCAACGAGAATGGCTATTTTCTTCATAACGATGACGTTAACCGTTTTTTGGACGCACTTACCACACAGAAGAAGTTTCCGTTTTCCACATCCGAGCTCAGAGACGAGCTGCGCCACACGCTCTGGATGCTCAACCGAGTGGATTCAGCTAAAGCGCTTGCGAAGAAACTAAAACAGCATCCTGTCTTCAGAGACTACGAAATCGTACTTGCGGCAGGCGACGGCAAACTGGACGACGATGAGGTGAGTGCTCAGGCCTTTGACAAGGTGCGTAAAGCCATAGCCGAACGCGATTACACCATCACACTCTCGGTGGGCCAACTTACTACCGGCGTCACCATCCCTGAATGGACGGCAGTACTTATGCTTTCCAACATGAAGAGTCCCGCGCTCTATATGCAGGCAGCTTTCCGCGCACAGAATCCGTGCCTGTTCAACAGAGACGGGAAGTTCTTACGTAAGGAGAACTCCTACGTCTTTGATTTTGACCCTGCTCGCACGCTTACCATCTTCGAGGAGTTTGCTAACGACCTCTACACTGATACTGCCTCAGGCGGTGGCACCGCGGATGACCGCAAGCAGCGCGTAAGGACACTGCTCAACTTCTTCCCGGTTATCGGTGAGGACGAGAACGGCGAGATGGTTGAGCTCGATGCTGAGCGCGTACTCTCTATTCCACGCAAGATCCGTTCGCGTGAGGTGGTGCGTCGCGGCTTCATGAGTGACTTCCTCTTCCAGAACATCTCGAACATCTTCCGTGCACCTGCTGAGGTACTCGACGTACTGCAAAAACTTGAGCCCTATAAGGCTCCCAACAAGGAACTTGGTGTCCGTGAGGACACGGCAGACGAGCTCGATCTCAATGAGAACGGCGAGGTGGAGATTCCACAGGAACAGGTGATAGGTCTCGCCAATGGTATTTTTGGCGAAAAAGTCTACAGCTCTATCGCAGATGAGCTCGATGATGTCATAGACACCATTACCGTCGATGAGGATGGTGACTCAGACGACGCGTTTCTTGATAACTTGCAGTCGATCTTCTCGGACAGTATTGCCAAACCTCTTGTGGAAGCAGCGAATGAGAAATACGGCGATGAGTTCCGCTCCTCGCAGCAGAAAAAGGTGGAGCGCCTCATCAAGGCGGATGTAGATATCAGACTTCACCGAGAGGTGGGTAATTTCACCATTGAGAGGAATCGCATCGAGAAGGAACGAGCAAGTCAGCTTGACCTTGCAGAGACGCAGGAAGAGGCTGATGAGATCAACCGTGCTCAGGATAAAAAGATTGAGAACGCGCGGCAGAGTCTCGTTGAGAACCTCAAAAATTCTCGCGATGAACTGGTAAAGAGTGCTGGCGAGACTGTAGTACGCGAAGTGGAAACTGCCAAGAGGGAGAACAAGAAGCAAATCATTGAAGGTAGTATTCGCGACCACCTGCGTGGATTCTCTCGCACAATCCCGTCGTTCTTGATGGCTTACGGTGACGAGGATACGACGCTTGCTCACTTTGATCAGATAATTCCAGCGGATGTATTCTTTGAGGTCACAAGCGTGACTGTAGAGCAGTTCTGCTTGCTGCGCGACGGAGGAGATGTTACCGACCCCGAGAGTGGAGAAACAGTTCACTTTGAGGGACAACTTTTCGACCCCGTTGTTTTTGATGACTCGGTGCATGAGTTCATCAACCTGCGTGGAAAGCTTGCCAACTACTTTGATGACAGCCAGGATGAGGATATCTTCGACTACGTGCCACCGCAGAAGACTAACCAGATTTTTACTCCAAGAAACGTAGTTGTAAAAATGGTTGACCTGTTCGAGCAAGAAAACCCAGGTTGCTTCGACGATCCAGACCATACTTTTGCTGACCTCTATATGAAGAGTGGCCTTTACATTACCGAGGTTATAAAGCGTTTGTTTAACAGTGAAAAGATGTGTAAGCTTTTCCCAGATGACCGAACTAGGCTTAATCACATCCTTGAAGAGCAGGTCTTTGGTATTGCACCGACCGAGATTATCTACAAGATAGCAACGAACTACATCTTGGGTGCGAACGGAGAGGTAGGCGGTGACTGTGATACAAACTTCGTAAAGGCTGACTCTGCTGAGCTTGCTAAGGAAGGAAAGCTCGCCAAGTTTGTTGAACAAATATTCGGAGCGAAGTTATGAACGAAGATCTGACCAAAAGATGTCTCAAGTGTTGAGGAATGTGACGTGGTTTAATCGAATTCGTCTGCAATTAGAGAAAACTAGGATATAGAAATGCTTAATAAAGATATCAGAGTAGATTTACACATCCACTCAAGAGCGAGTGAATACAAAGAAAAGCCAGACTCCACAGGAAAAAATATTGTTGCTGAGTCTGATATAAACCATCTTGATGATTTGTTTGATAAGCTAAACGCCGTGGAAAATAGCATCAATATGATTTCGATTACTGACCACAACCGTTTTGATCCCGCTATATATGAGGAGATAAATGAGCGTATAGCTAGGGGAGATGGAGGTACCGTCGAGTCAATTCTTGCTGGCGTTGAATTTGATGTCCTGTTTCAGAAGGACAAACCAAAAGCTCATGTAATTACGATTTTTGATGTAGGAGACTGGTCAAAGGATCCCGATGCTTGTAAGAAAAATTACAAAAAAATACATGATGAAATTGAAAAAAATAAATTAAATAGCGAAACCGATAAATACGACTTAGACCAGTTTGAGTCCATTCTTAAGAATATCGGTCTTAATGTTATTCTCATTGCACATCAACATCAAAGCCTTACTAGCCAGAATGTGAAGAAGAGTACACTTTCATCTGCTGCTGATAACGCTATCGAATACGTGAGATTTGGTTACATAGATGCTCTTGAGTACACAAAGTCACGCATACAGGGAATTATCCTTTCTGATTTAGTCAATTTGGATGTCAAGGCGAGCACAATAGTCGGCAGTGATTGTCATACATGGACGGCATACCCAAATCACGATCGAGATGACAAGCGTCAACGTGACAGCTACTACTCAACTATTCGGGCTCTGCCAACATTCAAGGGGTTACTTTTGGCGCTTACATCTCCAAGTACGCGCTTTCAGCAGCCGGCTCGAGTGATGAAACCTACTTTTATTGATCATATTGATATCAACGGCATAAAAGTTGACCTGTGTCCTGGAATAAATGCGATAATTGGTGAAAACGGTGCTGGCAAGTCATCTTTGCTCTCAGTGTTAACGGAAGAGAGTCCATCTCAGTATGTGACAAACTTTACGACTAAGCGAAATATAGTTCAGACAGATAAGGTTCTTAGTGGAAGTCGCGTCGTAAATATTAAGCAAGGGCAGCTGGAGAATAGTTATAATAAGAAAAAGAATGGAATGTTCGAATCGTCTCTCTATCCTGAAATTGATAACACACAGTTTGAGGCAGCCGTTAAGAGTTGGTCGAACAAATTAAAGGAACGGATTGATAGTAATATCGAGAGCACAACTGTTCTGGATAATCTCAAAAATACATCATTCAGGTTGAATCCCGATCTTGAAAAGGGCACATATTATATTCAGATAAATGAGCCAGACGATTTTACTACCGGAAATGCCAATTCGCATAAGGCGCGCATAAACCAAATCGAAAATGCACAAGCTATACTTACCTCAGAACGTGAAACAGATTACTATCGTGAGGGTACGGAGGAACGTAGACAACTCGACACAGCAATTCAAGCTCTCAATGATCTTCTAGAAATCTTGAAGCAACGGTCAGAGTGTGTTGTTCTACAGAGTTCAGTTAAAAATATAATTTCAAAGCAGATTGCGTTGTATAAGAAAAATCTAGAGCGACTTCAGAGTGCTAAAGATATGCAAACAGCAAACTACCGGACTCAGAAGAATGCTGTAAGTTCCGCAGTTTTGGGTGCAGTAAAAGACCTTTTAAAAACTAAACCAACGGTACCAGAATTTACCAATATGCCTTACGGTCTTGGTGTAGACAGCAGCGATAAAGGAGGGTTCAAGTTTTATACGTCTGCGGAATATAGAGATTCCACCTCCCTTTCGTCTGATTTTTTAAAAAAAATGAACAATGGATATAAAACGTTAGATACAGTTCTCACCATAGATTCTACTGACGAAGCCGAAACCGCTGTTCCCGGTGGTTTTTCGAAGGGAAATTGGAAATCACGCTGGGATTCTTTAGTCGCCAATTTTATTGCAGATCAAGAGAAAACGTCACATTACATCATGAATGCCAGCGATACGAAAGTTGGAAGCACATTAGGTGAGCAGGCGCTAACATTTTATGAATATAGCTCGCTGCGTTCCGATAACATCGATGTATTTGTCGTCGATCAGCCAGAAGATCATATTTCGAACGCGCGTATTTCGAAAGAGCTAACTACGTTTTTTAATCGCATGAGAAACGATAAGCAAATCATTTTAGTCACACATAGTCCCCTTCTCGTAGTCAATCAAGATGTGGATAACGTAATAGTTCTGAATGAAGACAAAAAAACCAACAAACTTAAAGTTCAATGCGGGTGTCTTGAATTTGAAGGAATTCTTGATCAGGTTGCTAAAAAAATGGAAGGCGGTACTGAAGTCGTGAGAAAGAGGTTGAGAGTTTATGGCAAAGCAGTTTAAGGTTGAAGGAACCGAAGAGGGTGCTATTAGTATTTCTGTCGACGGGAAGTCGACGACTCTATCAGTTGATGCTGATATTCAAGCAGAAAGTATATACAAGTCTCTGCAGTATCAGCCTAAGGATACTTATGTATTTGAAGATGGTGGGGCAGGTAAAGTGGCACAAGCGCCATATGACGCGTTTCGAGATTTTCTGAAGGATATTGTGACTCAGGTAAATAAGCTTGCAGATAATGGCGATGCAATGCCAGAGGAAGGAAATGCTGTTGTAACCGACGCTAAGGAGAAGCTCGTTGCCATAGACGACGACAGTGAGACTCCTTTTTAGTATAGATTCGAGCAGCTTAATAGAAAAGATAAGTTGCTCGGCCTGAAGGCTTGGGCAAGCTTGTCTTTAGGGTCATCTTCCATCATCGAGGACGTTCTTGTGATAGCGCAGAAGGGCCTTCTGAGAATCCGTTACCGAGGAGGCTTACAATATCGTAGAGGATGTTGGCGAGCCCTCTGCGCGGCCAGCCTCCAGGAGCGCCCTGGTATAGCCCTCTACTTTTCGGACTTAGTGAGGTAGGTCGCTGAGATGAATTCAAAGCGTTCCTGGTTTGGTTTTTCACAGGGCATGTCTTGGTCTTCGCACTTGATGACAATGCTATTGATTGAGAAGAAGCAGATTTCTATACAACGTTGTTGATGCAAAAAAACAAAATGCTTGCTTACACCACTTTTCGGGATATGATTCTTCTCCACCCACCGATAAAACGACACCGTTCATGTGAACCCCATCTGTTTGGACAGGTGGGGTTTCTCGTCAGACGTATAGTCAAAGTGGTGTGGTTTGAACGTGCGGTGCCATTGGACGTTCGTTGCCATCGGATGTGCAAGGGCCTTTGACCTGCGGCACCATTGGATAAGCGTTGCCATTGGGTGTGCACGGTCATTTGACCTGCGTCACCATTGGATGTGCACGGTCTTTTGACCTGTAGCGCCATTGGACGTGCAGCATCGGCAGAATCGGGGCGAGAAATGCAAAAGTTACAGAAACAGTTTGCAAAGGCCTTAAGTGTGTTTATGACGTTGGTGCTCTCGTTTGCGCTGGTAGGGTGCAACGTGTTTCCGTTCCTGCAGAACAACCCTGCCCAGCAAGCAACGCAGTCGTCAATCACAACGGGGGAAATCGAGGCAATACACGAGCCCAAGTTTGGCGGCAGCTACCTGGATATCGCCATCGACGAGTTCGATAACCTGGGGTTTGAGTACGGCGACAGCGTGGACGTTACGTTTAGTAATGAATACAAGCTCTCCGATATTCCGTACTACAACGGCTATTACACCAAAACCAACGAGCCCCCGGTTGTTGCATATCCGGGCTACCCTTACGTCTATGCGTGCGTAAATAATGGCGAGCCTCTATGGGAAACCGCTGGTCTTAAGCATGGAGACAAGGCTACGGTGACGCTCCACGAGAAGCAGAAGTATGCAACGGTTCAGAAGGTTCTGGATGCAATGTACACCAATAATCGCTCCGACTACGCAAGTGACGAGGTCTTTGCCAACTTCCGTCCCGTGAAGGGTGGAAATCTTGCCGAGGGCGTGATGTATCGCTCGGCGTCGCCTATTGATAACCAGAACAATCGTGCGCCCTACGCAGCGGATCTTGCTCAGAAGTGTGGCGTGCAGTTTATCTTGGACCTCGCGGACACCAATGAAGAGATCCAGAGCTATTACCAGAATGCGGACTACGACATTACGTGGCACAAGAGCCTGTTTGATGTGCAGAACGTTGCGGCTCTTGACCTCAATGCCAATTATCGGGGCAGTCAATATGCTCATCGCCTGGCAGCGGGTCTGCGCGAGATAATTCTGCATAAGGGTCCCTATCTTATTCATTATACCGAGGGCAAAGATCGCATGGGCTTTGTCTGTGCCCTTCTCGAGGCGCTTTGCGGTGCATCCTACGACGAGATGCGCGAAGATTACATGATTACCTACGACAACTATTACGGCATTAACGAGAAGGACGACAAAGCTCGTTACGACGCCGTTGTTGACGTGAAGTTCGACGACATCGCTCGCTGCATTGCTGGCCTGCCTACGTACGGTTCGCTTGACGGCGCGGATTATGCAGCCGGCGCTCGCAAGTACCTGACCGATGCAGGTATGACCGAATGGGAAATCAACAAGCTCATTGAACGGTTAACAAACAAGTAGCGGATCGTGGTCGCAGGCGGTCGCGGGCTGCGGGTCGCAGTGACGGGCGCCCAGTGGCGGTCGAAGTGGCAGCGATGGCGGTTCGGGCTGCAGCAAGAACTGATAGGTTAGTCGCCTGGCGAGAGGAGCGATCTTCTCGCCAGGTTTTTAATAACAAATTTAAACAATGTTATGTGAAGTTGATTTCCTTTTACCGTTGGCGGAATTGGAAATGGAAACGTCAGGGCCCCTTTTTATAATTTTCTATAAGGGAGGTACGTCATGGATGACAAACTTGTTCGTCTCATAACGTGCTTGGCAAAACAGGAAGATGTTTCTACATCAACGCTGTCTGAGTCCTTATGCGTTTCTGAGCGCACCGTGCGCGCATATATTAAGCGAGCAAAAGAATTACTCTCAGGTATTGCTGAAATTACAACAATAAAAGGTCAGGGTTATCATCTCGAAGTTCTTAATCCTGAGCTCTTGGATTGCTGGCTTAATAAAGAAGATCAGCTACCTCAGACTTCTAATGAGCGCGTGGCATATATATTGGACGATCTGCTTAATCGAAGCGATTGGGTTACGGTAGACGAGTTATCAGAGATTCTTTATGTCTCTCGTAAGACTATTTCGATTGATCTAAAACAAGTTGAAGAGTTTCTCGCCAGATTTGACCTGCGTATAATGCGAAAATCGCATTATGGGATTCAGATTGAAGGCACTGAATTTAACAAACGACTTTGCCTAGCAAGTTTGGTGACAGACGAAGAATATTCGGGTAGCTGTCACGCCACGGTAGAAAATAATGAACTTATTGCTGATGTAACAAAGCTGGTAGTTGAGTGCATTGACCACTATGATGTTAGCTTGAATGATTTTGCAATTAGAAATCTTGTCATTCATATTGTGGTTGCAATTAATCGCATTAAACAGCAGCGCTATATTGTAGGACAAGAGGACTCGCTTAAGAGAATTCAGTGCTCGTATGAATATAGCGTGGCACAAAAGCTGGTAAATTGCCTGTCGTCTGAGTTTGATGTTAAGTTTCCTCAGACAGAAGTTGCTTATATTGCAATTCATTTGGCATCTAAGAAGATGTTTAAAGATATCTCTGAGTCTCCAAATCTAGTAATTACCGATGACGTATTTGCTGTAACACGTCAGATGATTGATCTGGTATGGAGTAGTTTCAGATTTGATTTTAGGAATGATCTTGAACTACATATGAGTTTAGCCAGACACATTGTGCCACTTTCCGTTCGATTGCACTATAACCTGCAGATAGAAAATCCACTACTTACTGACATCCAGTATCGAATGCCTTTGGCATACTTGATGGCCATGGAGTCGTCAACAATCTTGGCTAAAGAGTACGAAGCAATTCTCAGTGAGCATGAAGTAGCTTATCTGGCCCTGGCATTTGCATTAGCTTTGGAGCGCAAGCGCACTGAACTGCCAAAAAAGAATGTACTTTGTGTATGCGCAACAGGTCTAGGTACTTCAAAGATTTTGGGAATTCGTATCAAAGAGGAATTTGGACCTTATATCGGGTCAATTACTACGTGTAATTTGAGTCAGATTTCTCAGATTGATTTTTCGCACATTGATTATGTGTTCTCTACCGTTGAGATTGAATCTCCTTTGCCAGTTCCTGTGTGTTATTCGGGATTCTTGCTGGATGATATTAATAAAGATTTGCTTGTTAAAGACTTGCTTCGTCGAGATGAACGAGCGGAGTTTGCAAAGTATTTTAAAGAGCATCTTTTCTTCCCACATCTTACGTATAGCAGTAAGGCGGAAATACTTAACTTTTTGATTAGTCAATTATGCAAAATTGAGAAGTCAAACATTTCTGTTTCTGAAGATGAGTTTAGAGCTCTTGTTTTTGACCGTGAAACCTTAGCAATGACTGCCTTTGGAAATTTGGTTGCACTTCCTCATCCCTCAAGGCCTGTATCCAATCGTACTTGTGTGGCAGTTGGCTTATTGGACAACTCAATTGATTGGGATGGTCATGACGTAGCTGCTGTGTTTTTAATCTCAGTTTCTTGTGCAGAAGACGAGAAGACCCGCTTATTTAACAAAAACATGGCATCACTTCTTATGGATAAAGAGACAATTTGTTCTCTTGTAAAACATCAAAGCTTTTCGAATTTTGTTGATCAGATTACGTTGTCAGATGACGGTTTGAGAAAGAGGGGATAGTAATGGATGAAAGAGAGGTAGAGGCTATTGTTACTAACTTGGTTGTGCATGGCGGAGATGCAAAAAGCTACGCAATAGAAGCAATCAAGTGTGCTCGTTTGGGAAAGTTTGATCAGGCAGATACGTTTTTGAAACAGAGTTCAGAATCGTTAAATCGAGCACATGAGTTTCAAATGGAGCGGATTCAGCAGGAAATTATAGGACAGGATAATAAACCGCTTTCTTTGCTGATGGTTCATGGACAAGATCACTTGATGTGTGCTCTTACAACACACGATTTGGCTGTGCAAATTGTTGAGCTTTGTAAGCAAGTAACTACTGGCAGTGGTGAGTGAAAGGAAGTAGGTATGAAAAAGATTGATTTGTTTTGTAGTGCAGGTATGTCCACAAGTATGCTTGCAAACAAGATGCAAGAGGTTGCTGATGCCCATGGAATTCAAGTAAAGGTTGAAGCATTTTCTTCTACCGCGATTGATTTCCAGGTAGAGCACAACACTCCCGATTGCATTTTACTGGGACCCCAGGTTCGTTTTAGCTTTGACGATGTAAACGCAAAATACGGAGCAAAAATTCCTGTTGGCGTTATTGAATCAGCAGATTATGGCAACTTGAACGGCGAGCGTGTACTTAAGATGGCCATTTCTTTGATTAAGCGTGGCTCTACTGCATAGGGTTTCTCGCTATACGTTTTATCTGTGATTTTATAAAAATGGAGAGATGTTAGTTTGGAGGGTTCTATGAAAACGATGGATGTTTTTGAAAAGCGACTTATGCCGCTGGCTGAAATGATTGGTAAAAATAAATATCTTCTGACCATGCGAGATTCGTTTGCAATGGTCATGCCAATTCTAATCATTGGCTCTATGTTTACTTTGCTTCGCAACTTCCCAATTCCTGCATGGATTGATTTTTTGAAGACTACGATGGTTCAGCCAGATAAATCGCTATTTGCTCTGCTGGCTATTCCTTCCGCATGTACTGTTTCGCTCATGGCAATCTTCCTTGCTTTTAACATTGGCTATAACTTTGCCGAGCACATTGGTATTAAAGACCGTGCGTCAGCAGGCATTGTTTCTTTGGTAGGTTGGTTCATCCTTATGCCTCAGGTAACTGAGTTTTCACCTGAAGAAGGTGTGGAGCCATTCCTGGTAGACAGTATTCCTCTTGCATGGACGGGTGCAAAAGGCGTCTTCATTGCCATGATTGTAGGATTTTTTGCGGTAGGCGTATTTGGTTACATCATTAAAAAAGACTGGACCATTAAGATGCCAGAGGGCGTTCCTCCTACTGTCGCCCGTGCATTTAGCGCTCTTATTCCTATGACCGTTGCATTTACCGCCGTATGGCTGGTTGGTATTGTCTTTATCATTTCCCCATGGGGCAATGCCTTTAACTTCATTTATGCAATTCTTCAGGCTCCTCTAACTTCACTTGGTGGAACTGTTTGGGCATTGGCATTTAGTTATGTTTTGGCAAGTGGATTTTGGTTTATTGGTATCCATGGCTCCAGCGTTACTGGTTCAATTTACACACCAATTCTTACCGCACTTTCGCTGGAAAATCAGGCTGCATTTGCTGCTGGCGCAGCACTTCCCAACATTGTTAACCGTGAGTTCGAGACCTTCTTTGCAACCTTTGGTGGTGGCGGTTCTACGCTCTCTCTGCTGATTGCGATGCTTCTGTTCTGCAATTCCAAGCGTATTAAGGATCTGGCAAAGATTTCTGTTGCTCCTGGTATCTTTGGTATCAATGAGCCAATTATCTTTGGTCTTCCTATTGTTCTTAACCCAGTTATGCTGATTCCTTTTATCCTCACTCCAGTGGTCAACATCATCATTGCGTACTTCATCATGGATCTTGGTTTAGTACCTCTGTGCAACGGCGTTATGCTTCCTTGGACTACTCCTCCTCTGGTTTCTGGTTTCCTACTGAGTGGTTGGCAGGGCGCTGTCCTACAGCTCTTCTTGATTATTCTGGGAATCTTTATTTATCTGCCTTTCATCAAGACATTGGATAAGGAATACCTGAAGGAAGAAGCTGCAGCCTCCGAGGAATCTTCTACTGAGCTGGAAGACTTTGACTCTATCGACCTTGATTCTGTAGTGCTGTAAAACTTTTGTATTTGAGCTGTACCTGGTGCAACGCTGAGACGCTGTACCAGGTACCAACCTGTACGCTTGATTGGAGGAAGTGATGCATAGGCTTGGAATTTCTCTTTATCCAGAGCATTCAACACCTGAAGCCGATGATGCCTACATGGCATTAGCAAGTAACTATGGTTTCTCGCGCATTTTCACATGCTTACTTTCTGTGGATAAGTCACCGGAAGAGACAGTAGCTGAGTTTTCACAGTTTATGGACCGCGCTCATGGGTATGGGTTTACTGTTGCAGTGGATACCAACCCGCGCGTATTCCAGCACTTAGGGGCAACGGCAACTGATATTTCTGTATTTGCCAAGATGGGTGTTGATATTATTCGTCTTGATGGACATCTGGGAGATCGCCAGGATATTGCTTTGACTAGAAATTCCCATGGTATTGCGGTTGAGTTTAACGCCAGTCAGATGCTGTCACTTGATCTGCTGATTGAACGTGGCGCATATCGTCGCAATATGTGTGTTTGTCACAATTTTTATCCACAGAGATTTTCTGGCTTGAGCGAGAAACGCTTTATTGAATTCTCCGAGCATTATTTTGGTATGGGTTTAACTCAGGCAGCATTTGTGACGAGTCAGCAGGACAAAACATTTGGGCCTTGGCCTGTTTATGATGGTCTTTCTACATGCGAAGATGATCGCACTCGTCCTATTGATTTACAGGCAAGACATCTGCTAGCAACTGGCCTTATTGACGACATCATGATTGGCAATTGCTTTGCTTCTGAAGAGGAGCTTGCTGCATTAGCCGCCGTAGATACTACTAAGGTAACGTTTAAGGTTGAATTTGATTCTGGTGCAACTGAGGTCGAGAAGAACGTCTTATACCAGTTCAACCATGTAACGCGCGGCGATGCGTCAGAGTATTATCTGCGTTCCTCGGTACCTAGGATGTTTGAGTACTCTACTTCGATTCCTGTTCGCGAGCGAACAAATCGTTATATTAAGCGCGGAGATGTTTTAGTGGTGAATGACAATTTATCGCATTATCTGGGAGAGGTTGAAGTTGCTCTGAGAGATTTTGAGGACGACGGAACCCGTAATGTTGTAGGAAGAATTCCAGAAGACGAGCTCTTCTTGTTGGATTATGTGAAACCTGAATTCCCGTTTGGATTTGTTAAAGAATAGTAATTTGAGAATGATTGTTGCATTTTTTGAAGATGCTGGATTTGATTTAAGGCAGGCTCAGGTGAGGCTGCCTTTTTCAAATTAAATTCTTGAGATATGCCGTAGAAATTACTATTTTTAGGTGTAAAGTTTGGCATTTTCATTAGTCTTTAGTTTGGCGTTTCTAATCAACAAATGAATGGATACATATGGAGTTTACGATTAAAGAAATTGTTGATAAAAAAGAGAAAGCAACAATAGCTCAAGATATTCTGAACGATTTACCAGAATGGTTTGGGATGCCAGAGAGTACTAAGGAATACGTGGATGACTCACAAGATAAACCGTTTCTAGCATGTTTTATTCATGATGAAGCGGTTGGTTTTATTGTCTTGAATGCTACAAGTAAAGACTGCGCAGATATTTTTGTAATGGGAATCAAGAAAAAATATCATCACAAGGGCATTGGGGCAAAGTTAAATGCTGCTTATGAGGCCTTGGCAAAACGACTGGGATATACATTTTCTCAGGTAAAAACAGTCGCGATGGGACACTATAAGGAGTACGACATAACTAATCAGTTCTATATTTCTATGGGATATAAAGAGTTAGAGTGCTTTCCAACTTTATGGGATGAATGGAATCCTTGTCAGATTTACATAAAGTACCTCGGGGATTAATGAGTTTTTTAAAGGCTGGCAGTAGGGGTGTCTCTTATGAAAATATATTATGAGCATGGAAAACTTAAGGTAAGGAGCATGCTGAAAGGCGATGCTCAGGTGATCATTGAAGTATTTCAATCGTATGGTTGGAATAACAAAATAGAAACCTATCTTGGATATTTCAAAGATCAAGAGATGGATATTCGTAATGTGTATATAGCTGAATATGACGATAAAATCGCTGGATATTGTACCTTGCTGTTTGACGCTCAGAGTGGACCTTGGAAAAAGGAAAGTAAACCAGAAATATCAGATTTAAGGGTGTTTGATGAGTATCAGCAAAGGAGCATTGGTAATATTCTTTTAGACGTTATAGAAAAAGATGTCACAAGATTTTCTGACGAAACAACTCTTGCAGTTGGTCTCCGTTACGGTTATGGAAATGCCCAGCGATTGTATGTTAAAAGAGGTTATGTGCCTGACGGATCTGGAGTATGGTACAACTCTGAGGTGCTTGAACAGTATGCTGAGTGTTGCAATGACGATTCGCTTGTTCTGTATATGAATAAAAAGCTATGTTAGAAGTTTAGCGCGTGGTGCCGGTTACCGAATTGTGGAAAACCAGTTTGAAATAGAAAAAGAGCCTCAGGAGGCTCTTTTTAGTTGTGGAATACGCTGCTCAAACGACCGCTACGTAAAAGTTTTGCGGGGTTGGGACTCGCGATGTTTGCGAGCGTGGCTTGGCGTATAGTTATAGAGTTATAAGAAGAAATATTGGCGTGATACAAGGCGTTTTTACGCCGAGAAGAGTGTTTATGCTTGCTATAAAAAATGATACGAGCGTGGTGCTTGCGATTGATACGTCAACGGATATGCTGGCGTGTACGGTCGCACGTCTGACCAGTCGTGATGCTGGAACTGCGAGTGTGGCAGACTGCGGGTTCGACGTTGAGGTGCTGGCGTCTACAGATCATCTGTGCCGTCGCCAGGCAAACGTGGAGCTTGTGGGCTCGGTTCAGGAAGCGCTTGATGCTGCTGGGCTGACTATGTCTGATGTTGATGTTGTTATCGCAGGTAGAGGTCCTGGTTCATTTACAGGAGTTCGCATTGGCGTGGCAACTGCAAAGGGTATCGCATGTGGCTCTGGTCTGCCACTTTATGGAGCAAGCGCACTTGATGCCATGGCATTTAGCGCGTGGAAGACAGGTGTGCGCGGCACCGTTGGTGTTGTTGCAGACGCCATGCGCAGCGAGGTCTATCCGGGTATCTACCTGCTGGACAGCGCCGGAGCACATAGAACTTTCCCGGTGGAGACCGTCCTCAAGGTAGATGCTTGTGTAGAGGAGTGGTCGAGCAGGACTGATAAGGCTCAGCTCACGCTTACCGGCAATGGCTTAGTGAAGTACCGTGAGCGTTTTGAGCGCGCGGGTTTCTCGACATACACCGATGAAGCAACGTGGTTCCCAACAGGAGAAGGCCTGGTACGCGCGGTGTGTATGCCCGAGTATCAGCAGGCGGGCGCGGGCGATCCGGCGCTGGTGCTGCCCATTTACACGCGACTTTCGGACGCGGAGGAGTCGGAGCGCAAGCGTTTGGGTCTCAAAGAGCCGGCAACGGTGGTTCTGACCGGCGTGGATGACGCTCTGGCTGATATTCACCTGCAGCTTCGTCCGATGACGGTGAACGATCTAGATCAGGTGGCAGAGCTTGAGGCGGCAACGTATGCTGATGCTGCGCATTCTGCCTGGTCAAAGCAGACGTTCTATGATGAGCTCTCGGGCGTTGGGCGCAGCTGGTGGCTGGCTCACGATCGCGGAATGGTCATTGGCTTTGCGGGTGGTCGCCTGGCAGGAGCTCAGTTTGAGGTGGAAGAAGTGGTGGTCGCGCCCGAGCGTCGCCGCCAAGGAATTGCATCCAAGCTGGTAGAACGCGTGGCATACGATGCTCAGATGCTGGGCGCATCCGCGATTACTCTTGAGGTGGAGGAGGATAACGCCCCAGCTCAGGGTGCTTATAGCAAGCTGGGATTTGCCGAGGTTGGCCGTCGCCCGGGATATTACGGTCCGGATTGTGCGGCGCTTTTGATGACGGCGCAGCTGCCTTTGGCGGTTAGCGCTGGCTTTGAGGCCAGGAACCCTGAACCTCACGCATCAGTGCGTCCGTGGCCTATTGTTGCAGGTGAGCGCTCTGAAGAGATGCTTGCGGCACTGCGCGAGGCGGGGGATTTGATTCTCAGCCTGGAGTCCTCTTGCGATGAGACCGCCATGTGCATCATGGATTCACACGGTGTGGTCTGCGCAAATGTTGTCGCAACGCAAATTGACTTCCACGCTCGCTTTGGCGGCGTCGTGCCCGAGATTGCTTCTCGCAAGCACACCGAGGCTATTGTGGGTCTCTTCGAGGAGACCATGGCCCGCGCGGGCGCGCACTTTGGTTGCGACACGCTGGTGCCGTCTGACCTGGCCGCCGTTGGTGTTACTGCAGGTCCAGGCCTTGTTGGCGCGCTTGTTGTAGGCGTGGCGTTTGCCAAGGGCTTCTGCGTGGCCACTGACCTGCCGCTTATTCCCGTTCATCACCTAGAAGGCCACCTGCTGGCCAACCTGTTTGAGACGCCCGACTTGGAGCCGCCATTTGTGGCCAGCCTGGTCTCGGGCGGCAATACTATGTTGGTACACGTGCGTGCCTGGGGAGATTACGTGGTCCTGGGCTCCACCATCGACGACGCCGTGGGCGAGGCATTTGATAAGGTTGCCAAGGCGCTTGGCCTTGGCTATCCAGGTGGTCCCGTAATCAGCAAACTTGCAGCTCAGGGCAACCCTAAGGCCATCCATTTCCCGCGCGCGATGATGCACAGCGGCGACTATTCCTTTAGTCTCTCCGGCCTAAAGACCGCCGTTATCACCTACATTGAGGGCGAGAATCGCGCTGGTAGAGCAATCAGTCTGCCAGACTTGGCCGCTTCGTTTGAGCAGGCTGTTATTGACGTGCAGGTTGCAAAGGCTAAAACTGCTGTTGAGGAGACGGGCGTCTCCGATTTCTGCGTGGGCGGCGGCGTTGCTGCCAATCCCGCGCTCAGAGCTGCATATAAGGAAACCTTTGGTCGTATGGGCGTTCGAGTAACAGTGCCTCCGATGTCGGTTTGCGGCGACAACGCCGCAATGATTGCCGTGGGCGCACTTCGTAGCTACCGTACACAGGGTTTCTCGCCATTGACCTTGGACGCAAACCCCAACGCGCAACTGGGATCGTGGTCGTCGGATGCGGCGCCCGTTGTCCCAAGCGGCATGTAAGGAGGCTATTGTGCAAGACGGATTCATCAAAGTTGCAAGTATCACGCCGCGCGTCCGCGTGGCCGACGTGGCGTTTAACGTGGAGAGCTGTCTGGCTGCCATCGAAGAAGCCGCAGGTAATTGCGGTGCCAAGGTGGTCGTACTTCCCGAGCTTTGTATCACGGGCTACACCTGCGAGGATCTGTTCTGGCAGGATGCCCTCCTGGACGCTGCCGAGCGCGGCTTGGTTTCCATTGCCGCCCGCACGGCTGATGTTGACGCGTTGCTGCTGCTAGGCCTGCCTGTTCGCGTGGCCGGCAAGCTCTACAACTGCGCTGCCGTTCTCTTTAGGGGAGAGCTTTTAGGCCTGGTACCCAAGCGCTACGTACCCATGTATAACGAGTTTTACGAGGGACGACACTTTGTTTCTGGCCCTAAGACGGTCACCAGTGTGGACTTTGGCCTGCTGGGCGAGGTTCCGTTTGGTACCAACCAGCTGTTTGCGTGTGAAACCATCCCTGAGCTGGTTGTGGGCGCGGAGATCTGCGAGGACCTCTGGGTACCCATGCCGCCGTCAAATGCGCACGCAGTCGCTGGTGCCACGCTGATCTGCAACTTGTCCGCGTCGCCCGCGCTGGCCGGCAAGTCCGCGTACCGTCGTCAGCTGGTTGCACAACAGAGCGCGCGTCTGATCTGCGGCTACGTTTACGCAAGTGCAGGTGAGGGTGAGTCTACGACCGATTTGGTTTTCTCGGGCCATAATCTTGTTGTCGAGAATGGCCGTGTGCTTGCCGATTCTGGCGTGTTTGGCGAGAGTATCGCGGTGTCCGAGATTGATGTGCTGTTGCTGGCGGCTGACCGTAGGCGCACGTCGACGTTTGAGGTTGCTCCGACGCCGGAGGATTATAAGCACCTGACCACGTACTTCTCGCTGGAGTTTGACGGCGAGAGCGAGGGTGACGACGAGCTTGCAATCCGCACGCCGCTGACCAGGTACGTTGACCCGCATCCGTTTGTGCCCGCGATGGATGACGCTCGCGCAACACGCTGCGAGGAGATTCTGTCGATTCAGGCTCACGGTTTAGCTTCAAGGCTGGCACACACTGGCTCTGACCACGCGGTTATTGGCATTTCGGGTGGACTTGACTCTACGCTGGCCCTTCTTGTCACTGTGCGAGCGTTTGACCAGCTGGGATACGACCGCTCGGGCATTGTAGCTGTGACGATGCCGGGATTTGGCACCACGGATCGCACGTACACCAACGCTATTGAGCTGGTGCAGTCGCTTGGCGCCGACCTGCGCGAGATTTCCATTGTAGATTCCGTGCTGCAGCATTTTGCCGACATCGGCCACAACCAGGATGTTCACGATGTTGTGTACGAAAACGCCCAGGCTCGCGAACGCACGCAGATTCTGATGGACGTTGCCAACCAGGTGAGCGGCATGGTCATTGGCACGGGCGACCTTTCCGAGCTGGCGCTTGGTTGGGCAACGTATAACGGTGACCAGATGTCCATGTACGGCGTAAATGCTTCGGTACCAAAGACACTGGTCAGGTACCTTGTTGATTACTGCGCTGATGCTTATGAGGAGCAGGACGAGGACGAAATTGCTCACGTTTTGCGCGACGTTCTGGACACACCGGTTTCTCCTGAGCTGCTGCCATCCGCGGCAGACGGTTCCATTGAGCAGAAGACGGAGGACCTGGTTGGCCCTTACGAGTTGCACGATTTCTTTTTATTCCACGTGCTTCGTCACGGAAGTGGTCCACTCAAGGTTCTACGTCTTGCCGAGTGTGCGTTTGGTACAGGCACTGACCAGGAGATTTACGACTACGAGACTATCGTGCGTTGGCTGAAGGTATTCTACCGCAGGTTCTTCTCGCAGCAGTTTAAGCGCTCGGCGATGCCTGACGGGCCAAAGGTTGGTTCTGTTTCGCTTTCGCCGCGCGGCGACCTGCGCATGCCATCCGATGCTTCTAGCTCGCTTTGGCTCTCTGAATTGGAGAGTTTGGAGGGGTAAGCGCGCGTGGTTGTAGTATGTGACGATAGCGCGTTTTTCCAGCACAAAGTGACTTGATGACGTTGGTGCAAACACTCTTCTGCAGCAAATGATGACACTCAGTACCCGGCTATTCATGAAAATGAATAGCCGGGTACTTTTATGCAGGTTGATTTTTGCTACGAATAGGGAAGAGGTGTTTTTGCCCCCAAAATGACCCTCAAGTGGTAAAAAATGCGTTTAGTTGGAAAATTCATAATTCTGTATAAAGCGTTTTCGCAGTTGATTGAAATTTTGGCGGTAAAAAATCGTCTTAGTTGGGGTTAATTTGACATAACATAAATTTCTAGCTCCAACTAAACGCGTTTTTTACCCAAATGAGGGTTCCAAAGAGCCTTATTAAAACTCACTATTCATGAAATCGTATATTCAGTACTCAATATACAAATTTTCAAAATATGATTGATAGAGGGTGAGGGCGTTTGAAAATGTGCGTCCAACCTCGTAAAAATATTTTGCACTACTTGAACAGATAACACATTGCTTTAATATCTGTATAACTGCTAGGTATCAGAGCGGCTGCCTGCAAAAATTATAGGTATTTTACCAGTTATTTATATAAAGTTCGATTTCGTTCAGCTTGCTTCCAACTTTTGTGGCAGAAAATAACATTGAGGTGGTATTAACTATCGAGTACCTTTAGACCGTAAAGCAAGTACGTGCTGAGCGGGAGAAAGGAGTCGTTCCATGCGCAAGGAGATTACAAAGCTAATTGAGCTTCTTGTTGCGCAAAATAGGATGACTCCTGAAGAACTTGCTTCTGCTCTTGGGGTTAGTTCTCGTACTATGCGCTCTTATATCAACCAAGCTAACGAAAAGCTTCAGGGTTTTGCGCGCATTATTAAACACAGAGGTACTGACTATGAGCTTATTGTCGATGACAAGGATCGATTTGATGCCTTCCAAAAAGAGCGTCATATTGCAGCTCAAACAGCTAAACCATCAACTCCAGCGGAACGAGTAGATTTTCTTATCAGTAATCTATTACAGCGTAATGATTGGATTACTCTCGAAGAGCTTTCTGAGATGTTATTCGTCTCAAAAAGTGCGCTTTCTACCGACATTAAGCTGGTAGAAAAAGAAATTGGAAAATTCCATCTCAGCATTCTTAAGCGTCCTTACTACGGAATTAAAGTTGAGGGCTCTGAGCTTAATCGCAGGGTCTGCATTGCTAATCAGGTTCTGAAAAAGCTTGGTGCGCAAGGAATTCTTGAAGGTAACGATTTTCAGTTAGAGCGCATTTCTTCTGTGGTTGAACAGGTCATAGAAGCAGACGACTATCGTATTAATCCTGCTGCACATCAAAATCTAATTATCCACATTGCCATTGCACTCTCGAGAATTGCAAACAACTGCTACGTTCCTTTGACAGAAGAGAACCTTTCTTCTATTAAAAATAATTCTGGTTATGCAACTGCTCAGAAGATTGCTCATGAAATTGAACAGCAGTTCCAGGTTTCGCTCCCAGAGGAAGAGGTCGCCTACATTGCAATTCACCTTGCTGGTAAGCAATCGCTTTCTGAGGCAGGTCAAGAAGATTCTCTTGTCATTTCTGATGAGGCATGGTCAATTGTTCAGCAGATGATTGAGGTTATTTGGTCAGCATATCGCTTTGACTTTAGAAATGACCTTGAGCTACAGATGAATCTTGCAAGACATGTTGTTCCACTGTCTGTGCGTCTTCAGTACAACATGACTGTGAATAATCCGCTGTTAAAAGATATTAAAACGCGTTTTTCGCTCGCCTACTCCATGGCAATCGATGCTTGCTCAGTGCTGAGCGATTACTTCAATACCAAGGTTTCCGATGACGAAATCGGATTTGTTGCTCTTGCTTTTGCTTTAGCTCTGGAGCGCCGTAAAACCGAGGCACCAAAGAAGAATATCCTGGTAGTTTGTGCAAGTGGCGCGGGAAGCGTACGTTTGCTTGAGTGGCGCGTTCGCGATGCATTTGGCCCCTATATCAATACTATTCAGCTTTGTGACGTTACCAAAATTGATCGTGTTGACTTTGCTGATATTGATTACGTCTTCTCAACGGTTCCAATCAATGAGGCTCTGCCTGTCCCTATCAGACAGGTTTCAAATTTCTTAGATGCTAGTGATATTTCAAGCATGCAAAGCGTTTTTCATAACGAGAAACTCTCTGCAGATGAGCTGAGCGATTTCTTCTCGCCAGATCTCTTCTTCTCTCATCTTGATTTTGCAACAAAAGAAGACGTCATCGACTATCTGTGCGAACAGGCAACACAAAAGCTCAGCCTTCCAAAAGAGTTCAAAGCGTCCGTCTATGAGCGTGAAAACGCAGCTCAAACAGCATTTGGTAATAACGTTGCAATGCCACATCCCATGAACGCTATGAGTTCAAAAAGTGCTGTAGTTGTGGGAATTTTAGACAAGCTTGTGGACTGGAATGCTAATGCTGTTCAAGCAGTATTTCTCGTGTGTATTGCAAAAGATAAAGACTGGCGCCTTCAGTCTTTCTTTAGGACATTTTCTCATTTTCTTATTAGTGACCAGGCAATTCAGGAGCTTATTCAGAATCAAACATTCGAAGAATTCCTTAGTAGTTTAAAAAACACACAGTAGTACAGAAAGGGTGAAAAACATGGATGAAGAGAAGTATGAAGTTGCAACAGAACTTATTGCTCATGCAGGCGTGGCAAAGTCTTGCGCTCTTGAGGCAATCGATGAAGCTTCAGAAGGCAGGTTTGATTCTGCAGAAGAGCTCATTCAGGAAGGCCGATCCGAAATGGTTTCCGCTCATGACGCGCAGTTTGGGCTTCTGACACAGGAAGCTTCTGGTAATCCAGTCGACGTAAACATCATTCTTGTTCACGCACTTGATCACCTAACCATGGCAGTTATGACGCTTGATTTGGCTGAGAGAATCATCAGTCTTCAAAAGCGTTTGAGTGATGTAGAGGGAAAGTAAGCTGCAAGTAAGTTGTACGTAAGTAACCACAGGTAGTAGTCAAGATTTTGGAGGAAGTTATGAGAATTATGCTCGCATGTGCAGCCGGTATGTCCACTTCAATCCTTGTTGCACGTATGGAAGAAGCCTCTAAGGCACAGGGTCGTGAAGACACCATTTGGGCTGTTGAGCAGGGAACCATTGCTGACGAGATTGGTAACTTCGACGTTCTTCTCCTTGGGCCTCAGGTTCGCTTCATTAAAAAGAAGGTCGAGAAGATTCTTGATGGTCGTGCTCCTCTTGATGTTATCGATACAACCGCTTATGGCCGTTGCGATGGCGCAAAAGTACTTGAACAGGCAGATAAGGTATATGCCGCTTTCAATGCCTAATCGCTGGTCTGCGATTTATTTGCTGGTTCAGTCAGCTTTCAATTTTGGTAAGTAGCTGCAAGCAATTTGATAGCAAATTTACAGCAGCTTGTGTAAGTAAGAACTGATAGTACGTTAGAAAAGAGGTTGTCATGGCTTTTTCAGAAGTTCTTGAAGATAAGCTCATGGATGTCGCCGCATGGGTTGACGAGAACAAGTATCTCAACTCCATTAAGGACGCATTTACGGTCTTCATGCCCTTTGTTATTGTCGGCTCATTTGGTACTTTGCTGAAGACTCTTATTTCTTCAAATACCACTGGTCTTGCACAGTTTATTCCTGCACTGTCTGCACTTGGACCAGCATTTACTGCACTTAACTTCTGTTGTCTCTCCTTTATGACTCTTCCAGTCATTTATCTGATTGCCCATAATATTGCTAAGCACAACAAAGCTCCTGAGATTGCAACTGGCCTTGTTTGTATTGCTGCTTATATCTCAATGGTTCGTCCTAACTTTGTAGTTAACCTTGCAAAGGCACTTCCAGAGGGAGTCACTCTTGCAGATGGCACAACTGCAGTGACTGTTAACGCAATGAGCCAGTCTATCTTTGGTGCTCAGGGCTTGTTTGTTGGTATGTTGGTTGGTCTTCTTGTTGCAGAGCTCTTTGACAAGCTCACCACTATTGATGCCATCCGCATCAAGATGCCACCTTCAGTTCCAGCTGGTATTGCAAACTCCTTCAACGTTATGATTCCAGTTTTCCTTACCCTGGTTATCACCTCTGTTTTTGGTGGCCTTTTTGCAACCCTTACTGGTTCCTACATTAACGACTGGGTCTACTCACTTCTCCAGGCTCCAATGGAGAGCCTGTTCCAGACAACCCCAGGCATCCTTGTAGCAGTTATTCTTTCTCAGCTCTTCTGGTTCCTTGGTATTCACGGCGGCCTGGTTATTTCTCCTATTCGTAACCCTATGTTTGTTGCTGCTATTTCTGCAAATGTTCTTGCTTTCAACTCTGGTGCAACTCCAGATCGTATCTTTACCCAGGGCTTCTGGATGGAGTTCATCGTCCCAGGTGGCGCAGGTATGACCCTCTGCTTCCTGATTGCAATCTTCTTGTTCTCCAAGCGTGATGATCACAGGTCTGTTGCTAAGCTTGCATTCCTCCCAGGACTCTGTGGCATTTCCGAGCCAGTTGTTTTTGGTATTCCTCTGGTTCTTAACCCAACCTTCATGATTCCATTTGTATTCAACTCTGCTCTCTCTGCAGGAATTGCACTGTTTGCCACAAAGATTGGCTTCCTGCCTTGCAATGTCGTAGACATTCCATTCGGTGTTCCAGTACTGCTTAACGCTTTCTTGGGTCACGGTTGGCAGGGACTTGTTGTTCAGATCATCTGCCTGACGGTCTGCACATTCACCTGGATTCCATTTGTTCTTGCTTCCAATAAGCAGTACGAGATGGAAATGAAGCTTGCTCAGGAAGGCGCAGAAGCTACCGAGTAAGACGTGTACATCGTAGTTGCTGGGGCGAGAAGATCTTCTCGCCCCACGCATATTACTTGTATCAATTTGTTTGACATTGCATTTCATAATGAGGTGCTAACCTCTGCTAGGGAGAAAAAATGGCAAATAAAGTGTATAAATTCCCTGAGGGTTTTCTTTGGGGTGGAGCAACTGCTGCAAACCAGTGTGAAGGCGCATGGAACGTTGATGGTAAGGGACTGTCCGTTGCTGATTGCACTACCTATAAGCCAAATGTCGACGTAAAAGACTATAAGGCCCAGCATGGCATTTCATCTGAGCAAATTGCTGAGGCAATGAAATCAGACGATACTCGTCAGTATCCAAAGCGTCATGGCGTTGATTGCTATCATCGTTATCTTGAGGATCTTGACCTCTACCAGAAGATGGGCTTCAAGACACTGCGCGTATCAATCCAGTGGACTCGTATTTACCCTAAGGGCATTGAGGAAGAGCCAAATGAGGCCGGCCTTGCCTACTATGAGGCTTTGTTCAAAGGGATGAGGGAGCGCGGCATTGAGCCTTTAGTTACCCTTCACCACTACGAGATGCCTCTTTACCTGGCAAATCACTATGACGGTTGGTATAAGCGCGAAGTCATCGATCTCTTCCTGCGCTTCTGCAAGACTGTCTTTGAGCGTTTGGGCAAGTACGTTACGTATTGGCTGACGTTCAATGAGATTGACTCGGTATTCCGCCACCCTTGGACCACTATTGGTATCTGCGAGGATCGCTATCCAAAGGATAAGGTTGAAGAAATCATTTATCAGTGCGTTCACAATCAGTTTGTTGCGTCTGCTCTTGCAACAAAGCTACTTCACGAGATGGTTCCTGGCGCTCAGATGGGCTGCATGCTTACCCGCACGCTCACGTATCCAGAGAACTGCAATCCTCAGAACATGCTCTTGGCGCTTAAAGATAACCGAGAAAACTTTTTCTATTCAGACGTTCAGGTTCGGGGAGCGTATCCTCAGTGGGTATTTAACTACTGGGCAAAGAAAGACATTCACGTTGACTTTGGCCTGTGTGACGAGGCAATTCTCAAACAGTATCCTGTGGACTTTGTGTCCTTCTCGTACTATATGACCATTGTTGATTCCATTGATGCCGCCAAGCGCGAGAAGGTCAGCGGTAATATGGCCACCGGCGTCAAGAATCCATTCCTTGATACATCTGATTGGGGTTGGCAGGTTGATCCAACTGGTCTTCAGTATGCCCTGATTGACCTGTATGATCGCTATCAGAAGCCACTCTTTATTGTCGAGAATGGCCTTGGTGCTTATGACGTTGTCAATCCTGACGGATCAATTGATGACGACTATAGAATCTCTTACTTTAGAGAGCATATTGCAGCCATTGGTGCAGCTATTGAAGACGGCGTTGATGTTATGGGTTACACGCCATGGGGCTGCATTGACCTGGTGTCTATGTCAACATGCCAGATGTCAAAGCGTTATGGCTTTATTTACGTTGATCTTGACGACGATGGTAATGGTACGTATGACAGAAGCCGCAAGAAGAGCTTCTTCTGGTACAAGAAGGTTATTGAAACAAATGGCGCTGACTTAGACTAGCGGTGCTTTTTGGGCCACTGGTTCTTGTGAGCTAGTGGCCCAAAGTTTATTTGACGAGAAAACCAAGGGAGTGAATATGGCATTTCCAGAGAATTTTTTGTGGGGTGGCGCAACAGCTGCTAATCAGTTTGAGGGTGCTTGGGATGTAGATGGTAAGGGTCCTAGCTGTATGGATATGGCTACAAACGGTAACCATCACCATCCTCGTAAGATTACTCCAACGCTTGACCCTAATGAGTATTATCCTTGCCACGATGGTGTCGATTTCTTCCATCATTACAAGGAAGACATTGCCCTTCTCGCCGAGATGGGATTCAAGGTATTTAGGTTCTCTATCAACTGGACCAGAATTTATCCAACAGGCTTTGAAGAGACCCCAAACGAGCTTGGTCTCAAGTTCTACGATAACGTAATGGACGAGTGCCACAAGTATGGCATTGAGCCGCTCGTAACGCTGTCGCATTATGAGCTTCCTTTTGCTGTATGTCAGCAACTAGATGGATGGGCTTCTCGCCAAACGATTGACCTCTTCGTGAAATATGCCAAGACCGTGTTGAATCGTTATAAAGGCAAATGCCGCTACTGGTTGACATTTAATGAGATCAACATTGGCATGCTTCCTATTGGCAATTACATGAGTCTGGGCATGCTGAATCCAGGCTCGTTTGACCTGCGTAATCAGGTGGATATTCCTCAGAAGCGTTTCCAGGCGCTGCATCATCAATTTGTTGCAAGCGCGAAGGTTGTTAAGCTTGCGCACGAGATTGATTCTGAGAACAAAGTCGGGTGCATGATTGCTTACCTGCTGTCGTATCCTCTGACGCCAAACCCAGAGGATGTGGAGCTTGCTCGCGAGCGTAATCAGTATCGTAACTACTATTGCTCTGATGTGCAGGTTCGTGGTGAGTATCCTTACTTTGCTCAGCGTGTTTGGGATGAGGCTGGAGTTTCGCTTGATATCACCGAAGAAGACCTTCGCATCTTGAAGGAGGGAACGGTTGATTTTTATACGCACAGCTACTATCAGTCACAGTGTGCGAGCGTTAATCCTAGTGAGGAGACCAGTGGAAATCTGCTGGGTGGTGCTAAGAATCCATACCTCAAGGAGACTGCATGGGAGTGGCCTATTGACCCAATGGGCCTGCGTATCATGCTCAACCAGGTATATGAGCGCTATCAAATTCCTATTATGGTTGTCGAGAATGGACTTGGTTCAAATGACACGGTAAATCCTAATGGATCTATTGACGATGATTATCGTATTGAGTATCTTCGCGAGCACATTAAAGCAGTAAAAGAAGCGCTTAAGGACGGCGTTGAGGTAATTGGCTACACGCCTTGGGGCTGCATTGACCTGGTCAGCAACGCTGACGGCGAGATGGCAAAGCGTTATGGTTTTGTTTTTGTAGACAAGTACGATGACGGCACTGGCACGCTGGAGCGCAGTAGAAAGAAGAGCTTCTACTGGTACAAGGATGTCATTTCTTCCAACGGCGAAAATCTATAAGAGCAGTAAGCCCAGCTTACCTTGGTGTAAGCTGGGCTTTAGTTTTGCGGCGTTAAAGTAATAACCCGATCATCACTCATGTTGTATCGGCAGCATTCGCGCAAAGAACCAAGCGGAACCAAGCGGAACCAAGCAGAACCAAGCAGAACCAAGCAGTACAACGCAGCAAATTTAGCAGTACTCAAAGCAGCATCACGCACAACCAAACACTTGTCGAGCATTAAGGACTGTCGACCATGGTTTTGTCTCTCGAAGAAACACTTCCTGTACTGATAACTTACATTGCCGCGATGTTTGTCATGATGGGCATTGGATTTGCTCTGTTCAAGGCTAAGATGATCGAACACCACGGCATAGCGCAGATGAGCAATGTCATTCTTTACGCAGCTAGTCCCTGTATCGTAGTGCAGTCATTCTTAACCGATTTCAGCATGCAACGCCTCATCGAAGCTGGATGGTGCGTGGTTTTCTCGACAATTATTACTGGCGTTACCATCTTGGTTACCAGGTGCGTGTACAGAAATAAGCAGCCGTTGGCGGCGTTTTCGGTTATTTTTACTAACTCGGGATTTATTGGTATTCCGATTGTGCAGAGCGTTTTGGGTGTCGAGTACGTTTTTTACGTCTCGATGTGTATTGCGTGCGTAACGTTTTTTGTTTGGACGTACGGCGCGTGGCTGGTGTCCCTGGATAAAAGGGAAATTTCGATTACGAAGATTGCAACCAACCCCGGTGTTGTCACGATTTTCATTGGCCTTTTGTTGTTCGTTTTCTCAATCCATCTAGACCCAATTCTGAAGATTTCAATTGCAAGGGTTGCAGATATCAACGCAGGTCTTGCGATGATTATTCTTGGCGCGTATCTGGCAGAAGCTAAAATAGCCGAGCTTATCAGGGATAAATGGATTTACTTTGCTAGCTTTTTGAGGCTTTTGGCTATGCCGTTAATAACGCTTGGAATTTTGTGGTTTGCCCCACTTGACCAGGCAATAAAGTTGGTGTTGTTTATCACCTTTGCAACTCCTTCGGGAGCGTTGACGGCAATGTTCTCGCAAAAATACGGCAAGGACTACGAATACGCAGTTGGATTAGTTGCCGCATCTACTTTGTTGTCGTTGGTCACCATGCCGATAATGATGGCATTAGCATTGATGTGGCTTTAGCGGGCTGAGGTTTTACGCGCGGGCCGTACGTAGCATGCGGATTTCTAGCGTTGTGGTACCCGGCTATTCATGAAAATGAATAGCCGGGTACTTTTATGCAGGTGGATTTTCGCTTTGGGTGGGGAAGAGGCGGTTTTGCCTCAAAAATGGCATCCAAGTGGTAAAAAATGCGTTTAGTTGGAGTTTACAGAAATTGTGTGATTCTATGCATCAAATCTACCTGGTGTTTTGTTCTGGATAAAAAATCAGAAATATGGATAGAATTTGCCAACTGGTAAAACGTGGGTGCAATTTTTCTGAATACTCCATTTCATTTCCAACTAAACGCGTTTTTTACCCAAAACGGGGGTCGCAAAATGAACCTTCATTTTTCCTATGCAAAATTGCGTATATCACCTATTAAATATGCATGGAGCAAAGTTTTGCACCAAAATTTATGCTAATGGCACGAATACGCAGGTGGATACCAGCTGCCATCCAGACCAGCAGCGGCCGCTTGTCTGCGCTAATAGTATTCACGACTCACTCACACACCTCCTACCAGGTAATCTTCGGTTGCGCGCTACCTGTATGACGCCCGTGTTTCAGCAGTTCGTTGCCTGTGATCAGCAGTTCGCTACCCGCACGTAGCACACGCGAGTCACGAACACCCACCTGTACGCGCATAACCGTTAACGGCTTATACTGCACGCCTACAGAAAATCTAAGTCGGTTTTGTAAGATTTTCGCAATATTTCGTATAAATTGTTTTCTCGTGTGGAATAACTAATAGCGTTGGAAAAGGGCGCTTAGCGTCGCAATCGGGCGGAGCCCGAAAAGGAGGTTTTCATTATGAATTTGAAGCCACTCGGAGATCGTGTTCTGGTAAAGCCTGCTCCAAAAGAGGAGAAGACATCTTCTGGTCTCTACATTGCATCCGCAGCTCAGGAGCTTCCTCAGCGCGGTGAGGTCCTCGCAGTTGGATCTGGCAAGCTTGATCAGAATGGCAATCGTATCGCTCTTGATGTCAAAGTCGGCGACCAGGTATTTTACGGTAAGTTCGGCGGCACCGAGGTCAAGGTAGACGGTGAGGAACTCCTGCTTCTCCGTGCTGACGATATCCTTGCAGTCCTCGAGGACTAGTCGCCTCGCGCCTCTGTTCGTTCGCTTGTTTTGTTCACGTGTAAATTCAGCTATTTTGGAGGAATACCATGGCTAAAGATATCGATTTTGGCACCGACGCTCGTGCCAAGCTTGCTAAGGGCGTAAATACCCTGGCAGATGCCGTAACCACCACCCTTGGACCTAAGGGTCGCTACGTTGCACTGCAGCGTTCTTACGGCGCACCAACCATCACCAACGACGGCGTTTCCGTTGCTCGTGAGATTGAGCTCAAGGACCCAGTAGAGAACATGGGCGCTCAGCTGGTCAAAGAGGTTGCAACCAAGACTAACGACACCGTTGGCGACGGTACCACCACCGCAACTCTGCTTGCACAGGTCATTGTTAACGAGGGCCTCCGCAACGTTGCAGCTGGCGCAAACCCAATCGCAATTCGTCGCGGTATTGACAAGGCCGTTGAGGCTGTTGTCGCTCAGATGAGGGGCATCGCAAAGGAGGTCTCAACTAAGCAGCAGATTGCTTCTGTTGGTACCATTTCCGCAGGTGACCCAGTCATCGGTGGCAAGATTTCTGACGCTATGGACGTTGTCGGCAAGGACGGCGTCATCACCGTTGAGGAGTCCCAGACCTTCGGCATCGACATCGACACCGTTGAGGGTATGCAGTTTGACAAGGGTTACGTTTCCCCTTACTTCGCAACCAACAACGAGACTCTCACCGCTGAGCTGGACAATCCTTACATCCTCATGACCGACAACAAGATTTCCTCTATCCAGGACATCCTGCCTATCCTTGAGGCAGTCCAGAAGCAGGGAGCACCTCTGCTCATCATGGCTGAGGACGTCGACGGCGAGGCTCTGACCACCCTCATCCTCAACAAGCTCCGCGGCGTTCTGAACGTCTGCGCAATCAAGGCTCCTGCATACGGCGACCGTCGTAAGCGCATGCTCGAGGACATCGCTGTTCTCACCGGCGGCCAGGCAGTCATCAAGGAGCTCGGTGTCAACCTCAACGAGATTAACGCAGAGATGCTCGGTCGCGCTAAGTCCGTCAAGGTAACCAAGGAGACCACTACCATCGTTGGTGGCGCTGGTTCCAAGGACGCAATCGACGACCGCATCACCCAGATCAAGGCTGAGATTGAGAACACCACTTCTGACTTCGATCGCGAGAAGCTCCAGGAGCGTCTTGCTAAGCTCGCTGGCGGCGTTGCAGTCATCAAGGTTGGCGCAGCTACCGAGGTTGAGCTCAAGGAGATCAAGCACCGCATCGAGGACGCACTTCAGGCAACTCGCGCAGCTGTCGAGGAGGGCATTGTCGCAGGTGGCGGCGTTTCCTTCCTAGCTGCTTCCTCCGTTCTTGACAGCGTTCAGACCTCTGACGCAGACGAGAAGATCGGCGTCGAGATCATCCGCAAGGCACTTGAGGCTCCAGTTCGCACCATCGCTAACAACGCTGGTTTCGAGGGCAGCGTAGTTGTCGAGAAGATCAAGGCACTCCCAACTGGTCAGGGTCTTGACTCCGCTTCTGGTCAGTATGGCGACATGATTGAGATGGGCGTTCTTGACCCAGTTAAGGTCACCCGCACCACACTCCAGAATGCAGCTTCCGTTGCATCCCTCATCCTCATCACCGAGGCAACTGTTTCCGAGATGCCAAAAGACACCACCATCGAGGAGTCCATTTCTCGCGCAGCTGCTCAGGGCGGCCAGGGCGGCATGTACTAATTCGCGCCTTCTGGTCACTTCAATCGGGTTCAGCTTCTCGCTGGACCCGATTTTTTCTATCGCCACGACAACTTGGCGAAAAACCCGTCTAGTCGCAGGCGAGAAACCCGTCTTGTCGCAACTGCAACGTTTTCCCTCTCAGCGTCCATTAATCGAAATCGTATGAATGTGACGTCATTTGAGCGGAATTATTGGTCGTCACAGGTTAAAATGTTTATTTGCGACTGTAGTCGGTCCACCCGACTAACTCGCATATTTGAACCATCCGCCACGCGCCAAAGGAGAGGAGGCACCATGGCACAGAACCATAATCGTAACGAGGAGCGAGATTTTCTCGACGACCTCATTGATATCCAGGACTCCCTGCAGGTGCTTTCCAACCCGCTCGACGCGCTGATGGGAAGCCTGTCTATTGACCCAAACACAGACAAGCCGTTTGAGCCAATGGACTACAAGGAAATTCCCTGGTCAAACGCCAATCGCTGCCTGAGGTGCGCCTCTGGAAAAGCCGAGGCATGTTCTCGCTGTCTTGACGTTTGCCCAGCTAATTGTATTGATATCCATAACCAATCCGTACGTATCGACGATGAGGCTTGCCTGCAGTGCGGCCTCTGTGTTGCCGCGTGCCCAACCGAGACGTTCAACACGCGCCGCCATACGTCCCGCATGCTGTATGACCAGGTAGCTCGCGCGGCCTCCGCGTACGAGCAGTGCTACATTACCTGCACGCGTGCTCTGGCGAGAAAACCTGAGGGCAATGAGATTTGTCTGCCTTGCGTGGGCATGCTCTCGGCCGACATTTGGTTCTCGATCCTTACGGACTTTGACAACGTAAGCGTTTACCTACCGTTGGGCGTTTGCGACCGTTGTCGTACCACTACTGGTGAGGAAGCATATACCCAGGCTATCGCTACCGCTGAGGAGTGGACGGGCGCTACGGTTGGTCTTGAGGTTGACGGCAATAACCTCAACCACAACTTTACGCGCGCCTACATCCGTTCGCAGTTCATCTCCAACGCGATGAACGGTGCAGAACGTCTGGTATCTGCGTCGACGCCTGTGCTTGCAGGCGCCAAGGCAATCGCCGACCGCATTAACTCGCACGCTCGCTCTCTGGACAAGCTCCAGACGCAGCTTGATGACGTGATGGGCTTGCGCACTACCGACATGAGGCAGTCCATGCTCACGCAGGATCGCCGTCTGGTCATGGGCGCACTTCAGCACGACCCAGAGCTTGCCCCTTACGTGAAGCTTGCGGCTCCTATCTGGGATTCCAGTAAGTGCACGGTTTGCGGCGACTGCAAAAATACCTGTACGACGCACGCTATCAACATCGACGAACGTGGCAAGCTGACCATCAAGATGCCGTTCTGCGTCAACTGCGAGGCCTGCGTAATTGTTTGCCCTGAACCCGGCGCGCTTACGATGGTGCCAATGGATACCTCTGAGCTGGTTGTTCGTGACCGCAAGGCCGAGGAGACCGAGCGTCTTGAGGCCTTGGCTCGTCGTAAAGCTCGCTTCATTTTTGACACTGGCAAGGAGCAGCTCAAACATCTGACAAACTCGATTTCCGAGGACTCGGATGAGAGCTTTGATGCGGGCTCCAACAAGGTCCTCTCCGCAGGTTCCTCTACTACTGCACAACAGCCTCCAAAAGAGGATAATTAACCGTAACCGTCCACCGAAAACAAGAGGACTCACATGTCGCTTTCAATTGGTATCGTTGGCCTGCCAAACGTTGGTAAATCTACGCTGTTCACCGCGTTGACCCGCAAGGGTGGCCTGGCTGCAAATTACCCGTTTGCCACCATCGACCCTAACGTGGGCATTGTTGACGTGCCTGACGCAAGGCTCCAGAAGCTGGCCGAGATTGTCAATCCTGGTCGTATTATGCCTGCAACCGTTGAGTTTGTGGACATCGCTGGCCTGGTCAAGGGCGCAAACGAGGGCGAGGGCCTGGGCAATCAGTTCCTGGCAAACATTCGCAACACCGACGCTATCTGTGAGGTTGTTCGTTACTTCAAGGATCCCGACGTCATTCATGTTGAAGGTCGCGTCAATCCTGACGAGGATGTTGACATTATTCAGACCGAGCTTATCCTCGCTGACCTGGGAACCATTGAGCGTGCCCTTCCTAAGCTGGAGAAAGAGGCCAAGCGCGATAAGGACCTCCAGCCCAAGCTCAACGTGGCAAAGCGCCTTCAGGAGTGGCTGAACGAGGGCAATCGCGCCGCTGACATGGAGATGACCGACGAGGAGCGCCTGGCTGCCCGCGATCTCTTCCTGCTTACCATGAAGCCAATCCTGTACGTCGCAAATGTCGACGAGGACATGCTCACCGAGCCTGCTCCTGTCATCAACGGCGTTCAGTCTATCCCTGTTTGCGCAGGTGTCGAGGCTGAGCTTGCTGATCTTGACCCAGAGGAGGCTGCTGAGTATCTGGAGTCCCTGGGGCTTGAGCACTCCGGCCTGGAGACGCTTGCCCAGGCAGCATACAAGCTGCTTGGTCTGCAGAGTTACTTTACCGCAGGTCCCATGGAGGTCAGGGCGTGGACCGTCCGCATTGGCGCTAAGGCTCCCGAGGCCGCCGGTGTCATTCACTCCGACTTTGAGCGCGGCTTCATCAAGGCCGAGGTTGCCAGCTACAACGATTACGTGGAGCTCGGCGGCGAGGCTGGATGTAAAGCCGCGGGCAAGCTGCGTATCGAGGGCAAGGATTACGTGGTCGAGGATGGCGACGTCATGCACTTTCGCTTTAACGTCTAAGCCACAAAACCGCTAACAGTAAACAAAAAACGGGCGAGAGGATCGGTCTTCTCGCCCGTTTTTGTGTGGTGTGGGATGGTGTCGCGGGTCACACGTCACCGTGGGTCGCGCGTGCCGTTAGCGCTTTGGAGCCTGATCGGTGCCCAGGACTACGGTGATGTCCACGTCAGTTGGGTAGGAGCCGTCGTTTGCCTTGATGTTAGCGGTAGGGATGTCCAGCGCTTTTGCAACGCCAACGGCCTTTGCCAGGCCCGTACGCGTGCCGTCGTAGACAATAATCGAGTCGGTTGGATGCTCCAGAGAGCTGTCGGCGTAAGCGGTGTAACCCTTTGTCTTCAGAATGCCAGCTTTCTGAGCTGCAAGCCCTTGAACGTCGGTACCATTGAGCACGGCAACTTCACCGGTGTAGTCAGGCTTGATGCTGTCGATAGCTGAAGGGTCTCCTCCAACGGTACCCACAACGCCTGTGGTTTCGTCAGCGCTTGCATCCTCCAGAGGAGGCAGCGCCTGGTTTACGCGATCCATCATAGTCTTCCACGCGCTCTTATCGACAATCTCATACCACACGTCATCAATGAGCTCGGACGTCGTAGGCGTACGCGCGGAATACATATCCTTGGATGTATCTATGCCCCTGAATGACATGGCCAGTCCCACAATATCGGTAACGTTGAAGTCAGTAGTCACGCTTTCGGCCATGGTAGACACGGCACCGGACATAGAAACGGGGTCCAGCTGCAGAACTTTCTTGGCAATAGCTGTCAAAATCATGCGCTGGTTAGCTGCGCGATAGAAGTCGCCGGCGCCGTAGTTGTCGTATGCGTGGCGACTACGAGAAAGACCGAGTGCTTGCTGGCCGTTGAGCTGCTGCTCTCCAGCGGGCAGGTCGATGCCCGAGTACTGCATGTCAGAAACAGCAACGGGCAGGTTGACCGTAATGCCGCCAATAGAGTCCACAATTTTGGTGAACGACTCAAAGTCTACCTCGGCATAGTGTGAGATGTTAACGTTTGCCAGCTTGGAAACGGCCTCGACCATTCCGGATGCGCCGCCATAGCTGTACGCGGAGTTAATCTTCTGCTTTCCGTGTTCTCCCAGGTCAACCATAGTGTCTCGGGGAATGGAAATCAACGTAATTTTCTTGTTCTTTGGGTCTACGCGGGCCAGAATGATAGTATCGGCGCGGAAGTTTGCGTTGGAATCGCCCCAGTTTTCTGCACGTCCCTCGTCCTTATCGACACCAAGAAGTAGCATGTAGAACGGATCAGACGGAGCAACTTGTACCAGTGTAGCTTGCAAGTTTGCGTCCAGACCCTGACGAAGTTTTGAGTTGGTATCCAGCATCCACCACGCAAACGCTACGCCTGCTACCAGCAGCAACGTGCCCAGAATGCCGGCAAAGATCTTAAGACCACGACCGCGAGAAGAACCTTGGCGCTTCTTAGAATATGCGCTCACGCCTTCTGCGCGCGAAGGCGCATGGCTGACAGCGCCAGCACGATGTGCAGCAAAGTGAGTGTGTTTTTGCTGCTGAGCTGGGGCTTCTTCGGGCCACTCGTCGCCGACGTTGGTCTGGCCAATCAAAGGCTCGCGCGTAAACCTGGAGCCGTGGGATTCGTGATTGTTGCGTGCAGAACTTGCACCTGCGCTTTTAACGCTGCCCAGCGTGCGAGGTTGATATGCGCCCTGATCATAAGCATCATAATCGTCCTGTGCGAAGTCCTCTGTATCGTACTCAAAGGCGTCTTCGTATCTATCGCGGCTGTTGCGACCACGATTCTGAGATGAATGTGACCTTCTGGCCATTGGGGCTCCTTTGTGTTTAATCTGCGTTTTGCCCAATGCGTTTTGTCAAACATCTACTATACGCAATTTTGCGCTTTCGTGCTGTAAGGAAACAAACCTGCCACAAAAAATCCCCGCTTCAACGTGTGAAGCGGGGACGTGTGCGAGAAGTTCATGGAGCCTTGCAAAATAGACGGTTTTCTCGCCAAATTATAGAACTTTGCCGACTTTTGTTTGCACAGAATAAGAAGACTTTTTGGCGCACACAATCTCTCGTGATGTTAATGGTTGGTTGAAGGTATTATTAATAGCAATAAATTCGTGGTAGAGATATGTGCCCATACGTGCAGTAGTGCGTGCCGGTGCAGAATCTAAGAGTGACCGGGAAACCGGAGAAGCGGAGTCATGCATGAGCGAGTCCAGGCCCAAGCAGTTTGTTGCAGTTTTAGATTTTGGTGCCCAGTACGGCCAGTTAATTGCACGTCGCGTGCGCGATCTTAACGTTTACTCCGAGATTGTTCCTTGTGATATTTCCGCAGATGAGCTTCGTGAGCTCAATCCATCTGCGCTTATTTTGTCCGGCGGCCCTGCTTCCGTCTACGCTGAGGATGCGCCAAAGATTGACCCAGAGATTCTGGAGCTTGGTATTCCTGTTTTTGGTTTCTGCTATGGACAGCAGATTATGGCGGTTACCCTGGGTGGCACCGTTGGACATACCGAGAAGGGCGAGTACGGCCCAGCTCATCTGACACGTGCAGGTGAGAGTTGCATTTTTGATGGTACCGCTGAGCAGCAGACTGTTTGGATGAGCCACCGCGATGCAGTGTCCGAGGTCCCAGAGGGCTTTACCGTTACCGCTTCTACTGATGTTTGTCCTATTGCGGCTATGGAAAACGCTGCTAAGAACTTGTATTCCACTCAGTTCCATCCAGAGGTCAACCACACCGAGTGCGGTTCCCAGATGCTTTCTAACTTCCTGTTCAATATCTGTGGCTTTGAGAAGACTTGGACCATGGATAACATTATTGAGCAGAAGGTAGAGGAGATTCGCCAGAAGGTTGGCGATGGTCGCGTTATTTTGGCGCTCTCTGGCGGCGTTGACTCTTCTGTTGTTGCAGCTCTTGTTCACCGCGCTATCGGCGATCAGCTTACCTGCGTGTTTGTTAACCACGGCATGCTCCGTAAAGGTGAGCCAGAGATGGTTGAGCAGGTCTTCCGCAAGCAGTTTAACGTTCCTCTGATTCACGTTCACGCAGAGCAGCGCTACGCTAAGCTTCTTGCTGGCGTTACCGAGCCAGAGATGAAGCGTCGCCTGATTGGCACTGAGTTTTGGAAGGTCTTCTTTGACGAGGCTCAGAAGCTGGACGGCGTTCAGTTCCTGGCACAGGGCACCATCTATCCCGACATTATTGAGTCAGGTGCTCGTAAGACCGGCGGCAAAGCTGCAACTATCAAGAGCCACCACAACCTGATTCCATTCCCAGAGGGCGTTCACTTTGACCTGATTGAGCCCCTGGACCACTTCTTCAAGGACGAGGTCCGCGCACTGGGCGTTTCTCTTGGCCTGCCAGAGAATCTTGTCTACAGGCAGCCATTCCCAGGTCCTGGCCTTGCTATCCGCATCATTGGCGACGTTACCCCAGAAAAGCTTGAGATTCTCCGCAACGCTGACGCTATTGTCCGTGAAGAGATTGACGCTTACAATGCTCAGCTCTTTGACGAGACAGGCAATCGTAACTCCGATCACAGTGTTTGGCAGTACTTTGCAGTACTGCCTGACATTAAGTCCGTTGGTGTTATGGGTGACGAGCGTACGTATGCTCGTCCAGTTATCCTGCGCGCCGTTGAGTCTAGTGACGCTATGACCGCTGACTGGGCAAAGCTTCCATACGAGCTGCTGACCCGCATTTCTTCCAGGATTGTTAGCGAGGTTGCTGGCGTTAACCGCGTAGCGTACGACATCACTCCAAAACCACCTGCGACTATTGAGTGGGAGTAAGGTAAAAATTGCAGGAATGGCTAAAACAGGAATTTTGAGCCTATTAAAATGAACAATTGGGACAAAATTGGATAAGTATTTTCAAAAGAATAATCTTAAACATTGTTTAAAGTAGCGTATAAGAAAATATAAAGAGTTAGACTGTAGTTTAATTGTTGCCGTCGACTATATATGATACTTTGAAAATAAGGTACAAAAATGTATGAATATAAGAAATCTAAAGAAGCTATAGAATCTATATTAGCTTCACCAACCAAAATCGTTGAAAAAGAAAACATTCCGTCATCAGATGCCGAGTTTACTTATGAAAATGGAATTAAAGCATGGGTTGGTGCACTGTTTGTGGACATTGTGGATTCGAGCAATCTATTCAAATCTCCCAACGAAGATACTGCTCGTATTATCAGAAGCTTTTGCTCTGAGATTATTTCAATTCTAAAAGATGATAACAACTATCGTGAAATTGGCATCCGGGGAGACTGTGTGTATTGTATTTACAGCGCTCATTATCAAACTGATTTAGTAAATATATTTTGTCATGCTTATCGGATTAATTCCTTTATGGATATGTTGAATAAACTGCTTAAAAAGAATGGATACTCCACAATTCGAGCAGGTATTGGGCTAGGATGCAGTCAGGATTTGATTATTAAGGCTGGACAGAATGGTAGCGGTATTAATGATAAGATTTGGATTGGAAAAGCTGTTGTAGATGCGGCTCATTTATCAGATGTTGCAAACAGAAATGGGATTTCTTCCATTGCAATGAGTCCCTTATTCTATGAGAATGTTGTAGAACATTTATGTAAAGAAAATGGGAAATATAAGTCGTGGATCAGCGCACATACTTCTGGTTATTATGGAAATGTTGATTATTACCACTGCAGCATAATAGAAACTGGTTTTAATGAATGGATTGAGGAAAATATTTGATATGACAGTAATGACAGAAGAAAAAGGCAAGACTGAGCCCGTGACGAATAAAGAAGATTTCAAATACAAAATTGAAATTGCAACTCAAATACTTGATCGCAATATAGGTTTTATTACAAATTGCGATAACAAAACATCAATTGTTTTAGCTACGTTTGTGGTACTTCTTGCAACCATCCTTACAAAGGAAGGGTTGAATGAGATATTTAATATTGTGAAAACCTGTATTGAAACAAAATCCTTTTGCCATAAATTTTATTTGGTTTGTTTTGCAGGTGCATTTTTTCTTTTGGTGTGGGGGATGTTTAGCCTAGGAAGCGTATTGATTGCTAAAACTTCAGAAGAAGCTCTTGGAAGAAAGAATGAGAGCTCACGTATTTTTTTTGCAGGAATAATAAAGAACGGCAGCTATGTAACTTACGGACAGAAGTTTTATGCGATGAGCAGGGAAGATTTCCTAAATGACTTAATTGAGCAGATATACATAAATGCTAGTATTGCGTCTACAAAGTATGTAAAATACAACTTGGGGATTAAGTGCACAATCGTAGGATTTACTTTGTTTGTTACACTTTTGCTCATTGGCATCTATATCTATTGAGGATGAACCTATGGCAACATATGATTACAAGAAAGGCAAAGAACGAATAGAAGCGATATTAGATAATGAACTAATTATTGAAGAACAAAATGAATTGCCGAATGATGAGATGTTTACATTTTCAAATGGCTATTATAGCTGGGTGACGGGGATTTTTGTAGACATTAGGGATTCTTCTGAATTATTTGCAGATGAAGATAAGGAGAAGGTATCTAAAATTATTCGTAGTTTTACATCAGAGCTTATTGAAATTCTGCGCAAGGATGAAAACCTAAGAGAAATTGGAATTAGGGGTGACTGCGTGTATGGAATATACACCACTCCCTCCAAAGACGATATATATGAACTGGTGGATAAAACATTTTATATAAATACATATATGAAAATGCTGAACAAACTTTTATTCAATCGATTCCTGCCTGAAATAAATGTTGGAATTGGAATGTCAACAGCACAGGAACTTGTTGTAAAAGCCGGCAGAAAGGATGTTGGCATAAACAGCAAAGTATGGATTGGAAAAGCTATAACGCGAGCATCAAACTTTTCTTCTCTGGGGAATAAAAAAGGTAATCCTGCGTTGGTTTATTCAAATTGCAGTTATATTAATTTCATCGATAAGCTACAGGAAAAATCCGGAAAAGACGCAAAAGATTGGTTTACATACCATTCAGATGAAGGGGATGGCGCATACTACACGGCAAATATTATAAAAACGGATTTTGATAAATGGATTTCTGATGGTATGAAAGATTAAATTGAAATCAGCTGAGCAGCTAACTACTGCCCACCTGATAGTCATTATCATTATTTTTTATGACCTCCAGCTTGGCTTCGCTATGTATTAATAGAGACAAACAATATAGTTGAGGATGACTCGGTAGTAAACATAATCTTAG
>ERZ772957.23-NODE-23-length-125230-cov-5.665133_pt1 | contig 125230 bp, 125 predicted proteins | sample MGYA00580682_ERZ772957 | MGnify/ENA primary metagenome ERZ772957 (study PRJEB29015, sample SAMEA2737921) | human oral metagenome | biome: human oral; feature: human-associated habitat; material: dental | place: China | collected 2025 ... | reverse complement strand
TGTTCATTTAAATCCTGTATCATTCTGCTTCTCTTGTATTATTAGAATATTCTTTCCGAAATAAATTATTATTTTTATTTTTCGCTCTTGTTTTTATAGTTTTAAAATTGTATAATTATAAAAAATAAATTATGTCAGGAGATGTTTGGATATGAACAAAAAGATACTCTTATTTGCCGCCGTCTTCATGACGGCCGCCGCTATCCTTGCCGGCTGTGGTTCCCAACAGGAGCAAAAAACCGCTAAGGATACGTTAGTTATCGGCATGGAACCGACCTTCCCTCCTTTTGAATTTACGGAAGGCGATACCTATGTCGGTTTTGACATTGATTATTCCAAAGCGATTGCCGAAAAGATGGGTAAAAAAGCGGAAATCAAGAGCCTTGGTTTCGATGCTCTTATTCCTGCCCTGCAAAGCGGTCAGATCGACATGATCGCTTCGGGCATGGATGCTACGCCGGAACGAAAGGAACAGGTTAACTTCACGGATATTTATTTTAAAGGCGGTTATACGGTCGTCGTTAAAAAAGATAACACGACTATCAACGGTTTCGATGATTTAACCGGGAAAACTGTCGGCGCACAAGTCGGCACCAAAGCGGTTGACTATGCCCAGGAGCACGGAGCCGTGGTAAAGCAGTTCGATCAAAATACACAGGGCTGGATGGAACTGGAAGCCGGGACGTGTGATGCCGTTGTCATTGACAATGCCGTTGCCATGTATTACTTGCAGCAGGGCGGCAGCAAAGAGCTGAAAATGGTCGGTGAGCCGATTATTTCAACCGGTATGTCACTAGCGGTCAGCAAGGACGATCCTCAATTGCTGGAAGAGGTTAACAACGCTATGGCCGAGTTAAAATCCGACGGCACTTACGCTGAACTATACAAGAAATGGTTCGGCACGGAACCGAAAATTTAGATTTCATGTATAAGGCATATATCTTTGATTTCGATTATACCTTGGCCAATTCGGAAAAAGGCATAGTCATGTGTTTCGAAATGCTTTTTGCCGACGAGGGTTACGGCCCTTATCCGAAAGACCGTATACGCGCCACCATCGGTATGACAATGTACGACACCATGTCTTTGCTCACAGGAGAAACATCGCCGGCTAAACTGAAAGAACTGATTAAGCGGTACAAAATCCGTTATTCCGATAAATACATGACGGCAAACACACGGTTATATAAAGAAGTTGTTCCGACTCTGAAAACCTTGAAAAAACAAGGGGCCCTCTGTTGTATCGTTTCTACAAAAACCCGTTCCCGCATTATGGAAACGCTTGTTCGCGATAAGATAACAGATCTGGTTGACTGCGTCATCGGCAGTGAAGACGTACGGAGCCCGAAACCTTCTCCCGAAGGAATCAAAAAAATACAAAAACGTTACGACCTGCCCGACAAAGACATTCTTTATATCGGTGATACGCTCATTGACGGAGAAACCGCTGCCAACAGCCGGGTTGATTTTGCCGCCGTGACAACAGGCACGACAAGCGCGGAAGACTTCAAAACAGCCGGTTATTACAGAATCATGAAAAACTTAAGTGAGTTAATTTAGGAGGTTTTTACAATGAAAAGAAAGTATATCTCCCTTTTAGCTGCAGCCGTTGCAGTAATTTCCGTTTTTATAGCGGGCTGCGGGAACAACACATCTGAATCCGACAACGCGGCGAATGCTCAAAAAACATTAATCGTCGGCACGGAGCCGACATTCCCGCCCTTCGAATTTACAGAAAACGAAAAAGACGTGGGCTTCGACATTGATTTGGCCCAAGCCGTCTGCGATAAACTCGGTTACAAGATGGAAGTCAAAAATCTCGGCTTCGACGCTCTTATTCCCGCTCTCCAGAGCGGTCAGATCGACCTTATCGCCGCCGGTATGGACGCCACCCCCGGAACGCAGGGAACAGGTCAGCTTCACGGATGTTTACTTCAAAGGCGGTTATGTCGTAGTCGTAAAAAACGACAACTCGACAATCAACGGCTTTGATGACTTGAACGGAAAAACAGTTGCGGCTCAGATAGGTTCAAAACCTGCAGACCTTGCTAAAGAAAAAGGCGCGACCGTAAAAGAAGTTGATACAAACACACAGGGCTGGATGGAACTGGAAGCCGGGACGTGTGATGCCGTGGCCATTGATCAGGCTGTCGCTCTTTACTACCTGCAACAGGGCGGTAAAGATAAACTGAAACTGGTCGGTGAACCTATTGTTTCCCGCGGCGTAGCAATGGCTACAAGCAAGGATAAGCCAGAATTAACGAAAGACATCAATAAAGCGCTGCAGGAACTCAAAGCAGACGGAACATACGCAAAATTATACAAGAAATGGTTCGGTACGGAACCTAAAGAATAAATATGCCATCTTTTCCATACATATAAAGAGCCGGTCTTCTCTTCGTATTCATACGTCGGGAAGACCGGCTCTTCGTATTCGGGGAACATTTCATAAACTAAACCTTCCATGAGGCCCGTTTTCATCTTTCTTATGAAAATCACCGCGTCTTTTCACCGTCCAACAGGCGTATCGGCGGTGTTGCATGATCGCTCGCCTGCATATCGCTGTGCTCAGGATTGGTGGGATTTTGTGAAGCATGCAAATTCACGGCTGCAGCAGTCAGGGCTTTGATTTTATTTTCTTCTTCCGTCACTTCTTTAATAACCTTTTTACTGACACTGTCGGGAACAAAGATATACTGGACGGGTAAATTCGCAGCTCCCGGCGGCATAAAATGAATCGTTATCTTATCACCCGCTTTAAATGTATCCACATATTCCATGGCATAAGCATCATTATACCCCATACTCCGTCCATTTCGCGGCAAGTCGACCCGCTTGACATCGGTCGAACCGTTTTTTTGCCGGCGGCTCACTTCAACAATGCCCGAGTATTCGCCGCCGATAGGATTAAAGTAAAGATGAACCGCTCCCTTTCCCTTCGTATTAACCAGGACCGTATAGTCAACCCCGTAATTTCCGACATTTTCGGACGCCCGGTTATCAAGGATATCCGGTCCCTTGAGAAAAAGATCCGTCACCCCGTCAGCAAGACGAATATACGCTATACCGTCATCAGGCATATACGGAACAACGGTCTTTAACAGACGGTCCTTTCCCTTAAAACGACCGCGCAATTTTACATCATCACTGGAAACGAGAAAAGCTCGTTTCATAAATTCATGAGGGTCTTCATCAAACGGCATCATAACGGAAGATACCTGAGCCGCTCCGTCAACTCGGAAATCAACAATTCCCGAAAAGAGCTGATCCGGCAATACTGATACATCATTTAACCCTTCATCCAGCAAGACAGTACCGCCTGCAGGTACCGTTATTTTCCGTTCATTCCGATGTTCTTTATAGTAAATCTGTGACAATTCACGACCGACAGCATAATAATCCGTGCTGGGACGGCTATGCCAGGAGCCGTGCACATAAATATCGACAGGCTTATCCTCAGTATTGGACGCAACAACGACAAACTTTTTTAATTTATCCGTCTGATTGACATGATAAAAATACATGCGACTGTCGCCGCGAACAATATCACTATACAGCATGCCGTCCCGTTCCGCATATTCGGGACTGTCCGAAAAAAGAAGATTACCCGAATCGACCGGTGTCGAAAGAGCGATACTTTTCATCGGTAGACGGACTAACTTATCCATAACGGCAGGCGTACGTAAATCAGCGGCCTGCACGGAAACGAAAAAAAAAGACAACACGGTGATTGCCGCTATGCGGCACCCGTACTTTCCAATATACATATACACTTTTCCTACCTTTCCAACTGTTTTACAATATCTCGAATTTTTTGAAATCTATGGGACAGTCCGGATTTCGTAAGCCCCGAAAGTTCGGCCAATTCGCCAAGCGTCGCTTCGGGATTGGCCAAGCGAAGTTCCGCCGTTTCCTGTAATTTCAGCGAAATATAGCCGTATTGACCGGAGGCCCGGAGCTTTTCTATATCCCTGATCTGGTTAATCGCCGCATCAACGGTCTTTTGCAGATTGGCTGTTTCGCAATTAACAATGCGATTGACATTATTACGCATTTCTTTAACAACACGCACGCTCTCAAAATCCAAATAGGCTTTATCGGCTCCGATATATTGCAAAAACGACGAGACCCCGTTTCCCTCTTTTATATAAACGAGGTATTCCCCCTTACGGTCGGTCAATTTTGCAGGCAAATGAAAGTGACGCATTAATTTGAGCAGCGTTATTGCCAGCTGTTCGTCGGGCGTCATCAATTCAAGATGATAATCGCCGTTAGGCTTATTAACGGATCCGCTGCCCATAAAAGCACCGCGTAAAAAGGCCCGCCCGTAATCATTTTTCTTTAATCGTAAATGCGGAAACTCGCGCTTCGGCGGGTACACATCCAACGCGGCAAGAGCAGCTGCCGCTGCCGCACCGGGAACAATGCGCAGGATATAGTAATTCTTTTTCCGCAATTTCAATCCGCGGCGCACACTTACTTCGGGAGCGACCTTCGAGATAAGCCGCCAACCTGAGAGAACGCGGCGGGCAACGGCATTATTGGCTGTACTGAATTCCATGCCGACGTAACCGTCACAACCGTACAAAACCGTCCCGCCCATACATAAAAGGGCAGCCAATTCGGCCCGGCGGCTGTTTATATCGTTTGTTTCATAATGGGCCGCTTCATTTTTCACATCTTCCGCAAAGGACATGATTCCTCCTAGCGCTTACGGTTATACCGTTTTAAATAATAATGCAGGAGTTGTGGCGATAAATCGCTGCGCAAGGCATTGATCAAATCGAAAAGAACGGTTGCCAACTTTTTCGGATCATGTGCGGAGCCCGTTTCTTTGCTGACAAGATCAGAAAGAATAACGGTAGCGCCTTCCCTGCTCGTTTCTTTTTTATCAATGCGCACGGGCTGTTGACCCGCTTCAGCATAATGCTGTAAAACCGGCGGATCGATTTCGCCGTTATTAGCCAGTACAAAATCGATAATTTCTTTGCCGGCATGACGATTAATAGCCGCAACATGGTCGGACACACTGTAGCCGTCCGTTTCCCCGGGCTGCGTCATTACATTGCAAATATAAATTTTCTTAGCTTCACTCTCAATGATCGCTTTGCCTATATCCGGAATAAGCAGATTCGGCATAATACTGGTGTAAAGACTGCCCGGCCCCAGGACAATGGCATCAGCTTGCCGAACGGCTTCTACTGCCGAAGTAACGGCCTTAGGGGCGGCGGGAGTCGTAAAAACGCGCTTGATTTTTCCTTTTACCAAAGGAATCTGCGATTCTCCCCGAACGACAGTACCGTCCGTCATTTCAGCATTCAGCAAAATCGTTTCCGCCGATGAAGGAATAACATTGCCGCGAACCTTTAAAATTTTACTGGTTGCATTCATGGCACCTTCCACATCGCCCAGAACTTCAATGAGCGCGGCAATAAAGAGATTGCCGAAGCTATGGCCCGACAAGCCGCCGGAACCGCCGAAACGGTGAGCGAAGAGTTTTTCCATAAGCCCTTCTTTATCAGCCAGGGCGACAAGGCAATTACGCAGATCGCCCGGAGCAATCATATCCAAATCCTGACGTATACGGCCGGACGAACCGCCGTCATCGGCAACGGTAACTACAGCCGTCAAATTGTATGTCTTGTTCTTCAGTCCTCGTAAGAGGACGGATAACCCGGTACCGCCGCCGATAACGACAACCTTCGGGCCCTTGGATAATTTCAGGTTTTCAAGTATAAGATCACTGAAATTCCCCGATTCATTCGGCATGACAATCGCCAACATTGTACGGATAAGTTTCCGCGTGGCCCACCCCATAATGAAAACACCCGAAAGAAGTACGACAATACCGAGAGAAGCAAGTACGGTATAGTTGTAATGGCCCGTTGCCTCATAAAGCATACGGAAGGTCCATTCTTCAAGCGCACCGATCCATTCGTAATTAAATGTCAGTATCAAGCCGAAACTGGTTATCATCATACCGATACCGAAGAGAAAAAGCCACCTCTTCACGTGTACACCCGGCCGCAGCCATCTGAAAAGTTTCATTAGTAATCTCCCCTATCACTCTTCCCCTTCATAACCGGGAGCATCACATTCCACTTCATTCTTATCCATGTCTCGATGCTCAATGGTTACGGGAACTCCCCGGTCACGCAAATGCCTGTACATAGCTTCCGCCATGGCTACACTGCGATGCATACCGCCTGTACAACCGACAGCAATAACGAGTTGGCCCTTACCTTCCGCCTTATAATAAGGCAGAAGAAAATCGATAAAATCAAACCATTTCTTTTTAAATTCCGTCGTCACATCCGCAGCTTCCACATAATTGCGCACTGCCGGCACACGCCCCGACGAATGGCGTAGCGCCTCGATATAATAGGGATTCGGTAAAAAACGAACGTCTTCGACAATATCCGCATCAATGGGAATACCGAATTTAAATCCGAAGGAAACGACAGTAACGGAAAAAACATCTTCTTTACCGCGGATAGCATATTTTTTCTGAAGCACTTCTTTCAGTTCTTTTACGGATAACCCCGTCGTATCGAGGATAACATCGGCATGTCGCCGCAATTCGGCAAAACGTGAACGTTCGACTTCTATTCCCTTGCTGATGCGCCCCTGTGTAGCAAACGGGTGAACCCGACGCATTTCTTTATAACGGCTGATCAATGTTCGTTCCGATGCTTCCATAAATACAATCTCGCAGGATATACCGTTACCGCGCATATCCGCCGCCGCTTGCCGCAGGCCACCCAGATAGGCGTCATCGCCGATACCGGCACTGACCGCTACGTGGCGTACGCGCTCACTGCCGCTTTGGGCACAGATAGAAGCAAATTCGGGAATAAGAGCAGGCGGTATATTATCAATGCAGAAATAACCCATGTCCTCCAAAATTTGCAGTGCATGGCTCTTACCGGCGCCGGACAGACCCGTGATGATGATTAAATGAAACTGTTCCATAAGAGATTCCCTCCATTATAAAACGAATCGTTCTAAAGCTTCGGCCACACCATCTTCATTATTTGTCGGGGCTACGTATGAAGCCGCGTCTTTTACTTCGTCCACGGCATTACCGACAGCAACAGAAAAACTGGCAACCTTCAACATAGCCGTATCATTTTCGCCGTTACCGAAACTCACCGTTTCAGAAAGACGAATACGGTAATACCCGCACAGCGCTTCCAATGCGCTTCCCTTGGATGTACAGGCGGCTACTATCTCCAGATAAGCAGGTCTGGAAAAAAGAACCTCCACGTCCTTGCCGAAGTCGGCAAGGATACGCTGCTGTACGGTATTCAGCGCTGAGGCAGTACCGAGCGCAAGCATCTTATTAGCTTTGCCCCGCGGAATCCGTTCAGCTGTCGCACAGGCAACGGCGCGAATACCGGTATGCGCTTCATAAGCCCGGACCAGTTCATTCCTCGATCTCACATAGAGCACATCATCTATATACGTCTGTACCGTCCAACCGTTCGTCTCCGCCATGGCATTTATTTTAGTCACCGTATCGACAGAAAGAGGGCGTTCAAAAAGCTTTTCTTTCGTCTCGGACAATTGAATAAGCCCTCCTGAAAAGAGTATGAGCGGTATATTTCCCAACTTCAATACATCTGCATACGGTTTAGCAGTTGCATACATGCGGCCTGTAGCGATAACCGTCATAATTCCTTTTTCACGAACCTTACGCAGGGCGGTTACCGTACGTTCCGAAACGGTACCGTCATCACGCAGCAGCGTATCATCCAAATCCAGAGCCACCAGTTTTATCTTATTCACGATTCGGTTGCTGTGTTCCTTTTGTGCGCCGCTCAAAAGGAATCCCGCCCTGATTATCCTTTGTTGTATCCCGTTTTGTCACAACATACTGTAAATCATCGGAAAATACCTCAGCCAGCTTATCGATTTTAGCCCGTTCTTCAGCAGTCGCCTTATCTCTGTTTTCAACGGCCGCAGCAATCATTTGGGCCATTTCATACCGCGTCAACCTGTATGCCGGACTGATTTTATCCTTCGTCGCGCCGGTCAGTCCGGCATCAGTCAGCTCCTTTACGTATATATACTCCCAAGAGTTTTTTTCCATCGTATCAAAGGGATTGGGTGCATACGGATTATATGCGCCTGCCGTACAAATACCGATAAGTACGGTCATCACAGTTGCTACTATAAACTTTTTCATATATCTCTCCGTCTTATAAAAAATATACTCTCCGGCAACGCAATACCCTTACGCCGCATAGAGAGCATATCATGTCGCATTTGTTCTCAATTATCTTCTTCCTGTACGTCCGCTGTCGTTTCAGGAGCGGCTTCTTCAACCGCTGCATCTTCAAGCACCATGTCGTCCAAAAGCCGCAGCTGGCTGGTCAGGATAGCTTTGCATTTAGCGCGGAAACCGTTAGCCTGTGCTTTTAATGTATCCAATTCCTGCTGTGTCGTCTGCATATTGAGCGCCGTTTCATCAACCATCTGCTTCTTTTTGTTTTCCGCTTCCTGCAAAATGAGCTCCGCTTCTTTACGAGCGGCAACCTTTACATTTTCAGCGGTCTGCTGCGCCAGCATAAGGGTGCTGTTCATGGTCGCTTCCATCTTTTCATACTGAGACAGTTTATCCTGTAATGATTCACAGCGTTCTTTCAGTTCACAGTATTCACGATATACCTTTTCATAATCTGCTGCAAGACTTTCCATAAAAGCGTCTACATCCTCTTCAGCGTAACCGCGAAAGCCCTTCTTGAATTCTTTATTATGAATATCCATAGGTGTCAACATGTAAATTTCCTCCTAACTGTAGTAAGACCTACATGTAGCGTCTTAATAAAACGCCGGTCCGCCCTTTGCGCGACGTGCCCGTCACTTCGGCAAGTTCCATCCGGCCCTTGCCGCGCAGTGAAATAACTGCACCGGCGCCAACTTCCTGAGACGCTCCTTTGGCAGGCTGCCAGTTGACCTGAACCCGTTCGCCTTTAATCGCTTCCGCCGCTTTCGTACGAGAAATGCCGAATCCCGACGAAACGACGGCATCAAGCCGCAACGACGCAACGGTTGTCTTAATTTCTTTTATTTTTTCCCGGCGGGGCGGAATAGAAGCGACAGGCACTTCCGAAATCGTAACGGAAACCATAGCGATCTTTTCTAAATTCTGCTGTAAATATGGCAACAGTTTCGTATCCACCAGGATAACGGCACCGTCTTCATGCATGATAATATCGCCGAAACGACCGCGATCGATACCGAGACTCATAAGCGCCCCCAAAACATCGCGATGCCCCAGCAGGCGATAACGCGCATCCCAGGTAATACGGCAGGCCGTGAGCCCGAAATCGACGGGCCCTTCATAATCGTTACGGATAAAACATAATTTGACCCGTTCGGCGCCTTCATAACCGCCGTTAACCCGTAGGACAAGCGTCGCCGCATGAGCGCTGACAGTCTCCCCGATTTGCACGGCGCCGGGCGATACAAATTCACTTACCGCATAAGGGCGGCCTTTGTCCGTACTGTCGGCGAGATCGATGAGCCGGGCCGCCAGCGCGCCGTTATCAGTTCCCTTATAATATCGAATAATATTGTCTCTGTTTTTCACGCGACAATCACCTTAAGACCGAGATTGTTCGGATTCATCAGCCGCTGTTTTCCAAGCCAGTTGTGCCGTAAAATCACCGTATTCACGTTTACCGTGATCAACGGACACATTGCTGGGCACGCAAAGGAAAATGTCCTTCCCCACTTTTTGAATATTGCCGTCAAGCGCATACGTTGCTCCGCTGATAAAATCAACCACCCGTTTGGACACATCGGCCGGCGTGTTTTCAAAATTGATAACGACAGGCTTGCGTTCACGCAAGTAATCGGCAATATTCTGAGAATCATCAAAGGTCTCCGGCTCAACGATCATCATTTTTAACGGACGGTCAGCCTGTGAACTTCCCAAGGAAGAACGCCGGGGTGCTGCAATATGGCGACGTGCCGGTTGTACCTCATCAAGGTCCTCTTCGTCTTCGAATTCTTCATCCGTTTCGAACTCGTCGTCTTCGTTGAGGCCTCCCACACTATTAACTACCCTGTTCCATAAACTTTTCAATCCCATGATAAAATCCTCCTTAGTAATTTCGCGGCCCGAATATAGCCGTACCGACGCGGACGATATTTGCGCCTTCTTCAATCGCTATTTCAAAATCATGAGTCATGCCCATCGATAAACATCGGACCTGACCGTTCGGGAATTTATCTTTCATATCCTTATACAAGGCATCGGCTATACGGAATATGGGGCGTGCATCTTCACTATTCTCAAAATTCGGTGCCATGCACATAAGCCCCCGTACACGAACATACTCCAATTCAGACGCACGCCGACATATTTCAGGAAATACTTCCACGGCCATGCCCGTCTTGCTTTCTTCACGGGCAACATTTACCTGTAACAGTATATCTTGGACCTTGCCGATTTTCCCGGACTCTTTATTTATTACTTCCAGCAAATGTACAGAGTCAACAGAATGAATGAGGTCAAAATGCGCAACAGCCTGTTTTACCTTATTTGTTTGCAAATGACCGATAAGGTGCCATATTACATGATTGTCGGGGAAAGATTCCTGCTTACTCAATGCTTCCCGGACACGATTTTCACCGACATCCGTCACCCCTGCGGCTACAGCCTCCATCAGCTCTTCAACGGGATGATTCTTTGTAACGGCCACCAATGTAATAGGGTCTGTTCTGCCGACACGTTCCGCACTGGCGGCAACGCGCTTGCGAACGCTTTCGAGATTCTCTCTGATCAAGCAATTTCCCCCTGTCATAAAAAAAAACTTATACGTATCCATTATATATATTTGCGTCTGTAATTACCAGTATTTTTTAAAAGCTTTTATGTCAACAGTGCAAAGACAGCGTTACGGCCGCATATGCCGCCGCTGCGACGGGAAGAGAAGAAGCGTTCCGCCGATTCATAAGTGCAGTTCTTACTTATATCGAAGCGGCTTATATCCATACCGGCTTCCACCATTTGCCGCACGGCCAGATATTTCAGATCGGCGTAAACAGTTTCGCCTTTCTTCTGCAAAATCCCCGTCTTCCGCCGTACCGTTCCAATCAAGGTTTCGGCAATCGCCCGGCCCACGGTAGTATGAACCGGCGAGACAGCCGGCCCTATATAGGCGTGCAGGCGCTCACACCGGCTGCCGTAAACAATATTCATGGCAGTGACAACCTTACCGGCCAGGTTTTGCTCAAGAGCCAGGATATCACAAACAGCAACAGCGGCGGCTTCGTGCTCGTCATCAAACAGGACGAGGGGGACGCTGTCTGCCGCACAAAGGAACAGAGGCATATCCGTCCGGTCCGTCATCAATGCCTTTGTCCGCGCCAACGCATCGTACCGACTGCCTGCGCCGGCTCCGGCTTCACGGGGGCCGACCGCGACGATATGCGCCTCATTATCCTGACAAGCCGTTGTTAAGCGCAGTATATCACAACCGACAGCCTCACAGAAACGGCGACGGTTCTCCAGGACATCGCCTACTGTATCACCGACATCAAGAGAGAGGTTAAGCGACCCATATACGCCGACACTTACGCCGCCGGTCCGTTCCGTAAAACCATGCCGCAGCCCCGCTGCCGCGAGGCGGATACTTTCTTCCCAGACTATCGTTTTCTCCCTATGTCTTCGCGTCGTCACCGTGGCCTCCGCAACTATCGCATCGATTACAGCCGTAAAAACAAGGCCGCGTATTGGCGCCCCGTTCGGCTTGTGCCGGTTCTTTTTCCAAACAACCGTCCTCCAACCCTTTATCAAAAATACTCCACGGCAGGAGTTCCCAGGGGTACGTTTCTGTATACAGAAACGTACCCCTGCCAAAACAAGAAGCTGCCCGACACGGCAAAATGCCCTTTATAAAATTGCAAAATATAATTTTTATTTTATCATATTTTCGGCCTGCCTACACGCAAGGTGCCAATAAGAAAATCGGACCCGGACAAAAGCCCGAATCCGATTTCAAAACATATGTTATGCATTAGTGGCCGTTTCTTTATCAACAGCAATAGCATCGGAGCAGCAAACCGCAACGACATCGGCAATATCTTCGGTCGAGCAGCCGCGGGAGAGGTCAAGGACCGGTTTAGCCAGCCCCTGTACCAACGGTCCGAGAGCCGTCGCGTTAGCAAACCGCTGCACCAGCTTATATCCGATATTAGCAGCATCCAACGTGGGGAAAACAAGTACATTTGCATGACCCGCAACCTTGGAACCCGGGGCTTTATGTTCGCCTACAGCCGGCACGATCGCCGCATCGGCCTGAATTTCACCGTCGAAATCGAAATCCACGTGACGGGATTTTAAAATTTCCACAGCCTCACGGACTATATCTACGGATCCGCCGCTGCCGCTGCCTTTCGTGGAATACGAAAGCATAGCGACCTTCGGGTCTGTAATCTGAACGGTGCGGCGAGCCCGGTCCACGCACATCACGGCAATATCCGCCAACTGTTCCGATGTCGGATCGGGAATAACGCCGCAATCACCGAGGACAAGAATACCGTTATCACCGTACTGCGGCGTGTTCGTAATCAGAATAAAGGCGGAAGAAACCGTTTTATTTCCCGGTTTCGGGCCGACAACCTGAAGACCTGCGCGGATAACATCGGCCGATGTCGTTGCCGCGCCGGAAACAACGCCGTCAGCGTCGCCGAGGACGACGAGACCGCAAGCAAACATAGTGTAGTTGTTCGTCATGATTTCGCGGGCTTTTTCTACCGTCATGCCTTTCTTTTCACGCTTCTTCGCGAAGTACCGGCATAATTCATCCAAGCGCGCATACGTAGAGGGATCTACAATTTCAGCGCCGTCCAAGCGAATCTGGAATTTTTCGGCATCTTTAAGAATCTGTTCTTCATTGCCTACCAGGACGATCTTGGCAAACCCCTCCGCCAAAACACGTTCCGCAGCCTTAAGTACGCGACGGCTGTCTGTTTCCGGCAATACAATTTTTTTCTGTGCTTTGGCCACACGAGACTTCAAATCGTCTGTAAATCTCATTCAGTACCACTCCTTATATATAAAACTGATAATACAAATTAGTACCAGTTTATTATAGTACAAATGTATACCGCTGAAAACCTTTAATTGCATGCAGGCTCCGAAAAATCACCCTCTATTCGCGCAGCCATGGCTGCCGCCCGCTCCTTTATCCCCGGGCAGGCGAGAATACTCCGCGGCTCGTTTGCCGTCTCCACAAGAGCGAAATGAGGCGGTAAAATAAAATTTTTATTACAGCTCATGGTATCGGCAATCTGCTCGGCAACAATATCTCCGCCGCTGTATCCGGACACGACAAGCGCATAAACCCGTTTTGACGCAAATTCTTTGAAGTCCGTCCGAAAAAGAGCGGTCAGGCGATTGAAGAAAGCCGTCATATTGGCGCCGACGGCATCATTATAATTAGGGCAAATCAATAATAAGGCATGGCATTTCTTAACAGCCGGATATACCTGGTCCACAATCAGGCCGCCGTAAAAACAGTCCCCTTTTTCGCCGAAATGCAAACACGTTTCATAGCTGCAGCCCCGGCAATCGACCAGTTCGCCGTTACGCAAAGAAATTTCTTCTATTTCTGTTCTCCGCGACAAATGAGATCTGACTATTTTCCAGAGCAGCAATGTATTAGACGTGGCGCGACTGCTCGCATGCAGAACAAGCAGGTGTTGTTTATCAAATTTCTCCCGGGGCTTCCGTGTCAAGGCGACTGTCTTTCCAACAAGTTGTTCTACCGCTGTTTTATAGGCCTCGGCAGGGCTTGATTGCAACAGGCGGGCCTGTACATTAAAATTGCGGAGCGATCCCGTTGCCTCGACAAGAGGTTTGCCGGGAAACAAACACCCCGCCCGATTAGCGATAAACAGGAGCTCTCTGCCGATCTTTTTGGTAAAAAGCTCGTCCGGTCCGTCAATAACAATACCGCCGCAAACACCTTCCAGTAACTGCGGAGACGTATAAAGAGCCGCAATAAGCCGCCTGTATTCCTCATTCATACCGCCCGGTCCCAGGGAAACCGTAAAGATGCAGACCTGTCCGCGCAGCTTATCTTTAATTGTCAACAACCCTTCCGGACCGGTTATTTCTACATACTCTCCCGGGGGTAATACGCGCTTCAGTACTCCGTCAAGGCGTGCTGCCGACGCGGAGCCCTCACATGTTATACGAATAAGATAGACCATACGCAACGGGCCTCCTCCTTCACGAAAGCTTGCAGAGGTTCAAATAGGCCTTTTTAATTCGTTTATATAACGCCGGAGGCACGGGCACATCTTCATATTCCACACGTCCGTCATAAAATCGATTGCGCACGCCGAGGAAAGCCCCTTCCGAGCGGCTGCCGAGCCAGATCGAACCATAGTGCCAGCTACCCCGCAAAGCAAGAATAACAGAAATGGCGGCAGACGAAAAAGCCGGCGCAATATAAGGTTTATAGCCCAAATTACGGACGGCAATATTAGCCCGCACGACCAATGTCGTTAAATCCCGCGACAAGGAATCATCATATTGCACCAGACTGTTGGCAACGACCAGGTCTTCGCCGTGCGGGCCGTAAACACGGCCTTCCGTCAAGTATGCGGCAAAGCGACCATCTTTACAGGCATAATATCTGGCTCGTCCGTTCATCACGCCAAGGCCGAATCCCTGAATCTGAGAAGCCCGCAGGCCGGATACCTGTAAAAAAGCCTTGCAAAGAGGATCCACAGGATCGGAGACGATACAGACCAATCCTTTAAAACATGCTCGTGCCGCCATCTCCGCAAAATACACGGCTAAACCGCGATTGGCCGCAAACTGAGCCATGCGTACATCACAGTCGGAACCGACGGGAGGAATGCCTTTTGTAGCGCAGAATACGAATACATCACAATCAAACAACCTGTCTTCCGTTATGATTTCGACAGCCGGCAGGTCCCCTTCACCGTCAGGGTACTGAATTTGATTGATTTCCATTTCCAAACGTTCCAAATTTTTCCGGTTAAGATCATATATGCCGCAGCTTGTAATGACATCTCCGCCGAGAAGGCGCAGTCCTATAAGCATAGTCGCCCCCACATCGCCGAGGGCAACAATGTGAAGTCTCACTTTCCGCGGCGGCAGCGGCGAAGGTTCTAAAGGCACCGCTTCAGCCACGCCGATTTCACCGGGCAGATCGTGAATAAACATTTATTCCGCCTCCTTCCCGCTCCGTTTCTGCGATTGTTTGCGCTTCCAACGCAGCCGGATCAGCCGTTCTATATCATTTTCAATAAAGCGTGACGGATTCATGTTTTCATCGAATATGACGCCTACATCCATATCGGGAATACGCAAGGGTGTCACAACTTCGCCAAGCCGTTTCAAAGTCAGTCTCTTTTCAAATATACGTTGATATTCCTGCTGCAATGCTTCCATAATGTCGCGGGCATTCTGCAAACAAATCATGGAATATGTATACGCCGCATCATCATCACCGCCGCCGACAAAGCCCGGTTTCACGTACGGCAAGACAAGATTGATAAAAGGATTGGAATCCTGACCGTCATAATCGGTAACGCTCACTATGCTGTCCCCTCCCAGGAAGGGATAGCAGTCCCGTTCATTGAGCCATACTTCCAAGGTCGGCAAAAAATATGCGCTCTCCGTCTTTATCCTTTTTTCCGTCATCATATCCATGGCTCGACCGGTCATGACGCCGGTTAAAACGGCCCTGACGTCAATACCGTTTTTTTCCAAGTGGGGCGCCAGCATTTGCATGCGGTATCCTTTGTGCAGCAGGTCATCTATAAGAATAACGGGTTTATTGAAGGATTTAATGGTCCTTACCTGATTATCGACAGACGAATAGTGGCATGATTCCGCCATCGTAAACCCTTCCACGGAACGGTTGAAATATTTTTCTATATGCAGCGCCTTCGTCACTGTATTGGGCACGAGCACATCGCTTAGAGTCTTACCGAAGGGGACGGACATGTACGGGCCGTAACGTCGTTGTTCATCGCGAGTAATTGAGACGCCGTTCAATTGTACGGCCTTCTTGATGATCTTATTGTGCACAACACTCGTATTGAAAGAAAGAATAAGCTTACCCGGATAAATATGGCGCATTGCCGAAAGAAGCCGTTTGTGGGCCTTATCAAGAGCATCCGAAATACAATCGTTTTTATTAAACGGATTCTTCAAAACAGTTTCCACATCCCGGAAAAGCACAACCGGTGCCTTTAAGCTGGCTGCATAAACAGGCGCCCCGGCACGATCCGGCGCAATATCACGAAACCCCTGATCCTGGAGCGCTCTTAAAACGGCCTCATCATATCCTCCCTTATCCACAGGGTGATATACGGCATAGGCGTAATCACGGGCAATGAGCTCCGACATGAGTTCAGTAATAATAATTTCCCAAATATTGGCAATGGCCGAGGACGTATCGGCATAAATAAAGCCTATAGAAGCAACGCTGCCTTCAGACACGGTACGAATGTGCGAGACAACCGCAGCATCGCCGAACTCGCCGTGTAAATCACGGGTTCCTACATGATGCGCCGCCGCGTAGGCAATAATTTCTTTATTCTTGTCGGCACTGTCTATGTAAAGGGTGCGGACATTCCCTTTCTCTATGTATTCTTCCACATTTTCCGTTTTATATCCCAAAGCAACCAGTTTTTCCTGAATAGGCCATAAGCTCTCATGCCCTCTCGCCTTATACGTGCCGACACTCATATCTTTTGCTTCAAAAACATGCTTATACGCCGGTTCACGAAGGTAAAGGTTATTTTTGTAGATAAAGCTTTGTGCCACTGCATCAATGAGGTTTGATATATCACGGTTTAAATCAATATTTTCACGGATACGCGTAGAGCTGATATCCTCATAGAATTTATCAAGCAAAAGCGGCACCACTTCTCCTTGGATAGGGTAAGGAGCATCGCTGTTCAAATAGTGATTCTCCCGTGTTTCCCGCTCAAAAGCGATGTGATTAATCGTATGAATGGAATGTTCCGTCGGTTCGTTTTTATAGGCGGACGCATTTTTGATGACGTCCGTGCCTACAGCAATATAGAGCTCCCGATCTGCAAATATCGCTTTTAAACGTTTTAAATCGGCGGGATTCGCCATATTGATGGGAATATCGTCAGGAAACGGATAAATGTGTTCTTTATCGGCTGTCGACATGTTCATGATCTTACGCCGCATCAACCGCGGCTGCGTATGTTTTGACCAGGAAAATTCATCAAGAGCCAAATATACGTCAAACCCGAGATCACGAATGCGTACGGCGACGGCTTTATGCCCGAGACTGAACGGGTCGAACGTACCCGGATAAAAGCAAACTTTGCGTTTCTTTTCAAACGGGAAGGGGCCCGTAATGAATTGATGGATGCCTATATAGCGGTAAATATGGTTCAGTACGGCCGCATTACTGTAAAAATCAAGCGGCTCTTCCTGTTCTTCGGCCAGGAGAATAAGAATTTTCTTATATGAATGAATAAAAAGAAAATCCACTTCCGCCAATGTTAAATCGGGATTGGCAAAAATAAACCGCCCCATATGCCGGAATGCGTCACGGCTGAGTTCCTTGTCATAATGCGCATAAGCCTTGATCATGACGTAAAGGAGACGACGCTTTCGCAGATTATTCCCCTCATCTTCCGGAAATCGTTCGGAGAACTCGCGAAAATTGCCGAGCATGACGCCTACCGTATGAATCATGGATGACGCAACCTGTGTGGAGGCAGCGAGAATTTGCGTTTCCAACGTATTAATACATTCATCCAATTCCCGCGGTTCCAGCTGAAGAATAATACGGCCTAAATATTCGGGCACGTATTGAGAAATACGAAGGTCCCCCAATTCCAAACCGTTAAACAATTCCACGGCAATTTCATTGCGCTGTGTATAGGTCATATAATGAGATACACGCAACAGGGCCGCCCCGGCAGCACGCTGTACGAAAGGATTCTCACTCATTTTCAGAACGTTGGTCAAATGCGTTCCCAAATGCATTACGCTGCTTCTGTCAGGCAATGCCTGGAGATAATGAAGGAGGATTTCTATATTGGCCTCTTTCACAACCCAATGCGTTCCCATTTTTAAGTTATCTAAAAAGAGAAGTCCCTCCCGTTCGGCAAATGCTTCTTCATCATGAGGAAGTTCCAACAGATCCAGTAAATCCGCGAAATATCTTTCTTCAGCATAGTCGTCAAAAAGATGTTCCTTGCAGCGTAACGCCGCCACGCAAACGTGACGGTCATCACTGTGCAAGGCCGCCGTCGTAAATGTACGCGCCCTTTCGAGAAATGACGGTTCTACATGGACCGCTTCAATTTCCATCAGTGCCGTAAGCAGAACAATACATATTTCGCTTTGATAATTTGTGCGCTCATAGTAGGTCTGCAGAAATGCGATATACGCCGTCCGCTCGCCGTCGTCGCAATTCTGCAGCGCCGCCTGCACAAAAGGCCCCAGGCAATAAGATATCCAGAGCCTGTGCTGGTACGTAAAGCGCCAGCCGGGTTTGATAATGATAGAAAGATAGTGCGCAAAGAGAGAAACGCCGGTCACTTTTTTCCCCGGCAGTGTAACTCCTTCAGGCAGTTCTTTGGAGTAATGCTCCGTAAACTTAGCGACAATAACGCCCATAAGGCGTGCCGCCTGCATGCGGATATCCACGTCTTTATAGGTGAGCACTTCATAAAGGTACTGCAGGGTCATCAGCTTTTGCTGCTCTGTCATATACGTTGAATATTCTTCAAATGTGCCGATATAATTACGCACGTTTTTCCAACTGCGTTCACTTCGTGCCGCTTCAACGAGGCGGGAAAATTTATTCTCCTTCTGGAAAATATTCATGAGCTCGATATTATGGTCAATTGCCGCATATTTCAAAGCATCAACTACTTCTTCGCCTTCAAGCAAAACCGCTTCAGGGCGTTTCTTTTTCGTACGCACGGCCGGTTCGTCCGCAAAATCGGCAGGCAAATCCGTTTCTACTCCCATCTCTTTCATATAAGACTCAAAGTCTGCCAGCTTGGCATAGACTTTCTGATAACGATGCTTTTTCTTTTCGTCCACATTATCAAGCTTGTCCAAAATAACGTCAAATGCCTGGGCAAGAGTATAAAAACGAACAATTTCTTTACCGTCCACGCGCTCACTCTTAACGCGGAAGTCCGCATAAATAAGCAGAAGCGCTTCGACAGACAGATTTTCCAGTTCCAGGTCCCACACGGAATGGTTCGCCGCAATATGTCCGATTGCGGGAATACCCATACGGCGGCAGCAAAGATCCGTATAGAAATAATGTAAATACGGAACACGCCGCTCTTCACTTTTTTTAGAACCGTATTTACCGATATCATGAGTGGCGGCGGCACCGGAAACGAGACCGATATCGACGGGGACACCGGCACGATAGAGCTGCCGTGCCGTAAAGGTGGATACATAATGGACGCCGCAAACATGTCCGAGTGTGTCGAAAGGGGTAATTGTACAGCCGATGCGCATAAATTCATAAATATATAAGTCTGTACTGATTTCACGAAGACGTAAATATTCGCGATTAAAATCGTTTCGAATGATTTCCTCTGCGCTGAGAAAGTGCATCTCTCTGGTCGGCGCAAAGGGCAAATAAAGCTTTTCATAGCGAAAGAGAGAACGCAGAATCTGCAGCACCAAAGCCCGTCCCGTTTTGTAAATATGATCATCCTTCAGTACTTCTTCAATATGATCATCCGTCCAGTAAGCCACATTTTCCGGATAAATCTGTGCCAAAATATAATAATAACAATAGCGAAGCCAACCGCAAGGCGGTTCATTGTTCAGTGCTTCAACAGTTTCCTTCAATAAATCCGTCACGGGCAAAATGTCAAAACGTCCGTCCGCTTCTGTAGTTGCAGCTATGGCCGTCGCAATCTCATCGAGCTTCTGTGCCGGTACAAGCTGAGCCGCTTCCCGCTGTGACAGTCCGGCAAACGTTAAAAAACGTTTCTGCCGCAACCCTTCTTCTATAATCTTACGCAAATCCGAAGCGATATGTGTATGCATCTCTTTTCTCCTCTGCCGAAAGGCCTTTCTCAAACGGTCTTTATTATGAAGTATATATTATATATTCATTATACACCGCCCGTGAAAGGGTTACCGCCTTCTTCCCGCCGCTCCCGGCCTGTATGATGCTTCGGCAAGATACTCCGTTTTAAACGGCCCTCTCCATTTCAATAATTTTTCACGAAATTCTCTCCATGGGCGGGCAGCACGACAATCATAATCGCCAAAGGACCGTTGTCCTGCTTTTTCCCGTACACGTTCAGCCGCAAATTCAAAAGTCTTATCAGGCATATTCCAAACGGCAGATTTACGCCCTTTATCAATATAGAGACACGGCGCCTCCATACGAACCGGCTCACCGCAACGGGACAAGTGATATCGTTTCTTTACCTTTTGTAAAAATATCTTTAACAGCTGCGCACCTCGGTCGTTTTTTCTCCTGCGGGACATTTGATTCTGCCGTTTATTATATCATAGGAATACCGAAGACGCATAACTTCCCTGTTACCGTCTGCTTCCTCTTTATATGGCAATAGAGCGATATTGTATCCTATGAAATTCCTTTATTAATAGAAAAGAGTCTCTAATTTTCATGTTTTTTTCCTTCTCGTCTTTTCAACAGAAATCGGCTGTAGTAAAATAAGTAATTATTTTATAAGGAAACTCTAAGGAGGCCCGTTTCATGGCTCATGTTAATGAAAATTATGCAAAACTTCCGGGTACTTATCTTTTTGCAACGATCGCTAAAAAGGTAACCGCTTACGAACAACGTCACCCCGAACGTCGTATTATTCGACTCGGCATCGGCGACGTGACACGTCCCCTTGCCCCGGCCATTATAGACGCCATGCACAAGGCAACCGCTGAAATGGGCAGTGCGGCAACGTTCCGCGGTTACGGGCCTGAACAAGGCTATGAGTTTTTAAGAGCCGCTATTATCAAGGGTGATTACGAAACACGCGGTGTATCACTTGAGCTGGACGAGGTATTTATCGGTGACGGTGCAAAAACGGATGTCGCCTGCATTCAAGATCTTTTCGGCGCGGATTTGAAATTCGCCGTAGCCGATCCGGTCTATCCGGTTTATCTGGATTCCAACGTCATTACCGGGCACACAGGCAGGTATCATGCTGAAACAGGACGTTACGACAATGTGGTCTACTTGCCGTGCACACCGGAAAACGGCTTTAAAGCACAGCCGCCTGCAGAAAAAGTTGATATCGTTTACCTTTGCAATCCGAGCAATCCCACCGGTACGGCGATGTCATACGAGGAATTGTCCGCCTGGGTAACATATGCAAGGGAAAATAAAGTGGTCCTTATCTACGACTCGGCCTATGAAACATACATAACGGAGGCTGATATACCGCACAGCATATATGAAATCGACGGAGCGAACGAAGTTGCCATTGAACTTCGTTCATATTCCAAATGTGCCGGCTTCACGGGCATGCGTTGTTCCTATATTATTGTGCCGAGGACCTGTAAAGCCTATACAAAAGCGGGAGAACCTGTTACCTTGAATTTCCTGTGGAATCGCCGTCAATGCACGTTCTTCAACGGCACGCCGTATATCATTCAGCGAGCCGCCGAGGCGTATTACTCAGCGGACGGCCGGGCACAGTGCCGTGCCGATATAGACTATTATATGGAAAACGCGCATACCATTCGCAACGGTCTTACGGAAGCGGGCTATACCGTTTACGGCGCCACCAATTCTCCCTACGCCTGGGTACAGACACCGCAAGGCATGAAAAGCGGAGATTTTTTTAATCTTCTTTTGGAACGTGCAGCTGTCGTTACGACCCCGGGCAGCGGTTTCGGCCCGCACGGCGAAGGGTATATGCGGCTCACCGCCTTCGGTTCCCGTGCGGACACGACAGAAGCCGTCGAGAGAATAAAGAATTTAACGTTCTGAGTCCATATAAAAAGGATAAGCTGTATGGTACAATATAATCCGAACAGCTGAAAGAGTCATTATATTTTATTAGGAGGCATCTCAATGAGTAAAATTCGCATCGGCATCGTCGGCTACGGTAACCTTGGCCGTGGCGCGGAAGCATCCGTTCAGTTACAGCCGGACATGGAATTGGTCGCTGTATTCTCCCGTCGCAACGATTTACGGACAGTAAGCGGCATTCCTGTATATACAATGAATCAAATGAAAGATTTTAAGGGGAAAATCGATGTCATGATATTATGCGGCGGATCGGCAACGGATTTAATCGTTCAGACGCCTGCAGTGGCCAGAGATTTCGTCTGCATCGACAGCTTCGATACGCATCCGCGTATTACGGAACACTTTACTACTGTCGACAAGGCGGCTAAAGAAGGCGGCACAGCGGCTCTCATCTCCTGCGGCTGGGATCCGGGCATGTTCTCCTTACAGCGTGTCTTTGCGGAATCTATCCTGCCGCAAGGCAAAACGTATACCTTTTGGGGCCGCGGCGTAAGCCAGGGGCACTCCGACGCAATCCGCCGTATTGAAGGAGTTCTCGACGCCCGCCAATACACAGTACCTAAAGAGGCCTACTTAAATGCCATCCGCAGCGGTGAAACACCGGAAGTTACCGCTCAGGAAGCACATCTCCGCGACTGCTATGTCGTCGCTGCCGAAAATGCGGACAAGGCTAAAATCGAAGAAGAAATCAAAACAATGGAAAACTACTTCGTCGGTTATGAAACAGCAGTTCATTTCATCTCTCAGAAAGAACTGGATCGCGATCATAAGGGTATTCCCCACGGCGGATTCGTAATGCGCAGCGGAGAAAGTACAAAAGGTACGAGCCACGTTATCGAATACAGTTTGAAATTGGACAGCAATCCTGAATTTACAGGCTCCGTCCTCACGGCATATGCCCGCGGCTTGCATCGACTGGCTTCACACGGCGCCAAAGGCGCGTTCACCGTCTTTGATATCCCGCCTGCCTGGATTTCCACTAAAAGCGACGCGGAACTTCGCTCTCACCTTTTATAAATATGCCAAAGCCCCGCCGACAGTCGTCGCGGGGCTTTTCTTCGGAACTTACTTCGTGAATCCCGGAAATGTTTTTCTCTCCTCATCTCTCGGCGAAGAGCGCGGTTTTATGCTATAATTTATGATTGTATGAAGATTTTTATTTATATTTAATTTTAACGATAAGGATGATGTTATGAGCACAAATCTTGAGGTCGGCATTGTCGGCTTGCCGAATGTCGGCAAGAGTACTCTTTTCAATGCTATTACCGAAGCAGGGGCTGAAGCCGCCAATTATCCGTTCTGTACTATTGAGCCGAACGTGGGCGTCGTAGAGGTGCCGGATAAACGGTTACAGATTTTGGCGAACATGTATTGTCCGAAGAAGGTCGTACCCGCAGTTATGCGTTTCGTGGATATTGCCGGCCTCGTTTCGGGCGCCTCCAAGGGCGAGGGGCTGGGTAATAAATTTCTCAGTCATATCAGAGAAACGGACGCCATTGCCGAAGTGGTGCGTTGCTTTGAGGATGAAAATATTACGCATGTTGCCGGCTCAGTCGATCCGCTCCGTGATATTGACGTCATCAATACGGAACTTTGCCTGGCCGACCTGGAAACGGCACAAAAACGCGCCGACCGTCTCACTAAGATTGCCAAATGCGGCGACAAAGATGCAAAAACGGAGCTTGCCGTTCTTGAAAAAGTCCTGGCTTATCTTGAAAACGGCGAACCAGTCCGCAAGGCAAAGCTCACTGAAAGCGAACTGCCTTTATTGAAAGAACTTAACTTGCTCACACTCAAACCGATCCTTTATGTCTGCAACGTTTCTGAAGAGGAAGCAGCTGCTGCCGATGAAAATCCGCATGTACGGCGCGTTATCGAATTCGCCGAGAAAGAGGACGCCGAAGTCGTAGCCGTTTCGGCTAAAATAGAAGCGGAGATTGCTGAACTTCCGAAAAATGAGGCCGCTATGTTTCTTAAAGAGCTCGGTCTTCCCGAAGCGGGCTTAACGAAACTGATCAGAGCCAGTTATGCGCTCTTAGGCCTTATCAATTTCTTTACAGCCGGCGCCGATGAAGTCCGTGCCTGGACCATTGTCGAAGGCACGCATGCACAAAAAGCGGCCGGCAAAATTCATACGGACATGGAACGCGGTTTTATTCGCGCCGAAATCATTTCCTACAATGATCTGATTGCCTGCGGCAGTGAACAGGCGGCTAAAGAAAAAGGACTCGTCCGTCTTGAAGGAAAAGAGTATCCTATGCAGGACGGAGACATAACGTATTTTCGTTTCAATGTATAAGAAAACGGTGCAGCGATTTTTACTGCACCGTTTTCTTGCGTCAAAGCGGACGGTCCCTGTATTTTTAAGTATTAACAGATATCCTTAGGCACCGTTCACTACTTATTTATACGTACTTTTTCGCAAGAGCGCGGAGTTCTTTCGAATGAGCGCTGTACCATTCATTAAACGTGGTTTTTGCGTTTTCTACTGTTTTTCCCAGCTCAACGATAAATTCAGGAATATTTTCTGACGTAATAACGGTAACTTTCGGTCCCAAAACTTCACGGTAAAGGGTATCGGAACCGCCAATATGCACGGCGAATGCCGGCACCGTCGTATCACCGACTTTTTTCGCCGCGCCTTGGAAACCGAGAACACCCGTCTCATGAGTCCCGCACGAATTAGGACAGCCGGAAATATAAAGGCGAGGTAGAACGCCGTCGGCAAAATTATAGGGTTTGGCAGCTTCCAGAATATTTTTTAACAGACCGTGCGAATCACGTAAGCCTACCTGACAGACTGTACTGCCGACACAGGAAACGGATTTTTCAAAGGCAGTATGCGCCGTTTCACTTTCAGTCAACGCGGCAATGCACTCCGCTTCATCAGCGGTAAGGTTCGTAATATATGCCGTTTCTTCGGCACCTAAACGGAGCTGAGCCCCATCAATGGCCACGACAGCTTTGGCAAGAGCAAGAAAATTCTCCATAGACGGCGTACCGCCGACGGGATGATATGTAACATAATATAATCCCCTTTGTTTTTGCGGTTTAATACGTGAATTATCCACCTCACGCGGTATGCCCGTCTTGGTAATTTCTCTTTCTTCTACATGAAGCTCCAGATTCTCTTTAAAAGCCTCGATAAGGCCGTTATTAAAGAGAACCTTAAACTCTTCCGTTCCCGGTACCTGTTGAAAGTAACGCGTACGGGCCCGACTGCGGTTGGTATAATTACCGTACTTGGAAAAAGTCATATACATGGCCTTTACATAGTAGAGAATCTTTTCTCGGGCAATACCTTCCGCCAGCTTCACGCCAAGTTTCGGATTAGGACCTAGACCGCCTGCGGCATAGGCATCGAACAACCCGTCGGGTCGGCCTACAAAGCCGAGATCGCGAATTGTCGAATGCGGCTCATCAACAGGTGCATTATTAAAGGAAACTTTAAATTTACGCGGCAACTTAACGACGCCGATAAACCCGAGAAGATAATCGGTTACGGCATCGACGAGAGCGGTAATGTCGAAATACTCATTCGGATCGATACCGCGAAGGGCCGGCGCCGTAATATTGCGCGGAAAATCGGATCCGGCACCACGGGTCAGAATACCTTGTTCATAAAGCTCGGCAGTAAGCGAAAGGACCTGTTTTTCCGTCAAATGATGAAGCTGCAACGATTGACAGGTCGTATAGTGTACCATTTCCACCTTGTGTTTTTCAATCAATGTAATAAGCGACCGCAGATCCCTTTGTTCGATAATACCGCCGGCAAAGCGGAGCCGTAACATGGTAGATTCCGCACCGCGTTCGCCATAACAGCCGAATCCTCCCGAAATCCCCTTATATTTACCGGGTTCCAGCTCTTTACGATAAAATTTCCGCGTCGCTTCATAAAAAACAGGCAAATCCCGTTTAAAATGTTCCGTCCACTTTTTGGTATCCATATATCCTCCTACCCCGTGAGCAAAAAAATGAAATGCGCCGGCCATACAGATAACGCGCCGATTTCGCCAGCTTACTTCCCGCACAGTTATTCGTTAATTAAGATGATACCTGTAAAGGCGGCATCGGCCTTATAGAGTCTTCCGCTTATCTGTTCGAGACGGGCTGCAAGAATTTTTCCACGTCTTCACCGGACATGGAGCCTAGACGCATATTTACAATCTTTCCCCCCTTATCAATAAGAACGGATAAAGGAATCCCTGTAATTTGGTACGCTCTGGTAACATCCCGGATATTGGACCGGTACAGGGGAACAGTAAACTTTCCTTTTTGCCAGAAAGCCTGTCCGTCTTCTTTTTTCTGATCCATATCAACGGCAACAAACTGAATATCTCCATTGTGCCCCTCGTATGCTTTTTGAATATCGGGCATCTCCTGCACACAAGGCGGGCACCAGGATGCCCAAAAATTAATAAAAACAGGGCCATGCCCATAGAGCTCGGAAAGCCTTAATGTTTTCCCGTCAAGCCCCGTTAACTCAATATCCGGAGCCATTTCTCCGACCTGAATCTGTTCTGTCTGAACGGCTTGTTGCCGCACTTCTGTTTCAGCCTTCTGCTCGGCGCCGCAGGCTGAAAGCACAAAGATAAAACAACATGCTGCCATGGCAAGAATATATTTTTTAAACATTTTCATCCTCCTTATGCTGTAAAACGACGGCCTTTTTCATGTATATGGCTCCAACGGGACAATTGCACACACAATCACCGCAGGATATACATTCTTTATCACCGGCAATACTAATGTCGGATTTGCAAACAGCGGCACAACGGCCGCAGGCAATACACCGGCTTTGATCAACATGTATACCGGTAAGGGCATATTTGTTAAAAAACCCGTATATTGCGCCTAACGGACAAATAAACCGGCAGAACGGCCGAAAGATAACGGCGGCCGTCAGAATCATAAGGCCTGCCAGAATGCCTTTCCAAAGGGTCAGCCAACCGGCAGCACCGCGCAGGTTTTCATTCATCGCAAAAAGCGGGGCCGCCCCTTCTATCGTGCCGGCAGGGCAGATATATTTACAAAAAACAGGCTCACCCAACCCGATTATAGCATACATCAAAAGCGGGCCGAGGAAGACAGCGGCCAGAAAGAAATACTTCATTCCGGTCAGAGCCCTTGTAAATGAAGACTTCCCCAATTTCGGCACGGGCAATTTATAAAGCAATTCCTGAAAAAATCCGAAGGGGCACAAAAAACCGCAAACAACGCGGCCAAAGAGAAGTCCGAAAAGCACAATAAGCCCAAGGACATAAAAAGGGATCTGCGGAATAAAACCGCTCAATGAACTTTGCAATGAACCGATAGGGCAAGACCCGATTGCACCGGGGCAGGAATAACAGTTAAGTCCGGGTACACACAGCGCCTTCGTTTCACCGCTGTATACGGTGCCGTCCCGAAAGCCGCGCCAATTGGCATTCGTAAGAACGGCACTGACAAATTGAATAATTTTACGGCTAGCCAAGACCGATACACTCCAGGCAAAGTATGGCGCCCTTTTGGAAGACTGCCCATTCCTCTTCGCGCGCCAAGCCGATAGTCAATAAGGCTACGGCTAATAAAAGTAAGGCTATTCTCTGCTTTGACAACTGACAAGCCCCCTTTCAATTGTTCTTATTATATCATTTGCAAGAACATCATAATATCCGAAAAATCATGAATCTATACGGATTTTGACACTTTCCCTTTTATCTTATACATGAATGGCGTAGAATAGCAGTAAAGAATGGAAAGGAGGCCTGTCTGTGAAACCTGCGGTAACACTCAATACGGGGTATGAAATGCCCCTTGTCGGTTTCGGTACGTATATGTTGACCAATCCGATTGATGATGAAGAAGCTGTGATAACAGCAGTCAAGAGCGGCTATCGTCTCATTGATACGGCACAAGCCTATAAGAACGAGGAGATCATCGGGAAGGCGCTGAAACAATGCCCCGTTCCGAGAGAAGATATATTTGTGACAACCAAAATCTGGTTTACCGACTTTTCCGGCAATAAATGTCGCAAAAGTCTGGAAAATTCCCTTCGTAAACTGGATCTCGACTATATCGACCTGGTCCTCCTCCACTGGCCGTATAACGATGTGTACCGGGCCTGGCGTTCTTTGGAGCAAGCTGTAAACAACGGTCTTGTACGTTCCATCGGTGTGTCGAACTTCATGCCGAGTCAGCTCATAGATCTGATACACTTCAATAAAATCACGCCGGCTGTCAATCAAATAGAAACACATCTTTATTGCCAATATAAGGAACTGCAGGCTGTTATGCACCGTTACGGCGTCGTTCATCAAGCCTATTCTCCTTTCGGCCGCAATCGTGATACGACCATGTACAATGATCCGGCCGTTACTGTGCCGTCAGAGAAATATCATAAAACACCCTACCAAATCGCATTGCGTTTCCTCACGCAAAAAAATATTTCCGTTTTGCCGAAATCGGCTCATGTCGAACGCATTAAGGCAAATATAGATATTTTCGATTTTACGCTGACAAAAGAAGAAATAGCCGGCCTTGAAGCGATGGACAGACAAAAAGTTCTCGTCGGCAACAGTCAGGACGGGGCCTACACGGAAAAATTGATAAAACGAGCATTATAAAATCATTTCTGTACGATCGGCTGTACCGTTAAACTCCACTTTATGCAGTTCGGAGCATCAAAAATAGCGTTATAAATAACCGATACCCCATTACTCTGAAAAAAGCGGCTGATATACTGTAGGCAGTTAATACGTATAGATATCAATTAAAATAAAACCTGTTTTCAACATATCTCCTCTTTTATAAATATATAATTCAGCTCGTTTTTTGAATATTTTCCAGTCTTAGTTAAATTATTGTTCCAGTAAAGACATGTAAAAAATCCACTATGAAGTACATGCCCGGTTATTTTATATAAATTCCCGATACTGTATTATCGGGAAAAAAAGGCTGGTAAACGACAGTTGCCCCTCAACGGTTAAACAGGAGTCTAACCGTTGAGGGGCTTTTATGATTTAATCCAACAACCCGTTCGTATACATCAAATACCGCCGTCTTGATATAAACAACTACGGATGGTAAACAATTTCAGCAATACCATTAAAGGTAAGCCCTGAAACAACCGCAATAATCAAAAGTGCAATGCCGGCCAACATCAACAGCTCAGCAAAAACTTTAGTCTGCTTTGTAGAATTAAAGTTTTCAATGTTAGTTCCCATAGCGGCTAAAATCAGAGCCCCACCGGTAGACATTGGCGAAATACCGGCTAATGAGCCGCCAACGCCGACAGCTGCCATTAATGCCACAGGTTCAACTCCGCCTACCTGAGCGGCGATATCCGGGCACATAGGCATCATCGTCGGATATACTACACCAAGAGCGGAGCTTACCAAACTCAATAAACCTGCCGATATACCCATCAGCGGGACGGCTGTGGTACTGTTCATAACTGACGAAATAGCGTTGCTCATTACTTTAATACCACCGACTTTGTCAACTACCGATAACAAAGCCCCGACTCCGAGCACCATGATAATCGTACCCCACGGAACATTTTTCAGACATTCTCCATCTTGAGCAACCCCGCACAAAACAAGGACTGCTGCGGATACAAATGCCGCCAGACCAATATTGACATGAAAGCCGATCATAAGGATTAACATCAGCACAATCCCGCTCAAAGAAATTAACTGCGTCTTATTAAAGGGCGGTATCTTGACCTGGGCAAAAGAATGAATCGGTTCTCTCACCGTATATCCTTTAAAGAATACATATATAACGATTGAAAAGAAAAATGTCGCTAAAGTTTGGCAGACCAAAATAGTGGGCATTACATTACTTATACCGGCACCGGCCGCTGCATTCGTAATAATAGCCGCTTCAGGCGTTACACCGGTCATTCGGCCGGCAATAAGCCCGCATTCACCGATTAACGCAAGCATCAACGGATTATAACCGACCTGTAAAGCCGTAGTAACACCTAATGCCGGAATAATTGCTAATGCAGGAACGGCACCGGGCCCAACACCTGCAACTATAAATCCGGCCACATAAATAGCAATAGGCAACAACCATACCCTGTGTCCTGTCGCTGCTACGATTTTCTTTGCCAGTAAGTCTAAAGCGCCTGTTGATTTAATAACAGCAAATAATAATGTTATCCCTACAAGAGTACAAAACATTGAACTGCTTATAGCTCCTATAAGTTGTTTATCGGTTACACCGAAAATTCTCACACAAGCCGTACCTACAGCCAGTGCAACTATACCTACGTTTACTTTTCTGACGAATGCAAGAATAATTGTCCCGATAAATAATAATAAAGCCAAGAGATCCATTGCCATAATAGGTAACCCCTCCCGAAAGTAAATTTCTTTTTACATTAGTTCTCACATGGGCCGCCGATATTTACTTGATGTCCGCTGTAATTACCGTCAATAATTTGACGTTCATATTTAGCTGCTGCCAAAAGCTTTTCAAAATCAACACCCGTTTCATACCCCATCGCGTCAAGCATGAAAATCAAATCTTCGGAGGCAACATTTCCGGATGCTCCGGGAGCGAAAGGGCATCCACCCAAACCGCCGACGGCAGCTTGTACATGGGGAATACCCGCTTCTATGCCTGCCAGTGTCGTCGCTAACCCCATGCCGCGAGTATCATGAATATGTAACTCAAAGTATTCATTCGGAAAAGCTTCTTTCACAGCTTTAACCGTCTTTCTTACCATTAACGGATCTGCTTGCCCGATCGTATCGGCTAAGCAAAATTCATGTATGCCTTCGTCTACTCCCTTTTGAATAATTTTTAATACATTTTCTACGGGAGTTATCCCCTCAAACGGGCAGGTAAACGAGGTTGCCAGAGACAAAATAATTTTCATCTCAGGAAACGCCCCCCTAATTTCAGCCAATCCATTTAATGATTCTTCAACCGTTCTGTTAATATTAGCCTTATTATGAGATTCGCTAACGGAAACAACTGTATCAATCTTTTTTAAGCCGCAATCGGCAGCAGCTTTAGCTCCGAATAAATTTGGAACCAACGCAAAAAATTCAATATCGCTCTCCCCATATTTTTCCAACGTTTTTACAACAACCTCTTTAACGTCTTTCATCTGAGGAATAGCCTTAGGATGAACAAACGAGCCTATTTCCATCGTTTTAATTCCCGTACCTACTAATAAATCTATAATTTTTAATTTTTCTTCAGTTGGAATATATTCCTTCACATTTTGAAATCCGTCCCGCGGTCCAACTTCTATAAATTTAACTCGCTTCATACCATTCATCTGTTTCATGCCGTCCACCTCATAATTAAATAATTCTATCCTCTTTTAACTTTTCCAGGAAGCTTTCATCAAATCCCAACAACGACTTATACACTTCGCCGTTATCTTGTCCCAATGCAGGCGCCGGTCTGCTGATATCAGCCTTGGTATCCAACAATTTAACGGGATTTCCGTTCACCTTCATATCGCCAATAACCGGGTGATGTAACGGCACGAACATTTCCCTTACATTGGCAATATGATCATCTTCCGTTACCCGTTGTAAATCATTAATCGGAGCTGCCGGTACTCCTGCTTCATTCAATAAATCAACCGCTTCATCAATACTGTAATTAATACTCCATTCTTCAATGATGGGTTTCAGTTCGGCGTGATATTCACATCGCTTAATATTGGTAGCAAAGCGAGAATCTTCCAATAATTCAGGTCTGTTCAGGACATTGTTACAAAATAAGCTGAATAACTTATCATTCCCGCATCCGATCACAAAAAAACCGTCTGAAGCTTTAAAAGAATCATACGGATATGCAGCCGCATATCTATTTCCCATCAGTTCCGGTTGTTTTCCGGAAGCAAAGTACCGTTGTGTTCCCGTTTCCAAGCTGGATACCACGGAATCAACGAGAGATACGTCCACTCTTTGGCCTTTTCCTGTAATTGTCCGTGCATGAAGGGCTATTAAAATACCGATTGTTAAATTCATGCCGCCGAGCACGTCCCCCATAGCATTGCCTACTCTTATACCATGTCTTCCCGGCTCGCCGGTAATACTCATAAGTCCGCCGGTTGCTTGTGCAATAATGTCATATCCCGGACGCAAAGATTTGGGACCGTAACAGCCAAATCCGGAAACAGCCGCATAAATAATGCGGTCATTATTTTTTTTCAGTTTCTCATACCCCAAACCCAGTTTATCCATTACACCGGGACGGTAATTTTCAACAACAACGTCCGCTCTTTTTACCATGTCAAGAAAAATCTTTTTACCTTTATCTTCTTTCAGGTTAAGAGTAACTCCCTTCTTTCCTCTGTTCACATTGGCATAATACATACTTGCCCCGTTTTTTAACGGTCCGAAAGCCCTGGTATCATCCCCTTTTCCCGGTACTTCAATCTTAATGACTTCAGCTCCATAGTCCGCCAACATCATGGTACAGTAAGGACCCGCCAAAACCCGAGTTAAATCAAGCACAAGAATATCCGCTAATGCCTTTTTCATAAAACCGCCTCCTTATTACCCGTGAGAATAGCTCACTTCCTTTATTCGCATTTATTTTATCAATCGCGTCTCCCTGTAACCACACAGTAACTTTATGAACAATCTTTTAGGTAAAATGTTTCAAATATCTTCTTTTTTTTTACAGCGAAACATTTTCTTTATTTGTCGCAATGAAACAGCTATATTTTATTAATATATTCATCATGATAAAATCATATATATTACATTGAGGAGCGTGCAATTATGCAAAACAGCCGTACAGGAAACTATAAATACAAAGTTTGTATTTTAGGTTACTCATACATGTTTCAGTTAGCACATAAAGTAGTTTCTACCCTTCCTCCATCAAATGTGGAGTACATTATCATGAATGCCGACCTGGAGTCCCAGGACGAATGCATACAAGAAGCCTTAGCGCTGGGTTGCGAGACATTTATCACCGGAGGAGGAAGTGCCGTCCGTTTTTTACAAAACTACAACCTGCCACTCGTAGAATTTCAAATTAGCGATATCGACTATATTAAAGCTATACATCTTGCAAAAGAGCAGGGCTATACAAAAATAGGAGTCGCATACTATAAATATGCGACTCCGCCAAATTGTACCTTTTACAGTCAACTGTTAAAAGTGAATCTGCTGCCTCTGACATTTAAATCTCTTTCTGAGCTTAAAACACTCATCAGCAATTCCGATTGTGATGTTTTTATCGGCGCTTCCGGCGCAATCGAAGCGGCAAGAGAACTGAAAAGGCCTGAAATACCTCTTTATGCGGGCGAGGAGACAATTCGAAACGCCTGTACACAGGCGGCAAAGCTCTCAAAGCAAGTATATGAAGCGAAACGCAATCAAACGATATTTCACATGGTATTAAATACATCCCAACTCGGGATTATCATCACCGATACATCCGGAAATATCGAATTCATAAACAAAACAATGCAGAGCTATATTAATATTACGCAGCACCAGGCTCTTTCTCTTACAGTTCAGGAGCTGTTTCCCAACATCTCTCTGCCTAAATTTTTAAAAAGCGGCCTCCAGTCCACAGACAGATATCATTTAATAAATTCAGTAATGATGCGTTGTGTTTTTGAACGGATCGTTATCAACAGACTGAACATAGGTGTTATTATGTCATTTCACCCGAATCCTCATAATCTCAGAAATAATTCGAAAAAGAATTTTTACAGTATTTCTCCCGTTCATAATCTTGATAATATTACGGCGCACTCTCCAAGCATGAAAAATTTAGTCAATACCTGCAAGCATCTTTCTCCTATAACGAATCATACTGTCATTATCGGTCCGCCCGGTTCGGGTCGGGAGGAAATCGCAAACTGTCTGCATAATGCTTCAAAGCGTGCGTCCAACCCATGCATTACTATAGATTTAGCAACAATAGACGATGAAAACGCAATTTCCGTCTTATTGGGCTACACGCAAAAAAACCGTACAACTACGGGTTTGTTAGTCGACGGGAATAACGGAAGTATTATTTTAAAGAATTTAAATCTGACGACGCCCCGTACACGTTCTATTATTTTGCGCGCATTAAACAGCCGCCAGTTTTTTATGCCCGGGATGGAATCTCCCATAACTTTTGATATTATTTTTTATACACTTCTTACCGACCCGGAGTATGATGCACTTTGTACAGACATACGGCACCTTCTGTCTATCATGCGGATAGATGTGCCGGGTCTGAATTCTCGAAAAGAAGATATTCCCTATTTATTTAAAAAATATATTTCAGCTCTTACCTCCAAAAAAAACGTTACTTTGACAACCGCCATGGAATATCTGCTGCAAACCTATTCATGGCCGGGAAACGTGGTCGAATTGAGGGCCATCTGCGCAAAATATATCACTATTATGAAATCGGTTGAACATAAAACGGTACAGAACCGGTATCATGCTCTGCTGCAATCAATCGGGGAAAAAGATATTATAGATGATGTAAAGCGACGCTATGCCCCTATAATGACTAAAGATTTCAATAATCCCGGCTTTAAACAGGGCATAGAAGAGTTAAAAATTCTCTTGAAATACACGTACAACGACATAGGAAACCTGTTAGAAATCAGCAGAACCACACTATGGAGAGCGCTCCGTGAAAAACAAAAAAATACCAGATAAATCCGAACGGAATCTATCTGATATCTTTTTAAAATGCGTCCCATTCGGCAAAGCGTGCATTCATACGCGTACGCTTGGCTTTCCAGGTTTCCTCCCGCTTACCGGGAAGGGCAATCTTTCCCAAAGCCACTGTTCGTTTATAAAAAAGGATTACGGCCTCTTCTTCCGTCAAATCGGCTTGAGAAAAAATCTCCACCGCCCGACGGCGCAGTTCCTCATCAACGGATACTTCCATTTATTCTCCTCCTTTACGTCTTCGTTCAGCCGCCTCATTGACATTGTCAAGCGTCCCCATATGCCAGACGGCATACATCATGGACTGTATCAACGATACGGCCAAAACGGCACCGGTGCCTTCGCCTAATGAAAGTTCGCCGTGAATGGGAATCTGCGATTCATCCATGCCGACAGTACGCAATGCAACGCCCATTCCGGCTTCTCGCGATAAATGTGAAAGAAGAGCATACCGACGGACCTCATCATTTAATTGAACGGCACAAACAAGAGCTGCCGCCGTAATAAAGCCGTCCACATAAAAAGGAATATGCGCTTTTACACAGGCAAGCATAGCCCCGCAAATAGCCGCTAAATCAAACCCGCCCATATAGCGGAGTGCATCAACGGGGCCCTTGATCATCGGACCGTATTCTCTAAGCGCATCAGCAATTAGTTTTTCTTTACGACACACGAGTTTATAATTTCCCCTGCTCGAACCGTAGCCGGCAATAAGGGCGGCATGAGTCGGGGACAACGCCGTTAAAACAGCGGCAGAAGTCGTCGTATTGCCAATGCCCATCTCACCGAAAGAAAGAAGATTATATCCCATATGGCCGGCAAACTCCACACGTTCTCTGCCGATATCAAGGGCCCGCCGCACCTCTTCTTCCGTCATTGCCGGTTCCACCGCAAAGTTACGTGTACCCTGACGGATTTTATAGTTAAGGCCCACCGCGTCCGGTGAATCGATACCGACATCAACCACTTCATAAGGAATGTTGTTGCAGTTGCAAAAACACGAAACGGCTGCCAGGCCGTCAACCATATTTTTCGTCTGCAAGTACGTAATTTCCGGCGGCTGCGCGGCCGCCCCAGACCAAACGACGCCGTTATCAGCGGCAAAAATGATGTGTTTCGGCTTTAACTCCCTATACATTTTCCCCCAGGCCAAAAATATCTGTTTCACCTGTTTTTCCAAAAGGCCGAGACTTCCCGGCGGTTTGGCAAGGTTTCTGAGCGTCTCTTCTACTTCATCCCTGTAATCCATTTGACCCACGCTTTCTTAATGTAAAGCATTTACGCAACCGTTGCTGTTTATCCGTCAAACCTGGCACTATTATACTGTTTGAAACAGATTATTTTCAACTTTTTCATATATTATATATATATCGTAACCGACAAAGCCAGAGCTGTTAAAACCACGTCACAGTAAGCCCAGCATCTTGACGAAATGATGAATTTTCACCGATACTGCAGTATTGATGCTCTCTTTTTTCGCTTATTTATTCATTTCACCATGCCGAATAGGCAAATATAATTGAAAATCACACCTACTTATGGCAAAATGTAAAAAAAGAGGGTGAATAACCATGCCGACTATAAAGGATATCGCCAAAGCGGCGGATGTCTCCATTGCAACCGTATCCATTGTCCTTAACGGCAAGGGCAAAGAACGGAAAATCTCTGAAGAAACGCAAAAGCGGATTTTTGAAATAGCCCATGCCATGAATTATGTGCCGAATCAATCGGCTAAGAAGTTGAGAGTCGCACAGTCCGACTCCTATTCTGTCGCATTCTATTGGGCAACGGACTTTCGAATCAATTATCTGGCACGTATAACCTTGGGGTTACAACGTGAGATTATGCGCCAGGAAAAACCTGTCCATTTAACGGTTGTCCCTTATAAAGTCGATGAACTGCAAAAGCAGCTGGAAAGGGAGCAAAATAAGTTTTTTAACGGTATCATTATTGCCAATATGTCCGATAAAGATATGGAATACTTGGAAAAAGCAAGCTTCCCCTGCCCCGTCGTGCTCTTTAACAGGACCTCCGATAAGTACGGCTGCGTTACAATGGATAACTATGAAATCGGACGTAATGTCGGGCGACATTTTATTAAAAAAGGCTGCTACCACACAGGCGTGCTCACACATGATACGTCTTTCCCGATCATGCGCATGTGGATGAAAGGATTTCTCGACGTCTTTGCCGAAGCCGGCCACCCTATTGCGGCGGAAGATATTATCCTGTGCAATACATCTTCTGCCAGCGCTGTCGGAGTCTGTGAAGATCTGTACCGCCGCGGCAAGATGCCGCAGGCTCTCTTCTGCGAGTCGGACGTTCTCGCTCACGGTGTTCTCTATGCATGCCATAATCTCGGCCTTATTATACCGAACGATTTAGAAGTTTTCACCATAGGGATCACCATGCCCGAATTAAATGATTTCGCAATTCCCTCCCTGTCACGTATCGACATCCCGATGGGCCTTATCGGAGAAGAATGCATGCGTCTCATAACGGCTCTTATTGAAAAGAAAAAGACCGTACCTACAGTGATTTATATAGACGGCAAAAAAATTATCGCCCAGTCATCTCCTGAAAAGTGAAACAAAAAATCCGTAATCCGAACCGGTTCGGATTACGGATTTTTTTAACATATCCTCATTTAACAATCATAACGGGGCATGCGGCATGTGTTACAACAAAACTGCTGACAGAGCCCATAAAGAGACCTTTTAAGGGACCGAGTCCGCGACTGCCCATGACAATGAGATCGGCATTATTTTTTTTGGCAACGGAAAGAATTGCCGGTCCGGGCGATCCGACTTCGAAAGCTTCTTTCACACTGAGTGTGTCGGGAATATCCTTCGTCACTTCATTTAAAATTTTCTTTCCTTCTTCTTCCATATCCAGCGCAACCTGTTCGGTTACATAACCGCTGGCATTAGGGATCTGGTCAAAATTGGAAATAACGGAAACAATATTTGCCACATATACCAACATCAGAGAAGCGCCCACAGTGGAGGCGATTGTAACAGCATGTTCCACGGCCCGTTTCGAATTTTCCGAACCGTCGACAGGAACGACAATTGTCTTATAATCTTTCATCGTAAATCCCTCCTATGATTTCTTTTATATATTAATAGTTCTCCATAAAAGATAAAATTCCTGCCTAAAATTAAAATTTATTTAATCTTAAGCGGATTAACCGTTTAAGTGAAAATAGTACATTTCTATATAGTAATATGATACAATATTTTATAAGGTGAGAAAATACGGATTATTTTTTATCGAAGGGTGGTTTTTATGAAGAAAACTCATAAGTTTTTTTTATCTTTTTTTACTGTTTTCATGACGAATATCATGCCGATTCTGGCAAATGATACGCACGAAGCGCTCGAGGCTTCCTTGCCGGTATGGAGTGTCCTGCCTTTTGTGGGCATGCTTCTCTCTATTGCCGTTATTCCGCTGGTTAAGCCTCATTGGTGGGAAAAGAATATGCATGTAGCTTCCGGCTTCTGGTCGCTTGTCTTTATCCTGCCCTATGCCTATGCATACGGTGTCAGCGAAGCATGGTTTCATTTCCTCGAATCCATTCTGCTCGACTATGTTCCCTTTATCGTACTTCTCTTCGGCCTCTTTGTCGCAGCCGGCGGCATTGCCATAAAAGGGACCTTACCGGGAACGCCGAAGGTAAATTCGCTTCTTCTCCTTATCGGCACATTATTGGCAAGCTGGATCGGCACGACCGGTGCGGCAATGGTCATGATCAGGCCTCTTATCCGGGCTAACAGGTGGCGCAGGAAATCCGTCCACGTTATCGTCTTTTTCATTTTTCTCGTTGCCAACATCGGGGGCTGTCTTACCCCTCTCGGCGATCCGCCGCTTTTCATGGGCTTCCAACGCGGCGTCCCCTTCACATGGACATTCCATCTTATCCCCATGTTGGCGGTAAACATGGCCGTTCTCTTTATTGCCTTTTATTTCTTGGACAGTTATTTCTGTAAAAAAGAATTGTCGGAAGGCCGTTCACCTCTTGACGAATTGGCTGAATCGGAAAAAGAGCCGATCCGTATTGAAGGCCTGCACAATGTCATTTTCATCATCATGATCATCGCCGGCGTTATCGCTAACGGTGTTTTACCGAAAGAAGTGGAATTTTTTGCCAATAATGCCGGCATTCAAGTGTATGACGAACTGGTATTCCCTTATGCTACCCTCGTAGAAATTATCATCATCCTTATTGCCGCCTTTTTATCTCTGAAAACTACAAAGGAATCAACACATGAATTGAACGGTTTTTCTCATGCACCGATGATCGAAGTCGCTACCCTCTTTATCGGTATTTTCATCACCATGATTCCTGCTCTTATCTTTCTCGAGATACACGGCAGCCAACTCGGTATCCACGACCCGTGGCAGCTATTTTGGGCGACGGGCTTACTTTCTTCTTTCCTCGATAACACACCGACATATCTTGTCTTCTTACAGACGGCCGGCGCGATCGGTTCGACCACGGGCATTGCCACTTCCGTCGGTACTGTATCCCACGCCATGCTTGAAGCGGTTTCGGCTGGTGCCGTATTTATGGGCGCCAATACGTATATCGGTAATGCCCCCAACTTCATGGTTAAAGCCATCGCTGAAGAAAACGGCATCAGGATGCCCAGCTTCTTCGGTTACATGGGCTGGTCCGCAGCGATTCTCGTGCCGACGTTCATTATCGATACGGTTATCTTTTTCTTTTAAGAGGGTACCTTCTTAATTCACCTGACACGGTATATAAGACGAACAGCTCGCTTACACTCTGCGAAATGACGGTTGAATATATTATTTTCTTCCATCAGCAATTGCGGTTGCAACTGCACCCGGTCCCTTTTTGTAACCCTCCCGTTTAACTGACGGCAGACATAAAAAAGACCGCCGGCAACGCCGACGGTCTTTTTTGTTTGGTGATCCACCCGAGACTTGAACTCGGGACACCCTGATTAAAAGTCAGGTGCTCTACCGACTGAGCTAGTGGATCATACTTGGCAGGGGTAGCTGGATTCGAACCAGCGCATAGCGGAGTCAAAGTCCGGTGCCTTACCACTTGGCTATACCCCTATGGGGCGAGTAAAGGGGATCGAACCCTTGAGTAACGGAGCCACAATCCGCCGTGTTAACCGCTTCACCATACCCGCCATACAGGCCATCGGAATAACCGATGACGCTAGTTATTCTATCACGTAAATAACGGCACTGTCAAGGTATTCCGCCTTATCTCTCCGCGTCTCCGTACAGAAGGTTCTTCACAAAATTCGGCAATACAAATGCGCTCTTTTGAATACCTTCATTGTAGTACTGTGTTGAAAAACTCCGTTTTCTGTTCGGCTCCCACGTAAGAGGATCATATTTTTTGGAACCCAATGTGAAACAGTGCATTCCCGTCGGATAGAGCGGAATAAAGGCCGTATACAGACGGGTCACCGGAAAAATTCGTCCGACTGCATCAAATACTTCCTTAACAAGTCTGCGATGCATGAAAGGGGATTCCGTCTGCTGTACAAAAATACCGTCTTTTTTCAGTGCCTTAAAAGTATCTTTGTAAAATTCATAGGTAAAAAGTCCTTCGCCGGGGCCTACAGGATCGGAACAGTCCACGATGATGACATCATAAAAATCTTCCGCTTCCTTCATAAACGCAATGCCGTCACCTATTTTAACAGTAAGTTTCGGATTATTTTCCAGCATAGCCGCCGCAATTTTAGGAAAATATCGCTTCGATAACTCAACAACCTTGCCGTCAATATCGACCATAGTCACATGTTCCACTTCCGGATGACGCACCGCTTCTCTGGCCGCACCGCCGTCACCGCCGCCGATGATAAGGATATTTTTAGGATTCGGATGCAAGAATACGGGAATATGGACAATATTTTCGTGATAAGTAAACTCGTCTTTATCGGATGTCTGAAAAACGCCGTCAAGCATGAGCATACGACCGTATTCCTTACTGTCGGCGACAACAATATCCTGAAAAGCCGATTTGCCTTTAAAGAGAATCTCCGTTACTTCAGCGCTTAAATCCAAATAAGGAGACTGGTGTTCCGTAATATATTGCTTCATTGTATTCCTCCGTATACGTCTGTTTTCACTGATTCCGTCTTATTGTAACACACTTACGTCTTCCGGAACATAGAAAAAATGAGTTACAGATCGGTTATATTCGCCTTTTCCGGCTTTTTTCCTTTCTTTTGTGTGGTATAATTGAATATAGGCTACGCAATTAATTTATACTATTATTGTAGTCTTTTCTATGCAGTCGGCTCACCGACACAGGAGAAAGAAATGAAAGACTTACTGCACATCGGCATTGATATCGGTTCGACAACCGTAAAAATTGCCGTACTCAATAATTTAAAACAGTGTCTTCACGCCTGCTATGTCCGTCATTACACAGATATTCGTCAAAAAGTATTGGATCTTTTGGAAAACGCCTATGAAGTATTCGGCGATCGCCAAATTTCCATCGCTATTACAGGATCCGGCGGCATGGCTTTGGCTGACCATCTGCATATCCCGTTTATTCAGGAGGTCATTGCCGGTACAAAGTCCGTCCGCACGTACCATCCTCAAGCAGACGTTATTATCGAATTGGGCGGCGAAGACGCTAAAATTACATATCTCACAGGCGGTAACGAGCATCGTATGAACGGCGCCTGCGCCGGCGGGACCGGGGCCTTTATCGATCAGATGGCGACGCTGCTCCATACGGACGCCATAGGGCTCAACGAACTGGCTGAACGCTCGGATACGCTGTACCCTATTGCGGCTCGCTGCGGTGTATTCGCCAAAACGGACGTGCAGGCTCTCTTAAACGAAGGGGCAAGTAAGGAAAATGTAGCCGCCTCCGTCTTCCAATCAATCGTTTTACAGACGATTACAGGCCTGGCCTGCGGCCGTCCCATCAAGGGCTCCGTCTGCTTTTTAGGCGGTCCGCTTACCTTCCTGCCCCAATTGCGCAAACAATTTGCGCAGACGCTGGAACTGAAGGCGGAAGAAGTGATTGCCCCGGAAAACGCACAAGTATATGTCGCTATCGGAGCTGCGCTGGGCGGTTTTGACGAAAAGCCACAATCGTTTATGTCGTTGATGAGCCGTATCCGTCAAGTAGATGAGCGTTCTCTGCCGAAAACGGACCGCATTGAACGACTCTTCGAATCCCGGGAGGAACTGGACGAATTCCGTGCGCGCCATGCTAAGGACACGGTTCCCACGGCGGACATATCAACCTACAAAGGCCCTTGTTACCTCGGTCTTGATGCCGGCTCAACGACGATCAAGGCTGTTGTTATGGGCAATAACGGCGAAATTCTTTACTCCCGCTATCAGAACAATGAAGGCAGCCCGCTGGACGCGGCAAAGGCGATTATAAAAGAAGTTTATACCATCCTGCCGGAAAACGCATTTATTGCCAAATCCGGAATCACGGGATACGGCGAATTTCTCTTGAAAGAAGCCCTCCACATCGATCTGGGTGAGGTGGAAACGATTGCCCATTATCAGGCGGCGGCCCACTTCTGCCCGGAGGTGGATTTTATTCTCGATATCGGCGGACAGGATATGAAATGCTGCCGTCTGAAAGACGGACACATCGAAGACATCCTCCTCAATGAGGCCTGCTCCGCCGGTTGCGGATCCTTCCTTGATACATTCGCCAAATCATTGAAAAAATCCATCCAGGAGTTTTCCGAAGCGGCTCTGCTTGCAAAAGAACCGATTGATTTAGGTTCCCGCTGCACTGTATTCATGAATTCCAAAGTAAAGCAGGCCCAAAAAGAAGGCTCCACAATGGCTGACATTTCTGCGGGGCTGTCTTACTCCGTTATTAAAAATGCGTTGTACAAGGTCATTAAAGTAAAAGATCCGTCCCGATTAGGTAAACATATTGTTGTCCAAGGCGGCACTTTCTATAATGATGCGGTTTTACGCGCTTTTGAACAACTCCTCGGACGCGAAGTGATACGCCCCTCTATTGCCGGCCTCATGGGAGCGTACGGCATGGGTCTTATTTGCCGCCGGGCATATCAAAAAGACAGAAGCATCTCGACGCTCCTTGATGCCAATGGCATCGAAGAACTCAGTATCAACACGTCCATTCGGCATTGCGGCCTATGCACGAATAATTGTCTTTTAACTGTCAATACCTTTAACGACGGTCGTTTCTTTATTACAGGCAACCGTTGTGAACGCGGTGCCGCCGGCTCGGCGGCAAAACGCAAAAAAGTATTGCCGAACTTATATAAATTAAAATACAACCGCCTCTTCTCGTACTACAAACCGCTTGAAAAAGCGCCGCGCGGTTCCGTCGGTATTCCCCGCGTTCTCAATATGTACGAAGACTATCCTTTCTGGTTTACATTCTTTACCAGACTCGGGTATAAAGTCGTCCTTTCCGATCAATCGACGAAGGACCTCTTCCAGAAAGCAATGGATACTGTTCCGTCCGACTCCGCCTGCTATCCGGCAAAACTCGTCCACGGGCACATAGCCAATCTGCTGGAAAAGAAAGTCGACCGTATTTTCTATCCGTGCATCCAGCACGGCCCGCAAGAAGGCAGCAAAGACAATAACTTTAACTGCCCCATGGTCATGTCTTACCCGGAAGTCATTAAACACAACATGGACGAACGCCTTACGGAAACGCAGACGCCATTTATCAGCCCTTTTCTGCCCCTTTATGACAACAAACGCATTATCACGCGCCTTGAAGAAGAATTGAAAACATGGGGCCTGAAGAAACGGGAAATCAGACTTGCTGCCGAGGCGGCATGGAAAGAAGAGGAAAAGTTTAAGCACGACTACTATACGCTGACAAAGAAAACGCTCGCCAAAATCGAAGCGGACGGAGACAGAGCCGTTGTGCTGAGCGGCAGACCGTACCACTTGGATCCGGAAATTAATCACGGAATTCCCGAGCTTATTAACAGTCTCGGCCTTGCCGTGCTGACGGAAGACGGCGTCGCCCCTCTCGGTGAATTTCCGGGTAAACTCCGTGTCGTCGACCAGTGGTCCTATCACTCCCGCCTCTACAGAGCCGCCCAATATGTATCACAACATAAAAATCTGGAGCTGGTCGAATTGAATTCTTTCGGCTGCGGTCTTGATTCCATTGTAGCCGACCAGGTACAGGAAATCCTTGCCCACGGCAATAAAATTCATACGCTCCTAAAAATAGACGAAGGCTCCAATCTCGGCGCCATCCGTATAAGATTGCGTTCACTTCTCTTTGTTATGAATCATCGCAAGCAGTCGGATATACCTGTAGCCGAAAACTATTCGTATAAAAAGGCGCTCTTTACGGAAGAAGACAAGAAGACGCACACCCTCCTGGCTCCTGCCATGACGCCGATTCATTTTCCTCTTTTCAAGGCAGCCTTTGCTCATGAAGGTTACAAGCTCGAGATCCTTCCCCATCAGGGACAGGAGGCTATCGACACGGGACTCTCGTTCATTCACAATGATGCCTGCTACCCGGCCATTATGACGTTAGGTCAAATCATGACAGCCCTCCGTTCCGGTAAATACGACCTGGAACACACATCCGTCATCATTTCCCAGACCGGCGGCTGCTGCAGGGCGACAAATTACATCGGTATGTTGCGCAAAGCGCTGGCCGACGCAAATATGCCGCAAATTCCCATCATTTCATTAAACACGAAAGGACTTAACAAACAACCCGGTTTTAAGCCGACTATGGGCTTTTGGCACAGATTACTTCAAGGCGTCGTCTACGGCGATACACTGCAACAGGTGCTTTATCGCACGCGTCCTTATGAAAAAATCCGTGGTGCCGCGGAAACCCTCTTTGCAAAGTGGCAAACCAAACTTGCCGTAGATCTGGAAAAAGCCGATATAGCAACATTTAAGAAAAACATTCATCAAATCATAGCGGATTTCGATACGCTTCCCATCTGGGAAAATCTGAAAAAACCGCGTATCGGTATTGTCGGCGAAATTTACGTCAAATTCCACCCCGTTGCAAACAATCAAATTATCAAAATGATTGAAGAAGAAGGCGGTGAAATCGTCACGTCCGGCTTGGCGGACTTCTTCTACTATGGCCTTTTGGACAATCAATTCCGTCATAAATATCTTTCCGGCTCATGGCTGTCTTCAATGGGCAGCAAGGCGACAATCAAGCTTCTCGATTGGTACCGTAAACCTTATACCGACGCCGTCGCCGGGAGCAGACGCTTCGATCCGGTTACATCAATTTACAAAATCGCCGATGAAGCGAAGGAATACCTTTCACTCGGCCATGTTGCCGGTGAAGGTTGGTTTTTGACCGGCGATATGATCGATCTTATTCACAGAGGCGCAAAAAATGTCGTCTGCCTCCAACCCTGGGCCTGCCTGCCTAACCACGTTACGGGCAAAGGCATGATCAAGACACTGAAAGCGGCCTTCCCGCAGGCAAATATCGTTGCTATCGATTATGACCCGAGCGCCAGTGCCGTCAATCAGACAAACCGCCTGAAACTGATGCTGACGACGACCTTTGAAAGTATTCGCAAGCCGTCCGGCGAAACGGACAAACCGATAATCCCCTTTCTGCAAGGCGTACGCATCAACGGTTCTCTGAATAAATAAGACTGTATACAACAAAAAGCTCACCGTACGGTGAGCTTTTTGTTGTATACAGAATATATCCTTCCAATCCGCAGATAAAGCTGCGCCTATCTGAGCAGGCCTTTCAGCAATACACTGTTCCCTGACAGTTCTTACAGCTCTTTCGCCGCCCCCGGCACAATAACCAATCCTTTCCGGCCGTATTCTTTTTCCAGGCGGGCAACGAATTCAAACGGATCCGCCTCAATGACAGGCCATGTATTGTAATGGACGGGTACGGTCACCGCCGCTTTTATATACGATGCCGCCAAGAGAGCATCATCAACGCCCATGGTATATGTATCGCCGATAGGCAACAGGGCATAATCAATATTACCGAAGCGCTTCAGTAGTCCCATATCACTGAAAAAACACGTATCCCCGGCATAGTAAATCGTCTTGCCGAAAAAGGTAATAAGCGCTCCCGCAGCATGGCCTCCCGGTACGCCGGCGCCGTGGAAAGCAGGTACCATACGTATCGTACCGAAGGGAAAATCTCCTTTCCCGCCGAGATGCATTGCTTTGACGGCAATACCCGCTTTCTCGGCGCGGCTGACCACTTCAGGCGTGGAAATAAAGAGCGCATGATTGCGCACGGCAATACTGTCACTGTCACCGTAATGGTCATCGTGTCCGTGACTGACGAAAATGTAATTGCACGTAATATCATCGGCCTTTGCCGTTTCCCATGTATTACCCGTAAAAAACGGATCGACAAGCAACATGATATCTTTATGGTGCAGGGCAAAGCACGAATGCCCGTAATAAATGAGTTCCATATTTTCCTCTCCTGTATCTTTCAGTAATTCTTCCCGGCCATTACTCGCAAAACGAGGTTCTCATCCCGTCTTCAGCCATCTTTTTCTCCGCCTGTGCCGTATACAATCACTATTTTCTCCGCCTCGGCACATACCGTCACGGATACGCCGAGGGGCAGTGAGGCGTTATCCGCGCCGTGACCGACAGGCAGGCCCCATACAGCCGGTATACTCCATCGCCCGGCATATTGCTCGACCACTTGACGTATCGTGAAATTCCCGTCCGTTTCTTCCCGGGGTTCACAATTATGAAATTCCCCGAAAAGAACGGCTTTGGCCCGCTCTATAAGACCGCCCTGTTCCAGCTGGCGAAACATGCGATCCAAGGAATATGCGCTTTCTCCGATTTCTTCCAGAACAAGAACCAAATCCTTGCCGCCCAAGGCATAAGATGTCCCTGTCGTAACGGCAAGAAGCATGAGGTTGCCGCCGGCAAGAATTCCCGTCGCCTTGCCGGCGACAAGCGTTTCCATATGCCCGCCGGGCGGCAGGAGCAGCTCTTTACGCCCCCACGGGTCACTTAGCATAGCCGCAAAGGAAGCACGCGTAAACGCACTGCTCTTTCGCCCCAGCGAAAGAGCCATCGGCCCATGCACGACAGCAAAGCCGCAGTATTTTTGCAATGCCGAGTGGAGCGCCGTAATGTCACTGAAGCCGATGAAAAGCTTCGGATGCTTCTTAATGTATGGAAAGTCAATGAGGTCGAGTATGCGCGTTACGCCATAGCCGCCGCGCAAACAAAGTATACCTTTCACATTGTCATCACCGAAAGCTGCTTCTACATCACGGGCCCGTTCTTCATCCGTACCGGCAAGATACCCCCACTTCTTTTTCACCGTTGCGCCAAGTTTCACGGCATAGCCCAATTCGTGGAGCCAGGCAACGGCTTTATCCAATTCATCCGATACGCTGTAAGCGGCAGGCGCAATGATCCCGATCGTATCACCCGGCCGCAGCGGCGGTGGATAAATAAGTTCACTCATAGTCGCTCCTAAAAACATTATAAAAGACAGTATTTCCAGGCTAATCGGAATAATAAATACTTATTATGAAATACAGCCCTCAGCAGGAAACGGAAAAAGTTTCTGTACTGAAACTGCCGGCAAAGAACCGGCAACAGTCCGCTATAAGCACAGTCAAGAGTCTACTTCTTTTTCCGTAAATCCGCCGATCCGTTTTATCCTCTGTCATTGTAAAACAGTATATACCGTTTTTATTATAATGGTATATACTGCAAAAGGGAAGATAAGCCGCCTTGCAATAAGCACAGCCGGCATTTATAATAAATTAGCTATTATATATTTTTTCAGAAAGTGTGAATTCATGAATTGGAAAACATGCCTTGTCGTCTTGACATGCAATGTTCTCTTTATGTCATCAAGCTATACTATGATTATGCCTTTCCTTCCTATCTACCTGACAAGAGAGTTGGGCGTACGGGCGGCAGATGTACATCTCTGGTCGGGCATCGTCTTTTCGGCATCTTTTGTAATCAGTGCCGTGATGGCTCCCGTTTGGGGAAAGATGGCAGACAGGCGCGGCAAAAAGCTCATGGCGTTGAGAGCCAGCATACTCCTCGCAGTCAGTTATTTTCTCGGCGGTATCGTCACCGGCCCGATACAACTTACATTGATGCGCATGTTTCAAGGCTTCGCTGCCGGTCTCTGGCCGATGGAACTGGCTATTATGACCTCTTATGCTCCGCCGCAGAAGCTCGGCGTCTGTCTCGGTGTTATGCAAGGCTCTCTTACGGCAGGCAGTGTCATCGGACCTCTCTTCGGAGGCGTCTTAGCGGAGATTTTCGGTATGCGCATGTCCTTCTTTCTGGCGGCAGGCGCTCTTTTTATCAATTTCCTCATGCTTTTTATCTTTATTAAAGAACCGCTGCAAATATCGGCCTCGGATGAACCTACCGGTGCTTACACTAAAAAAGAATTCAGTATCTTTAAATCACCTGTCATTCGAGACATGCTTACTTTTGCCGTCTTTGTCCAAATGACTATTCTCCTGGTCCAACCGGTCATGGCGACATATATAGAAGAGCTGACGGGAAATTCCGAAAATATAGCTATGAAGGCGGGATTTGTCTTCTCTTTAAGCGGTTTTGCCGGCGCCGCAGCGGCGCCCCTCTGGGGCCGGTTCGGGCAGCACAAAGGGTTCTACAATTCTCTGATCTGCGCCCTCACCCTCGCCGGCATTATCGCCGTCGTACAGTCCATACCGCACACGCTTTTTCTCTTTGCAACGGCTCAGTTCTGTGTCGGTCTTTTCTTTTCAGGTATCAACCCGTCCATCAATGCCATCCTCGCCAAGTCGACTCCGAACAACGCCAAAGGCAGAGTCTTCGGGCTTCTCTTCTCGGCACAACAACTGGGATCTTTCATCGGTCCTCTGTTGGGCGCTTTCATCGCCACGGCCGCCGGCATGCACTACATTTTTATCGTCGCCGGAATCATCCTTCTTGCTATCAGCGTTGCCGTGCGACGGCATAAGCCGGCACAGACTACAGACCTGTACCGATAAAAAACCGAAAAATTTTACTTACATAAAAACAAACCGTGTATCCGAATGAATACACGGTTTGTCTTTTTTCTTTACCCTTCAATTTCAACAAGGCAGTCCCCGGAAATGATCGCCTGTCCTTTCACAACATGAATATCCGCAACCGTGCCTTCAATAGGAGAGGTAATGGTCGTTTCCATCTTCATTGCTTCCGTAACGACAAGAGGCTCGCCTTTCTTTACTTTCTGGCCCTTCGAGACAAGAATATTGACAACAGACCCGGAAAGGGTCGCGCCTATGTCGCCCGGCTTGGTCGGGTCAGCTTTTTTCTTCGCAACGGCAGCCATATCCACGCTCTTGTCCTGTACGCGGATTTCGCGTTCGGCACCGTTAAACATGAACGTAATTGTACGAATGCCGTCATCATTGGGATCGCTGATGTTGACTAAAGTAATGACAAGATCCTTACCTTTTTCTATTTCAACATGGACTTCTTCGTCTTTCTTCATACCGAAGAAGAAGGTCGGCGTATCGAGAACGCTTACATCTCCGAATTCTTTGAGGCGTTCACTATAGTCCGTAAAAACCTTTGCATACTGGCAGTACGCGTTTACATCTTCCGGCGTATAGCCATAACCTGCATCTTCAAGTTTCTTCGCAATTGCTTCGAAGTCGGCCGGCGGCAAAACTTTACCCGGACGTTCTGTCAACGGTTTCTTTCCTTTGAGAATAATCTTCTGCAGTTCTTCCGGGAACCCCTGATAGGGAATGCCGATACGGCCTTCAAAAAATTCTACAACAGACTGCGGAAAATCAAGTGTATCCCCGCGGTCGTAAATATCTTTTTCCGTCAAGTCATTCTGTACCATGAATAAGGTCATGTCGCCGACGATTTTAGACGACGGCGTTACCTTGATAATATCGCCGAACATCATATTCACATCATGATACATCTTCTTAACTTCATTCCAACGTTCACCCAGGCCGACTGCCTTTGCTTGCTGGCGAAGATTGGAAAACTGTCCGCCCGGCATTTCATGCTGGTATACTTCCGTATTGGAATACGGCTCCGCTTTATCGACACCCTTATAGTACGGGCGTACGGTTGCCCAATACCGTGACATTTCTTCCATATTGTCGATACTCATATCGGGACGACGTTCTTTGCCGCTCAACGCATAGTACAGCGTATTCATGCTCGGTTGGCTCGTACCGCTCGCCATAGAAGAGAGTGCGACGTCAACAATATCGACGCCTGCATCAATAGCACGGCAGTATGTTGTTACACCATTGCCGGAACCGTCATGCGTATGCAGGTGAATCGGCAACGTAACGGCGTCTTTCAATGCGGCGACAAGCTGATACGACGCTTCCGGCTTGAGCAGCCCCGCCATATCTTTAATGGCAATGATATTGGCACCTGCATTCTGCAGTTCCTTGGCCATTTGCACGTAGTAGGCGAGATTATACTTCGGTCGTTGCGGATCAAGAATATCGCCCGTATAGCAAAGAGCCACTTCGGCAATCTTACCCGTTTCGCGTACGGCCTGAATCGTTTCATACATATTGTCGAGGCTGTTCAGGCTGTCAAAGATACGGAATATATCAATACCGTTTTTTGCCGTAAGATCAACAAAGTTTTTAACAACATTGTCAGGATAGCTCGTATAACCGACGGCATTCGCGCCGCGGATAAGCATCTGTAAGAGAATATTCGGGGACTTTTCACGCATTTCACGCAGGCGCACCCACGGATCTTCATAAAGGAAACGATAGGCAACGTCAAATGTCGCGCCGCCCCAGCATTCAAAAGAAAAGAGTTCGGGCATCTTTTTGGCGGCCGCATCCATAACGCGGAGCATATCGACGGAACGCACACGCGTTGCCAGTAAAGACTGATGGGCATCACGCATTGTCGTATCTGTAAAAAGGACTTTCTTTTGATCCAGAATCCACTGCGAGAATTTTTCAGCACCTAATTCATCAAAGACCTGTTTCGTGCCGTTCGGGAAATCCCCTTTCGGTGTAACCGGCAATTCAAGCGGCTCAAATTCCAGCTTTTCCTGGCGGCCTGAACCTTGATATCCGTTAATTGTCGTGTCACTGATATACTTTAAAAGCCTTGTGCCGCGATCATGTGTTACAGGCAGATCAAAGAGTTCCGGATGTTCATCAATGAAGTTAACATCATACCGGCCGCTGATAAAGAGATCGTTCGAAAGAACGTTGATAAGGAATCCGATATTCGTCTTAACGCCGCGAATGCGGAATTCTTTTAAGACACGAATCATCTTCTGTACGGCGCCGGCATGAGTGAGATTATAGGTCGTAGCCTTTACAAGCAACGAGTCGTAATACGGCGTAATAATGGCACCCGTATAAGCGTTACCGCTGTCGAGGCGAACCCCGAACCCGCCGCCGCTGCGGTAGGCAATGATCTTGCCGGAATCGGGCATAAACCCGTTTACCGGGTCTTCCGTCGTAATACGGCACTGAATCGCATTGCCGATACACTGGATTGCGTCCTGGCTTTTAATGCCGATTTCTTCGCTGTCCAAAGCATAGCCTTCAGCCACTTTAATCTGTGTCTGGACAATGTCGATACCCGTAACCATTTCCGTAACCGTGTGTTCTACCTGTACACGCGGGTTAACTTCGATAAAGTAGAATTTTTCGTCATCTGTCACGAGGAACTCAACCGTACCCGCGTTGACATAATTGACATTCTTCATCAGTTTCAACGCCGCATCGCAAATATCCCGGCGCAGCTTCGTCGACAAAGAGAACGCCGGTGCAATTTCTACAACCTTCTGATGACGCCGCTGAATGGAGCAGTCCCGTTCAAAGAGGTGAATGACATTGCCGTGTTCGTCACCCATGATCTGAACTTCTATGTGTTTCGGATTGATAATACATTTTTCCAGGTAGATTTCATCGTTGCCGAAAGCGAGCTTCGCTTCGGACTTAGCGCGTTCATATGCTTCCTTGAGGTCGGCCATTTTGTCGACCATACGCATCCCGCGGCCGCCGCCGCCATTAACGGCTTTAAGCATAATCGGCAGGCCCACTTCTTTGGCAAAGCGTTCTACTTCGGCATAATTCATAACGGGGCCGTCGCTGCCGGGGATAAACTGAATACCCGCCTTTTTAGCCTGAATACGGGCATTGATCTTGTCGCCGAACATGATAAGGTGTTCCACCTTCGGACCAATAAAGACGATACCTTCTTCATGACACCGTTTAGCAAGTTCCGAATTTTCCGAAAGGAATCCGTAACCCGGATGAATAGCATCAACTTCGTGTTCATGGGCGATGCGAATAATATCTTCAATATCCAAATATGCGTCAACCGGTTTCTTACCCTTACCGACCAAGTAAGATTCATCGGCACGAAAACGGTGCAGTGACAGAGAATCTTCTTTGGAGTAAACGGCTACCGTACGGATGCCGAGTTCGTTACAGGCGCGAAATACACGAATAGCGATTTCACCACGGTTCGCAACTAAAACCGAATTAATTTTTTTCATGTAATAAGACCTCCTGCTGTCATAGAGATGATGGTACTTTCTTTGCGTATACCGGCACGAACTTACTCGTTTATTATAACAAAAGAACCGCCCCGTACAAAAGGGGCGGCCTTCATAAATACTGTATACAAGATTTATTTATGCATGGTAAATCGGACAATCCATAAACTGATTTCATAAAGGACAATAAGAGGCACGGCAATGAGCGATTGCGTAATAACATCCGTCGTCGGCGAGACGATAGCCGCAAAAACAAAGGATATGACGATGAGTATTTTTCGTTTCGACCGCAAAAACTCACCCGATACGAGGCCGAGTTTTGCCAGAAAGATGACGACAAGGGGCAACTCGAAAATAAATCCGAAAGGCAGGGTCAGGGCCATGATGAAGGACAAGTACGCTTCCAAAGAAAACATAGGTTGTAATGTTTGCGTCGCGAAACCGATAAAAAAGCCGACCGCCGCCGGGACAACGAAGTAATACGCAAAAACAAGACCGACATAAAAAAGAAGAACCGCTGCCGGCAGGATGAGCAGCACCGCCCTTTTCTCTTCAGGCCATAAAGCGGGAGCGATAAACGCCCAAAACTCATAAAGAAGAACAGGTAATGTCACGAGAACGCCTGCATAGACGGCAATTTCCACATACGTAAAAAAAACTTCTGCCGGATTCATGAAATACAGCTTTTCCGCAGGTCCCGACAAGAGGGCAATAATATCATCCACATACCCGTAGCAAGCAAAAGATGCTGCGCCGACAACGGCCAGACAGATACTGATGCGTTTCCGAAACTCCTGCAAGTGATCGCGTAAAGGCATTTCCTGAATAACCTTATCTCCCAAAATCCTTCTCCTTTTCCGCCACAATAGCCTCCGCCAAGATGGTTTCTTTTGCGTCCCGTCCGGCGGCAGAGACATCCGTTCTGGCAGGCGCTATTATATCATTGTTTACACTCGCCTGTGCGGCTTCCTCTGCCGCAGCCCGCACGGCAGAGGCTGCAGCTGTTTCTTCTTCTTCAAAACCGTCCTTCAACATGGCCTGCGCTTCTTTAAACTTACTGAGTGATTCCCGGACTCCCACCACGTCAATATCGGCAGCACGCTTTGTATCCGTCGCCGCTTCAACAAGATCATCGCCGGCTTTCTTTAATTCACGGGCACTTTTGCCGAGAGTGCGGGCAATTTCCGGAAGCTTATCGGGACCGAACACGATAAGGGCGACGATAAAGATTAGTATCATTTCACTCATGCCTATATTAAACATGAAATGTATCCTCCTTAAAAACTTCTATCTGTTCAGTATATCATAAGCGGAAATCAGAGAAAACGAGATTCCTTATACGACCTTTTTATAAAAAGGATAAAATAAAAACAGCGCCCCTTCAGGGCGCTATTTTACTTGGTGCCGGAGGTGGGACTTGAACCCACACGACTATTCATCGCTTGATTTTGAGTCTTTTCAATACATTTTTAAGAATGGCTTTATTATCAAAATATGGCTTAAAATAGACATCCTTTATTATGCGAAATTCCCTATATTTCACTATATTTTTGATTTGCCTGTTGTCAAAGTGTTGTCAAAATTTATCAACGGCTTCCAAATCAACGTATGCATACTTATTCTAAAGTCGCCTTATTAATCAGTTGTCTGATTGCCTCTGACCTGTTCAGCCCATAAGTCGCAGCATATGTATCAAGCCGCTCTAATGTACCTTTATCAATTCGCAGTCTTATGGTCGTATCTTTCGGTGCATCCGTCGGACGACCTAGTTTTTTCCCTTGATTCATATTACTACCCCCTAACAATCCGTTTAATGGCCTCATAATAAACAAATCCCGTTATTATAGCTTTGAACGTATCAAATGTATGCGGAAGTACTACCGTCATAGAAATTGCCGCCGCCAAATAGGCTAATCCTATCATGCGTCTATTATTCATTTTCACTGCTCCCTTCTGATATATGATATAATGGGAGAAGGTTGGGGGCTTTCGCCCCCTTCCCCCGCCTCGTTATCTCCGGTTATGCTTGCTAGGCTTTCGGCGATATCGGGGCTTTCTTCGGTCTTGCCACACGGCTACCAGAATCATAACCAGTGTGCTAATCAACCACTCCCAATCTGACTTATCTATTTCCCTCCCCCCTTTCCTTGATTATAGTATGCCACTCATTGGGTGAGTTGTCAAGTAAAAAAATAAAAGTTTTTATAAAAAAGAGCCTATTTTACAAGGCTCTTTAATTTTTCTATGATGAGGGTCTCTGCCCACTTAGCCGGGGTGCGTTGACCTCCCTCCCAGTTTTCAATGGTGCGCTTAGGGATGTGGAGTAGGTCGGCCATCTCTTGTTGAGTAAGCCCTGCTTCAAGTCGAGCGGATCTAATTGTATCGGACATTCTTATCACCTCTTTTATAAAGTATACCACTCAATGACGTAAGATGCAAGCATAAAAAATAAGGCCCCCGATTATTCGGAGGCCCTTTTTCGTTACCATTCTTTAATTGTATACATGACTGTACCACCCTGAACGCCCATGCCGTCGGCGTGTATGATTCCTTCGATTCGTCCTGCCTGATAGCCAATCGATAGGTACGGCTTGCCGTCTATGTACGTGCCGCCTGCTTTGATTTTGTGATTATTCCGAAGGTTGATTTTATACACGTCGACTTTCTGTTTTTCTTCGTCAACCGTTACAACCGTTCTATCCGATTTCGCCCGTGCCGCTGACGGGATCTGACTATCGTTCTTTCGTATCGCCTGTTCCGTTCTGTCGGCGGCGGTAGTCAAATTCGGAGCGGTTACGTAGTACGTCACAGCCGGTGCCGCCGTCCCGTCGTGTATGCGTTCGATCTGCCGGACTATCTGTCCGGCACTTTTATCATCGACACGCAGCCGGTCTTTTACGGCTTCTTTTTTTACCGTATCTTCGTAATTCATCCGGACCGGCTGTCTGACGCGATTTTCCCCGATACGCATAAAAGTATATGCGGCGAGCACGAAAAGCGCCGCCAGCCCGGCAAAAAAGAAGATACTTTTCTTGTGGTCTTGCAAAAAAGTTAGCATTGGCACCCCCGATTAGTCATAGCGGTAATTCATGTCCACATTCACGCCGGCGACGTAGTCGCTGTCGCTATACTGCCAGATCGGGCAGTACTTTTCTGGGTGCTCATAGGCAAAGTAGTTTTTTGCGTTGTAGTGTGATACCCAGAAGGGCACATATTTCGGGATGTCGTCAACGTTCATGCAGTTAGTCAGCGTATCGTACCCGGCATATATGCCGACATACTTGCCGGCGGCTGTCATTGTATTGATAAAAGCCATGACGACAGAAGTCAGTGCCGCCGCGCCGAGGTCTTTTTGCGTTTCTTCCTCCACATCGTACCAGATACCCGCTGCCAGCTCTACGCCGTTAAGGTATGTGTCAAGCTGCTGTAAGAGCCACTGCGCTTCCTGCCGTGCTGCCCATTGCGTCGTAGCCGTACTGTAAAAGTACACGCCGATATCCATACCTGCCGCTTTCGCGGCGTTGATATTGTGCACGAAGAGGTCGTCGAGCTCCTGCGCACCGTACATCGTACTGCGCCCGAGGCGCACAATACAAAAATCTTTGCCGGCCGCTTTGGCCGCTTCAAAGTCGAGCCCTTCCTGCCAGAAACTTACATCAATTCCGTAACTCATGCGTATCATCTCCTGTTTTTATGGATTTATTAAAAATGGTCGGACGCTGCCCCTCCGGCGAGTTGTACTTGCTGTCAAGTCCGTATTTTGTCCATGCCGCTTTTGCCAGTCCGACTACGGTTACTATACCCGCGCCGACAGCGGACACCCCCTGCCAGCAGCTGTTGATTTCAAATTTTGTGCCGTACAATCCATTGCTCCAAAATCCGTATAGCCAAGACAACACAATCACTACGAGCAGTATAAAGAGTACCACGGCTAAAATAGCGATGAGCGCAAGCCAATTAGCCTGCGCCCATTCCCCGAATCGAATAAACCTACTCTTCATATTCTTTTTTTATCCTCATATCAAGCACGGTGTGATAAATCGTTGTCATTACTCCGTTCTTACCGAGTGCATGATAGCTTTCATACATGTTGATAAAGTTCTTTTTTTCCGAATACGTGATACCCTCTTTTTTGTACCGCTCATATTCTATGAGCATTCGGCAGCGCAGCAGTGCTTGAACGCCTCTGTCCAGTCCGCGGCGGCGGTTCTTTTCGGAAACGTAAAAAGCCAGTCCCGCGGACAGCAGCATCGGAATAACTGTTTGCGCGATAAGTGATGCGATTTCAGTCGATATTATCATCGGATAAATGATACCTCCTTTCTACTCAAACTCGTCAACGGTGTTCGGCGTAACGCCGTCGACGTTGACCGTTAAATAACTAAGCTCTTTTGAGCCGATAAAGAGTCCCGGTGTAGTTGATACGAGCGGAAGTTTCGTTTCCGTCTCAAGCGTACCGACTCCGGTATCTCCGGAAAACGCGACACCCTGCCGTACTTGATATTCCGGAAAGCCCCCCGCCTCTGATGTGCCGCCGATAGCGATGCCGTCCACCACGGAATTTACGATTACCGCTACTTTGTGCGGATGGCTTTTATAATTTTGATGTATTTTATAAATATCTCCGGGTTTGTAATACCCGTCAAGCTGTAGCGTTCGGTCAACAGGATCCGTGACAACGAGATACGGCAGTCGGGAGTCATAAAGAATATCGGCTGAATACTTCTCCAGCTTTCCCTGCGCCTGCTTTTCCTCTTTGGTACGGGTATCCAGTTTTGGAGAATGGTATTCCTCTTTCCAAAATCGATGAAACCCGTACACTTGTAGCCCTGCTTTAGTGTCGTTAATCCCCGGATATTGACTAAGTGTCTTTAAATTCGGACGCGGCTTATCTGAATTATTAACTTCTGTTTTTGCACCGTAACCGTTTAAACCTCTTTCGGATCCCTCGTCAACAAACATCTGCACAGTTTCATGCCAGGAGCTGTATCGCGGGCGACCGCCTATGTACAAATTTATAGTTACTCTTTGAGTTGCCCCGTACGAGTTTAACCGTTGTTGCGGCGTTAAGAAGTCATATAGGTATAAATTAAGGCCGGCATACACTTCATCTGTAGAGATATTGCCCCCATCATTTTTCCGGACGGACAACACATACATGAATTGCACACCATGCGCGAGGAGTAACGTTGCTGGCTTCCCCGCAGGGGTATATGCCGAATTGCTGACCTGCCAGCTTACGCTGAAGTTATACCCCGATGGTAGAGCCACCGCAATTAACGGTGGCGTACTGTACGATATGGGATAAAAAATGGCTATAGCGTATACGGTCGCCGCGTCTTTTTGTACGATACATGCGTATGCGCTTTTATTCCGCGCCGGCCACGCCGGGATATTCGCAGGGTATACATTTTTTAATCGCTTAATCTGTGACAAGCTTCTGGGGCGGCAAGCCATGTTGTCGAACTCGCTGTTAATAAGCACCTTTCGGTTTTTGTTTGAGATTTGTATTAATTCCATTACTTCGCCCCCACGACTAAATACCCCCAATAGGGGGCCTTAATGAAATTCTGCTTGGCAGATGCAGAACCCCCGTCAAAATCCATCCTGTGTTTATCTGGTGTGTATCCGGATGTCGGTGAGTCGGCGTCCGGAATTTCAAAGTAATACTGTAGCGCTTTGCGATCAAAGTCGACGACATGCGCTTTTAACCGGTTCCCGATAACAGCCACCCAGAGTGTTTCGTTTGCGGTTAACACGTCACGGAAAACCATCCGGCCCATCCCCAACTGATTATAGGGCACGGTGATATCGACGTATTCTCGGCGCTGGTACTCTCGTACCTCGGCTTTTGCATCAACGGAAAGATTATTGTAAAGTTCGTCCGTAATATCTTCCAGCGCTACCGTTGAGCCGTGCGCCTTTAGCCATTTTTGCATTGCCGTGTTCCGCAGTAATTTAAATTTTTCCGCGTCGCCGTGATACAGCTCAAACGCGTAGTCGTTACTCATGCAAACAGGCTCCAAGCCGTAGCACATCCATATCTTATCGATTACCCGGCACATCGTGCTGTCCGGAGTCATAAACTGCACTCCAGACTTGTTGCGAATTTCAAGCCCTATTCCCATATACCGATCCTCACTCTCAATTCGTTATCCGCATCGTACACCTCGATCAAGTTATCTTTAATTTCTGTACGAGCGCCGCTGGTGGCCGTACGAAGCGTTCCAATCCGAGCGCTTATGGCGTCCAGTGTATCAACCTGCAGCTTATCCGCCGTCACGGATGACGCCTGCAGCATCTTTGACGTGACGATGTTATCGTCGAAAAGTGCCTGTCCCGTTACGTGCAGCAGCTTACCGTCAATCCGGACGCCGGACGTACTCAAATTGATGCGGGTAATTAACCCGTCTCCGTCGAGCCCTTTTAACCCTTCGCTGATGCGCAGGTCGATGCTGTCGCTGATCTGCGTAATCTGCGAGTGTACGTCATTGGTCAGGTCCGTGACGGACTGCTGCAGCCCTTCAGCTGTCTGCGTGAGCTTGGTCGATAAGCCGGACACGTCCGTCTTTACGACGCCGACGGCGGCCTCCAGCCTGGCGATGTTCTCATCGATTTTCGCCAGCCCAAGGGACTCCTTATCAAGCAGCGAGCTGTCGATTTTTGCCTTGACGGATACCGTAGTCGTACCCGATTCGGCTCCCGGCCCGAAAAGGTCGACAAAAGCGACGCTGACATCGTAGATATCGGTGTCACAGGGGTACACCAGGACGTTACTTGCCACGCGCATGGACACGTCGCTTTTCGTACCCTTGATGCGGATATCCATCGCTGTACATCCTGTTGGCAGCGGATCCGCTACGACGGACAGCGTCCCGATACCGGCCGTCACTTTCGGGGGCTTCGGTGCCTTCGGTGCGTCTTTTTTATACGACAGCTGCGCAGCCGTACTGTACGTGCCCTGTGTATTTTTCGCGAAAAGGAAAATTGTACCCTGCCGCTCCGTAAGGGGTACGGCCGCCTGCAGATCTGTCGTCTGTACCAGTAATCCGGGAGCTTCGCCAGGGGCGTTGTTTGTGCGCAGCTCGTAATATGCGATATCCGTGTTCGTGACTTCCTGCCATTTTGCAACAGCCCGGTCTTCAAAAACCAGTTCGAATCCTTCTGGGGCAAGCGGTGTTGTGGACTGCTGCGCGACGATAGTGTCGATATGAGCGACACTGTCCGGCAGCACGTATTCGCCAAGCTCGTTGGCAGTCACAACGGCAATCCGTACGGTTTCCCCGGGGAGCAGCTGCGGGATAACAAGCTGCCCCGCTCCCTGCCCGGCGTATACCCAAGCGCTCCAGGGCGATTGGGCGGCCCCGACGACATCCTCGGCCGCGGCGTACGACGTTTTATAATATACCCGACCGACGGCGTCAGCCGGCAGCCAGTTGACGATGACATCGTAGGCCGTCTGGCCGGTAATTTGCCGGTAGCGAGTATGAGCGGTTAGTCCTGTTACCGGCACGGCCGGCAGGATGTTACCCGTAAGCCCGATATGTCCCGTCACGTACGCCGATTCGAGTCCGTCCAGTACGGCCCGGACCCGTACGTAGTACGTATAGTTCGGGTCGACATCATCGATATCGGCGCTCAAGCCGCGCACCACGGGTCCGTCAGTCCAGTTGTAAGAATCCGTCGAGTAGGTAACCCGGAAACTGTCATATCGTGCGCCTTCCGGCATATCCCATTGCGCGTGGATCGTGCTGTTCTTGCTGCCGCCCGGGACGCGGGCGTTAACTTCGGTTAGCTTCAGGTTGATAGGCGCTTTAAGCAGGGAAGCTTTGCCTTTGCTGTAATCGATAATCGGATACCGGCTGTAATCCGTCTCGTAAACGGCCGGATCATACTCGGTTGCCGTTATCGTCATTTTAAGGTCTTTGTCCTGCTCCAGCTTGACTACCCGGAAAGGCTTTACAACACGGTCCCGGATGCCGACAGCATAGCAGTCATACGGCGCGGGTGCTTCGTCCGTGCCGTATGACTGCGCTACGGTGACCGTGTCGGTCGTAACCTCTTCAGTCACCGCGACAAGGTCCCGCGTGATAAACACGTCATCCGCCGACCGCTGTACGATGATACTGTACGTCTCTGATGCGGTTAAGGTAACTTTTTTATCAAGTTTAATCGTCGTGCCTGATATCGATACGAGCCGGCCGCTTTCCATACCCAACCGCGGCACCGAGTGCGACACGCCGATAAGATCGCCGTATTCGCACACCAGAGCATTGACATCAGCGGACAGCTCTATCGTCTGTAGCTGGTGCTCGTTGGTGGCCAAGTAGTATAAAGCCTCCCGGTGTGCCTGCGACCGCCGCGATACGCCAAACAGCGTTACGTTAGCCGTGTTGTCCTGCAGGTTCCGGTTTTCCGCGTAGCGCGGTGACCGTACAAAAAATTCCGTATTCTTGTAATCCCGCTGCTCGTCGTTGTATGTAATCTGCACACTGCGGGCCCGCTCCTCGCGGGACGAAAAATTCCCGGTAAAGGAAGACATCGTCGTGCGGCCTTCCCCGAAGAGTTGCTTCACGCTGCCCGGCTTATCGACGACGATACCCAGATTTACGCCGTGGCGCACTAAAGTTGCATGCCCGACATTTGCGGCTTTATTGGCCGCCTCAAAGCGCTTTTGATTGGTATCGTAAAACGCGTCAAATTCAAACTGACGTTCGCGGCCGCCTTCTCCATTATCGACCATTTCATCAGCGTAATCGGCAGCCTGCTGCCACTCATCAAAATATTTTGCAAAGCGGTCGGCAGGGCAGCCGTCCACGACGTATTCGTACTGCCCGGTACTAATGTTTTTCAGCCTTCGGCAGTGGTGCAGAATGTCATACGCGGCCCATATCGGATTACGGGCGCTTTTCTCCTCGTATTTTCGTGTACGCGGATTAAAGACGAGGACATGTAGGCGGCGCTGCCGCCAGTTAAGTGCCGGTATGCCGTTATTGAGCTGGTTCGTTGCTTTAATCCGCAGCGCGATGAGCACCTTATTCGGCCGGGAGAAGCGGCCGGAGTTGATATACGTTGACAGCAGCGCCCATTGCATCTGCGCATACTTCCGTGACGTGATGGGCATGTCCACCGCCAGCACTCGTACATCGTATCGACCGGCAGGAAGATTTTCAAACTTATAGCTGCGTCGGACGGTAGAGTTGACCTTCTGCGTAACTTCACAGGGCTGGTCCATCCAGCTTTCCTCGCTCCCGGTACGGCGGATACCGATATTAAAGCGGACCGTTAAATTGTCAAAATTTCCGTCGTCTTTCACACTGTAGATGCCACCGGGCCAGGTCACCGTGACCTCAACAGCGTTACACTGATCGGAGTCCGTGCTCCGGATGACGGAGGTACCCTGCTTGCAATCCATGCCGATCGACTGGTCCGCGACCGTATTCGGGAAAAATGAAATTGGCTCCTGGTCATTCGTACCGAGGCGCTTTTCGATTTGCACGCCTTCAAAATTTCCGATCGGCGTATAGCCGATACGGATATCGTCGATACTGTCGACCGGCCCGTATCCGCCGGAGTAGAGCACGTTAAGATACTGCACATCCTTTTCGCCGGAGTACGCGTGCGTTCGATTGAACGACATCCCAGCGCGGGAAAACGTCTCCGTCTCCGTTTCGACATGGTACATCAAAAGCTGCCCCGACGGCATCGCCTCTCCGTATGTCTCGCCGATCAGCCCGCCTTCGCGCGTCTGTACCTGCGGCAGGTCCCAGCCGTACGTCGGCGATTTTTCCTGTTCGACGGGGTGCTGCTGGTTGACGTGGCAAAGGCTGTTGACGATTTTCCCGCCGAGTATCATAAAAGCCCCGGCGGCCAGTGCCTGACCGAATTTAGAGGTAATGCCGAGCCAGCCGCCGACATAAGGCGCCGCCACCATCAAACCTATCTGCAGGATCCAGCCGAGCGCCCCCTTCATCCCGCCTTCCAGCTCGGCAGTCAGGATAACCTGATCCCCGTCCTGCGGAATATAGCTGTACGGGATAACCACCGGCGCCCCGTTTACGTAGACCTGTAGATCGCGTATATCGACAATATCGATCAGGCGTTTCCCCGCATACGGATACGCCTTTCGCGTATGCTCTCCGGTCAGTATATTTTCTATGGTAATGATTTCAAACACGGGGATAAACTCCTTTCCGGGGCCGGAAGTAACCGACTACGCGCGGCCCCCAGCGCCTTATCCGATCTATCTGCACCGCCGCCCCTTCGGCGTGGATAAATTCCCCGTAACCGAGGTACACCCCGCAGTGGCTCGGCAGCGGGTTTCCGATAAATTTTAGGAGTATCAGACAGCCCGGCGCCGGTTCGGGTAGCTCTTCCCATTTCGGGCGGTTAGCGTTAAACAGTGACGCGCAAAGCGCCGTGTTAGCGGCGTCCGCTAAAAAAGCAGGCAGCTGTATACCTTGCCGCCGATACAGCTCCGCCGCCAGCCCCCAGCAATCAAGTCCTTTTTTCGGGTCGCGGCCACCGCTAACGTAGGGCACCCCGACCAGATCGTCGTAGTTAACCATAGTTCCCCGTCATCCCCTGTTCACCGCCGAAGCGCTCCCGAATGCGGCACTCTTCAAGGGTGTTGTTACACGGCTTTTCGGAGCCGGCGTACCCACACCGGACGGACTTAAACACAAACGGGCAGAAGTCCGTCATGTACGTATCGAGCGGAAATTTGTTGTATAATTCCGGACTGCTGCCGAGATTAAAGGTCACCCACGACTCGTCGTAAGAGGTGGACAAGCAGGTAAAATCCAGCCGGTCAAGCGGTTCGGCGGTATCCAGCAGATTCGCGTGTACGACATACAGCGTGACGGCCGCATCCGTCAAGCCGCCGTACTGCTGCAGATAAGACTGTATAACGCCGCCGCAATTGCTAACCGTAAGCTTTACTGTCGGCAGGGTCGTCCCGTCCGTCACGACAGAGGATACGTTGAGCGGAAATCGCGTCCAGACCTGCCCCGCCCAAGTCACATCTTCCGTATTACGGGCAAGGTACACGTCTTCCGGCAGGTCCACATGGTGCAACTTCAAAAGCAGCAAAAACGGCGCGTCGGACGCCAGTTTATTCTTCTCCAGTATCGCCGCGGTCTCCCATATTTTCATGTACTACACCTCCTCAAACGTAAGCGATAAATAATACCCTTCCGGGTGCGAGTAATGGCACTCCCAGTCCGACGTAAACCGTACCGTGCAAACATCGCCGCTGTCGTAGTCGGTAAATTGGAACTTGTCCGATTTCCGCACTTTACGCCAGAACTCGCGCAGGATATTTTTCTGCGCTTCTGTAAGACACGTCCACGAGTACGAGAATACACGCGGTGATCGCGTGTTGCGGGGCCGCGTAATGCGATACCCCGCGTCGGTCTTTGACTCTATTGTGCTGTCCGTCATTTTCTCGATGTACGTATCGCCTGCGTTTGTGGCAAGCTGTACGACGGGATGCGGTATTTTATCCGCCGGAAAACTGTTCATATTTTCTATCCTTTCGATACATTGCGGATTGCGCGGGCCATGCCCCCCTCGTCCGTTTCGGCGGCATCGACAACAACGTTAATGATGTACTTCTTCATTTGGCTGTCGTAATTACTCGACTGCACCTTGACGCTGGCCCCGTTATTGTTGTTAATAATGTTGATGACCGGCGCGGCCGCATTGCTCCCGTTTTGATTTTGGTTTTGTACGATGCCTTTGGCCACGCGTGAGTACACCTCATCGGTCAACGGGAACACAGCTTCGTCGTTTCCCGCTTCGCCGATAAGCCCCATAGTCGGAGCGGTAACAAGGCCCCCAGCAGCAAACGGCCGCGCTACGCCAAGAGATGGTATATACGGCTTAAAGCTGGACGCCCCGAGCAGATTTGACGAGTAGTTAAACCCCGACGACGAGCTGTTGCCGCCCCCCAGCAGGCCCCCAAATAACATCATTGCTATTTTACTGGCCGTTACCTGTGCGACCATCTGCGTAATCGTCCGCTGAAACACCTTACCGAGGCTTCTCAACGAGTCCTTAGCACTTGTCGTGCCGTCAGCCATGGACTCAAAGACCCCTTGAATCCCGCTTGCAATTGCTGTCGACCCGGACGCCACCATCTCTACCGTCGACATATTCGCCTTTTGAAAGAGATCGTAATACGCCTGGGCGGCCTTACCGCGGTCATTCCAGTTCTGTACGTCCTGATACGCCTGCGACTGCAGCAGCTCCGTCAGCTTCCCCGTTTCGCCGCGCCGGATAGCCCATTGCACGGACTGCTCAAAAGCTTCGCGCTCCGCGTCTTCCCGCTTCTGCACCGCTTCAAGATAGGCCGCCGTATACCAGTCGTTCGCTTCCTTCAGCGCCTCATAGTCAGACTTTGACGCCGCTATCTCCTTTTGCTTCTCGGCGCGCTGCTTTTCCAGGCTCTGTACGGTAGCTTCAAACTCCGCCGCCGCTACGGCCGCATAATCTCCTTTGAGATCAGCGTTCAGCTGTGCCATTTCCGTGTTAAACTTCAACCTTCGTTCGGAAAGGGCCTCCATCGCTTTTGCCGTCTCTGCGATCTTAAACTGCTTCAAAAGTCCTTCAGCCTTGCCGGTGTCGATATCCTTTGAAGTGTTTTTGATTCGACGTAGCGCCTCCTCGTATTTCTGCGCGTCGGCGCTGACCTTTGTCATATCCTTTTCAAAAGCGGTACCCGTATCACTGACAAGCGCCTTGTCAAGGTCCGCTTCCAGGCTGCGCAGCTCCTTCCGAGCGTTGGCGATATCCTTTGCGCGCTGCTCCGCCTGCTTACGCAGATCGGCAGCCGACAATGCTTTGCCGCTTTCGCTCGTACCGGCAAACTCCGTCAGCGAGATAACCCCGACGATACTGCCGCCGAAAGCTTCACGGTAATCCTGGTCATAGTGCTGCGATACCCGGCCGTTGCCGGCAGCGGCGTAGTATCCCGACGCGTTCGCGTCCAGCATGATAACGTGATCCCCGTTGTTCGTGATTACGGCGTCACCGGCATGCGCCTCGTATCCGCCACCATAGGCGTCTGTCGCGTGAAACGCGCTGCCTGCGTTGGCCGCCCAGTCCGGGGCCCAGCCGCCAAGGCTGAAGGCGTTCGCCACACCGGCGTCGCTCCACGCATTTTCGATATAAGTCGTGCAGACAACCTGTCCGTCTCCCGTTCCGTACTCCCGTCCGGCATAGCGCTGCGCGTTATACAGCGCCCCGGCACGGATATCATACGCCTGTTCTTTTTCAACGCGCGTACCCTTGCCGGTTGTGTCGACCGTAAAGTCGTAACTGGGCAGTTCCTTTTCCTCCAGTGTTTTTTCCGCTTCAAGCCGTTTGGCTTCGGCTTCCTCCCAGTCCTTGCCGCCGCCCGCGTCGTGCCATTCGGCATACCGTTTCGCGTAATCCTCCGTACCCTCCTGTACGGCTTCTTCCGTTGCGCCGCCGTTGGCTATCGTCCCCTGTCCTGTCAGGTCGGCGGAGACATCGGCGTCGCTGCTTTGCCGTGTGCGCCAAATCCGCCCGTCATGTGCCGTGTAGGTGTAGCCATCGTCACCGGTCCAGGTATTCCGCTGCGCGGCTTCGTACTTGGCGCTGAAATACTTATACGCGCAGTACGCAGCGTACAGCGCGGCCGCCGCGACGCCCATCCAACCGCCAGCCAGCGAGAAAAGGCCCCGCGTTACCTTACCGAGAGCTCCCGGCAGCTTCCCGACTGCCGAACCGACCTTCTGGGTGGACAGCACTCCGGCGACACCGGCTTTTTCGTACCCGGCCGCAAGGGCAAGCGTCGCCTCCGTTGCGGTACCGGTGGCCACCGCCGTTACTTCCATCGCCCGCACCGACGCCGCTCCGGCGGCAGTGGCCGATTCGCCGACAGCTGCATTGCTCACCATAAGTCTTTCGTTTGCCCCGATTTCTGCAGCTGCCGCGGCTTCCTTGGCAAGCGCCGCTTCCTGTGCGGCAGCGCCGACGACCGTTTCCGACTCTGCCACCTGCGCGTTACTTAAAATGACCTTTTCGTTCGCCGCCACTTTTCCGGCCGCCGCCTCTGTAGCCGCGACTGCCGTTTTTTCCGTAGCGGCCGACACGACCAGCGCGGATTCCTCGGCTGCTGCATTGACCTTCAAAAAGGCGGCGGTCATCTCGGTACGGATCCGCTCCGCCGCTTCCGCAGCTTCGACCCCGATCTGGCTAAATTTTTCTGCAAGAAATACTTGTGTCTCCTGCGCCGACAGGTTCTGCTGGTTGGCCGTCTTTATAGCCTCCCGACGCATCTGCGCGTACATGCGGTCACTGTCGGCGATGGATTTATTAATGCGGCGCTCCTGTGCTTTAGACAGCGCCTGCTGTTCCGCCTCCGCTACATCACCAGAGCCGCTGACGGACTCGACAGCCGTCTGTATCGCACCGGCGGCCGTTTTCGCCAGCTTGAGCGCCTCATATGCTGCAACGAGCTTTGTAATCGTGACGATCGTCGTCCCGATAGCCTCTTTGTTCTCCTTGATGAGTCCGGCGGTCGTGCTGAGGCCCTCCATCACCGGCGGCAGTATTTCCATCACAAGCGGCGCCAAAGCGGAACCTGCAACAGCTTTCAGCTTGCCGAACTGCAAGTTGACTTCCTGCATCTGCATATACGCTTCGTGCATCTGCTCCGGATCCAGGCCGATACCCTTGATCTTTGCCGCACGCTTTGCCGCGTCTTCGTAATTAAGCAGCACCTTGCTGAGAGCGAGCCCGCGGACACCGAGCGTGTTCATTAAAAACTCCTGCCCCTGTCCGGCCTCGTTCGCCGCCCGATACGCTTTGGCCAACGCGGCCATCTGGTCATTGATAGGTTTTAGCTTTCCGGACGCGTCGGTAAGAGACAACCCCATCTGACGCAGCGCGCTTTCCGCTTTTTTCCCTTCCGTGCTGTTCGACAGTAGATTTTTATCAAGGCGCAGCATCGCCTTTGCCGCCGTGTCCACATCGCCGCCGGTCATCCTCATGACGGCCGACAGTTGACTTGCCTCCGCCGTCGTCAGTTGGAATCGCTGCTGCACCTGGTACAGGCTCTCTCCGGCCTGTACGGCGCTGTCGATAATAGCGTTCAGCCCAAAACCCGCCGCGGCCACGCCCGCAAATTTTGTAAATGTCCCGAGCAGGCTGCTCACTTTTCCGGTAACTGTGTCCACACTGCCGGAAAATTCATTGACAGGATTTGTCGAAAAGGTTTTCTGTATTTCCTGCTTGGATTTTCCAAGCTCGGAGGACAAATTGCTGCTGTCTGCTCCGATTTTTATCAGTAAATCCGCTATAGTAGACATCGTCTGTCCTCCTTACATCCCGAATGCCTTCAACAGCTTTGCCCGGTCTTCCTCTGGATCGGGCTTTACATCCGGATACAGCGGCTCCAGTATATCGGCCGGCGTGAGTTTACTTTCGCTCGATAAGTGCGGCTGTATCTGCCAGCAGATAAAATATGCCTGCCGTTCGTCGTCCTCGCGCTTTCGGCGCAGATACCCTTGTACCATGGCGTTGAACTCGTGGATCTGCAGCCCCGAAAACTCGTCGGGTTTAAGCGTCAGCATACTGTACGCCAGCGGCTCCGCTTTTTCGATCCATTCCGCGACGGAGCCTACGGCTTCGCAGCCGTCTTCGACGCCGTCGCTGGTACGTTTTTTTCCGTACCCCCCGGATGGAATTTAACCTTGTTATACAGCCCCGTATCGAAAACCATAGCGATGACATGCCCGCCGAGAAGGTCCATCGTATTTCCTTCAACGGAGCAGTACGCTTCGATTAGATCATACAATTCGTCATCTGTACGCGCGCCGTGCTTGTCGTCCTGTATGCCGAAACGCAGCGCGGCCATCACCAGATCAAGGTCTATGTTTTTCGTCATCTGCGCTACAATGTTTAAAGACGAAGCATCAAAGATAGACAGTAAGGACTGTCCGATTTCCCGCTCTATCATACGCATATCCCGTATGGTTAAGTACGTCTCATAGCTTTTATCGTTAATCACAAGTGTTCGTGTCGTTTTCAAAGCCGTTTCCTTTCTGTTACAAGAAAGAGCGGCTCGTAAGCCGCTCCTTTCCAATTACGCTGTTACTTTTAACTTATACTCTAATACGGCATCCGCCGTAATGGTGATACTGATAGCGTTATCCCCAACGACGACGTTATCCTTCAAGGCCCCGGTTTTGAGCAGCTTCAGCGCGCCGAGGCTGTACGTGTAATCCACATCCTGGGCAAGCTTAGTGCCGTTAGCCAGCACGACCGACCGGACACTGGCCTCTGCCGGCGTAATGGTGATCGCCACGTCGTTAAAGGTAGCCTTTGATACCGTACTGGTAGCCGCGCCGAGAGCCGGCTTTGCCGAAAGCTTCTGCACATCGGATATCGCGCCTTTTCCTTCAAACGTCACTTTTAGCGTAGACACACCGCTGTGGCTGTGGTCTTCATCAAGTGCCGTGACGGACGCCCATCCCGTCCGATAGGATCCATCCGGGTATTCTTGCTTAATAAAGACAGGCTTACGCTGCGTGAACCGATTTTCCAGAATTTCGACCGCCCCATCGTTCAGCACATACAGCCCGTCATAGGACATTGTCCAGCTCAGCATACCCGGGATTTTATCCCCATAGTTTCCGCTGTCCTTCGACGTCGCGTCGATGGATTCCGCTTTTCGGGACAGCGGATTGTTTCGCTGCCCGCCTAAAAGCAGCCACGTCGGCGCGTTATCCAGCGCGATGTACAATAGTGTATCTTTACCGGCAATAGCCGTTGTTTGTTCCGACATAACCGGTAAATTCTTAATTTTATCTGCTGTTAAAGCCATATAAGTATTCCTCCTTTAGTGTAAATCCTGCCTTAATACCCACTCGGTCACAAGTATCCCGTGATACGCGCCCGTCTTATCCGCATACAGCTCCGGCACTACCTGATACAGCGACACAACAGCGCCCCCGACCTGCGTATAGCCGGAAAGCGTCAGTGCATACCTCGTTAGTAAAAAAACGACATCATCCAGGATGCCGTTTACCTCCTGCTTCCCCTTTTGTCGGGACCACACGTGCAGCTGCTGGCTGACCGCGTGATACACCGTCGTCTTGTTTTCGTCGACCGGCGTGCCGTGAAACTCGCCGAGTACGATATACGGCATAGCCTCCACGCCTGTCGGGATACTGTCATATACCGGAATACTCTGCCCCTGCGACAGCAAAGCGTACAGACTTTTCTGCACCATATCAAAGGGAATTCGGCTAACCACCTGTGATCGCCTCCCTTACAGCTTCCGCAATAGTCGGGCGCACCGCGTCTATTGCCGGCGCCATAAACGGGTGCGCCGCGCGTTGCGGGATAACCGCTTTGGCCATAAACCACCCTTCGGCGCCCGGCGCAAGCGCCCTTCTGCGCTTTGGCAGCACCACCGCGCCGGCCGCGCCGTATTCGACCAAGTGCGCAATAGGATCCTGCGTATATACCTTGGCCGACGCGTGCCTTAGCGTATCCGTGTACTCAAGACGTATACTGCCCTTGAGCTTTCCCGTTTTTAGCGGCGCAAGCTCTACAGCTTTTCGCTGTACGGCGGCCGCCTTGGCGTGCACGACCTCCCGGATGCGTCGCTGCGTATCCGCGTCAAACTGCGTGATGTCAGCGATCGCCCGGAAAGTCGTGTCGTCCAGATTGGTTTTGATGTACATAGGCTTACCCTCCTACCCGTGCCGCATCACGGCCTCGCAGGTGAGTATCAGCGTATCCCTCTTAGGGCTGCACTCCGTATGCAGTATCCGGTATCGGGCACCGCGATATTCCACCTGCCAATCCGGAGTAATATCCGCGCGATACCGGATTACAATCCCCTGCGTAATCTCGGTGGCCGGACCGCCGCCTGCCTGACCGTCCCAAAAACGGGGCTTTAAGAACTGTGCCCATACGTGCCCGACAACCTTAGGCCCGTTGTCGTGGTACCCTCCCTGCCCGTCCGGTTCCAGGTCCGGGCGAAGCAGCGCAATCCGGGCCGTAAATTCCGAAACCTTTGTCATGGCGGGCTACTTTTTAGCCGTCTGCTTCGGCTTCTTTTCCGGGCGTGCGGTCTCCTCTTCAGGGGCGGCTTCTCCGGAGCCCTCCGGGATTTCGACAATTTCTTCGGCATACCCGAAGTCGATGTACGGCTTTACTTCCTCCGGCATGCCTTCCACAACGTCACCGACCTGTAAGAAATGATCATCTATCGTGCATGCCTGCAACACGCGTATTCTCACCGTCATACACTCCTTTCTGCTTCTATCTGCACAAGCTGTGCAGTTATCGTAAACGGCAGCTCCGCTGCCGAACCGATAAGTCCGCGATTGTCGTACCAGTGCGCAACCAGCATTTTTAACGTCATCAAGTGGCGGGCGTCCGCCTCCAGGAACGTAACGCCCGTACCGGACTTGATAAAAACCTTTGCGGCGTCAATCATACCTTGGATAGCACTGTCCTCGTCAGTACCGTCAACTCGCAGATACAACTTAACATCATCCAGCAGCATAAGCCGTCACTCCTTAAGCAAGCTTCAGCTCACCGAAGACCGCCGCCTGCGGGTCAAACTTCTGCACATCGAAACGCGTAACCGCCTTGATATCGTAGCTGTCCCGGAGGAAGGAATTACCTCCGACGCTCGTCCCTTCCAGCGTTATCTGCTGGCGGTCAAAGAGCACGGCGGCGTCTGTCAAGCTGCCCAGGATAAGCGGCGCTTTCTTACCCACCGCCGTGTCCGTCGGCAAAACCCGGTTCGCCACAACCGTAACGGGCTTACCGAACAGAAGCTTCTGCGTCGGATCTAACGGGTTCGGCTGCAGCAGGTAATCCCCGTCTTTGTCCTTCAGGGCGTCCAGGAAATTAAAGCCGTCCTGATTGGTAACCGCAACAGCCGATAAGGACACTGCCGGGTCGAGCGTGACATTTAATACGGTTTTCACATCATCGAGCGTAGTAATCGGGGCCTTCGACAACGTTTTCAGCACCTTCACGATTTCCGTGTTTTCCGTAACAACCGCTTTTTTTGCAAGCCATTCGAAAACATAAGACAGCACATTTTGGTCCGTATCCGCCAGCAGTTCCTTGGACATAGGCAAAATGCCTGCATACTTATTGACCGTATACGTAACTTGCGTAAACGTCGGACCGTCGGTTTCCGCTATAGTCGCCAACTCGTTCACCGCCGCAAACGCCGTAATATCGGCCGATGCTTCCAGCACACGAGTGCCGGTGTGCGTGCCGACATTTTCGACCCGGACAACGGCGGATAGCGGATTAAGCGCCCGCTTCAGCTCATTGATGCGGGTCTGCGCGTCTACCGGTACGAGGAAGCCGCCGGATGCCGGCGTACCTTCATTGAGATTACCGGCAGCCCGGACAAGCCCGTGCGCGTACTTCTTTTCCGCGTCCGTCAGCTGTCCTTGTCGGAGCATCTGCGCGATAACGTGGTCTTCGTCCACTTCGTCCGCAGGCTCACCGGCTGCGCCCGGTACTGCCGGCGGAGGCGCCGCCGCAAAATCTTCAATGGTGGCTAAAACGTCAAGCTCGCGCTTCATGTTGCGTAATTCGGTCGTCGCCGCTTCCGCCTCGTCTAGCTTGTTTTCCTTAAGCAGATTTTGAATCTCCTCTGTTTTTGCCGCCATCCTCTGGCGTAATTCCCTTTCTTTTTCCGTCATATGTTAATCCTCCTTCAACTTAAAAGCTCCAGCTCACAAGTAATCCTGCGCCTACGATCTTCGTCAGCGCGATTTTTTGCATCGTGGTACCTATTTTCTGCTGCCTTTTGCGCCGCAACTTTAGCCGCCCGGACCGGCTGCGGCATCTTACTAAAAATGAGCCCCGTACTGCACGCTGTCAGCGCCGCTGCCGCCGCGTCTACCGCAATGTCAAACATAGCCGCCGCCTCTTCGGCGGTATACCACGTTTCGGCGTCCACCGCGGCACGTATTGCTTCCGGCGTCGTCGTTTCAAGCGCTTTAGCTCGATATGTTTTTTCGATGCCTTCTTGTACCGTGTCGAGCAGCTCCGCCATCTTTCGCATGTCAGCGGCGTTACCTTCCGCATACGCTGCCGGCTTGTGAATCATTAAAAACGTGTTCGACGGCATACGCACCTCGTCACACGACAGCAGTATGACGCTTGCGATAGAAGCCGCCCAGCCGTCAACAATACCGACAGTGTGCCCGTCATGGCGTGCCAGCATGTTTGCGATTGCGATACCCGCCGGTACGGATCCCCCGTCGCTGTTCACGTAAACCGTCAGATCTTTACCCGCCAGCGACGCAAGCCGCTCTTTCACGTCTGTCGGCAACACATACCCGGGATATGTTTCACCGTCATAGTCGGACAGCCAAGTTTTATACGCATCATCGATGATATCCCCGTGGATATACAGCTCGGCGGACGTATCCGTTTCGTTCCGAACGGATAAGCATTGCAGTCTGTTTTTACCCCGCATCCCCCTCACCTCCTTTCGCTGCCGTTTTCCCGAGATTATCCAAAGTCGTGTAGTTGAGAGACACGAAATGCTGGTCGCCGAGAGGACCGATACCCTCCAGCTCTTCCATCTCTCGAACCTCGTTCAGCGTGTACACGCCGTTCGTAATCATCTCCTTGTAGTACTGCGCCCGGGCCGCGCTGTCTCCGCGCAACTCGGCGGCGGCGTTGAACTTTACGTAGTATTCTCCGCGTTCCCGCGCCGTAAAAAGCTTATAATTAATCTCCTGCTCCCATTGCGTAAAAATGGGCAGCAGCGTCGTCTTGATATAGTCAAGCCCCATGGCTTCCGCATTAGCGTACGTCGCCCGGTCCAGCTGCGCCAGCTTATGCGGCGGCACCCGGTATACCTTTGCAACTTCGGTGATACCGAATTTCTGCGTATCCAGAAATTGAGCCTGATCAAGCTGCATACCGAGCGGCTGATATTCCAGCCCGACGTCGAGCACGGCAACTTTGCCCGCGTTATCCAGTCCAGCGTTAACCCGCGCCCATTCCGCGCGAACCGCGTCTTTAGCTTCCCGGCTGACCTTGGATGCCGTTTTGAGCACCCCCGACGACAGCGTCCCGTGCTTGTAAAAGCTGCTGATAAACTTTTTCGTCGCCCCCTGGCTGTCCAGCTCATCGACGAGCGTCTTCCACGGCGGCGTGCCGATAATGCCGTCCAGGCTGAAAGCCTTAAAATGCAGCACGTCTGTGGGCGATAGGTCATACGTCGTTCCCTGCACATTCTGCGTATGATACGTAAGCTTTCCCGTGCCCGGGTCGAGATGCACCGTTGTCCGCGTCGGGTCAAGCGGCCAGAGCGCCGCCGGATACCCGTTCGCCCCCCATTCGATATACGCAATACCGTTCCCGTACAGCCCGACGTGTGCCTGCAGCACCTGCTTGAAGGTCATCGCCGACATGTACGCGTTCGGCCTCTCGTACAAAAGCTTTGCCGCCGCATGCTTCATGCCGATACCTTTTTTCTGCCTGTCAAACGTATGTATCGGCAATTTTCCGATATCATCCGCCAATATGCTGACACATGCGGCCACATTAGAGTTTTTTGCCGCCCGCTCGGGCGTAACACTGTCCTTTCCGCCGCCCAGCGCAGTAATGAGCCAGTCGGCCGGATTTAACAGCGTACCGGAATCGGCGCCGGTAAAAGGCGCTGTTACCTTATTTCGTAAAAATCTGCGAATCAACATATACCGCTACTCCTTCTTGCCCCGTACCGCATAACTTACAAGATATGCCGCAGACAGGCACTCTACGGCGGCCGTGTATAAGGCCACTGCCGGGCTGACATAAGCGCCCGCCACAACCAGCAATACAAAGCCCGCCAAAAGGAGAATATCGTCTACATATCGTATCAACAGTCGCATTTTCGCCCTCCTTAAAAGCTAAAATCACCGGATAGCAGGTAATCGCTCAAATCGTTCTCCGCCGCTACGCGGGCCCGGCTAAACGCGTTTAACAAGGCGGCAATAGGGTCGATCCGGTTTGTCGACTTTTCTTTATCCAGCATAATATTTTCGTTATGGTCCCGTTTAGTGACCGCGTTACTGATGGCCCAGTCGAGTAACGGGTTCGGTTCGTGCAAAATGCTGCCGCTATAAGCGCCTTCCCGGAAGGCCTTCGTCGGTTCCGACAAGGTCATCATACCCTGTCGTATCTCGACCGTCGTGTACCCCTGCGCGTCGAGCTCCTGCGCAAAGTGCGTCGCATTATACGGGTCATAGCATATCTCTTTAAGATTTACGCCGAGCTCCTCTTTTTGCTGCTTTATCCAGGTTTCAACAAAACGGTAATCGACGACATCCCCGGGGGTAACCGTAAGATAACCGTCGCGCGCCCAAGCCCGATACGGTATCTTGTCCGTCTTTTCTTTAGCAGATATCGTCTCCTCCGGAATAAACCCATGAGCCCGAATAAGGTACCGCGTGTTGCCGTCCTCATCTATCGGGATAACAAGCGCCGCCGCCGTTAAATCGATTCGGCGGGACAAGTCGACACCGACATACGCATCGTATCCGTAGACGTCATCCGACAGCCCCGCAATCGCGCCGCGTGCTTTCCATTTCGCCATATCCATGTAAGATGTGGCCGACTGATTTACCCAGAGGTTCATGTTCTTGGTCAGAAAGCTTTCCATCTTTTCGGGGCTTTCCAGCGCCGAATCAAGCTTACTCCGGATATTGGCGATACCCTCCGGGTACGTTGCCGCAATCGGATTGGCCTTTACCCAGCATTCCGGATCCTTAACGTCGTCAAGTAAGTTTCCTTCGTTGTCCCGATCCAGCTCGTTTACCATGCAAAAGTAATCGGCGACGTCGAAATCAACATCGGGATTGAGTATCTTTTCAACGAGCGGATACTCCACACGATAGCACGGCCCGCCAAAGTTATTCCCCGCCGTCGTGATGATAAACAACAGCGGTTGCCTCCGCGCAATCATGCCGGTGTTAATAACTTCCAGTATTTCGTCTGTCGGGTGCGCATGATACTCGTCGATGAGCCCGCATTGCGGATTGAGCCCGTCTCCGGTCTTGCCGTCATCCTTGGACAACGCCCGTAATACGGAGTCCGTCTTCGTATGCCGGATAACACCGTACGACTCATGCCATTTTCCGGTCAACAACGGGCATCGCTTTAGCATGGCCAGCACCTCATTATAGATGATTTTCGCCTGCAAAGTTTTGGTTGCTCCGATATACACCTCGCTCATCGGTTCGCCCAGCGCCATCAGCTCATAATCGCCTACAATCGCAAGGCTTTGGGATTTAGCATTCTTCCGCCCGACCTGCCAGTATGCTTTCCGGAAGCGGCGCAGGCCCGTATCCTTATGCACCCATCCGTAAACGTTTCCGAAAATAAAACGCTGTATCGGCGCAAACGCGATCGGCTGCCCGGCCAGCACGCCCTTCGTATGTGTATGCAGCCCCGCCCAAGAGAAAAAGCGCTCCGCCTTTTCACTGTCAAAGAGGTAAGGGAACTCCGCCGTGCCTGCGTTTTCTATGTCGCGCAGAAAGCGCAGACATGCCCAGCGGTGTTTCTGACACACGTGTGCCGTATCCGCTATGCTGTTGTGGCTGTATTCTATAAGTTCTTCGAGCAGGGTCATACGTTGTCAAATCCTTTACTTGCGAGAGGATCCTCTTTCTTTTTTTCTTTTTTCGGGATGTTCCTCACTTTTGCCAAGGGATTCAAAAAAAGACGATCTTCCATTTGCACCAGCGCCGCCATCTTGGCGTTGATAGCCTTGTCGAGAGTAATTACCCCCGCCACTGACAGGATGTACTCTATCTTTTCATACAGCTTGGCCGCCCGGCGCGTGCCATACTTTTCGGCCAGCACCTCGACCGCCAGATCGGGCTCTTCCGGCGTTACATGCACCTCCGCGACTCGCGCGCGGTGCTGTACCAAGTCAAGATATTCGGCAAAGGCCATACAGTATCGAGCCATCATACCGACATCGGCGGAGGATACAAAATCGATATCCCGGTACAGCTTAACGATTTCCCGCCATTTTTTATACGCGTTTTTATCCGCTCTTACATACGCCGGACAGGTAAGTTTAGGCTCGCCAAGCTGTACACGTGATTTTTCCCGTTCCGCAATTTCTTTTTTTGTTAAGTGCCTGCAATTCCCGTTGAGCAGATGGAGCTCGACCGGAATCGCGGGTCTGCCTGCCGGCATACGCCGCACCTCCTTTCACGCGCCCTGTACGGGCAAAGGCCAATTTCACGAAGTTTATAAAAAGAAGATTCCCACGCGGTCTAGTTGCGCCGTTTGTAAACTTTTTTCGGCCGGGGGTATCTTCTCCAGTACCAGTTTTTCTCAAAATCACTTTAAAATTTTATTGCCGAAACCGCCATTCTCACGCGCCGTCTTGCGGTTATGGCAGACGTGGTTCAGCGCTTGCCAGTTCGCAGTGTCCCAGAACAACCGCGGATCGCCTCGATGCGGCGTAATGTGATCCACTACATCCGCAGGTAGCGGCTGCCCGGACGCCACGCAATCGGCGCACTGGCACGTCGGGTGCTCCGCCAAGAACGCCTTCCTGGCCTTTACCCATTTACTGTCATAACCGCGCTTTGCCGCGCTTTGTCGGCGTTTATCGTCTACTCGTGTATGCTTATCGCAATATCGCTCCCGCGTCAATACGTGGCAGCCGGGATAATTACACTCGTGCTGTGCTCGCTGCGCCATAGCGCGTCCCTCCTTTCCGCCGAACCGGGAGGTATTCATACATCCGCGCGCCGTAATGTAGTCCTTACAAGTTCTACCGGCGCCGACGGTGATTCGTTTAGCCTTGCATAGCCCTTTAACATTATTCAAGCAGAGTTTACAGTCACATCGTATTTCGGAAAACGGCATACCTGGCTCCTCCCGGACCGGCGCATACAAAAACGGCCGCTGGCAACCCCGCGACCGTTTTCCCTCTTTTTACTGACTACATCATACCATGTCAAGATACTGACATTTAATGACATGTTCAAAATTTTTTAACGCCTTCCGATGAAGTCGGAATATGTGTTGCCATGCTGCTGAACTTCTGAATCTCTCGTTCTGTCCTCTTTCCTTTCGATACCACTTGTGTTTGGGCTTCTTTGGACAGACGTCCCCTCTGGGGTGCATCCGGCCACAGTAGGGGCATGAAATAAGCATAGGGGTTTCCCCTCCAATCATACGAACAATCATAACCTTTTCGGCGGACAATTAAAAAGCCATGCCCATCGGCACGGCTTTTGCTGTATTCAGTTTTTGATGGTATTAGTATAGCACACCTTTCCTGCTTTTTCTGTACACAAATCGTACATAAATCAGTCACGTTTCTGCTCAAAATGGATACGAAAAGTAACGCTTGACCCAATTTCATTTTACTAAATGTAATTTAGGTTGCAAAATAACTGGACTCTTCGCAAAAACATCTTTACTCACATTGCATAATTCACATATATCCGATGTCGACAATTTAATATGCTGCAACATTTCTTCAACAGTTAGTGTTTTCGAATCCAATAATAGATTTACTGCGTCTCTCAAGAGTGTAGGTTCTTCAGGAATAATTTCATCATCTAAAGGTTCGCATTTTCGCATTCCCTTTGCCGCTAATTGGCGCCACAAATAGCTGGTCTGATTTTCTGATAATATCCCTAAATCCTTACACCGATAAATCATCGCTGCAATGGAAACACCCCATACTTTTTTTAGTTGAATGAAATAATCTAATGATGTGGAAACAATTTGTTTTCCAAAAGTTTCTCGTGGAAGAAGAAAGGCTCCTGCAAAATGATTTGCTTCTCTTTCAATTCTCCGAAATGCTTTTTTATCAATGTTATCATCTAAGACATTATGAAGAACTAAATGGCCTAATTCATGAGATAAATCAAATCTGGATCTAACCGCTACATTCTTATCTGCTGTCAAGAAAACAAATGGCTTCCCATTTGACCATTTGGAACAGCTGTCAGATTGTTTTACTTTCACTCCCGCCCGAGAAATAAGACATCCCTTATTTTGTAGTAAAATAGTAAGATTAGAAATAGGTCCCATCCCCAAAGACCATTTCCCCCGCAATTCTTCGGAAATTTCTTCTATCTCGTCAAATGAATATGCTTTATTTATAGATGGTTTCATAATATCAACATTAGGGAACTCTAAATAATGTAAAAAATAGTGGACTATTCTATTCATCCAGTTAGCCCTAATAGCCACTTGATCTCTACTAAGCTTAGAAGCGGTTGCTTGTGAACGAAATAATATTGCAGTATCACACATATGCGATTCCATATCCTGAGAATAAAAGAAAACCATAGGAAAATTCAATTTTTCTATATACTGTCCAAGTATTTCTGCTTTAGGAGAGTTAATTCCATCTTCATATCTATTAATTGCTTGTCTAGTCACTCCAAATAACTTACCTAGTTCCGCTTGACTATACCCCCTAGAAACTCTTGCTTCTTTTAGTTTTGCAGGCTGTATTTTATACATAGAAATAATATTATCCTTCATTTCAACCGCCTTCCATTACTCTATTTTTTCACCTAACATATCCTTGATAATTTTTAATTTAGGTTTTTCAATTATAATATCCTCTCCTGAAGCATATTTCACTTCCGTAATCCGTTGTCTATCAAAAAGTACCATAGGCTTACCAATCCACGATTGCGTTCCAGTTCTAGGTACTCCAATTTGTGAAAAATACATTCCATTCGAGCTTCCTCCATGTGTTAATATTGCATAAGCCATATTAATTGGTCTTTCTTGCTCATACTCAGGAAAAAGAGAGAGAAGATCATTATTAAGTGCGTAATTATGTCTAAAATTCGCATATCTTGGAAAGCTATTTTTAGAAGAAAGACGAGACACCGTAAATTCTAATATATCACTACAAAAGACCATAAAATAACTATTATTTTGAACATTAGCTTCCTCTTTTGCAACAAAAGGAATTTCACCTTTATCACATAAATTTTTTACAAATAAATCATAAACAACATTTACCAAGTGGGGAAATAACGAGCCACCTCTTTTAGTTAATATGAGCGGGGTGCTATCAAGTAATTCATGACTATATTGATATGCTTGCATTCCTGCCTGGGCTAAAAAATTTCTACAGCTTGCAGACAACGCTTTATGTAAAATAGTTTCTTTCATTTAGTTCCTCCATTATCTTAACGCAAAAAACTTATTAAATTTAGACGTAACTATTCTACATTTTTATATGCTATTTGTCAATTAATTTCTGTTTTACTTCTTGCGACGTAAACTGCTATTGTATACCGTTTAATAGCTTTTCTGTGGTCGTTATCTACAACCTCATTTGATAAAAAAGTGTAATTACATTGAATTTTAAGTCATCTTTTATTTTTGTCTATTCATCCTCGTGAAATATAAATGACGTCTGTATATGTACTTTTTGGGGGCCAAATATCATCCCTGTTAATGTTTTCAGTATCCTTTCGCTCCTTTTTTTGCAATATCCAACACTTGCGTTAACACTGTGAGCCGTATACTCCCAAGAACCATTTTCTATATACCGCGTCTGGATTATGCACCAGTCTGTTTCTGACATAGATTTCAAGGCTTCAAGGGAATTCTGCAGGCGCTTTACGAGAGGCTCAATCTGCTGCAGCTCTGCCTGGTACTTTGCAATCCTTTCCTGCAGTTCTTCTCGCCGCATGTAGATTCGCTCTTGTTGACTTACTTTTTCTCCACCACTGCAGCCGCCTGTCGGGGAAAGTAAAGGTGATGTCAATGCTGGTTCCTGGTTCAGCAATGTCTCGCAGTCTTCAATATCTTTCCGGACATTGATCACATATTGAGAAAACTCACGGTATCTGCGCAGATATTCTTTAACGGCCTCAACGTAATCATTATGTTGCATCAACCTCCCCCCTTGTATCATTGCTTTCTTTCGCTTATGGAGATTTCAACGCGTGGCCCCTTGCCATCATCCCATTTCTTATCGACAAATATCGGGGCTATTTGGCAATCATCATAGTAAGCAGTCCCATTCAGCGCATCCATGATTATCTTTGCCACATTGTCCACATCAGGTTTCTTGAGGCACGGCATAATCCCAGCTTTCATCAACTCTTTATCCTTCTTACGGGCCGACTTTGGCACCTTGAAATAGCATCGGATATAAAGGCTGACTCTTACGCCTTTTTCAAAATAGACACCGGGACACTGTTTACGGAACTCTTCACGAATCAGCTTTTCATACGCTTTCGTCTTACTGTCTGTATAGGTATGACCGTTCCGCATGAATCTGGGGCGTCCCTTTCCCCGCGGCTCTCCTTCTACCATGCAATCCATCTTACCACCTCATTTATCCCTATTCACGATGAAAATACACAAGAACAGGGTTGAAACCATTCCGCCAAGCATGGCTCCCAGAAAAAATGCAAGTGCTTCATTCATCATCTTTTCCTCCTCAAGATTTCATGAAAACAAGGAAAATACTTTTCCCGCGGCGATGACCAAATAACGGCTGCATAGGTAATACCTGCAGCACGTCTTTCGTGCTAATCTGGTCGCTGCTCCATTTCATAATCAGAACCCCATCCTTTTTAAGAACACGTAGGCATTCTTTAAATCCTTTTCGGATCATATCCTTCCAGTCTCCTTCAATAGTCCCGTATTTCAACGCCAGCCAGCTGGTCTTTCCTGCATGAATCAGATGTGGAGGGTCAAACACTACCATGTTGAACCAGTTGTCCGCATACGGGATATCAGTGAAGTCTCCGATAACATCAGGATTAACAACAAGCTGCCGTCCATCGCATAGCATTGTCCTGACTTTCCGTTTATCCATGAATACGACATCCGGATTATTTTTATCGAATCAAAACATTCTGGCACCACAGCATGCGTCTAATATTCGCTTCAATTGCACTTCCTCCTACCTGTAAATCCTGCCTGTTCTGATATTCTTCAGCACCATCACACTACCCCGACCAGTCTCTGATTCTTTCCGTCTACCAGAAGTCCATAAGGCTTGATCATCTCGAAAATGCGGCTTCCCAGGGCTTCATCCACCAAAGTAATGTCGTTCACGCTGTATTCACTGCTGAACAGTGTGGTCAGGTGGTTCAGATATCGGGCATTAATGAGGTCGAAGACCACTTTCAATTCTTCCCGGTCAATATCTACCAGGTGTCCGTCTTTCAAATTGCCAGAAAATTTAAACAGGTCGTCAATGTATAGGTTCTGACAGGTCTTCCACTTATGCACGAAATCGTCGTAGTTCTGGCTGTAGCTTCTAGATGCTTTTACCAGCTTTGGCACTTCCGCCCGGTAGGAAAAATAGTAGTGCGGTTCATGAAAGTGCTTTGTCAGCTCCTGGCACACGGCAATGCAGATGTGGGTCTTGCCCATACCGGATTTACCAAACAGTCCAAATCCGGAGCCGCCAGTCGTATGCTCTCTGAGATACCGTTCGGCTAAGGCTTTCATTCTACCAGCAACAGGGCTTCTGCTTCCGTCGAAGTTACCCAAGGTATACCGTGCATAATCCTGTGGAGAGATTCCGGATTGTTTCAATCTCCGAATAACCTGCCGCCGCGCAAAGCAGTCCGGGCAGTGAGCCATGGCCACCATGCCGTTTGTATCTGTAACAGGCACCCAGCCAGTATTGTCACAACGGCTGCAATTGATTCCATCCGGCGACGGCTTGGCGGTTTTCGGGGTATATGTCCGTGCGGTCTGTGCTTCCATGTAATCACCTCCAGTCAAAAAGGAATTCGCTTAATCTCTTCTGACGGATTTCCGTTTCTCTTGACGTATCGCCCGTCATCATTTTCTTTTTCCGGTTCGTCATATCCATCCTGCCGCCATCGTCGCAGGATTCCCTCAACGTAGCCAAACGATCTCTTTTTTCTCAGGACAGCTCGGTCTATCGCTTTCAGGCAAAGATCCAATCCGTACGAATCTAAGAGGGCAAGAAGCATCTCATGTTCCATGCCCCCTGTGACAGGCTTGATGTTTTTCTGATAAACATCCATTAATTTTTTTGATTCGAGCATTCGAGAGTTTTTTTCTTTGCTCATTTCTTCTTGAGTTACTTCTCTCTTCTCTCTCTTCTCTCTCTTCTCTAACCTATCCTTACCTAACCTATCCTTACCTAACCTATCCTTACCTGGGTTTCCATTTGGTATACCAGCGGTTGTCAGTTGGTTTCCATTTGGTATACCAGCGGTTGTCAATAACCTATATTCTCCGGAAGAATCAAGCTCTATGAGGTTCCTCTCATCACATGTTGTTGGCTTGTATCTGTCTTTTCTTATCACGTTATGAACACGCCAGTGTTTGATAGCAACAACGCCGCTTTCAAATAGCAATAAATACTGTTTGGCGATAAGGAGTTTAATATCGTCAGGGGATGCTCCAACGGTCCGCATAATAGTCTTGATATTTTTCAAAAAGCCGTCATCATCCGCCCTAAGAAGCAGATGGAAATATAGGCTCTGGGCACTAATGGGCATATCCAAGAACATATCTGTATCAATAACCGTTTTGCTCATCATCCGTCTATCGGCCATGCTCTCCCTCCTTTCTTTAGAAAGGGTTTACCGGCGGCTGGATGTACCGCCGGTTCCCCGCTTCAAACTCCATTAGGCGATAGACTTCGTATCCCCGCCTTGCTGATCTCCTTCATCATTTTCAAACAAGTCCATCTGGGCTCGTTTCCCATCTATATACAGTTGTGCCGTTGCTTCCACTTCCCAGAGAGCTTTCACTGCGTCATCCGTGAAGAAAGAGGCTGTATTATTGGCTTCTTTTTCGTCACTGGGTGCTTTTTTCTTTGGCGTGTTCAGCGCAATCATCGTTTTGCTCCCCGGAAGGGCAAGCTTAACGCTAATGACAGCACTCATCACGTTGTTTGCATCGTAAGAGAAAGAAATACCATAAGGAGTAATCCTATCCGCTATCTTCTCATTTAATTCCAAAATGGAAAGAACCGGGCGGGTCAGATGTAAAAACGCGGCATACAGTTTTGGATCCGCCATCTCATCACTGGTAACGGAGTGTATCATCGTGGCTCCATCTTTCGTCACGGTGTATAAAATATAGATTTTCCCGCCCTTGCCATTCTTGTCTGTACCCACTAATTTGATTTTGTTGATGACTCGCTTTGACGGTTTGTTTTCCATGTCCTTATCCTCCTTTATTTATTAAAAAGTTCTTCATCGGACAGTTCGCTATCGGGTTTGATTTCCCCCGTTTCCGGATCCACATTATCCGGGATATCTTCTACTGGAGAAGACTCCACATTGATCGTCATCGTTTCATCCGGTTCATCTTCCATGCTGGCAGAGATATTGCTCTTGACCGTTTCATCGGTTGCTACTGCTTTTACGAAATCGGTGGCAATCGGGGCATATTTAAGGGCACGTTTCAGAACCGTCTTCTTTGCCATGGCGTCAAAATCAGTCTGCCACGGGCCATTGCGGAAGCTCTTTGATTTCTTCTGAGCGAATTCCAGCACATCGTCCTTACTCATGACTTCAAACCCATAGCCGCCAGTCTTGGTATGCCAGACGGCATAGTACATGGTGACCGGGCCGCGGTTGCTCATAGCCGGGATGTGCTTCAATTTCGGGTCCAGCCCCAGCTCATATTCAAATTCATCGTTTTCATGAACTTCATGCGCCTGGATGTCCTTGATTTCCCCGGAGCGGTACGCCAAATCCAGCAGCCCTTTATACCCAAGCTGGAACTGGCATACATTGCCATACGGAATCAGATACGCCTGGCCAACAGGGGTATTCGGTTCAAGACCCAGCTGGGCGGCCTGCATCATCGCTCCTAGGAAAGACTGCGGCGTGCACTGTTGCAGCTTCGGCGTGCTGGAGAGCGCCGTGAAAACCATCCTCGTGAATCGCTCTGGCGTAATTACCGATGGCAGAGCCTTTTTGATTTCCGGTTCCATGGCCTTGATCAGGCCTTTCAGAGACGTGTCTTTCTGCTGAATTTCCTGCATCTGATTGGTTCTTTTTGTGAGTCCACCTTTTGTATTCATGATTACTTGTCCTCCTAAATTTGATACCCTTCCGGGAATTTCGTGGTTAAAGGACGGTAGCCTTCTCCATCCTGCTCTGTTTTACCGCATTTCTTACATTCCATTTTGGGAATCACATTCTGATGGAAATTCGCATCATCATATCCTGACTGTTCTTCTTCATACCCACAAAATGGGCATATAAATATTGCGCTAAAATCCCTCCGATTTTGATGTAAAATTTCTTTAATTCTCATGACTATTCAGCCTCCTTGACTTCTTTGATAGTAAACCGCCGGCTTACTTTGCCAATTGAAACAAAACCTTTATCCCGTAACACTTGATACATGTCTGGTGCCGACTTCTTGATTTTCGAGAGTGAGCAAGTTTCTCTCGGACTGGTGGCTTTCCATGTCACTTGGAAAGAACCTACCCGTCCAACCTCCGCATTTCCCAGCATTTCTTTCAACCGGTTCTGGTTTAAGTCAATTTGCTCATCCAGCTTTTTCTTGATTTTCGTATCCTCATGAATTCGGGCAATCAATTCATCGGCTTCTTCCGGCAGCATGATTTCTGTATCCGATTCCCCTGCATACCGGGCAGCTAGTGCCTGGGAGCAGGACAAAGATCCGTCTACCGGCGGGGCGGTTTTCGTCTGGACCAGTTCCCAGAATTCTTCTTCCGCCTCGACTATCGTCTGAATATCTTCTTCGTTGCGTTCAATCCTCTTCCATGTAGCTTCATTGCCTCCTAATAGAACCGCGATATACCAGTAATCCGCTCCGGTCACTGCCATGTAATGTAAACATTGGCAGTAATACGCATCGGGAATTTCGTCATCTTTCCATTTCCGGTACTGGGAAACGCCGGCGGTCTTGATTTCAAGTCCCGCGTTTTCCCCCACTACCGTCCTATCTACATTGGCCAGTAAGAAAGGATGCCGCCGGTTTTGTAGCGTTCCAAGCCGCTGCACTTTCTTCCCGGTTTTTTCCTGGAACCAATCAGCAATGTTGGCTTCGTTCTTCATCCCCCAGTACACATACTGGTTTTTTGACAGGTCCGGCGGCTCCACCTGTCCTGTCTTTTCCATCCATAGCTGATATGGAGATTTATAGGGATTGAGCCCCATAATGACAGCGGCATCGCTGCCGCCTATACCCTTGTCTCTGGCTTTCAGCCATGCATCATGATCTACTGCATCTTTAACTGATAGAATTAAGTCGCAATTTGTATATGCCATTTTCTTTCTCTCCTATTTCTGGTACAATGGAGGCGGAAAAGCATAGCAATCCTTTCCGCCCGCCGATTGATATTCACAGTATCAATCGGCTTTTACATTTCATCATCAGATATTTCCACCGGCTCTCCATTCTTTAACATGTAGAGCGTGTCCGCTTTGATGTTCTTACCATCCACATAAAAGCATTTCACAGATTTTCGTTTATATCCGACTACTTTTTCCCACTCTGACAAAACCAACCAGCACCCTAACGCACCCTTAGCGCGTCCTTCAATTCCGACGGAAATCGCTATACTGTCATCCCCTTCCACCATTGCCGTTGAACTGTACCCGGATGTGGCTGCTGTTGACCTGTACCCGGATGTGGCTGCTGTTGACCTGTTCCCGGATGTGGCTGCTGTTGACCTGTACCCGGATGTGGCTGCCGTGGATTCGTTCCCGGATGTGGCTGCCGTGGATTCGTTCCCGGATGTGGCTGCTGTTGAACTGTCCAATAAGACTTTTTCTTTTATTTTTTCAACATCTATATGTTCCTTAATGTAAGCCATTCCGGCTTTGACAATGCCTATAATATTAAGTTCCGCCTTAATCGTCAGTTTCTTACATACCCGTTTACTGTCGATATCTTTTTCTGGCGAAACGTCATCGGCTTCCACTTCCGCATATCGCGCTCTATCACCCGGAGAATAATATGTAAATACGTCAAATGGGTTTTCGCAAAAGTGCATACCTTCCTGACAAAGAACAGCTTTTTCTTCCTCGTAGGTCTTCCCTACTTCGTACTGCTTATCCCGGCATCCCCAATTTTGATCAAATCCTTTGTATCCAATCATTATCTTGCCTCCTATCCTCCCATAACAATTACCAGCACCAGTGCCGCCCACACTCCTACAGCGGCGGCGATAGCTTTTACGATATCAAACACCCGTACCGGTACGCCGTAGTCTTCGGCGTGCGCGCGGGCTATTTGCCTATCCCTCTCCTTTTCTCGCTGGATCGCCTCATACCCCTGGTTCACCCATGCCGGTGGGACTTGCAATTCTGCTCTCATAACTTACGCTCCTTTCCGTATCTCAATCCATATACACGCCAGCACAACAGCGGTCACTACTACACACGTTGCAATTTCGAGTTCAATCATCGGTATCGTTCCCCCTGTCTCATTTCGGCCTGTTTTCGTAGCCAGTCATTAAAGGCCTCTGCATGGATAAGACGCTTTCCACCTCGCTGTCCGATTTTAAAGCTCGGAAAATCAATGCTGTTCGCCCATTGGCGAATCTGTTCATCGCTTACAGAAGCCGCCTCGGCGGCCTCTTCGACTGTCATACATAGCTTCATGGCAAGTCCTCCTTTCTTTATTTCTCTTCCTCGTGGTATGCTGTAAAAAATACCTTTAAGGAGTGTGATTTATTATGCGTTTAGATTTAGAACTGTTCAGGGCCATCCTGCTTGTTATTGAAGAGTCGCCCAATCCCACTGTCAAAAGTAATTACTCAATTCGCTTTGAAGGCATTTCCCAAATAACAAGTGACTACCATATTCATTTACTCATTCAAGAAGGATTCTTATCCGCTATCGATGCCCGTTGCAAAGACAGGGAATACGATTATCTAGAGATAGGATTGACCTTCAAAGGCCAACAATTTATAGATGCCATTGCCGACCGTAGTAACTTTGAGAAAGTCAAAGGTTACCTTAAAACCAATGCCTTACCTATGACTCTAGACGCATTATTTCGGGTTGCGTTGAGTCAACTTTAACAACTCTTCACGAATTCCTTTGTCAGCCAAGGAATACATCAAATTCAAGCGTTCCTGCTCAGCATCAATATCATAAAGATATTTTTCGGTTGTTTCCGAGATTCGCTCTCTAATCTCGATATACAGATGCAATAACTTTAAATGCTTTCTACTATTAAACGGGGCCTTGTTCGTACAAGGCTCTTTTTCTTTTTCTTCCATTCCCTACACCTCCTTGTTGTGTTTTCCTCATTCGTTATTCTTGCTCAATGCCGTTTAGTAAACCTCCGCAAAACCCGTATTACAATGTTCTCGAAGGGAGATGTGTACTTGTGAGTAAAGAAATCTATATTGACAATCGTCCGGTATTAAGATCCACATAACGTGAATCTATTTCCCCGACCTTGACCCCGTTCGGCAAATAATATTGATAAACATGCCGAGCCGGGTCTTTTTCCGTTCCACTACCTCCTACACACGTAACACAAACCACGTTTATTACTTCAGCCTTCCTTACTAGCATCCCTTCCGGTAAACCCATGATTACTTCACTCCCTTCTTACGTGTTGATTTTTAATCAGGGTGATGTTGTTGTGAAAGTTAAGTAATATTGTCACTAAAAGTGACAATATTACTTAAAAAAAATATCTTCAACCGTCTTGCCATAATATTGGGCCAGTTTTCGTTTAACATTGTCTCTGGGCGTTCGGCTTCCTAGCTCGTACGCCGTTAATGTTGACGGAGCAACTTTTATGGCAATAGCAACATCAGCAATGGTTACCTTTTTCTTTTTTCTCATCGTCCTCAAGCGGCTTCCAACGTTCATATTCTCACCTCATTTTCCGTCACAATTTGTGACTAAATTTAGTATAACTATATTCACGTTTTATGTCAATATATTTTTCCACTTTCCGTGACGTCACGTATTGTGATATAATGTTTCCAGTTAAAGGAGGTTCTTCTATGGCTACATTTGCGGACAGACTAAAAGCACTGCGGCAAGAACGAGGGTTGACCCAGTCAGAGCTGGCCGATAAGTTAAATATCGGACGGAGTGCGTTAGCCATGTACGAATCTGGAAAGCGCATTCCTAAATACAAAACAATAGATATCTTTGCCGATTTTTTTGATGTCAGTGCCGACTATTTGAGAGGAAAAATATCATCAAAACATGGATATGTTTTATCTCAAAAGGAACAAGAGGAATGGTTTGAGCAGATAAAAACGGAGTCCGCAAAAGCGGGGCACCCTATTCCTGATTACATTCATACCCTGCCTGAGTTTTCGGCATTTATGGAAGAAATGCGATTGGAAGGGGTTATTGAGTCACAAAACAAAACAATTAATCAATTAGTAGAGCAGCTAAGAACAGCGCAGATTTCCTTAAATGCGCCTTTTCCTCGCAAAGGCGTCAAAATTCCCGTTTTAGGGTATGTCATAGCGGGCGTTCCAATTGAGGCGGTCGAGAACATCCTTGGTTACGAAGAAATTTCGACAGAACTCGCTCGCACTGGAAAATTTTTCTGCTTACGGGTTAAAGGCGATAGCATGGAACCTACCTTTGTCGCTAACGATATAATCGTCGTTCGTCAACAACCAGATGTTGAATCTAATGAAATCGCTGTAGTATTGGTTAATGGCGATGAGGGGACAGTTAAGCGTATCAAAAAATCCGACAATGGAATTACCCTCATCGGGGATAACGTATCATCGTTTCTCCCTATTTTTTATTCTAAGGAAGACATTGAGCGACTGCCGGTTACCATTGTTGGCAAAGTTATTGAACTCCGCCGCCCCCTTTAACCGCCTAGGTAGCTGAAGACGTCGAGTTCTTCTGCCGGGTTGTGTAGGTGATAATTTTAAGGGTAGTTTAAGGAGGGATCCTTTTGGAAAAATCTATAGAGGGCTTAAAATTTTATCTTTACCATATTGAAGATACTGATATTAATATTAATGCTATTATAAAAAACGAGACAATATGGGTATCTCAAAAAGCAATGTCCGAGTTATTCGGATGCAGTACGGATAATGTCAGTTTACACTTAAAAAACATATATTCGGAAAACGAATTGGATGTTAATTCAACTACCGAGGAATTCTCGGTAGTTCAAGACGAAGGCATCCGTAAGGTTCGTCGCAAAACCAAGTTTTATAACCTCGATGCCATCATATCGGTTGGATATCGGGTAAACTCGCATCGTGCTACTCAATTTAGAATTTGGGCAACACAAATACTAAACGAATATATTAGAAAAGGATTTGTCTTGGATGACAATAGGCTAAAGCAAGGTTCTATGGTCTTTTCTAAGGATTATTTTAAAGAACTTCTGGAACGAGTCCGCTCTATTCGTGCCAGTGAGCGGCGAATATGGCAACAGATAACAGACATATTCGCAGAGTGCTCTATTGATTATGATAAAAACTCGTCCATTACAAAACAGTTCTATGCCATGATACAAAATAAATTTCATTTTGCTATTACCGGCCAAACAGCTGCAGAAATTATTAATTCATGCGCTGATCATACAAAAGAAAATATGGGCTTAACCACATGGAAAAATTCCCCTGACGGAAGAATTCTTCAATCCGATGTCGTTGTAGCAAAAAACTATTTAACCGAAAAACAAATTCGGCAATTAGAGCGAGCCGTCTCTGGGTACTTTGATTATATTGAAGATTTAATTGAGCGTGAAAACACATTTACAATGAGAGAATTTATCAGTAGCGTAAATGAATTTCTACAATTCAGGCGATACGATATTCTTCCTGACAAAGGACAGATATCTAAAAAACAGGCAGATGCCCACGCCAAACGAGAATATGAATTGTTCAATCCTACACAAACAATTACTTCAGATTTTGACAAAGAAATAAAAAAGATAAAAGCCAACCACCAATCCGACTAATCAATAATAAAAACTGCCCGTACTCTGCTACCAACAGAATACGGGCGTGCCGGGTACTACCAATACCACGGCGATATAATCCACCTTCTCACGGGCTGATTACGCTATCAGTATATCATAATCAGCCCCTTTTCAGAAAGGAGCTGTATTTTTTATGGCTAAAATCAAAAAGCGTGCCGATGGTCGATATGTATTAACCACTACCACAAACGGCAAGCGTAAGTATTTTTACGGGCGAACTCGTTCCGAGGCTCAAGATAAATATGATGCATTTTTGAAAAAGTCCGAAACTCTTGCTAACTTTAACGGAGATATTACCATTACCGAATGGTCTGAAGAGTGGCTACGTATTAAATCTTCCACAATAACCCCCGGCACCATGGACAGTTACCGCAATATCATTCAACATTACATCATCCCCGATATCGGATCTATTAAGCTTGCCGACTTAACAGCCCCTACGGTTCGCCGTTTTCTCGATACACGACTGGAAACGCTGTCTAGCCGTACGGTTCGATATATTCATACGGTTTTAAGTGCCATGTTAAAACAAGCCGTACTAGATGAAATTATTGCTACCAATGTAGCCGCTAAGGTCTGCAAGCCTAAATTGGTAAAGACCAAAGAAATGATAACCCTCACGGCAGATGAAATTAAATTATTTCTGGCTAAAATAACAAACCCCGAGCACCGCATGTTATTTAAACTTGCTTTCGCTTCAGGGCTACGCCGCTCCGAACTGCTCGGGTTAACATGGTCAAATATAGACTTTAAGAAAAAGACCGTTATCATTAACCAGACCGTAATTAAAATAAATAACGAAGCTGTTATATCAAAGACAACAAAAAACGCCGCTTCTAGACGTTCCATAACACTCGACGACGAAACTATGGCAAGCCTCAAGAAACACGCCCAGCGAGTAAAAATAAGACGGTTTTCAACCCCCAATTGGATTCACAATGATTTGGTTTTTCCCGGCAAAGACGGCAACCCCATCTTTCCCGATTCGGCGTCTCAGCTTTGTAAGAAATATGCAAGCAAAATAGGGAAGTCTTCATTTTCCATGCACGGGACCCGTCACACTCATGCCACGCTCTTAATCGAAACGGGAGTGAATTTTAAGGTCATTCAAGTTCGTCTTGGTCATTCGTCATTCACGGAAACGATGAATACATATTCCCATTTAACGCCCATTATGGAATACGATGCCATAGAGAAAATAGAGCGGATTTTATCTTAAGTGGTCAAAATGTGGTCAAATATCGCTTAACTTTATGTAGTCAAATAAAAATAGCGCTCCGAAGAGCGCTATTTTCCTTGGTGCCGGAGGTGGGACTTGAACCCACACGACTATTCATCGCTTGATTTTGAGTCAAGTGCGTCTGCCATTCCGCCACTCCGGCAAGCGGACCCGTGCATTAGCACGTTATTAATTATATCGGTAAAAGGATGGTTCGTCAAGAAAAAGACAGGCTGCTTAGCCTATATCAAGAACCCGATATTGTGCAACTCTTTCGGTCCGGATTTCTGAAAAAAGAAAAAGATATAAATCAGTCAAGCCGCCCGGGAAATTTCTTTCAGGCGGCTTGTCGATCAGGTACCTTTACTGTTTTTCCACAACAAATTCCCTTACGGTTTCTTCCGCTTTCTTTTCCTCTATGTGTGCAAAATACGCCTTTGTTTCGGCCACGACAATGCTGCTCAACCCGATAAGGGCTACAAGGTTGGGAATCGCCATGAGCCCGTTTACAATGTCGGCAAGGATCCAGATAACATCAAGTTTAACAAAGGCTCCGCAGGCTACAAGAAAAATGAAAAATACACGGTACGGCAAAATCCCTTTAACTCCAACAAGGTACGCAATGCAACGCTCACCGTAATAATTCCAGCCAAGGATCGTCGTAAACGCAAAGAGAGTGAGGCTGACACAAAGGACAAGGCTGCCGACTGCCGGGTATGCCTGTTGGAAAGCTGCGTTCGTAAGCGCCGCCCCGTTGAAATCGCCCGTCCAAGCACCGCTGATGACGATAACAAGACCCGTAAGCGTACAAATAATAATCGTATCAATAAATGTACCTGTCATGGAGATAAGCCCCTGTTCCGATGCCCATTTTGTCTTGGCCGCCGCCGCTACGATAGGAGCGGAGCCAAGTCCGGATTCATTGGAAAACACGCCGCGGGCAACACCGTTGCGCATGGCTACGAGCACGGAAGCTCCGAGAAAACCGCCTGCCGCAGCCGTCGGTGTGAAAGCGTCCGTAAGAATTTCCATAATAGCTGCCGGCACCTGGGCATGACAAATTATAAGGAAACCGACTGTAACGATGATATAGAGGACCGCCATCGCCGGAACGATTTTCGAAGCCGCTCTGGAAATAGACTGTAAGCCGCCAATCGTTACGGCTGCAACAACAATTGTCAATACAGCCGCCGTGTACGGCACGGGAATATCCGTAGCCAGCTGCGTAATTTCTACAATCGCATTGACCTGTGCAAAGGTGCCGATACCGAAGAAAGCTACAAGAACACCGAAGACAGCAAAAATAACCGCTAACGGTTTAAACTTTTTACCAAGGCCGCGTTCGATATAATACATCGGGCCGCCGGCAATATCGCCGTTCTCGTCTACCGTTCTGTATTTAACGGCAAGGCAGCCTTCCGCGTATTTCGTTGCCATGCCGACAAAAGCGGCCACCCACATCCAGAAGACGGCGCCGGGACCGCCGGCATGAATAGCCGTTGCTACACCGACGATATTCCCGGTCCCTACAGTTGCCGCTAAAGCCGTACAGAGAGCTTTAAAACTGTCAATATCACCGCTGCCTTTATTCTCGGCCGTAAAAATAAGCCTTAACGCGCGCGGCAACTTGAAGATCTGGATAAGCCCCAAGCGGACGGTAAGCATAATCCCTGTCCCGATGAGGAGTATCAGGAGGGGCGGCCCCCAAATAAAACTGTCTACAGCATTTAACATCTCTACATTCATTACAATCGGCTCCTTTTCCTTAAAATAAAAAACCTGTCACCGACATCTCCGGAGACAGGAACAAGGAAAACACATCTATATACGTTTATCTGCGTTGTTATAGATTATCCTAAGCTCTGTCCTTTTGCCTGAGAGATAAGAAGTACTGGTACTTCGTGCACCTTCGGCGCCCGTTAGGGACTCTCCAGAGATATGTCCACATACGGTCCCGTCCTTTCGGACACCTGAGAGTTTAACTCCTTCGGTAGACTTCCGTCTTCTCCCATATGCTTCATCCATCTATATGCGGTTGTGTGCCCATTATAAAGCAAGGTTGTTTTTTATGCAATACCTCTTCACTAAAATTTTATTAATCAGTGGTTATGAAAAATCAGATGCGCAACCGTTTCCATCGCGGCGGTTGCCGTCTGCTGCCAGCGCAAAGGCGTAACTGTCACATGCCCCCTGCGGATACCGGCTATATCACTGAATTGCGGTGCCGTCGACATATCACTGTCCCCAACGACACGAAAGCATGTCGCTCCGTCGCGATCTTTCTTTTGCAGAATGACGTTACGATAAATCTGTACCGCCTGAGGTACTACAACAACGTTATCAATACTGATTTTTCCCTTTTTTCCGGGAACGTTAACATTCAAAATACCGGGAAATTTACCGCCTACAATAACGCGATCGATAATTTCCGCGACAAGCCCGGCCGTTTCATAGCCGCGGACTTCCGTAAGTTTACCGATAGATACGGCAATAGCCGGCATCTGATAATACGGCCCTTCCATCGCTGCCGAAACGGTACCGGAATAAAGGACATCGCTGCCGAGATTATATCCGTCATTGATACCGGAAATAATGAGGTCCGGCATATCATCAGCCAAAAAGAATTCCAACGCTGTTTTCACACAATCGACAGGCGTGCCGTTGACAGAGAATTTACGGACATTGGGATAATTGCTCTCTATTTCCTGACAATAAAGATCCTTATTGATGGACATGGAGTGAGACGCGGCACTGCGTTGTCCTACGGGTGCCACAACAGTGACTTTATCTGCATGGACAGACATAACTTCTTCAAGAATACCTATGCCGCGAGCCGAAACACCGTCATCGTTAGTTAATAAAATGTGCATGACATACTCCTATTTCTTATTTTCTTTTCGCAAGAGAGCCGTACTGTCATAAGAAACGGCGCGCGTATGAAGAGTATGGCTCCACCTCATATCATGACGATCTTTAAAACCGAGGAAATTGACGGGAATCCAGCTGTACATAAAGAGCGGATAGACGATGAGATAAGCCCACGATTTAAGAGGTACTTTAATTTGCAGGAGAACGATAATCGGAATAGCGTATTGTGCTACAAAGAGAACCGTCCATATTTCCATCGGCACAAGTTGATTTAAAATGTTGGTGTAGAAAGGGTACCAGGTTGTATTAATGTATGAAAAAAAAGCGTAAATAGTCGACATCATCATAAAATACGGCTGCGACAGTGTAATAATCCCGTCGATCATACGAATATTACCGGTCCGAATGCCTTTCACAAAAAGCTTCGGCATGAACCGCTCCCCGCAGTCCGTCTGCCCTTGTGCCCAGCGTTTACGCTGGCGGCAGGATGCTCTGAAGCCGACGACTTTTTCGTCATAAATGATGGCATCATGAGCCCAGCATGTACGTACGCCTTCGAGAAGTATTTTCATAGAAAATTCCATATCTTCTGTAAGGCAGTCACATCCCCAACCGTAGGTGCGAACAATATCCGTAGCGATGCACATGCCCGTACCGCCGAGAGCCGTCGAAAGACCGATATTGTACTTAGCGCGATGCCACATATGGTTGATGAGCCAAAAGGCGATAGAAAAAGTCCCGGCGACCCACGAGTCCGTCGGGTTTTTCGAATCCATATAGCCTTGAATGACCTTTTCTCCTTTGCAGAGATGATTGTTCATTTCCCGTAAAAATTCGGGATGAACCAAGTTGTCCGCATCGAAAACAACAAAAGCGTCATATTGCTTTTCCTGTTTTAAAAGCCGGTCAAACATCCAATCCATAGCAAAGCCTTTACCGACTTCCTTTGTATTGACGCGGACTTTTACGAAGGCGCCGTGTGCTTCACAGACCTTAGCCGTATTGTCCGTACAATTATCGGCAACGACATAAATATCGTACATACTGCGCGGATAATTGAGTTCCTTCAGATTATCGATGAGCTCACCTACGACGGTTTCTTCATTATGTGCGCAAATGACGGCGGCAAAGGTATGTTCGGGCGGTGCCATGGTTTTATCTTCTTTTTTTATTAAGCCGGACAGGGCAAGAACAAAGTAATAGAGCGTATAGAATACGATTATTACCTGTACGGGGATCATAAGCAGATCCGCTATGTGTTCCATTCTCAACTCCCAGTTTAAATGAGTTTCCCATTCATTGCCGTATTAAGTAAACCGTATACGATATATAACGCAAAAGGCAGGGTAATAGCGAGATGCCAATCATAGACACATATAGCGACGCCGGCGGCAAGGGTAATAAAAAGAGCCGATTTGTGCAGCATGTCCGCACTTTGTCCCTTGAAATCGGGGTGATGTATTTTACTGACCAAATCATACCCGACCAGAATTACGATTACGGCGATAAGCGGCGCCGGCAGATGAACGCCCGAAAGGACATACGTCGCAAAAAGACAGCCGCCGTTAGGAATCGGCATGCCTTGGAAATAGCCGTGAACAGTATCCGTATTAATGTTAAAACGCGCTAGACGAATACCGCCGAGAGCAGAATATATAAGAACCGGAATCACGCCGATCCACCCCAACGTATGAAGGGTGTAATTATACATCAAAAACGCGGCGGCGGCACCGAAAGAAACACAGTCGGACAAAGAATCCAACTCTTTGCCGAAGTCACCGCTGACACCGAGCGCACGAGCGGAACGGCCGTCCATAGCGTCACAAAGCATGGCAAAGAAAATACATAAAGCGCCCCACGTAAAATTCCCCTGCGAGGATAAGATCATACTGAGAACACCGAAGCATAAATTTCCGGAAGTAAATAAGCAGGGAATTACATTTTTCATTCAACAATCCTCCCTATTATTGATTCTCCGCCGCGAACGCGATCACCCTTTTTAACAGAGATCTCCACATTATCCTGTACATAGATTTCAATGCAGGAGCCGAATTTGATCATACCGTACAGCTGACCGTGTTCCAGTACGTCACCCAAGGTAACCCATGAAACGACACGTCGTGCCAAAACGCCTGCAACCAGAGTAATCAATAGCCGTGTACGCCCGTTATCAATACCCAGGGCATAGCGTTCATTTTCATAGCCGACACCGTCCTTATAAGCAGGCCTGAAACGGCCGCACGTGTACTGTTGAAATTTAATGACCCCCGACAGCGGCGTGCGGTTGACGTGGGCATCAAAAATGGACAGGAAAATAACTATTTTGCAACAGTCCTGCCCCAAATATAAGTCTTCATGGGCCGGTTCCACACTGACAACGGTACCGTCGGCCGGTGAGACGAGAAGCGTTTCATCGCTCGGAATGGTCCTATGAGGATTGCGAAAGAAATACATAAAGTACGCCGACAGGACCAGAGGCACTACGGCAACATAGAAATTGACAAAATACGCCGCAAGAACCGCTAAAAAAAAGGGTACGGCAATAAAAGGATATCCGTCCTCAATTATAAAAGGTTTTTTCATCTCCGTCACCTCGGCCTAGGAGTTACTGCCGAATTTCACGGCAGCTACAAACTTAGGCAGAGCCAGCATACGCCATGCCCTGCTCGGCTCTTTGCAGAGGCGGTAGAGCCATTCGAGACGATTTCTCCGCATCCATTCGGGTGCACGGCAGACCTTTCCCGCCAGTACGTCAAATGTACCGCCAACGCCCATGCAGACACAGGGACCCAATTCATACAAGTGCCTGCTGATCCATTTTTCCTGCTTCGGCACGCCGAGAGCGACAAAAAGAATCTGCGCTCCCGAATTCCGAATATCATTGACAATAGATTGTTCTTCCGCTGCCGTAAAAAATCCGTCATGCATGCCTGCAATATTAAGCTCACCTACTTGCGCCCTCATATTGGCCGCAGCCGTTTCGGCAATACCCGGAGCGCCGCCGAAAAAGTATATCTTCGTTCCCTTAACGACACAATTTTTCATAACGGCATAAGCCAAATCAACGCCGGCGACACGTTCTTTGAACTTTCTGCCTTGTTGTTCCGCGGCCCAAAGTACGCCGGCGCCGTCGGGAACTACCATATCGGCATCTTTTAAAATCCGGGCCAGTTCACTGTCTTCGCGTGCGCGCATAAGCATTTCCGCATTTGCCGTAGCAATTGATGCGGCCTTTCCTTCTTCGATGCAGTTAAAAACAAACTCCGTTGCTTCCTCCATCGATACATTATCGACAGGGATGGACAATATTTCGATAGTGCCGTCCATTACGCCCCTCCGCTTCCTAGTTTACGCTGTAGTTCGGAGCTTCCTTCGTGATGCTGATATCATGAGGATGGCTTTCACGCAAGCCTGCGCTCGTGATCTGAATAAATTGCGTATTTTCGATCATTTCCTTAACCGTATGGCAGCCGCAATACCCCATAGACGCGCGCAGCCCGCCGACCATCTGGAAAATAGTACTTGCAGCAGGCCCTTTGTAGGGCACGCGGCCTTCAATGCCTTCAGGAACGAGTTTCTTCGCATCTTCCTGGAAGTAACGGTCCTTACTGCCTTTTTCCATGGCACCCATGGAGCCCATGCCGCGATAAACCTTATAGCTTCTGCCCTGATAAATGATCGTTTCACCCGGGCTTTCTTCCGTACCGGCAAGAATATTGCCGATCATACACACATTGCCGCCCGCGGCAATGGCTTTAGCCATATCGCCGGAATATTTGATCCCGCCGTCGGCAATAATAGGAATGCCGAAACGCTGTGCCACTTGCGCGCACTCATAGACGGCCGTAATCTGCGGCACACCGATGCCGGCAATGATGCGAGTCGTACAGATAGAACCGGGGCCGATACCGACTTTAACCGCATCCACGCCGCATTCAATAAGCGCTTCCGTTGCATCGGCCGTAGCGACGTTACCGGCAATAACGGGCAGATAAGGATAGGCCTTTTTAATTTCTTTAAGCGTATGCAAAACGCCTGTCGAATGACCGTGTGCCGTATCAATGACGACAACGTCCACTTTAGCCGCTACAAGCGCATCAATACGATCAATCATATCGTGCGTTACACCGACAGCCGCAGCGGCAAGAAGACGTCCGTCCGAATCTTTGGCGGAATTCGGATATTTAGTGGCTTTTTCAATATCTTTAATCGTAATGAGGCCTTTCAGGTTGTTATCCTGATCGACTAAAGGCAGTTTTTCAATGCGGTGGCGGCGAAGAATTTCTCTTGCTTCCGCAAGAGACGTGCCTACCGGAGCCGTAACCAGGTTTTCCCGCGTCATCGTATCGCCGATACGCCGGCTCATGTCTTCTTCAAAACGCATATCGCGGTTTGTAATAATACCGACAAGCTTGCCGTTAACGGTAATAGGTACGCCGGAAATACGGTATTTTCCCATCAATTCGTTAGCATCGGCCAAAATGTTGTCCGGATGAAGGAAGATCGGATCAATAATAATACCGTGCTCCGAACGCTTTACCTTGTCCACTTCGCGAGCCTGTTCGGCAATGGACATATTCTTATGAATAACACCGATACCGCCTTCACGGGCAACGGCAATAGCCATAGGCGCTTCCGTAACGGTATCCATACCGGAACTCATAATAGGCACGTTCAGCTTAATGTCCCGTGTCAAGTTCGTGGAAATATCGACGTCTTTCGGCAGCACATCGGACTTTGCCGGCACCAGCAGCACGTCATCGAAGGTTAAGCCTTGCATACCAAATTTATCAGTTCTCATATTCACACCTCTATAGTAAATATAAAAAGGGGAATTTCACCCTCAACAGCTTTATCCCTAATTATAACTGATAAACCTCTTTCTGTATATATTTCCGGCCCATAGTAATTTAATTATTGAGAATCTTTGCAAAGCTGTCGCCGAACCGATGTTTCAGCGCTTTAACGATAATTTCCTTCCGCCCCGGTTCACGCAAATAGTGTTGTGCCGCTTCTCTCGCCGGCACGAGAAGAGCCGCGTCACCGACAATATCGGCTACACGCAAATCAGGTAAGCCGTGCTGCATATACCCGAATAGCTGTCCCGATCCGCGCAGAAGCAAATCCTTTTCAGAAAGCTTGAACCCGTCATGTATCGTTTCCATCCATTTCATGCGCTGCCGCGTCTCTTCACTGCCGCTCTTGGCAAGCAGGATACAATAAGCTTGAAGACTGCCGCGGCCGACCCGGCCGCGCAACTGATGGAGCTGAGCCAAACCGAAACGCTCAGCTCCGTCAATGAGCATAATCGTTGCATTCGGTACGTTTACGCCTACTTCTATAACGCTTGTCGCCACCAGGATATTAAGGTCTCCCTGTCGAAACGCATCCATAACGGCATCTTTTTCTTTACCGCTCATACGCCCGTGGACGAGGCCGCAACGGTATTCTTTAAAGGCATGCCGACTCAAATCCTCATAAAGAGCCGAGGCTGCCTGTAAATCGGCGCTTTCCGATTCTTCCACGAGAGGACAGACGACATAAACCTGCTGCCCTTCGGCGATTTGTTTCTTCATAAACGCGTAAACACGCGCACGCATGCCTTCACCGACGGCATACGTTTTAACGGGTTTACGGCCCGGCGGCACCTCTCTAATAGTCGAAACATCCAGATCCCCGTACACGGAAAGCGCCAATGTCCGCGGAATAGGCGTAGCCGTCATATAAAGCGAGTGGGGGGCATTTCCTTTATCGCGCAGTTTTACCCGCTGTTTTACACCGAAACGATGCTGCTCATCCGTTACGGCAAGAGCCAAATCGGCAAAAACGACATCCTCCTGAATGAGCGCATGAGTACCGACAAGAATATCTATATCCCGATTTGCCAACCCTCGGAGCAGCTCGGCTCTTTCCTTGGCCGTTGACCGTCCGGTCAAAAGAGCGACCGTCACGGGCAATCCGGTAAAGAGACGGGTAAACTCTTCATAGTGTTGCGCTGCCAAAATACCTGTCGGCGCCATCAAGGCGCCCTGATAGCCGTTTTCCACAGTCTTTGCCAAGGCCAGAGCGGCAACGACCGTCTTACCGGAACCGACGTCCCCCTGTATCAAACGCTGCATCGGAGACTCCGTTTCCACATCATTTTGTATATCCAAAAAAGCGTCTATTTGCCCCTGCGTCAGGGTAAAGGGCAGGTTATTGAGAAGTCCTTTGACAAGTTTCCCGTTCGGACCGAATTTGACGGCGCGCCCCGCTTTATTTTCCTGCCGCTTGAGAAGAAGTCCCGCCTGCAGTGAAAAAAGTTCTTCAAAAGCAAGGATTTTACGCGCCTTTTTAAGTACCTCAAAGTCAGGCGGAAAATGTATGGCTTTATACATCTCCGCCGTCACGGCACGACCCGTTACTTCTGCAGATAAACAGGCCGGCAGCACATCGCCGTATTCTTTTGCGTACGCAAAAGCGGCGGTGACGGCCTTACGAAAATCATTTTGATAGAGTCCGTCCGTCAACGCATAGACAGGAACCAAGCCGCCCGGCGCGGCAACCCCCGGCTCGGCTTCAGGCGAATTCATCTGCAAACGGCCGTACCGGCGTTCTATTTTACCGAAAGCATGTACTTCCATGCCTTTACGGAACATACGCTTTTTAAAAGGCCGGTTAAACCAGATGAGTTCCACTGCTCCCGTACTGTCGCTTATAAAAACTTTAAGAACCGTCATGCCGCGACGGGGCCGTACTTCCGTCACGGATGAAACCGTGCCGTTGATAAGAACGGACAGGCCTTCCGCCGCGGCGGCTTCACCGATCGGTACAATGCGTGACCGGTCTTCGTAAGCGCGGGGAAAATACTGCAGTAAGTCCGTTACGGTCCTGATCCCGACTTTGGCAAAGAGTTTTCCCTTTTGCGCGCCTATTCCTTTTATTTCCGTAATGGCAACAGTCATTATTTCTCCTCTTATCTACACACGCGAAAGAGTCCGCTTGTTATTTTACCCGTTTTATTGTACCATATCCGTGTACCTTGAATCATGAATAAACAGGCAAATAATTCTTGCCTCACCTTATTTTTTATGCTATTATTTTTATGTTGTACTGTGACACTGCAAGGAGGTGTGTGCGTCATGGCAAATTATTGTGAAATTTGCGGCAAAGGTACCATGAGCGGTATGAACGTCAGCCATTCCCATTTAAAAACAAAGAGAACGTGGAAACCGAATATCCAAAGAGTACGTGCCATCGTAGACGGAGAAGTAAAACGCATTAATGTTTGCACTCGTTGCCTTCGTTCCGGCAAAGTACAGCGCAATGCGTAGTTTACCATAAAAAGAGATGATCTCGGACAGGTCATCTCTTTTTATTATGAGCCATATACTGTAAGTAAAGGCGTGCGGAACCATTCCCGCACGCCTTCTTTTATTCATCGTATAATTCTTTATTGCGCTTAATAATATCGAGAACAAGATTAGCCGTTTCTTCAATGGCCTTGGCAGACACATCAATGACGGGACAATGAAGCCGGCGCATGACATTTTGAGCATACTCCAGTTCTTCATTAATACGGTCTACATCGGCGTAGCTGGCATCCGGTTCGAGTCCCATCGTACGGAGGCGTTCGGAGCGGATAAAATTCAATTTATACGGATCGATGATCAGACCGACGATCTTGCGGGCCGGTACTTCAAAAAGTTCCTGCGGCAGAGGTACTTCCGGCACGAGCGGTAAATTAGCCGCTTTTACGCGCTTATGAGCCAAATACATGGATAACGGGGTCTTCGATGTACGCGACACACCGATAATAACAATATCCGCCTTTAAAAACCCGAGAGGATTCTTACCGTCGTCAAATTTCACTGCAAATTCAATGGCATCGACGCGTTTAAAATACTCACCGTCCAGGCGGTGGATCATACCGGCCTTAATAGTCGGCTCCGTATCGGTGAGTTTACCGATCCCCCTCATCATGGGTCCGATAATATCAATAACGGGAATATGGGCCCCTTCCGCCAACGACTGTAAACGTTTACGCAATACGGGCGAAATGATAGTATAACAAATCATAGCGTTCTCGTCCGTTGCCTTCCGAACAATTTCTTCTATTTGCTGTTCCGAACGAATGTAAGGCAAGCGGACAATATTAAACTCCTGCTTGTCATATTGGCTGGCTGCCGCACGAGCAACACGTTCCGCCGTTTCACCGAGCGAATCGGAGCAGGCGTAAATAATCGGTTTTTCCATTTATGCTCTCCTTCCTGCGGCACAATCCGTAAAGAGCCGGGTAATATTGGTTTTTGATACGCGCCCCAAAATATGCAACCCTTTCTTTTTTGTTGCTCTGTCTTCAACGATGCGCACAACGGGAAGGCAGTCGATTTCATATTCCAAAAGACGCTGTGCGGCGACAAGAGCTTTTTCATCTTCTTCGACATAAATGATCTTGCTCACCGGCGTCATGACCATACGCACCGGCAGGGAACGAAGATCATTATTTCCCATGGCCGCTTTCAAAAGATCTTTGCGCGATACGAGACCGACAAGCATATCATCGGCCATAACGAAAACTGTCCCCACATCTTCTGTAAAAAGGGCGATAACCGCATCATAGGCAGTCATTTTTTCATCAACCGCAACCGGCTGAGACAGGTAGTCGGCCACTTTGATTTCCGTCAGAGTGCGGGAAAGAAAGTCTTCTTCCTTATTGCCCGTATAAAAATACCCCAACTTCGGCCGTGCGTCAATAAGTCCCAACATGGTCAGAATGGCCAAGTCGGACCGTAAAGCCGCTCTGGTAACGTGGAGCCGCTCCGCTATATGCTGCCCCGTCACGGGGCTGTTAGTTCTGACAATCTCAAGGATTGTCTCCTGACGTTCCGATAACACGTGTTTCACCTCCGACACGTGAATAAAAAATGTACTGCTGTTTCTCACCGTACTACGATCATTTTTAGAAAAAAAGCCTTGCCAAAAATTCAGCAAGGCTTTTTTCTAAAACAAAGCGCTCTGTCCGTGCAAAAGCCGCTACACAGGCTTACCAGTTATAGTCTTCCGCATCCGCTCTGCCTTTTCCCGTAAGAGAATCCATGAGAATACGCTGTTCGATCTGCGCTACACTCTTACGCGTTGAAGCAACGACATCGGGATTGACGGAGATGGAATCGATACCGCTCTTAATAAGGAATTCCGTGAAGTCCGGATACACGCTCGGGGCCTGACCGCAGATAGATACGGTCTTACCTTCTCCATGCGCCACTTCGATAAGATGGCGTATAGCCCGCTTAACGGCAAGATTACGTTCGTCGAAGAGAGAGGCAACCGTTTCGTTGTCTCTGTCACACCCCATAACGAGCATTGTCAAATCATTGGATCCTATAGAATATCCGTCAACGAACTTGTTGAATTGGTCTGCAAGAATGATATTGGACGGAATTTCGGCCATAAGCCATACTTTAAAATCCGGCCCGCGATGGAGGCCTTCGGCATCCATAAGGGCGACGATTTTTTCCATTTCGTCAACACGACGGCAGAAAGGAACCATAACATTGAGATTCTTCAAGCCGAATTCTTCACGGACCTTGCGTACAGCCTTCAATTCAAGCTTAAATGCTTCAATGTATTTCGGATCATAATAACGGGAAGCGCCGCGCCAGCCGAGGAGAGCGCTGCTTTCATTCGGCTCGAATTTATCGCCGCCTTTAAGGTCGCGATATTCACTGGACTTGAAATCGCTGAAACGGAGCGTTACAGGGCGGGGCGCCATAGCCTGGCACATCTTACGGATGCCTTCGGCAAGTTGATCGACAACGCGTTCGGGATGTCCGATTTCGATGAGGTACAGGGGGTGCTCATGAATAAATGTTGTCCAAATAAATTCTTCACGCATGAGACCGATACCGTCGCACGGTAAGACACTGTATTTTTCAGCCATATCCGGATTCCCGAGATTCATGTAAATCTTCGTTCCCGTAATAGGAGCCGCTTCCGCAACAGTCATGACACCGCCCTCAGCATGGCTGTCTTTCGCTTTGACAAGGTCTTCCACATATCCTTCGTAAACAACACCGTTAGTGGCATCGACCGTAATTTCAGCACCGTCCCGGATTGTCGTTGTAGCTTCCGTACTGCGGCTTTTTGTGCCAACAATGCAAGGGATACCGAGTTCGCGACTGACAATGGAGGCATGGCAAGTCATACCGCCCGCATCCGTAACGATAGCTCTGGCTTTTTTCATAGCCGGCACCCAATCAGGGGCCGTCATGGTCGTGACAAGGATTTCACCGTCTTTAAATTCCCCGATACGGGCCGGATCCAAAATAACGTGGGCTTTACCTGCCGCACGGCCGGGACTTGCAGGCAGTCCTTTAACTACTATTGTACGTTCTGTCGTCGTTTCCATGGGTTCTCCTTCCGATACGGTTTTCTTATTTGTATTCTTCTTCGACCAAACAGTTTCAGGCCGGGCTTGGAGCAACCAAATTTTGCCGTCGCGCTCGTCAACGCCCCATTCCATATCCATGTAGCAGCCGTAGTGTTTTTCAATCGCTTTAGCATAGGCCGCCAGCTCTTTAACTTGCTCCTCCGTCAGAACCGATGCCTTTTGAAGTTCTTCCGGCACAGGCAATTCTTCACAGTCGCCGCCGGCTTTACGGACGAGTTGAACCGGCTTCGCATTAATTATTTTCGATACGATAGAGAGATCATCTTTTTTTATGCGGAAATTATCGGGAGTAACCGTGCCTTGCACAACATATTCACCAAGACCCCACGCCCCCTCAATCGTAATGGTTGAATCATCACCCGTAACGAGGTCAACCGTAAACATAACGCCGGCACACTTGGAGAAGACCATCATCTGGACCGCGGCGCTGAGAGCGACATCCAAATGGTCGAACCCTTTCTTTGTGCGATAGTATGTCGCACGATCCGTAAAAGTGGACGCATAGCATTCTTTAACCTTCTGAATAACCATATCGGCGCCGCTGACATTGAGATATGTATCCTGCTGACCGGCAAAACTCGCGTCAGGCAGATCTTCAGCGGTGGCGCTGGAGCGAACGGCAACGAACGGTTCCGGTTCGCCTACTTTTTCCGCCAATTCCCGATATCCCTTACGAATTGATTCAGCAAGCTCTGCCGGCATTTCTTCAGCACAAACGGCTTCACGAATTTTTGCCGTTACCGAGCGAAGTTGTACAGGATCTTCTACATCGGTCAGCTCTTTCAACAATTCTTTTATCTTCTTATCAAGGCCCGTCTTCGTCATAAAGTATCTGTAGCCTTCCGCCGTCGTTGCAAAGCCGTACGGTACAGGTACGTTCGTAGCGGACGTCAATTCACCTAAAGATGAGGATTTACCGCCTACAAGATTAACGTCACTGCGACGAAGCTCATCGAACCATAAAATAAAAGCACTGTTTCTATCCATGTCTTTTACCTCCAATTAAGATATCCTCATTTGTAAATACTAATTTCTTATTCCCGCCTCTTTATGGTATATCACTTATTCTATTTCTGTCAACTGTTTTACGATAAACAGTATTTTTTATTTTATTAGCATACTCTATTTTCCCGTGCACTGTTCCTTATGTATAAAAGGCGGGAAGATAAGGCTATATTCTGTTTCCGAACGGTCTACACAGTTTCAAAAACATTTCCCTATCTCATACAGATGCGATATAATAGGAACGATAATATAAAATGTAGTACATTTCGTACGGCAAATTACATTCGAAATAGTACAGGAGGATATAATGTATACACCCAGGCGCAGAGCCAAACATGCGAAAAAACGCGGACCGCTCCACTCTTTCCGTGTCATGGCGGCTCTGGTACTCGTCATTATTGCAGGCCTCACGTTCGGCTATATTTTCGCAGCCTATCACAGCCTGCCGGAGGTTGGCAATAATATGCGCCCCGCCGTGTCATCGCAAGTCTTTGACAGTCAGGGTAAATTAATTACCATTCTGCATTCCGACCAAAACAGGTTGCCCATTGACATCAATAAAGTGCCGCAAAATCTGCAAAATGCTTTTATTGCCGCGGAAGATAATCGTTTTTACGATCACATCGGTATCGATCCTATCGGTATTCTCCGCGCTGTCGCCGCCAACGTGACACATCGCGGCATCGCCCAAGGCGGCAGTACCATTACGCAGCAGCTCGCCAAGAATGCCTTTCTTTCTCAGGACCAGACACTAAAACGCAAGATCCAGGAAGCCATGTTGGCTCTTGAGCTGGAACGTAAATACAGTAAAAAAGAAATTCTCGAAATGTACATGAACCAGATTTATTTCGGTCGCGGCGCATACGGTATTCAAACAGCGGCAAAGACGTACTTCAATAAAGACGTCGGTGAATTAACCCTTGCCGAATGCGCCATGATCGCGGGCCTGCCGAAGAGCCCGAATTATTATTCTTCCAGTATCAGTGAAGCGACGGCCCGCAAAAATGTCGTCGTCGGTCAGATGGAAAAATACGGGTATATTACTCCGCAACAAGCGGCAGAAGCGAAGCGGTCGGAGCTGGATATCAAACAAAAGACGACGAGCGATGCGACGGATGAAACGGCATACTTTATCGACTACGTAACCCAGGAAGTCGCTCAGAAATACGGTGACGACGCGCTGTATAAAGAAGGCCTGAAAATTTATACAACCCTTGATACGGACAAACAACATGCCGCCGTCACAGCCATGGATAACCTGCCGGAAACACATAAAGACGCTCAAGGTTTGACACAGCCGCAGGGAGCTATCGTTTCGATTAACCCGAAAAACGGTCACATCCTTGCCATGGTCGGCGGTCGCGGCCAGGACAGTTTCAACCGCGCCAGCATGGCCGTCCGTCAACCCGGTTCGGCCTTCAAGCCTTTCGTCTACATGACAGCATTGGAACATGACATGTCTCCAGACACGACAGTGGAAGATAAGAAGGTATCCTACGGCAGTTGGTCTCCGAACAACGCGGATAACACGTTCCGGGGCAGTATGCCTCTCTGGAAAGCACTTGCGCTCTCCGTTAACACGATCGCCGTTCAGCTTGCCGATAAAGTCGGTCCTGCCAACGTCATTGCCAATGCCAAGAAACTGGGCATTACAACGCTTGTTGAAGACGGCAGCCCGAATGACGACAATCTGGCCTCCGCCGCCCTCGGCGGCTTAACAAAAGGTGTTACACCGCTTGAAATGGCCAGTGCATACGGCACCTTTGCCAATAAAGGCGTTCACATCAAACCGACAGCCATTATAAAAATCCTTGACAGAAACGGTAACGTTCTCGAAGATAACAGCTCGGACAGCGAAATGCAAAAGACGCAGGTCATGTCCGAAAAGACGGCCTATGAAATGACCTCCATGCTCGAAGGCGTTATCACTCGCGGTACGGGTACGGCCGCTTCCATCGGCCGTCCGGCTGCCGGCAAGACGGGCACGACCGATGACAATCACGACGCCTGGTTTATCGGTTACACCCCGGATATAGTAACGGCCGTTTGGGTCGGCGATGACACGGGCAGCCAGAGCCTCGGCGAAATTTACGGCGGCACTGTACCGGCTCAAATCTGGCATGACTATATGGTTTCGGCGGTAAGCGGCACGCCTGCAGATGACTTCGAGGTTCCTGCGGGGATGAGCAAAGCATATTACGAAGAACCTAAAGAAGAAGTCAAAGAGGTCAAAGACGATAAGGACAGCGATAAGAACGGCGATAAAAAAGATGCCGTCAAGGAGCAAAAGGACAATTCAGACAAGCAGGACTCACAAAAGCAACAGAAACAATCAAAAAAGAAACGGTAAAAATAAGACCCCGTTCGTTCGAACGGGGTCTTTGTATTAACATCCCTAATTTTTTATAATCTTATGAAGAGCAATGCTCAGGAGCATAATAATCACGATAACCGGAAAGGTTACGCCGAGAGGCGTATCCATATCAAGCACCTGACGATAGAGGCAGAACCCCGCTATCCAAAGAATAATATTAAGGACATTGACGCCCTCCTCTCTTCGGTCGGCACCGAGAATGAAGTAATCCGCCAAAAGTATAGCCGTCATCGGTGCGAAAACGGAACCGATGAGGTACAGAAACGCCTCGAACTGTCCGGCATCGGCAACCACCGCCAAGACAACGCCGATGATGCAGGCAACAAGGGCCGCTCCCGTTTCGGAAAAAGAGTCCGCAACGGTCTTGCTGCTAATGCCGGCGGACAACGCATCGAGAAACGTAGTCGTAACCGTCGACAAGAAAATAATTATAATACCGGCAATACCCATACCGGCCTGGGCCATAATACCGGCCAGGTCGTCATTACCGATATAAAGGACGGCACCCATACCAATGAAAAACATCCAGCAGCTGGCAATAAAATAAGCGAGACAGCTTCCTGCAGTGGCGGCAGCGGGTTTCTCGGCAGTCCGCGTATAGTCGGCAATGACGGGCAGCCATGAAAGAGGCATGGCGACAGCCAGTTCAACAGCCCCGCCGAAGGTCATACTCCCTTCCGCAATATGCAATGTACCTTGAAAAATAACATGGGAGAGGAATACGGTCAACCCGAAAAGGGCTGCCATGACAACGATATTAATCCTGCCGAGGTTCTTCAGGCCCAAGACGATCCATAAGGCAATCCCGGCACCGACAACAATGCTCCATACTGTATTGCCGAGCGGTACAAGCACATCGGCGGCAACGGCAGCCACGGCAATCATGACGGCTGTCCAACCGATAAGCTGGATAACATTTAAAAAGGCAAACCATCTGCTGCCGTTGCGGCCGAAAGCGAGGCGTACCGTTTCCATGGCGGATAAGCCGGTACGCGCACCGATAAGACCGGCACCGTACATAATCAGACCGCCGATAATATGACCGAGGATAATAGCAGCGGCCCCTTGCCGAAACCCGAGCGGCGCAACAAGCATACCTGTCAAAATTTCGGCAATAGAAATCCCCGCACCGAACCACAACAACCCGTTACTTATAACAGAAGTCTTTAACTTTTCCATCTATATCTCCTTTACATAAAAAAGGAGCCATCTGAAAGATGCCCCATCACAGTTCCGATTGTTTCCTACGGTGGGATTATCCACATCAGGTTCCGGGTCGAAGCAGTACTTCCTCTCAGCTGTTACGCTCCCCTGTTGAATTTTGTTTTCAGTATAAGCACCTTTGTAAGAACTGTCAATGAGAATACGGTCCTTAATTTACTATAAACGGGATTCATCAAAAATTCATAAATTTCATACCATATATACACAAAAAAAAGTAACGATATTCCCGCTTTTATGGTATACTGGTACTCAAGTCTTTAAAATATTTTTCTAAACGGCTTTACTGCCGGCAGGTGAGGACATGAATTTAACCAGACAATTATTTATGCGAAAACGTAAGGCCTTTATTGCAGCAGCTCTCATAGCATGCTGTGCAATCGGCGTCTATGCCTATTTTCAATACACGGCAACATCACAAAACGGTGCGGCCACCGACACGGTTGAAGTTACACACATGAACATCAAATCCGTTGTATCGGCAACCGGCGTTATCAGCCCGGTCAACTCTGTCGAAGTTTCACCGAAAATTACGGCCCGCCTGAGTACCGTACCGGTTAAAGAAAATGACCGGGTCGAAAAGGGACAGGTTGTGGCGACACTGGACGGCAAGGACTACGCCGCTAAGAAAGACCAGGCACAATTCAAACTGACCAATGCGGAACTGAAATTCGAACGGGCCAAATACTTGTACGAACAAGGAGCCGGCTCCAAGCAGGACTATGATGACGCAAAATTCGCCTATGATACGGCAGCCAGTGAACTGAGCGAGGCCGAATCGGACGTTGCCGAAACAGTCATTACGGCGCCGATGAGCGGCGTCATCGTCGGCGAACCGAAGACCCCCGGCACAATGGCCGTTCAAGGCAACAGCAATCCAACGGTCATCATGCGCATCGCCGATACGGGAACAAAGCAAATCATCGCCAAAGTCGACGAAACGGATATCGGCAAGATAAAGGTCGGTCAGGAAGCGACCTTTACCGTAGACACATATATGAACAAAACATTTACAGCCCATGTTTCCAAAATTTCTCAAACCGATACGGGCAACTCATGGGACACAACAAATACCAGCAGCACCACATCATCCTCATCATCGGCAAGTGTCATTTATTACTATGTCACCTTAGACGTTGACGACCCGAATGACGAACTTCGACTCGGCATGACAGCCCGCGTCGACATCAATACATCAGAGAAAGACAATGCTGTCGTTGTTCCCATTGCGGCGCTTAAAACCAACAATAACGGGGCTTACGTCATCGTTGTCCATGAAGACGGCTCGACGGAAAATGTTACTGTTACAACGGGTATATACAGTGACGAATACGTCGAAATCACGCAAGGCCTCTCTGTAGGGGAAAAGGTATCGGTATCCTATACTTCAACCGACAATAAATCAAGCCGCCAAGGCGGAGGCCCCCCCATTTAAGGCAGGATAAAGATATGGATAAAATAATGATAGACTTACAGGACATCCGCAAAACATACCGCATCGGCTCACAGGATTTTGCCGCCCTTGCCGGTATTACACTGCAAATTGCAGAAGGCGAATTTGCAGCCCTTATGGGGCCGTCCGGATCCGGTAAGTCTACACTCATGAATATTCTCGGCTGCCTCGACCGCCCTACATCGGGATCTTACAAACTCGACGGCAGAGAGGTGGCAAACTTGTCCGACAATGAGTTGGCCCTAACAAGAAATAAAAGTATCGGCTTCGTATTCCAGAACTTTAATCTCCTGGGTCGTATTTCTGCCCTCGATAATGTTGCCCTTCCCCTGGTATATGCCGGAATAGGCAAGGAAGAACGGACAGAAAGGGCCATGGAAAAGCTCCGTGCCGTCGGTCTCGGCACATGGTCCCACCACAAACCGAACGAACTCTCCGGCGGGCAGCGGCAACGCGTCGCTATCGCTAGGGCACTGATCAATAATCCTCATATTATCATGGCCGACGAACCAACAGGCAACTTGGACACAAAGTCAACCCACGAAATTATGGATATTTTCGAAAGCTTACATCAGGAAAAGAAAACGATCATTCTCGTCACGCACGAACCGGAAATCGCCGCCCGTGCGAGCAGACAATTGCTGCTGAGTGACGGTGTAATTACGAAGGACGCCGGCAAAGGGGTGGTCATGGATGTTGTTTAGAGAAAGTATTTCCATTGCCTTAACGGCGCTTTGTTCCAATAAACTGCGTTCCGTTTTAACGATGCTCGGCATCATTATCGGAGTTGCCGCGGTTATCATCATGATTGCTATCGGTATGGGCGTCAAAAAGAACGTTACCGACTCCATCGCCAGTCTGGGCAGTAATATGCTCATCGTTACGCCGGGCTCAACGAACTCCCGCGGCGTCCGCTCGGCAGCCGGCTCCGGACAGAAACTGAAGCTTGATGACGCAACGGCAATTAAGAAAAAAATCAAGAATATAGATTATGTGGCGCCGACTGTAAACAGTGCCTACCAGATCGTCAACGGCAATGAAAACTGGAACACTTCCGTCTATGGCGTCACCCCGGAATATCTTAATATCCGGTCGCTTATTGTTACATCGGGCTCCTTCATCAGTCAGACTGACTTGGATTCTCGTAATCGCGTCGCGGTTATCGGCCCGACCGTAGCTTCCAATCTCTTCGGCACGGAAAATCCTGTAGGCCATAATATTCGTATCAACAACCAGCCTTTTAAAGTCATAGGGGTGCTGGAACCAAAAGGCCAGGCTTCAATGGGAGGAGATCAGGACGACGTTGTTCTCGTTCCGTTAACGACGGCACAGGAACGTCTCATGGGAATTACGTTCATTCGTTCTATCAATATCCAGGTATCTTCCCCCGACAAAATCAACGAAGTACAAAGTCAGGTGGAAGCATTGCTGCGTCAACGCCATCATATTACAAACGGCAAGGAAGACGACTTTACCGTCAACAACCTGACAAGCATCTTGGAAACCATGAACAGCACGACCGCTATGCTCACTCTCTTTCTCGGCAGTATCGCCGCAATCTCCCTCATTGTCGGCGGTATAGGCATCATGAATATCATGATGGTATCTGTCACGGAACGGACAAGGGAGATAGGCATCCGCAAGGCATTGGGCGCAACATACGAAACGATTATGACTCAATTTCTCATCGAAGCCGTCATTATCGGCGTAATCGGAGGTTTCCTGGGTATTCTCATCGGCATAGGTATCGCTGAAGCCGTCAAATCAAGCGGCGCCTTCACACCGGTTATCACGATCAGTCCGATCATCATATCCTTCTCCTTTTCTGTCGGTATCGGACTCTTCTTCGGTATCTATCCGGCCAAAAAAGCGGCAAAACTCGATCCCATCGAAGCACTTCGATATGAATAAACTCAGCATATGCCAAAGGTCCGACCGCACAGTCGGACCTTATTTTTATGTTTATGTAAATTTTCTTTGCCGCCGCATATACTGTACAAACCCGACACCCGTACCTGCAGTCACAACCGCTGCTATACCTGCGGTTACTGCGGCAATACCCGCAGCATACGGTCCCGGTCCCAGGAGCGCAAGACTCGTGCCGCGGGCGGCCGTCGCAAAGATGACGAGAGGAAAAGTGAAAGACGCCATAGTCGGATAAAATTTTTGTTCTCTCCAGAATCGAATGATAACGACAAGGCTGCAAATATAGAAAAAAAGCCCCGACACGGCAAGAAAAATCAAGAGAGGTAAATCAGGCAAGCCCACCGTATGAACATACGCGGAAAGACAAAGCGCCGGCGGGGCCGAAAAGATAACCAGCGTCGGTATTTCAAAGGGCCTCAGAGGGATATATCGCAAACGATAAAAAATAAGGCCGCCTATAAAAATATAGGCCGTAAGCCCCCAAGCCAGAAGTATTGTTACCAATCCGATACGGCTGAAGGGTTCCTCCGGAACGGAGGAACTTATCGCCCCTATGGTCCCGTCTGCGGTGAGAGGCATGGTTATAACCGAGATGACAATACCGACATAGACGACAAACCATGACGGCAGCACCCGTTCGAGCCGGAAATTACGAAGTGTCCGTTCCGTGAAATCGAGAATATACCAGCCGTGCCAAAGAAAGCCTATATACCACAGACAAAGCCCCGGCACGGGATGAAGCTCGGAACCATAGCCGGAAAGGGCGAGGATCGTCATGGGCAATAAGGGAATAATCGGCGCCGTCAACGGGTTCTCCTTTGCCTCTTTATAAAGAGGACTTTTCACATAGCGCAGCAGAAGGCACACTAACAGCGCCGCAGCTGTCAGCCCGCACAGGTCTTGCAGAAAGACGGCATATGCTCCCAAAAGCCGGCCTAAGGAGGCGGTCGCCAAAGCTATTCCGGCAACGGGTAACGGTAACGAGGCAAAAAATTTCATATCCCCTCCGCAAGTACAAGGTCAACGGGCGGCAATATCTTTCAATGCGGCCGCGGCCGCCCGCACTTCTTCTTCCGTCGTATAAAGACTGAAAGAAAAACGGACGATTCCCCGCTTATCCGTATGCAATTCTTTATGGATGAGAGGGGCGCAATGAAAACCGGCACGCGTAGCCATTTCAAATTCTTCCCAAAGAATCTCACCGACGAGGGCCGCTTCCGCTTCGCCGATATTGACGGCAAAGACATTAACGCGAGGCTGCCGGAAATCGGCATATAAGGTGAGATTGGGAATATCTTGTATCCCTGCCGTGAAAATATCTGCCAAATGTTGCTGCGTAGCCATGATCCCGTCCTCCCCCCGTTCCAGGAGCAGACGTACGCCTGCTGACAGTCCGGCAATACCGGCAATATTTTCCGTTCCCGCTTCAAAGACGCCCGGTACGGTATGAGGGAATTCACGGTCAAAGGTATGCAGCCCGTCGCCTCCCGTAATAAGAGGTTTCACGTCGAGTCCTGTGCGCACGACCATACCGCCGGTTCCGCCGGGACCGTAAAGAGACTTATGCCCCGTAAAGCAGGCTGCCGTAATGATACCGTCAGCCATATCGATCGGATAGGCCCCGGCAGTCTGAGACATATCGACAATGAGCATAAGACCGTGTTTCTTACAAAACCGCTTGATAAAATCAAGATCCATGATGTTCCCCGTTACATTCGACGCGTGATTGCAAACAACGGTCTTTGTTTCGGAACGAAGAAGTTTTTCGAATTCATCATAATGCAGGGCCCCCGTCCCGGCATCGGACGTGACAAAGTCAAGGCTTGCCCCCGCCGCTTCAAGCTGATATAAAGGACGCAGGACAGCGTTGTGCTCCCATGTCGTCGAAATGATATGGTCACCTGCACCTAACAGCCCTTTGATAATCATATTCAAGGCAACGGTCGAATTATGCGTGAAGGCGACTTCATATGCATTACCGGCGCGAAAAAGGGTTTTTATATCTTCTTTAGCCGCCGCGATAATACGATAAGCACGCATGGCATAATCATGTGCGCCGCGGGACGGATTACCGTATTCTCCTGCAGCTAACGCATCATAAACAGTTCTGGCAACGATTTCCGGCTTATGTGCCGTCGTTGCGGCGTTATCAAAATACACTGTTAAAAACCTCCTCCGGAAAAAACCATCCGCACCGCCGCAGCAATATAAGTACAGGCAGTTATCTTACAAGCCGAAACGAGCAAAAATCGTATCGACGTGGCGGAGCATTTTCTTAACGTCAAAGCATTCCTCAATTTCTTCGTTTGTCATGACGGCAGCAATATCTTCGTCTTTTTTCAGGTTGTCCAAGAAGTCTTCCCCTTCAAGCCATCGTTTCATGGCATTACGCTGTACCCAACGGTACGCCTGTTCACGAACGGCTCCTTTTTCGACAAGCGTATTAAGAAGAATAGGGCTGAAGATAAGGCCGCCTGTAAGTTTCAGATCTTGCATCATTTTTTCCGGATAAACAATAAGCCTGTCAATAACACGAGTGAACGTGGTAAGCATATAGTCGAGAGCAATCGTACTGTCCGGAAGAATGATGCGTTCCACGGAAGAATGAGAAATATCGCGTTCATGCCAGAGCGCTACATCCTCAAGAGCGGCCTGCGCATTGCCGCGGATAACACGGGCCAAGCCGCACATACGTTCGCATGTAACGGGATTACGCTTATGCGGCATAATGGATGACCCTTTTTGTTTGGGACTGAAATATTCTTCCGCTTCGCGGACTTCCGTACGCTGAAGATGCCGGATTTCCGTTGCGAATTTATCAATTGAGCTGGCAATAACGGCCAAGGTCGTCATGAATTCGGCATGACGATCCCGCTGCAATGTTTGTGTCGAAACGGGCGACGGTGTAATATCCAGTTTTTTGCAGACATACTCTTCGACGAAAGGATCTATATCCGCATAAGTACCGACGGCACCGGAAATTTTGCCAACAGAAACGACATTTTTCGCACGTTTCATGCGTTTAATATTGCGTTCCGTTTCGGCAAGCCACACGCAGAGCTTTAAGCCGAAAGTTGTCGCTTCGGCATGAATGCCGTGCGTACGCCCGATAGTCGGCGTATATTTAAATTCAACGGCACGACGGCGTAAGACATTACGGAATGCTTCTAAATCCGCCAGGAGAATCTCAGAAGCTTGTTTTAACATGTAACCCAAAGCCGTATCCTTAACATCTGTAGACGTGAGTCCGAGATGGACATATTTTCCTGCTTCGCCGATATTTTCGGAAAGGTTGGAAACAAAAGCGGCAATATCATGATGCGTTTCCGCTTCTATTTCATGAATGCGTTCAACGGAGAAAGCCGCTTTTTCACGAATTTCTTCAGCTGCTTTTTTCGGAATATTGCCGAGTTCAGCCTGTGCTTCACTGGCAAGGATTTCCACCTGTTTCAGCGTATCCCATTCGTTCTGTTCACTCCAAATATGACCCATTGCTTCATTGGTATAGCGTTCAATCACGTTAACTCTCTCCTTTGTGCGCAAGCATGAATACAATTATATTCTTTATTATACACTATATCAGGCGATTTTTTTATGTCTTTTAACTTATCTCAGTATCATGCACTCCGGTACAACTTTTACTGAAGCGCGTTCCCGGAAGGCCGCCCGTTTCAGCTTCAGAAAAGCCCATGCGGCGGGATTGATCAATTTTAATCATTCATTAAGGATCTGTCCGTTTTTTACGGCTAAAACAACCCGCTCATTCACGGGATTATTTACACGAATATATACAAAAAGAAGGCATGCATCACACGATGTATGCCTTCTTCAATACGCCTAGTCAATAACAAGGTCCGCATCTTCTTTTGCCGTTACATGGCCGATGATCTGCCCGCACGGCAGGCTGCCCTTCAATTCTCTTTCCAAAGCGATTGCGTCTTTTTCACTGACGGCGATCATGAGGCCGCCGGAAGTTTGCGGATCATAGAGAATATCCAGAACCGGGGCGCTCACATTACCTTCTACGCGAACATGGCCTTCCGTATAATCACGGTTGCGATAAGCTCCGGCAGGAACGAATCCCTGCTCTGCCATTGCAATCGCTTCTTCATGATACGGCACGTCCGCCGCATCCAGGTGAATGGTCACACCGCTTCCCGACGCCATTTCATAAGCATGCCCCATAAGGCCGAATCCGGTAATATCCGTACAGCTGTGTACATCATACTTGATCATGATATCACGGCCGTACTTGTTGAGTTCCGCCATTTCTTTGAAGAGCTGCCGTTCCAATGTTTCATCAACAAGGCCTACCTTGGCGGCCGTCGTCAAAATACCGACGCCAAGCGGCTTCGTCAGAAGCAAGATGTCTCCTTCCCTGGCTGACGAGTTGCTGAGAAGTTGAGCGGGATGCATGAAACCGGTTACGGAAAGACCGTACTTCGGTTCTTTATCTTCAATGGTATGCCCTCCCGTAATAAGCACGCCCGCTTCATAAGCCTTACTGTAGCCTCCCTGCAAAATTTCCCGCACAGCCTCCTGTCCCATGGCCGAATTGATAGCCATAACATTCATTGCCAGTTTCGGTTCAGCGCCCATAGCGAAAATATCGCTTAACGAGTTTGCTGCCGCAATCTGTCCGAACGTATACGGATCGTCTACGATAGGAGGAAAAAAGTCGACGGACTGAACAATCGCCAAATCGTCGCGCACTACATAGACAGAGGCATCGTCACTCTTATCATACCCTACGATAAGACGATCATCGTGGTGGCGGGGAATGCCGTCCAACATTTGCGCCAGTACACCGGCGCCGATTTTAGCGCCTCAGCCGGCGCAGGACGCCATTTCCGTTAATTTAATATTACTGCTCATTGTAATCACCCTTTATGTCGAACTGTAAATCTGTTCAAAACCGTTGTCCGTTTCACGAACGACCTGTTCGACTTCACCACTTTCATCGCATTGATAGGTATAGTCGTCAGGTGCCTCGAAACGGGCACACGTGCCGCAAGACGAACTCAGGTTTCGCGGCACGGGCATCAATTCAATCGACGTCACCGAAGAGTGCGCTTCGTTCTTAAAACGAATGGCACCGAAGTGCGAGTAAAAAGTAGCGATATAACGCATGATTACACCTGTCTTTCGTCTCTATTTCTTTTTAAAAACAAGCCGGAAATCGCCGCCTTCCGGGGTGGAAGTAACGGCATACCCGTTACGCGATACATAACGAGTTACATTTTCCATGGCCGTATGAGTATCAACCATCATTTCATATTCCTGTTCACCGGATTCCAACGCTTTTTTTGCCATAATGACCGGTTCAGGGCAAGAATATCCTCTTGCGTCTATCATCGTAATCCCTCCTTTTTACGCGTTTTGCTTACGCGTATTTGCGACGGCGATAATGAATGCTATGACAAACCCGAAAATAACGGCCACTTCACCGTTAAATGTCGGGCCCGCACCGGAAGCGGCCAAGCCGAAATTATGCGAAAATGCCGCACCTGTCGCGAGTCCGAGAACGGCAATTGCCGAGTCGGAGTTGCCTTCGCCCGTTAAAATGAGCTGGCGTAAAGGGCAACCGCCGAGAAGAATGCTGCCGAAACCGGCAAGTGCCATGCCGAGAAGGTTCCACAGGCCGTCTGTATGGGCAATGGGCTGATTAGCGAAGCCCGGATGGAAGTTGCCGAATGCGAGATTTACGAGAAATGCCGCAACAAATACAGCTACAAACCCCATAATCAATTTTGTTTCGTGGAACAAAATTATATCACGAATACCGCCGACCATGCAAAGGCGCGTATACTGTGCCAAGCCGCCGACTACGAGACCGGCAATAAGGGATACTGCCCAGAATGCATGCGTTGCACCGGGACCTTTTTCACTGAAAAAGATAAAGGCGGGGGCCGTAACGAGAAGAATCAATAAAACAGCCGTAATAGCCGGCATCGCTGCCGAATCAAGTTTGGTAAGCGTATATGTGCGTTTCAGAGAATACCCTTTTTTAAGGAAAATCGTGCCGATACCGATGCCGACAGCAAAACCGACAAATCCCATAACGGCATTCCAGTCACCCCCGGCAAGACGAAGAATCAGGCGGAAGGGGCAACCCAGGAACATGAGGCATCCGATCATGACGAAAAAGCCGAGGACAAAACGCGTCAGCGGCGACGAACCGCCTTTCGTCTGATGTTCACCGCGGATAAGCGATAAAAAGAACGAACCTAAAATAAGACCGATAATTTCAGGACGAATATACTGTACAGGCGCGGCGCGGTGCAACCCCAGCCCGCCGACAGTATCGCGGACAAAGCAGGCAATGCAAAAACCCATGTTTGCGGGATTTCCGGCAAGAACCAGGAATCCGGCGATAGCGCCGATGATTAAACCGGCAATGATAATAGCTCGTTTTTCATGTGTTAATTCCAAAATAAATCCTCCTTTCAAATCCGAAAACTGCACCGTTCTGCATTACATATTTTATTTTTCTGTATTTAAATATCCTTATTAATATTTCTCATCCGGATATTTGAAAAACCTCCCCATGTCCACTATACTGAACGGAGTAAGGGAATTTACATGGAGGAGACAGAAAATGCAAAGAATATACTTGGACAACGGCGCAACAACCTTTCCGAAACCGGCGGCCGTACCCGCCGCCATGAGTGATTTCATCACAAACAGCGGGGTCAATATCAACCGCGGTTCTTATGCTCCCGCTTACGACACGGAAGAAAAAGTCTTCATGACCCGACTCTGGCTGAAAGAACTCTTCGGCGGTAGCGACGTGAAAAATGTTATTTTTACACAGAATGTAACTATGAGTTTAAACATGGTCATAAAAGGACTCTTTGGCAGAGGTGACCATCTCCTTGTTTCGGAAATGGAGCACAATGCCGTTATGCGTCCGATCATGCAACTGGAAAAAGAAGGCCTTTCCTTTGACAGGCTTCCCTGTCATAAAGACGGCAGCCTTATCCTTACAGAGATGGACAACTATGTCCGGCCCGAAACAAAAGCCGTAGTCATGACCCATGCTTCTAATGTATGCGGTACCGTTATGCCTTTAAAAGAAGTAGGCGCGTTCTGCAGGAAGCATAATCTCTTCTTTATTGTCGACGCGGCGCAAACGGCGGGGACAGTCCCCATCAACATGGCGGAGATGAACATTGACGTCCTCTGCTTTACCGGTCACAAAGGGCTCCTCGGCCCGCAGGGCATCGGCGGTTTTGTCATCACCGATGAACTCGCCGAAGTAATGACACCCCTCATTGCCGGCGGCACAGGCAGCCTCTCTCATACGGAAGAGATACCGGATTTTCTGCCGGATAAGTTCGAAGCGGGCACGCTGAACCTCCCCGGGATTATCGGTCTTCATGCAGCCCTGGAATTCGTCCGCACGGAAGGTATCGAAACCATCCATAAAAAGGAACTGTCTTTAACAGAACACTTTCTCACGGGAATCGCCGATATGACAAGCATTACCGTTGCCGGCAGGACGGATATCATTGATCGTACAGCCGTCGTTTCCATAGCTGCCAAGGCCATGGACAACTCGGAAATAGCCGTTCGCTTAGAGTCGGAATACGGCATTTTAACTCGCGTCGGCCTTCACTGCGCACCGTCGGCCCATAAGACCTTAGGCACTTTCCCCTGCGGAACTGTACGCTTTTCTTTCGGTTATTTTAACACAAAAGAGGACATTGATACAGCCATAAAAGCATTACACACCATTTGTGGCTGACGGAGTAAAAGACCTGCTCTTCCGGCCAGGTCTTTTATCGTCTATTCTACCCCGAGTTTACCGCAGGCATCGGCACGGCAACGGCTGCAATGGGTCATTTGCCGCATATTTTGCCCGATAAATTGACGCAAGCGATGAATGTCTTTCTGAGACGGTGTTTCTTTGCCTGCAAAAGGAGTGTCGTGAACGGGAATCATGGCCATACAGTTCATAATATTCGCACCCCAGGCCTTCGCCTTGGCAGCGATTTCGGGAACATGATCCATATTGACCTCGGGAATGACGACTGTATTGATTTTTACGATCATGCCCTTTTCTTTCAACTTCCGAATACCTTCATCCTGGCGTTCCAAGAGAATTCTCGCCCCTTCAATGCCTTTATAAGTTATGCCGTTGTAACGCACCCACGCATAGACATCGGCGCCTACTTCGGGCCGAACCGCATTAACCGTAACGGTCACGTGACTGACGCCCACAGAAACGATTTCATCAATATGTTCGGGCAACGCCAGTCCGTTCGTTGAGAGACAGAGCATAAGGTGAGGAAACCGGGCCTTACACTTCTCGAAAGTAGTCAGAGTTTCATCGGCATCAGCCATAGGATCCCCCGGTCCGGCAATACCGATAACGGAAATATCACTGCGCTTCGCAAAAAGTTTTTCCAGATACGGGATCGTTTCGTCAGGTTTGTATACCTTTTGGGTTACGCCGGGACGATTTTCGTTGGCACAATCATACATCCGGTTACAGAAATTACATTGGATATTGCAGTGCGGCGCAACCGGCAAATGTACGCGGCCCCAATTGGCAGACGCTTCCTTATTGAAGCAGGGGTGATTATTAAGGAAGGACTGCGTCTTACTGCCTGTCATCATTTTTACCCTTTCGCCCGAATTTGATGGCATCGGCATGACACACATTCAGGCAATCACCGCAATTAGTACAGTTCATTTCGTCAGGACGCGTACCCATTTCGCACTTACGCAAACATGCATCACAATTGTCGCAGGCTGCCGTCTTATAAACGCGGAAGAGAGAAATCTTGCGGACAAGTTCCATCGCTCCGCCGACGGGACATACAAAACGACACCAGAAGTTGGCAATAATAAGTGACGCCGCAATGAGCGAAACGACTATGACCGTACGAACGGCCCAGTACCAATCGGAAAACCGGACGGACATGATGACGGCATTAAAATATTCATCACTCGTACGGATCGGAATCATGACGCGCGGGTTATCATAGGCAAAGTATACCCACAAACCGATGAGGACGGTCAGAACCATGCCGATTTGTGCCAAACGCATGTATTTATTACGAACTTTCAACTTCGTAACGGCCAATTTACCGAGCAGTTGATTGACGAAACCGCTCGGACAGAGCCAACCGCAGAAAGCACGTCCCAAAAAGACGGCCAGAAGCGGAATAAAGAGCCAGAAACCGAAGAAGTAAGCGGTAATACGTCCCCAACAGGTGATGACAGGACATCGTTCACAATTGACAAAGGGAACGATAAAGGGACATCGGAATATTCCGTAATAGATCCATTTACCCATGACTGCGAGGAAAATGAGTTGTACAAGACGACGCAGCTTGGGAAGGTAAAATTCTTTTGTTTTTGCATTATTGGACATCTTTTACGCCGAACCTTTCTATTAAATCCAGACCGCGAGCCGAATGAACGGACGTGAAACCGCCCTTCTCAAGAATTGACTGGCCTTCTTCGGAACGGACAAAATCCGCATAGTCATCTGCCAGCTTTTTATCCTGAACATACTTCATGATATTAATGGTAAAAGTAAGCGGTGCAGGCGGGATAAATTTCGGTTCAATAGGCATGTATTCAATCTTATCTTTGAAACGAGCATGCGTGGTAAGCCGTTTTTCAATGATGGAAACATCGCCTTTGCCCTCAATGAGACCGCACAGCATCTTGATAACACACGTTTCATTGACAGTCATGTTTTGCATGATCGGATCCGTAAGGCCCGACTTTTTCAAAATCCCCTGAACGGAGGCGCTGCCCGGTGGAGACGCGCCTAAAGGCAACATAACCCGAACACCCGGTTCGGACAAATCTTTAAGGTCACGAATGCCTGCCGGATTGCCCTTCGGTACTGCAATGACATAATCTGTAAAACAAAGCGGTTTAAACCCGAGGCTGATACCTTTTTTGCGCATATTCTGCGCCAGCTCCAGGCCGCGCGCACCGAAAACCTCGGTCTGCCCTTTAAGGGTCAACAGAGCCTTGCCCAGTGCGCCCGCAAATGCACCCGTATATTGAATATTATGCCCGGTTTTCGCTTCATATAAATCATTTATCTGAAGAAAAGCCTCCGATAATCCCCCGCAAGTCCAGACATCCAAAGAATCGGATTTAAACGGCGTATAACCCGCCGAAATCAGATTCGGCACTGCAGTGGCGGCGGCTGTAGCGGCAACCGCACTCTTAATAAGCTGCCGTCTTGAAATCCGCTCTTTCCAAAAATTCATACTGACTGACCTCCTTTCTGTATAGACTTTATATATTATATCTTCGTTCTCATTTTTCGCATAATATTTATAAAAAATATCCATAATCAGCAGTCTGCCGATTATGGATGGTAATAAATTATGCAAAGTATGATTACTCTTTTTAATGATTAAAAGGTCATTTATTTTTTGGCTGAACCTTTCCACTCCCGACAGGGATACAAAATATGGTCCATCTTTGAGGAAAGAATATCAAACAGTCCGCAACAAGGCCCCTATGGCTATTAAAGATATGACGCTCAGTTCCGGTATTAAATACAGTATCCTTAACGACATTCCCGTTCACGGACGGCTATTTCCCGCCCGACCGTTACGCCTGCCGCTGATGCCTGAATAAGGCCGCGTGTAATCCCTGCGCCGTCGCCGATAGCAAAAAAATTCTTAATCTTCGTTTCCAGATTCGGGCTCAATTCAATGCGGTTCGAGTAGAATTTAACTTCCACCCCGTATAAAAGAGTATGCCGAGAATTGGCGCCGGGCGCCACCTTATCCAGCGCTTCGAGCATTTCTTTAATGTCCTGCAAGTGCCTGTACGGTAAAACAAGCGACAAGTCACCGGGCGTTGCCTTATCCATAGTCGGGCGGACGAGTCCGCGCATGATTCGTTCAGGCGTAGAACGACGGCCGTCATTAAGATCCCCCAGACGCTGCACTATAACACCGCCTCCGAGAATATTCGCAAGATTGGCAATATATTTACCGTATTTAATCGGTTCCCTGAAAGGTTCTGTAAATTTTTTGGAAACAAGAACGGCAAAATTCGTATTTTCACTCTTCTTATGGGCATAACTATGGCCGTTTACCGTAAGCAGGCCGTCATTATTTTCTTCAACAACAAAACCATAAGGGTTCATGCAAAACGTGCGCACGCGGTCATCAAATGAACGGCTGAAATAAACAAGCTTCGATTCATAGATGACATCTGTAATAGATTCCAGAACTTCCGCCGGCATTTCCACACGCACACCGATATCCACGGCGTTACTGGTCAACTGAATACCGAGTTTTTCCGCTTCTTCCATAAACCATTCGGATCCCTCGCGGCCGGGAGCGCTGACAAGATAACGACAGCTGTAAAGCTGCCCGCCAATGATGACCCCTTTGATTTCATCCTCTTTCGCCACAATGTGTTCCACTGCCGTATCGGCCATGATATCGACTTTACCTTCAAGGAAATCGCGCATATTCGTCAAAATTTCCGCATTGACATCCGTCCCTAAATGACGGATACGCGCCGGTATAAGACGCAAGTCCGCTGCCGTAGCTTTGCGTTGCAGCTCACGGATGAGCTCCGTATGCTCATCACCGTATACTTTACGTGCAGCACCTCCGAAAAGACAGTATGTATCGTCTACATAATTGATTTTCTCCGTCAAATCGGCCTTGGACATATAATCATCCAAATTACCGCCGAATTCGGTCGTCAGAGTCAGCTTCCCGTCACTGAAGGCGCCGGCACCGCCCCAGCCGCAGACGACGTTACGCATCTTGTCTTTAGCGGGCGCATTCTTATTGCGGCTTGTCACTATACGCTCACGAATATCCTGACCCTTTTCGACCATAAGGATTTTTAGTCCCTTATCGGCCAGCTCCAGAGCCGTAAAGATACCGGCGGGACCGGCGCCGATAATAATCAGATCATAGGCTTTAACGGGTTTCATTATTCATTTCTCCTCTGCCGAAGATTCGGCGCAATGTGCTATAATAACGTAGACCATACAGTATGGAAAGGAGTTCCTCATGTCACGTCACAGGCAACGTCACCGCGATTACGATATATCTGATCCGCAAAGAGATTTACACTTACAAATCGGCATCTTTTTGTGGACCCTCCTGCTTATGATTATACTACTTACAGGTTTCTTTTTCCAAACACCCGTCACTGTTTCGGCAACTGTCGGAGGCGTTCTCGTATTTTCAACAATTGCCCTTTATATTAAACTCAAACGCTTTTATACTCTTCGTGACAGAGGCCAACGAACCTGGTGCGCCGTAATCGCTCTCTATATCAGTTTCATCCTGACGAGCGGCTGCCTCTACGTCTATGGGCAAACGGAAGTACTGACCTGGGATTACGGTCTCGTCTTCCTCTTCGGCTTCCTCTTCTTCACCGATATGGCTTACAAGAGTCTGTCCCGCACAATGGTTGTCGGCAACAAACGCGTGCGGCAAAATCGCCACTGATACGGGCAAACTGCCGGACGCGCCTATTCCCATACAAAAACGGTAACACGATTACTCCCGTTACCGTAAGCAACTAAAACAAAAACCTCATCCCGAAGGATGAGGTTTTTCTCGATGGTGGGCGATGACAGGATCGAACTGCCGACATCTTGCTTGTAAGGCAAGCGCTC